>OIIP01000185.1_pt1 | contig 18388 bp, 16 predicted proteins | sample 1583261 | NCBI WGS metagenome assembly OIIP01 (sample SAMN02675049, study PRJEB24791) | human gut metagenome, SKBSTL061 | isolation source: stool | host: Homo sapiens | place: USA
CCTCATCAGTCCGCTTCGCGGACAGCTTCCCCCAAGGGGGAAGCCCTTTTTCTATTATAAATCCCCCCAACAATTTTCGCAAGGGGGCTTGACTTTAGCACTTTAAAGTGTTAGAATACCGTCATTGAGAAAAATTCACGGTTGTAATAGATAGGAGAACACATCATGATCATCGTTTTAAAACAGCACGCCCCCGCTGACAAGGTGCAGGCCTTCTGCAATGAGCTGAACAGCATGGGCTTCCAGATCAACGATTCCGTCGGCAGCGACACCCACATTCTCGGCCTGATCGGCGACACCAAGGCCCTGGCCGAGAGCTGGGTGCTGGCAAATCCCGTCGTCGAGACCTGCCGCCGCGTGTCCGAGCCGTACAAAAAGGCCAACCGCAAGTTCCACCCCGACGACACCGTCGTCGATGTGGGCGGGCACAAGATCGGCGGCGGTTACTTTGCCGTCATGAGCGGCCCCTGCAGCGTCGAAAGCAAGGAGCAGATCACCTACGTCGCCCAGCGCGTGCAGGCGGCGGGTGCCAGCATTCTGCGCGGCGGCGCGTTCAAGCCCCGCACCAGCCCGTACAGCTTCCAGGGTCTGCGTGCTGAGGGGCTGGAGCTTTTGCAGGAGGCCCGCAAGGTCACGGGCCAGCCCATCGTGACCGAGCTGATGAACAACGAGCACATCCCGCTGTTCCTCGATGCCCGGGTCGACATGATCCAGATCGGTGCGCGCAACATGCAGAACTTCGAGCTGCTGAAGGCCGTCGGCAAGCTGAACGTGCCGGTGCTGCTCAAGCGCGGCCTGTCCTCGACGCTGGAGGAGCTCGTCATGAGCGCCGAGTACATCATGGCAGAGGGCAACCCCAACGTCGTCTTGTGCGAGCGCGGCATCCGTACCTTTGAGACGAGCATGCGCAACACGCTGGACATTTCCGCCGTTCCTATGTTGAAAAAGATGACCCATCTGCCCGTTGTCATCGACCCGAGCCACGCGGCAGGCATTGCCTTCATGGTGCCCGCGCTGGCCCAGGCGGCAGTGGCCGTCGGTGCCGACGGTCTGATGATCGAGACCCACAATGACCCGGCCAAGGCCAAGAGCGACGGTGCCCAGAGCCTGACCCCCGACCAGTTCGACGCCCTGATGAATACCATCAAGCCGGAGCTGGAGTTCTTCGGGAAAACGCTGAACTAACTGTAAAGTGCCTTCCCCCAAGGGGGAAGGTGGCCGAGGCCCCGCCCGAGGCCGGATGAGGGGCCAGGTTACCGTGATTAGCCGCAAACGGCTTGCCATGGCAAGCTCAGCCCTCATCAGTCGCCTGGCGGCGACAGCTTCCCCCGATGGGGAAGCCTTCTGGGTCGATGCGGGCATCGACCCTCACACGTAGGGGCGGATTCCATATCCGCCCGGGAAGGCTTGCGGCTGCCGCACACAACCATGGGTGGGCAACACCCGCCCCCTACAAAGAATCCCGCTGTCTGGCACAGACAGCGGGCATTTTTTATCTCTTATCTCTTATACAGCTTTTTCCGCTGCTGGTGCGCAGCGATTTTGATATACACGGGCCGCGGCAGGAAGCGCCCAAGCGTCATGCCGGCGGCAACCACGGGGTTCGGCACAATGACCGTTTTGCGGCGGGCCATGCCGTCCAGCGCGCAGCGCACGCAGTATTCCGGCGTGATGCCCCGCAGCGCAAACTCCACGTTCGCCACAGCGTTGAACTCGGTGTTGACCGGGCCGGGGCAGAGGCAGCCGACATACACGGGGCTGCGGGCCTCGCGCAGCTCCTGCGCCAGCGCACTCGTCAGGCTGACAACGTAGGCCTTGGTGGCGTAGTAGGTCGCCATGTAGGGGCCTGCGGGCATCAGCCCTGCGCAGGAGCCGACGTTCAGCAGCGCACCGAAGCCCTGCTTATAGAGCTGCTGCCCGATTTTCTTCGTCAGGATGTGCAGCGCCCGGATGTTGACCGACAGCATATCGAGGTCCTTATCCAGTTCCGTCTGCAAAAACGGCCCGCAGTCGCCAAAGCCCGCGTTGTTGATGAAGAGGTCAACGCGGCGGCCCTCCAACGCCTTGACCAGGCGAAGGCACTCACTCTTTTTGGACAGATCCGCAGTGAAGATTTCGCAGACCGTCGTCAGCTGGTCGGACAGCTTTTCCAGCCGGTCCGCGCGGCGGGCCACCAGCAGCAGGTTATATCCGCGGGCGGAAAGCTGGCGCGCGAACTCGGCCCCGATACCAGAGCTTGCACCGGTGATAACTGCAAATTTTGGCATAGCTGCCTCCTTTTCTGCTATAAAAAAGTACAAAAAAGGCTTCCCCCAGGGGGCTGCGCCCGCAGGCGCGTGTCGAAGCGCAACCGCCGGAGGCGGCTCTTGGCGCGGAGACTGAAGCTGTCGCCGATAGGCGACTGATGAGGGCAAAGCTTCCCATTATTGCCCGTCAGTGGGTTACTGCGGAAAGCTCGCCCCTCATCCGGCCCTGCGGGCCACCTTCCCCCGAGGGGGAAGGCTTTTTGCTTTAGTGGTGCCGCCCTACGCCGCCGCCGCGGGTGGAGCCGCCGCCGGAACGGAAGCCGCCGGAGGGGCGCGCCCCGCCAAAGCCGCCGGACGGACGGCTGCGGCCTGCACCGCCGCCGCTGCTAAAGCCGCCGCCGGGACGGAACCCACCGCCGGGTCTGGGGCCGCCGCCAAAGCCGGGGCCGGGACCAAAGCCGGGGCCGCCGAAACCGGGGCCGCGCGGCGGGGGAGGAGGCGGCGGGCGGCGCGGGCGCCGGGACGCACGGCCCATGCTGTACCAGAACATATTGTTGCCGAAGCTGCCGCCGCCACCGCCGCGCGGGGGGCGCGGGCCGCGGGGGCGCATCAGGTAGGTGATGAGCCAAATGACCAGCAGCACCGCCACAACCAGCAGAACAAAGCGCATAACATTGGGCCCTCCTTTATCGGGGGCGCTGGTATCGGTATAGCTGCTGTTCAGCGTTACGCCGTAGATGCTGCACAGCCGGTTGGCCAGCGCCTGCACGGTCTTTTGGGTGCCGGTGTCGTAATCACCGTTGACCCAATAGGGTTCCATGTACTCGTCCAGCAGCGACCCCAGTGTGCTGAACGACAGCTGGCTTTCCAGCCCGTCGCCGCGCATAATGTAGTAGTCGCCGCCGTCGGCCTCGTTGGGGGCCAGCAACAGCAGCACGCCGTTGTCCAGGTCGTCTGAACCCAGCCCCCAGGCGTTAAAAACGTCGTAGGCAAAGCCCTCCATCGTCGTGCTGCCCAGCAGTTCATCCAGCGTGTAAACGCCGATCTGCGCACCGCAGGCATCGGACAGCTTGATTGAAACGTCATTGACATACTGTTCTGTCTCGTCGGACAGGATGTCCGCATGGTCGGCCACGGCGTTTGTCGTGCTGACCTGCACCTTGGGCGCGGCCAGCGCGGGCAGCGCCGCCAGCGTCAGTGCGGCCAGCACCGCACCGGCAGCCGCCGCGCGTCTGGCAAATGTTTTCAGTTTCATAATTTCCCCTTGTTATCGTGGTTTATTTGGTAGCAAAGCGTTCCGGTGCCTGCGCACCCCACAAACCGGAGATTAGATTGGCCGGGAACTGCGAGACAGTTTTCTCGTAGTCCTCCACCCAGAGGTTGTATACATTGGCGGCGCGTTCTATCGTCGCCTGCGCCGAAACAAACGCATTGTACTGGTCATCCAGCGCCCGCTGGGTGCTGTCATCGACCTTGTTGTTCAACGACGCATACAGCGTATCCACCGCATTGTACAGCCGACGGTTGGCCGCGTACTGCACCGCAGGGGAATCGTCCGTATCATTCCACGTGGCCAGCGCGTCCTCGGCTTCCTGTAAAGCAGCCGCCGGGGTGCTGTCCACATAGCCCGCCTGTTTGATGAGGTTCGCCGCCGCGTCAGCCTGCGCCTCAAAATCTCCCTGAATGCTGTGGCCGTACTCGTCCTGCGCGGAGGTGTAAATTTCCGCCGTTTCCCTGTACACGCCCTTCAGCTTTGCCCCGCCGATGCCCAGCACCGACACCAGCGCCAGTGCGGCGAGTACAATCGACGCTGTGCCGCGCTTTTTGGCAGGTGCGGGCAGCTTTGTCTCGACCTCGCCGAGGATTTCCAGCTGCGGGCCATGAATGGTAAAGTTTTCCTGTTGTTCAAGCTGCATAGCAAATACCTATATTGTGCTGTAGGGGCGGATGCAAGCATCGCCCCCTACAGCGGCAATCAGTTGTTGATCTCCAGCATCTTCTGGCGGAGCTCGCCCTCGATGCGGCCCAGCTCCTGCTCGGCGTTGGCGCGCTTGGCCTTGCCGTCGGCGCGGATCTTATTCAGCTCATCCAGCGTCTCGATCAACTGCTTGTTCGTCTGCTGCAGCGTCTCGATGTCCACAATGCCGCGCTCGGACTCTTTTGCAATTTCAATCGTGCCCTGCTTGAGCGTAGCAGCGTTCTTTTTCAGCAGCTCGTTCGTAGCGTCGGTCACAGCGCGCTCGGCCTGCATAGCCTGCTGGCTGTGGGCGATGCCCAGCGCCAGCACCATCTGGTTCTTCCACAGCGGGATCGTGTTCACGATGGTCGTCTGGATCTTCTCGGCCATCATCGTGTCGTTGGACTGGATCAGGCGGATCTGCGGGCCCATCTGGATGGACACATTGCGGGTCAGCTCCAGATCGTAGAGCTTCTTCTCAAAGCGGTCACACAGGTCGGCCAGGTCGCGGGCGGCCTGGGCATCCTCGGGCAGTTGGGTGCGCTGGGCCTTCTCCTGCGCGGCCTTCAGGTCGTTGGCGCGGACCTCGGCCAGCTTCTTCTTGCCGGCCAGGATGTACATCGTCAGCTCCTTGAAGTAGACAAGGTTCAGCTCGTACATCTTATCCAGCATCGTGATGTCCTTCATCAGGGTGACCTGGTGGTCCTCCAGCTGGGCCTTGATGCGCTCGACGTTCTTGTCGGCGCTGTCGTAGCGGGTCTTGAGCTGCTCAATGCTGTTGGACGTCTTTTTGAAGAAGCCGAAGATGCCCTTTGGCTGCTCGGTGGTGGCGTCAAAGCCCTGCAATTCAGAAATCAGGCTCGTGATGAGCTCGCCGGTCTCGCCCATATCCTTGGTCTTGACGCGGGAGAGCGCGGTCTCGGAGAAGTCGCTCAGCTTCTTCTGGCTGGCAGCGCCGTACTGCAAGACCATCTGGGAGTTCGTGATGTCGATTTTCTCGGCAAAGTCGTTGACCATCTTCTGCTCCTCGGGGGAGAGAGGCGTGTCCTCGACCTGCACGGGGGTCGCTTTTTTGCTTTCCGCGATGACTTTCTCATCGGCGGCGGGGTCCAGGGTCAGCGTCGGGGCCGCGGGGGCGGCATCCAGCGTCAGAGAGGGGGCGGCGGGTACGTTCAGGTCCAGTTCGTTGCTCAGGTCAGCCATAGTGATCTTCCTTTCTTGTATCCTCTATTTACTTGGCAAGGTTCTGGCTTTTCAGGATACTGTCCAGCACCTCAATATCGGTAGAAATATCCATTGCCTCGGCGCTGTAGAGCGCATCCAGCTGGTTTTCAAAGGCTGTCGCCGTCGTCTCGGCGTTGCGGCGCAGCTCGGCCTCGATCTGGGCGGCGTTCTCGCCCCTGACGCCGTTCTGCTCCAGCGCCGCGTAGGTGCCCATCAGCTTGACGACCTCGGGCAGGTAGTAGCGGGCAAAGCGGTCCACGCTGCGCGCCTTGTCGGGGGTTTTCTCCACAACGGCGGCAATGCTGCGGCCTGCCTTCTCCATGCGGTCCATGGCCCGGGAAAGCTGCGGATCGGGGATGGCCTCGTTCAGTTTATGCAGTGCATCGAGGTTTGCGGCAATGCCGTTCAGCATGGCGTCCACGTCCTCACTGCCTGTGGCATAGGGCACGTAGGTGCGCACAACGCGGGTAGGGCAGAGCTTTGTGCCCACAAAGTAGGCGCCCGCGCTGACCGCGGCGGTCAGCACCAGCCCGCCCAGCGTGTAGATGGGCACCAGCAGGGCCATAATAGGCCACACCAGCGCCGCCATATAGACCGGCAGCACCGGGCGTTTGGTTTTTTCCTGCCATTTGCTCATGCAGGCACCTCCCGTATCATCATTCCGTAGGGTCGGATTCTATATCCGCCCGTTCCGTGCCGGGCTGCCTGCGGGCGGATATAGAATCCGACCCTACGGGAGTCTGGCACAAATTCATTATAGAACAAAATCCGTTCACTTGCAACCATCCGCGCGCAAAAACGGTGCTAAAGCAGCGCCCCATGCCGACTGCAGCCGCGCGGGGGACCAGGCGGCGTTGGCGGGGCTGGTGCTGGGCAGCACGGCAGCGGGCAGGTGGGTCAAGGGCTCTGCATATTTCGCGTAGATACGCCCCGACGCCGCGCCGTTGCAGAACACGGCCCGCACGCCCAGCTTTTGTATCAGCGCGGCCACATCGTTCGGCACGGCGTTGCGGATCGACGCATCCGACGCGCCTTTGATGTCGCACGCGCCGATCGTGTCCCACACGGCCAGCCCGTGCTTTAAAATTATGGCCTTTTTCGCCTCGATGTCGGCCCAATCGGGTACCGGCTCACCGGTCACGGCGGCGATCATCGGCCAGAAGCGGTTTTGCTTGTGGCCGTAGAAAAAGCCCTGCTCCCGGCTCTTGGGGCTGGGAAAGCTGCCTAAGATCAGCGCGTTGGCCCGCGCACCGTGCAGCGGCGGCAGACCGGGGCCGACATGGGTGTACTCGGCCATTTAAAACGCCTCCGGCCAGAGCGCACGGCAGAGCTCGGCAATGCCGTGGGGCTCGGCGTCGGGGCCGATGCGGTCCGCGGCAGCCTTGGCGGCAGCGCTGCCGCTGCCCATGGCAATGCCGAGACCCGCCGCCTTCAGCATCGCAACGTCGTTATCGCCGTCACCCACGGCCACGCAGTCCGCCGGGTCGATGCCCGCCAGCTTCGCCAGTTCCCGCAGACCTGCGCCCTTGTCAACGCCCTGCTGCAAAATATCGCAGCCGTCGCTGCCGGGGTAGGAGAACAGGAAATTCAGCCGCAGATAGCCGTATTTTTCCTGAAATCTGTCGGCCATCTCCTGCGAGAGAAAGCCGAACGCGCCGAAGGGCATCTCCTCCAGATGCTTGTCCTGATCCTCGCCGTCCACGATGTTCAGCGCCAGATTTTTCTCCCGCTCGCGGCGGGCGAACTCCTCATAGCCGAGGTAGGCGTAGTTCGCGTCGTGGTAGGTAAAGCGCAGCGGCAGGTCGTAATCCTCAAAAAAGTCCACCAGCGCGTACATTTCCTCGGTGGTCAGGCGGTGCAGGGCCAGGTCTGCGCCCTTGTAGTCCACCAGCTGCGCACCGCCCGCGCAGACCCAGTAGTCGGGCCGGATGCTGCGCAGCAGGCCCTTGCCCACGCCGATGCGCCCGCGGCCCGTGGCAATCGCGATCTTGACGCCGGCCTTCTGCACGGCGCAGACGGCCTCGGCGTTTTCCTTCGGCACACGCTCACAGCTGCCGGGCCGCAGCGTGCCGTCTATATCGAGTAACAGGAGCTTGTATTTCATAAAAGTTGACCTTTCTTAATTTGTGGGGGCGAACATGGTTCGCACGCGGTCGTGTGCGGCAGCGGAAAGTATCCGGGCGGATAGGAAATCCGCCCCTGCGCTGTAGGGGTCGATGCTCGTCATCGACCCGGGAACTTTGCGGCTGCCACTGCGTTCCGCGGGCGGGCAATGCTCGCCCCTACCTGCGCTGTATTCTTTCTGTATTATACCAAAGTCTAACCCCGTCCTGCAAGGCATATTCTGCCTTGGGGTGATGTTTGTGCAGCTGGATTTTTCATGCCGCCGCAGGCGGCGTTGGCGATGGGCCGTGCCGCTGGTGCTGGCCGCGCTTTTGCTGGCCCTGCCGCAGCTGGCGGCGCTCCGGCCCGCCGCTCTGGCTCGGGTAGACCGCGTTGTCGGCAGGCACTACATGACCCGGCTGGACGCCCTGCAGCAGGAAAATTTCACGCTGCATCAACAACTGGCGCAGTCTGCCGCCGCGCTGGCCGAGAACGCCGCCCTGCGGCAGCTTGTCGGCTGCGGGCGGGGCATCACCGGCGTCACCCCGGCGCGGGTCGTGGCCCGGGGCGTCGGCGGTTTCACGCTGGCCTGCCCGGACGCCGCGCAGGGGAATGCCGTCCTCGACGCGGGCGGGCGGTACGCGGGGGTCGTTACCCGCACGGACGGCGACACCTGCACTGTGGAATTTTCCGCCGCTGCCGGGCTTTGCGGCAGCTATGCCGGGTTAGTCACGCCGGGGCAGTGGGTCCTGACCGGCCTGCCCGCCGACTGCGCACTGACGGCAGGGGACATCGTGACCTCCGCGGGCGGGGACTGGCTGGGCACACTGGCCGCCGCGCCCGCCCCCGACGCCGACGGCCTGACCGCGCAGGTCCTGCTGACCGACACCGCCGATTTGTGGGGCACGGTCTATTTCGTGAAAAAGTAATTGCTTTTTCGTCGAATTTTGGGTACAATAAATAGGCAGCGCGGTTTGTAGGGGTCGATGCCCGCCATCGGCCCGCGCAGTAAATAGCTGCCGCGCCCCTACATGTCCCATTTCCTGACAAACAAATCCATTTTTTACCGAGGTGATCCCATGGCCAACCGCAAAAACTCCCACCGCCGCCGCGTCCGCGTGGCGGTGCTGATGGTGCTGTGCGGCGCGGTGTTTGCAGCGTTCTTCGCGCGGCTGGCCTGGATGCAGTTCGTCCGCGCCGACTACTACGCCGACAAGGCCGCCGAGGCCAGCTCCGCCAGCTACACCGTGACCCAGCACGCCGCGCGCGGGGCCATCGTGGACAGCGCCGGGGTCGTTCTGGCCCGCGACACCACCGTGTATGACGTCTACCTGCGCATCCCGGCGCCGCCGGGCACCGACCTGCGCGTGACCGTAAAAGCCATAGAGAACCTGACAGGCAGCAAGGATGTGGAAACACAGCTTGCTGCCTTTTTTGCTGCCGCGTCGGCGGGGGAGCTGCCCGTGGTGCAGGGCGTCGGCAGTGACGTTCTGACGTTGTTTTATAAGGCCGATCTTGTGCAGAGCGGCGCAGTGCGGGCTGCCGCCCGTGGCGTGCGCACCTGGCCGAACGGCACGCTGCTGCCCCATGCGCTGGGCTTCACCGGGCCGATCACGGCAGAGCAGTGGCCCACTGCCCGGCGGCGCGGCCTTGCGATGGATGCTGTCATCGGGCAGAGCGGGTTGGAGGCCGCCTATGATGACCTGCTCCGCGGGCAGGACGGGCGGGTGCTCGTGAACACCGGCTTTGACGGCGCTGTGCGCCGCACCGTGCCCCTGCGGGAGGCTGCGCCCGGGGCCACGCTGGTGCTGACTGTGGACAGCGCACTCCAAAAAGAACTGCAAAACGCGCTTTTATCCCAAATCGAGGCTCTGCGCACCACCAAGGCTGCCGGGGCCGGGCGGGAGTGCCGTGCCGGGGCGGCGGTGGTCGTGGATGTGCAGACCGGCGGCATCCTGGCCGCCGCCAGCGTGCCGGGCTTCGATCTGAACCGCTACCGCGCAGACTACGCGGCGCTCTCCGCCGATGCTGCCGCGCCGCTGCTGGACCGCGTCTGCCAGGGGCTGTACGCGCCGGGGTCGGCCTTTAAGCCCGCCGTGGCCGCGGCGGCGCTGACCGCGGGCATCGACCCCGCCGCCACGGTCAACTGCACCGGGCGGTACGGGTTTTACAACGGCTACCAGCCGGGCTGCCTGCAATACGGCCACGGCGGGCCGGTAGACCTGCGCACGGCGCTGGAGTACAGCTGCAACATCTTCTTTTACGATGTCGGGCGGCGGCTGGGCGTGGATGTGTTTTCCGCGATGGCACGCCAGTTAGGACTGGCCACGCCCACCGGCGTTGAAATCGCCGAGGCACAGGGCCGCCTGACGTGGAGCAGCGACGAAAACTACCAGGCCGGGCTGACTCTGATGGCCGCCATCGGGCAGGGCAACACCGCCGTGACGCCGCTGCAGCTGGCGGCCTACGCGGCCACGCTGGCCAACTGCGGGCAGCGGCCCGCCCTGCATTTTGCGGACCGCGCCGTGAACGCCGCCACCGGCGAGACCGTCTGGCAGTACACCCCGACATTCACCACGGTTCCGGGCGGCGAGGGCGTGTTCGGCCCCATCCGCGACGGCATGAAGCGGATGGCCCGGACGACCCGCGTCCTGCGCGAGGGCCCCGTGGCCTGCGCAGCCAAGACCGGCAGTCCCCAGCTGGCGGACACCCTGCCCGGCGGCGGGCACTATGTCAACTCGGTGCTGATCGGCTATGCGCCCGCGGACGACCCGCAAATCGCCATGGCCGTCGTGCTGGAATACGGCGGTGGCGGGTCCAACGCCGCGCCCATCCTGCGCGCTGTGCTGGATGCCGTCTTTGGCGGATGATTGCGGAGCGCCGCTCAACCACCATCGGGTGCGCTTGGGCATTCTGCCGATTTAGTGCATCAAAATGTTTCCCTTATCGTGATTTTCTTCAAAAAGAACATGTCATATTTTGACAAAAAGCCAGTTGCAGTCCAGCCGGAAGTGTGATAGAATATATGCGGGTTAGTGTTAATGCAACTGTGGAGAGGAGCCGACATGAACGCACAGTGTATCATGGTCTGCTCCGGCAAGGGCGGTACCGGAAAAAGTACTGTCTCGGTACTGCTGGGGGCCTGCCTGGCACGGCTGGGCCGCAAGACCCTGCTGGTGGAGCTGGACTCCGGTCTGCGCAGCGTGGACATTATCGCAGGCGTCTATGGCCGCACTGTTTACGACATTGAGGATGTTTTGTGCGGCAGATGCGAGGGGGCCAAGGCCGTTGTGCCCAGCCCGCTGTACCCCGGGCTGTCCGTCATCAGCGCCCCGTATGAGGGCGGCGCGGTGGAGGCGGCCCCGCTGGGACGTCTGCTGACCGCTATGCGGCCCTATTTTGATTTTATCCTGCTGGACACCGCTGCCGGCATGGGCGCGCCGTTCACAGCGGCCTCCACCGTGGCGGACAAGGCCCTGCTGGTGCTGACGCCCGACCCCGTGGCCCTGCGCGACGGCAAGATCGTGGCGGACCGGCTGCTGGCGGGTGGCCGCCCGCAGAGCGCCGTGCGCCTGGTGATGAACCGCGTCCGGCGCGAGAGCTTCGGCAAAAACGCTGCCGTGGCTGATCTGGACGAGTGCATCGACACCGTCGGCGTGCAGCTTTTGGCGGTCATCCCCGAAAGCCGCGTTCTGCAGCTGGCCGGGGCCAACGGCACGGTACCGCCCGCTGCGGATCCCGCCGTTGTGGCCGGACAGGCCATGGCAAAGCGTTTGTGCGGGCAGCGCGTCCCGCTTACCTTTTAATATATTGTACTCTGCTGCGAAGGATGGTGGCATTTACCTATGACGATTGCATTGATAGCCCATGACTCCAAAAAGGAGCTGATGGTGCAGTTTTGTATGGCGTATCGCCATATTTTGGAGCAGCACCGTCTGCTGGCAACCGGCACGACCGGCCGCCTGGTGGAGGAAAACGCCGGGCTGAAGGTCACAAAGTTCCTGCCCGGCGGCCATGGCGGTGCCGAGCAGATCGTGGCGCGCATCGCCTGTGAGGAAGTGGACATGCTGCTCTTCTTCCGCGACCCCATCAGCGCCAAGCCCAGCGAGCCGAACGAGATGAACCTGCTGCGCATCTGTGACGTGCACAACGTTCCCGTTGCCACAAACATCGCCACCGCCGAGGTCCTCATCCACGGCCTGGAGCACGGCGACCTCGATTGGCGCACGATCATCAATCCGCAGCGGTGAGAATTGTACAGTTTGTATAAATTTACAGCAAATATATAACCCCCGATTTCAGACAATCGGGGGTTGTTTTTATTGCGGCCAATCTGCGCTCCGGCTCGTGGTCTCGTCAGGGTGCATCCAGAGGACGGCATAGTGGTTTTGCGCGGCCAGGGCCTGGCCGGTCTCCTCGGGCAGACAGAACAGCCCGGTGGAAAGCGCGTCGGCCAGACCTCCGGTGTCGGCGCGGGCCAGCACGGCCACGCTGCTGACGTAGCGGGCAGGGTAGCCCGTCGTCAGATCGATCAGGTGGGCGTACCGCACGCCGTCGTACTCAAAGTAGCGCTGGTAGTCGCCGCTGATGACCAGGCTGTCGCCGTCGGCCAGTTCGACGGCCTGTATGTACGCGGGGTCATCGCACCAGGGATTCTCGACACCCGCGGTCCAGGGCTTGCCGCCGGTCTTTGTGCCGATGGCGCGCACGTTGCCACCGATGTTCAGCAGGGCACTGGTCAGCCCGCGGGCCTGTGCGGCCCGGGCGGTCTGCTCCACAGCGTAGCCCTTGCCCACCGCACCGACGTCGAGCGCCATCTCCGGGTCAGCAAAATAGACGGTTTGTGCTGCATCGTCCAGAACCAGATCCTCTATGTCGATATGCGCCAGCGCCGCCGCGATGGCGTCCGCGTCGGGCGGGGCAGGGGAGTCGCTCTCCCGCGCGTCGTGCCACAGGCGCAGCACCGCACCTGCGGCGATGTTCGTCGCGCCGTTGGCGGCAGGGTAAGCGGTGTCTTTACACCAGCGCAAAAATGCGTACAGCTCGTCGCTGACCTGCACCGGCGCAGCGGCGGCCCGGGCGTTGACATCATACAGGTTGATGACGCCATCATAGTGGTGGTAGATGTCAAACAATTCGTTATAGCGCTGTAAATCGCTGTACATAGCCTGTGTCTGGGCGTTCCAGCTGTCCTGGCTGTCGGCATAGCCCTGCACGATGGCGACAGTGTCAAACAGGTCGAACCAGGTGGCACTGTACAAATTTTGCTGCTTTTGGCAGGCGGTCAGCGGCAGACAAAGCAGTACCAGCAGCAGCGCGGTCAGGCGGCGCTTCATGCGTTGCCGCCCTGCACGGTCTCGTGCTCGGTGTTTAATTCCAGCAGCAGGTTTGCCAGCGTCCAGCCCTTGCTGGTGGGCGTGACCATGCTGCGCACCGGAATGGACGCGCCGCCCATTTTGATAAGGTCAAGGAACGCGCCCAACTCGCCGTTGTCATGGCGCAGTCCGTTGACGATGATGGCCGGGCGGTCCGGCACCGCGATAAGCGGCGCAAACACCGGGGCGGGCCTGCCCGCGCAGAGGTCCCCGACGATGCCGCCGAGGTCGCCGTCCGCGACGGGGCGGAGCTTGACGTCATAGCGCCTGGCCGCGCGGGCGATGGCGGCATAGTTGGGGTAGCTTTCGTCAATGCGCCAGAGTAGGGCGCAGCGGGGTTCGCGGATGATTCGGGCTTTCATGATGTTACCTCGTTAAAAGGGAAGGTGGTGAACGGGCGGGCGAACCATGTTCGCCCCTACAGAGACGCTGCCACCGTAGGGGCCGGGCATGCCCGGCCCGCGGCATAAAAATAAGCGGTCGTTTGCGGGAAAGCTGCGGGCCGCACATGTGCGGCCCCTACAACTCTACCCATTCAAAAAAGCATTGTAGGGGAGGGGTCTTGCCCCCTCCGCGGGCGGATATGGAATTCGCCCCTACGGAGAGAGCGGCCATGCTGCGGGGCGTCTAAGACGCCCCCTACAACAAAGGCGCCGCCTTATCCCGGGCAGCGCCTTTTGTATTGCTTACAGGTCGGGGTGGTACTCTTTGCAGGTGCACTTTTTCCACTTCAGGCCGCTGCCGCAGGGGCAGGGATCGTTGCGGCCGATCTTCGTCACGCGGACGGGGGCCGGGGCCTTGGCACCGGTATCACCGGGCGCATTATCGCCGGTGGGCTTAGCGATCTGCTCACGCTTCGGCTCGGCGTTCTGCTGGCGGATCTCAATCGTCAGCAGCATGTGGACGGCATCCTCGCGGATCGACGCGATCATCTCATCGAACATCGCAAAGCCCTCGATGCGGTACTCGACCACGGGGTCATGCTGGCCGTAGCCGCGCAGGCCCATGCCCTGCTTGAGCTGGTCCATGTTGTCGATGTGCTCCATCCACTTGCTGTCAACATTGCGCAGCAGGCAGATGCGCTCAAGCTCGCGCATCGTCTTGGCACCGTAGCGCTTTTCCTTGGCGGTCAGGATGTCCATGCCGCGCTTGTACAGCTCGTCGGCAATGCCCTCCTTCGTCAGGTCGCCCAGCTGCTCGGTGGTGTAGTTGAAGTCGGTGGGCAGGCACAGCCAGTTCATGAAGTGGCGGCGCAGCCCGGCAAAATCCCAGTCGTCGGCGGTCTCGCCGTTCAGGTAGTTCGTGCAGGCATCGTCGATGGCCTGGCGCATCATCTCGTGCAGCTTGCCGGAGATGTCCTCGCCGTCCAGCACCATCTGGCGCTGTTTGTAGATGATCTCGCGCTGCTGGTTCATGACGTCGTCATACTGCAGCACCTGCTTACGAATTGCAAAGTTCGACGCTTCGAGCTTCTTCTGGGCGCTCTCGATGGTGTTGGTGATGAGCTTGTTCTCGATGGGCACATCCTCGTCGAGGCCCAGGGAATCCATGAGGCTCTGGACGCGGTCACCGCCGAAAATGCGCATCAGATCGTCCTCCAGGCTCAGGAAGAAGCGGGACGCACCCGGGTCGCCCTGACGGCCTGCACGGCCGCGCAGCTGGTTGTCGATACGGCGGCTCTCGTGGCGCTCGGTGCCGATGATGAACAGGCCGCCCGCATTGCGGACAACCTCCGCCTCGCGCTTGACCTCGGGGGTAAATTCCTCGCACAGTTCCTCAAAACGCTTGCGGGCATGGAGAATTTCGGCGTCCTCGGTCTCGGCGTGGCCGTCGCACTCGGTCATCAGCATCTCGAGTTTGGCATCAATACCGGCCTCCGGCGGGGTAGGCAGCTCGGTGCCGCTGGCCTTGGCGCGGGCCTTCTCATGCTCGTAGGCATCCTTCAGCTCGGCCAGGTTGGCGGTCAGCCCCTTAGACAGCTCCTTTTTAAGGGCCGCCTTGGCCATGTAGGTCACGTTGCCGCCCAGCATAATATCGGTACCGCGGCCCGCCATGTTGGTGGCGATAGTGACCGCGCCCTGCTTGCCGGCCTGCGCGACGATCTCAGCCTCTCGCTCATGCTGCTTCGCGTTCAGGACGTTGTGCTCGATGCCTTTCTTTTTCAGCAGCTTGGACAGCGCCTCGCTCTTTTCGACGCTGACGGTGCCGACCAGGACAGGCTGACCCTTGGCGTGGCACTCGGCGACCTGCTCAATGACGGCGTTGTACTTGCCGTTGACGGTCTTGTAGACCGCGTCCGGGTAATCCTTGCGGATGTTGGGGCGGTTGGTGGGCACAGTGACGATGTTCAGGCCGTAGATCTCGGTGAACTCGGTGGCTTCCGTCTTGGCGGTACCGGTCATGCCGGACAGCTTCTTGTACATGCGGAAGTAGTTCTGGAAGGTGATGGTCGCCAGCGTCTTGCTCTCGGCGGCGATCTTCACACCCTCCTTGGCCTCAATGGCCTGATGCAGGCCCTCGTTGTAGCGGCGGCCGATCATCAGGCGGCCGGTGAACTCGTCCACAATGATGACCTCGCCGTTCTTCACGACATAGTCGATATCCTTCTGCATCACGCCGTAAGCCTTGATGGCCTGATCGATGTGGTGGGCCAGGGTCATATTCTCAGCAGCGGCCAGATTCTCGACCTTGAAGTATTCCTCGGCCTTCTGGATGCCCTTGGCGGTCAGGGTGCAGGTCTTGTGCTTTTCGTCCACAACGTAATCACCATCGGCCTGTTCGTCGGTGGAGACCTTATCTTCCAGCTCCACCACCACGCTCTTGTGCAGGGTGCGGACGAAGCGATCCACCTGAGTGTACAGGCTGGAGGAATCCTCGCCCTTGCCGGAGATGATCAGAGGGGTGCGGGCCTCATCGATCAGGATGGAGTCCACCTCATCGACGATGGCAAAGGCGTGGCCGCGCTGCACCATGTTGTCCTTATAGGTCACCATGTTGTCGCGCAGGTAGTCGAAGCCGTACTCATTGTTGGTGCCGTAAGTGATATCGGCGTTGTAGGCACGGCGGCGGGCATCGCCATCGATGCCCTGCACGATCAGGCCGACATTCAGGCCCAGCCAGCGGTAGAGCTTGCCCATCCACTCGCTGTCGCGCTTGGCCAGGTAATCGTTGACGGTGACGATGTGCACGCCCTCGCCGGTCAGGGCGTTCAGGTAGGCGGGCAGGGTGGCCACCAGGGTCTTGCCTTCACCGGTCTGCATCTCGGCAATGGAGCCGCGGTGCAGGGCAATGCCGCCCATGATCTGCACAGGGAAGTGCTTCATGCCCAGCACACGCCAGGCGGCTTCGCGGCAGACAGCAAAGGCATCGGGCAGGATATCATCCAACGTCTCGCCGTTTGCCAGCCGCTCTTTCAGGGCCGGGGTCTGCGCCTGCAGCTCGGCATCGGACATCGGCTGATACTTTGTTTCCAGTGCCAGCACCTTTTTGGTAATGGGATTGATCTTTTTCAGCTCCCGGTCAGAGAAGCTGCCAAAGAGTTTTTCAGCAAGGGACATTGTTACACCTCATCTATCAAAAATCGGGGCGGCAGGCCGCCCAACAGCGGAAAAACCACATACTGTTTATATGATACACCAAAGCTGAAAACCCGTCAAACCCGATGGATGGATTTTATCCGTTTTTTGGGTGAACTTTCTGTTAATTTAGAAAAAAAGACCCTCTCCGGCATTGCGCAGCAATGACGGAGAGGGTCGGTCCTATACCAATGTCGCCCCCGGGCGGGGAATGTGCTCCGTCAGCAGGGTGTGCAGCTGTTCCGGCAGGGCGTAGAAATTGCCGTTGGTATATTCCCACGCCCCCACCGCAGCGAGAGCCGTCAGCAGAGCCAGCACCAGCAGCGTCATGCACACCCGGCGCAGGGGATGCCGCTTGGGTTGGGGGCCGGGCGAAACGTCCTTCTTTGCAGCCCTGCGGGCAGGCAGGAAGCCTGTCCCCTCAGCCTGAGGCTTGTTTGCCGCCGTGCGCCGGATGATATCCAGCAGCCAGAGGGCGGGGTTCTCCCCCGCCGGGACGGTGCGCAGAAAGCAGCCCTTCCTGCAGCTGAGCACCAGCACACAATCACTTTCCCGCTCGGCACAAGCGGCGGAGAGATCTGCCCCCACCACGCGGCGGGCAGCCTGAGCCCGGGCCAGTGCCTGCCGGAGCGGGTCAGTGCAGTCTTTGGGCAGGCGGGCACGGGCACGCTTTTCGATCAACGGGCCGGTCTTGGGGTTTGCATAGCTCACCGCGCCAAAATCAAAGACCTTCTCGGCCCCGGGCAGGTTCTCAAGCCGGGCTTCCAGCAGGGCACCGGCGGCAGCATCCGCACAGATGAGCAGCTTATCGTGCCGTTCCAGCGCCTCCACCACGGCGGCAGGCAGAGTGGTCTCCCCTGCCCCGTACAGGTCTGCCGAAAACGTCTGCCGCAGGGCCTGCGCGGCCTTTTTCAGCCCGGAAGGGCTTTGCGCCTGCAGGGCCACCAGCGTTTCCGCGCCCCGGGTGCGGCAGTGTACCGTGCCCTGCCAAGTGTCCGGCAGGGCTTCCACAGCCTTTTGCACGGTCTGCTCCGGCACACCGAACAGCCGCAGCACGCAGCCTGCCGGGCGCTCTTCCTTATTTGTCATGACGCATCCCCCCTGCGGCCGCAGGGGCCGCTCTCACTCTGCCCGCAGGGTCTCGTCCAAGGCGGTCAGGGCGGCGGGGTCATGCTGTGCGCTTTCGGCCAGCACCTGCGTACCGGCCGGGGTCTTGCCCTGTGCCAGACGCAGCGCCAATTCCAGCGCAGTCTGTGCGGCGCGGGCGCGGATGAGCGCACGGTCCGGGCGGGAGACGAACAGCTTTTTCACATACACCTTGTCTCCCCGGGCAGCGCCCAGATACACCGTGCCCACAGGCCGGACGGCATCGCCGCCGCCGGGGCCCGCCAGACCGGTAACGCTGACCGCGATATCCGCCCCGGCGGCTTTTGCCGCGCCCAGCGCCATCTGCGCTGCCACGGGAGCCGACACCACATTATATTGCGCAATGACCGCCGGGTCTACCCCGACAAGCTTCGCCTTGGCCTGCTCCCAGTAGGTCACAAAGCCGTAGCCAAACACCTCGCTTGCGCCGGACACACTGGTCAGGCGCTGGGCGATCATGCCGCCGGTGCAGCTTTCGGCAGTGGCAATAGTCAGGCCGTTGGCCTGCAGCGTGTGCACCACCGTCTCTTCTAACCCGGCGACATCCTCATCATACACCGCATCACCCAGCAGATCATAGAACTTTTTGGCGTAGGCGCGGCACATCGTCTGCGCCTCGGCGTCATTCTGCGCCCGGGCGGTGATGCGGATCTCGCACTCGCCGGTCTTGCAGTAGATGGCTGCGGTTGGGTTCTGGTTTTCCAGCAGCGCACGCACCCGGTATTCCAGATTGCTCTCGCCGCCCAGCACCCGCAGCGTCAG
>OIIP01000198.1_pt1 | contig 17416 bp, 12 predicted proteins | sample 1583261 | NCBI WGS metagenome assembly OIIP01 (sample SAMN02675049, study PRJEB24791) | human gut metagenome, SKBSTL061 | isolation source: stool | host: Homo sapiens | place: USA
AGCATCAGGAGTATCTCACCTTTTCCAAAGCAGCCATACTCATGGGCTGTTCCCGGCAGTATGTTTACAAACTCGTAGCCCTCGGCAAGCTGAGAGCCTCACGCATCAGCAACCGCATGGCGTTCATCCGCAAGGCAGACATCGAGCGGATGCTGGAGGGCAATCCCTACCACCGTGTCCTGCCCGGCAGCACTTCCGCACCGAGAAAATCCGCATCATCGTCTTTACCAGCCAAAAGAGAAAAAAGGGAAAAGGAAACCTATGAAGTGCTGGACTTCTATTCTGGCGAGGAAGTGATGTCGCTCTTCAAGGTCAGGCAGTCGTGGCTCTATACCACAGCCAAGCGTAACCGCATTCCCGTCTGCCGCATCGCAGGGAAAAACTATTACAGCAAGAAACACGTTGACGAGTTCTTCGGTGTGGCAGTTGATACCAGCAATATCACCGACTGGCTCCTGATTGAAGAAGCGGAAGAACTGTTCGGCATGAAACCCTCCGCACTCCGGGCATACGCCTACCGCCACAAGATACCGACCAAAAGAGAATACGGGCGCACCTATTACTCCAAATCCCATCTGGACGAACTCCGCAGGACAGACCTCGTGAACGATGAACGCTACTACACCGTGGAGCAAGTCCGGCAGATTTACGGGCTTTCCTCCGCCAACATCAGCCATATCGTCAAGGTGAAGCACATCGAAAAGGTAAAGGTAGGCGTTAAGAACCTGCTTTTGCGTTCCGATGTGGAGCGTGTCATGGCTGAAAGGGAGAAATAACCGTGAGCAACCGACATTGCCGGAAAATTATTTCAAAATGATTGCCGTGAAGGTATTCACGGTTGTTTCACGTTGTTCTTTTGCCACCGTAAACATGGGGACACCCCCGAAAACGTACAACTTAAAACATCATCATCAATATGAGCAAATGCAAGACAGTTACCTTGCGCAAGCGCAAGATTAAGAACGGAACACAGTATTCGCTGTGTCTGGACTATTATCCCGGCTACCGTGACAACATCACCATGAAAGTGATAACACGTGAAGCTCTGGGGATTTACATCTTCGCCAAACCTGCCAACCAACAGGAGCGTGATTTCAACGCACGCATGATGAAAAAAGCGGAGATACTGCGTAATAGGCGTTACGAAGCCATCTTCAACGAGAACAACGGCTTCTTTGACAAATCCAAGATGAAAGGCGATTTCCTCGCCTACTTCAAGGAATTGGCAGAGAGGAAGAATATCAAGTGGCAGCACGTCTACAAGCACTTTGAGCGGTTCGTGAACGGCAAATGCACCTTTGAGGAGGTGGATGTGGATTTGTGCCGCAAGTTCATGGAATATCTGCTTAACGCCCCACAATCCATACACACCAACCAAAAGCTGCATATCAATTCTGCGGCAGGCTACTGGTCGGCTTTCCGTGCGGTACTTCACACTGCCTACCGTGACAGGAAGATAAAGGAGAACCCCAACGGATTCTTAGACCGCATAGAGAGCATTCCCACCATGAGGGAACATCTGAGCCAAGAGGAACTGATACGGCTTGCCGAAACCCCTTGCGAAGAAGAAGTCTTGAAAAGGGCGTTCCTTTTCGGTTGTCTGACCGGACTAAGGAAGAGCGACATCAGGCAGCTCACTTGGCAGCAGATACAGCCGTACACCAACGGCAAGATGTTCGTGACCACTCGTATGCAAAAGACCAAGCAGATTGTACACAACCCCATCAGTGATGAAGCCTATGGGCTGCTTGGGGAACGGAACGAGGGGCTTATCTTTGCCGGATGGAAAAGCCACTCAACTTTGCCCCTTTTGGCCACGCAAGATTTGCCCACCTTTTTGTACTATATGATTGACCCTTTAAAGTCCTGGTGTTGGGGGGCAATATTATTTTACCCTTTTAAAAATTCTCGTTTTTCTTAGATTTTAATTTTCGCATACTTTCACCATATAATTCTATAGTATGGGCCGTATGTATGATGCGGTCAAGGATTGCATCGGCTATTGTTGGATCACCTACCATGTCATACCAGTTGGAGGATGGATACTGCGATGTGATGATGACAGATTTCCGTTCATGCCTATCCTCAATAATTTCAAGCAGTATGGGACGCTCTTTGGCGTCAAGTGGTACAATAAACAAGTCGTCAAGAATGAGTAGCTGGCAACGCTCAATCTTCTTGAGTTCCGCTTCAAGTGTACCTTTTACTTTGGCGACTAGCGCACCGAGCAGTTTCGGAGCATTGGCATAGAAGGTACGGAATCCCCTTTTGCATGCTTCGTGTCCAAGGGCACAGGCCAAATAGCTTTTTCCCGTTCCGGAAGAACCAGTAATGAAAAGGTTCTGTGCCTTATGCACAAAATCAAGGGTGGCGAAACGTTCCATCTGATTGCGGTCCAGTCCCCGGTTCGTGGCATAGTCAATCTGCTCAATATAAGCCTTGTAGCGGAATGCCGCATTTTTGGTGAGCCGTGCAATGGCAGCCTGGGAGCGATAGTCCCATTCGCGTGCAAGGAGCATGGAAAGGAACGTGTCCGCAGTCATGGATTGCGGAGTGGTGCCGGCAAGACTTTCCCTGAAAGCCTCTGCCATACCATGCAATTTCATACGGTTCATTAAATCCAGTGATATGGTATTCTGGTCTTGTTGTCCCGTAACGGGAACTGTTTTATTGTTTACTTCCATAAATAATAGTTTTATTGTTTGTCTTTTTTGTAATATTCACGTCCACGTATATTTTTGTGGGTCAATGGAATCTGGGAAGTCACGTTGGACTGTACTTTTCCGTCCTCATCAGGAAGAAAATCCACATCTTCTCCCAATTCAAGCACCTCGCGCAAGGCTTGGTATCCGTATTGCAATTTCTGATCCGCACATGCGCAAGCCGCAACTAGACGGTCACGGCCGTATTTCTTCTCCAGTGTCATGATGCCACGGCATGGCCTGAACGCTTTGGGTGGATATTGCATGACACGCTCCACTTCCCGAAGATAGTTCAATACGATGTTGTCTATTTCCGAGGCACGTTGAAAGAGTTCCTCCAAGTCCTTGTCATAGGGACCATAATGACCAGGCAGGTTGTGCTCCTTTTTCCAAGAATAAGTGTAAGGAATGTCACAGCGGTCGTGGGTGGCGACAAGGTTCATTCCACAATAGATTTCCACCGTGTCGGCATCATAGAGAATCGTCATGCGCCTGCCTACATACTCTTTTGGAACACTGTAATGGTGCTTGAACAAGGAAACGTAAGAGTTCTTTCCCACGGTCATCAGTTTCCTTTCTTTCATTACGTAGCGTTTCACGGGAAGCGGACGAAGATAATCCTTCTCTCCATGAAGGAATATTTCCTTGCGTGACATCTCCCCTCCGGCCATCACCTTTTCATTGAAATCAAGCAAGGAAATATGGATGGCGGCATTGAGTTCCTCCAAACTGGAAAATGTCATTCCCTCTATATCAAGATAAATGGAACGGTAGAGGAGCTTTACGGCATTTTCTACCAAAGCCTTGTCCTTGGGGTGACGCACACGAGCAGGATAGACCACACAGCCGTAATATTCGGCAAAAGCGGCGAAATCATCATTGATGACAGGTTCGTTGCGGTCGCTTCGTGTGACGGCAGCCTTCAGATTGTCGGGGACGATAGCCGCAGGAACACCTTCAAAATATTGAATGGCATTCTCGCATGCCTTTATCAGGTCTTCCTTGCGTTGCGACCATACGGCTTCGCAGTAGGTATAATGGCTGAACGGAAGGATGGCAACAAATACCTCGGCTTTCTTCGTCTCGCCCGTCATTTCATCAACAACTTCAAGTCTGTCACCGGCAAAGTCAATATACATCTGCTCTGCGGCATAGTGCTCTACATGACCGACAACCTTAATGTGAAACCTGTATTCGCTGACAATCCGTTTGAAGGAAGACAACTGATAGCCGTCCGGATATTCGGTATGGTACTCCTTGAACAGTTTTCGGACACTCATACCTTTGCGTGACAGACGAGATACATATCCGGGAAGCAAGGCCTCCAATTCAATCCTTTTGGATGAAGGCTCCCGATGCCGGGTATCCGTGCAGCCGAACAGTTCATCCAACTGTCCATTGGGCAGGGAAAGAAGCTGTTCAATACTCTTGCCGCTTGAAAGGAATAAGCGGACATATTTGCGGACTGTATTACGGGAAATATGAAACGTAAATGCCGTTTCCTTGATTCCTATGCCAGCCGCATAATATCTTAAAATATTTTTGATTCGTTTATTCATTTGTATAGATTTTATTTTCTCCCCCGTTACACCAGGACAAGGGTACTCAAATCTACACAAAAAAACTATAATTATAGGTGAAGCAAGTGGGCAACACTATTTTAGCCAAAGGGGGCAATCATATTTTAGCCAAAAGGGATAATTCTGCGTGGCCAAAAGGGTCAAAGTTGAGTGGCTTTTCCAGCAAATACTCGTAACCTTGTTTTTCAAGCTGGCTGATAAAGTCATGCTCCATCTCCGCCTCGCTTTGGTATTGTGTGGATTTACGGTAAACAGGTTCAAAGTCTGAAACCACCGTGCTTTGCGGATTCTCCGCCACCATTTTGTATTGCTCTGACATACGGCTTATTCTCTATTATTCAGATTTAACTAAAGCGTTTATTATAGCTGCGGCTGGAGAATATGCATATCCAGTGATATGTTTTCGAGCCGTTTGCGTATTATAAGTGGTTTCTTCGGTGAAATATTCATATAATTCATTGATGTCTAATTCGACAAAATTTTCTGTACTTTCTCTCTGTACAGTCAATATATCACCTTGCAAAGAACATATTTTATAAGGAATCTTCTTTTCGCTAATACTATAAACAACATCAGGAAGATTCTCCAGTTTCATTTTAAATGTCTTCATTCTACATGCTTTGAACCCTATCTTTATCATATCAGTTTGTTTTAAGGTTATTAAATGCCGGTATTAAGGAACAAATGGACACCATTACAAATCGTTATAACAAATGGTTATACTTGTTCCTTATTTCAAGTTGCTAAGATAGCTAGAAAAACCGAAATAACAAAAAAGAAGGTGTGTCGTAATGCACGATGCACCTCTTTTTTGTTCATCACTATACAAATCTGTTCATTTTCTTTAAGCTGCGATCTTTTGAAGATTTCTTTGATTTATGTGTTCCCAGCATCTAAAAACAGCAGTTGTAAGCTCATAAAACAGTCTAATCAGCCAGTTCATACCTTCTTTTGTCAGTTTTGCACACATCTTTTTTATATTGAAGGCAATGGCTAGGAAGGCAAAGTCCATGAAGACCTTGTCCTTTCCAAAATGTCGGAAACGTTTGTAGTTCATATTGTTTTTAATTTGTCCGAACACGGCTTCCGGTTCTATGCATCTCTGCCCTCTGTGTTTCAGTCCTTTCTCAGAGCAGAGCAGTTCTTTGGCTCTCCGCTTGTATTGTCTAAGCCTATGATTCAGTTCTATCGTCCTGTTTCCTTTTGCTTTAAAACAGCGGCATCGCAGGGGACAGCCTTCACACCTGACAGCTCTGTACCGTGCATTTTCGTTGACATATCCGGATGCGGTTTTCACATTCCTGGTGCCTATCCTCCGCATCCTTTGCCCCATAGGGCAGATGCAGAAGTCATGTTCTTCATTGTAGTAGAAGTTTTCGGCCTTGAACGGGTCCGGTTTGAATCTCGACCGCTGCTCCATGTGGAAATAGTTGTACTTTACGTAGGCTTCCATGCCGTTTTCGGACATGAAGCGGTAATTCTCTTCGGAGCCATAGCCGGAATCAGCAACCACCGTATGGGCCATCCGGTCATACCTGTTTGAAAAAGATTGCAGGAAAGGAATCAGGGTCAGTGTATCCGTAGGGTTCGGGAAGAGTGCAAAATCGGTGATGAACTGATTTTCGGTGCCGATTTGAAGGTTGTAACCGGGCTTCGTCTGTCCGTTGCGCATGGCATCCTCCTTCATTCTCATAAAAGTAGCGTCCTTGTCCGTCTTGGAATAGGAATTCCTCTCTTGCAGCGTTTCCAGATGGCAGTCGTATTCCTGCAGTTTGTCCCTGTGTTCTTCCAGTTCCTTCAACTGTTTGCGTTTCTTTTTCAGTTCAGTCTTTTCCTCTTTCGCGGATGGCTCGGAAACCTGTTCCAGTGCATGACGCAATTCTCCTGCCATTTCAGTCAGCATGGCCGGAGTGAACTCAACCTCCTCATTGTTCTCTGATGACTTCTCCCGGGCAATGACATCGTCTATCTGCCCTAACAGGACATGTATCTTCTTCATCAGGCGTTCACGGTTCCGCTCAACCGTTTTTCGCCAGACGAAAGTGTACTTGTTGGCTTTGGATTCGATCTTTGTCCCGTCAATGTATTCCACATTCAGGCTGATGAAGCCTTTGGAAGAGAGAAGAACTACGGTTTGCGTAAACACCTCGTTGATTTCCTTCTTCACCCGGTTGCGGAAACGGTTGATGGTAATGAAATCCGGTTTCTCATATCCGGCAAGCCAGATATAATGGATGTCACGGTGAAGGAGCTTTTCGATTTTCCGGCAGGAGTAGATGTTGTTCATATAGGCATACAGAATGACCTTGAGCATCATCCTGGGATGGTAAGGGCTGCGCCCGCATTCCTTATACAACTTCCTGAAACTTTCAAGGTTCAGGCTCTCAACCAGAGCGTCAACCATCCGAACTGGATCATGCTCTGCAATATCCTCGTCAATTCTTGGAGGAAAAAGCACTGTTTGGTTGGGATTGTAAGGACGAAAATGTATCTTTGTCATAGTATAAAATGTTATGCTTAAAGATACAAAATCTTTAGGTAATAACAAAGCCCCTGCTTGTGAAAGTCGGGGCTTTGTGCATAAAAAAAGAAGGTACGCATTTTGACACACCTTCATCACTCTTAGTTTGTGGAGCTGGAGGGAGTCGAACCCTCGTCCAAACGAGGAAGCCATACGCTTTCTACATGCTTATCTTCGCCTAAATTTTCGAGTATAAGCAGGACCGAAGCCACCAACTTATACCTTATCCTCTAAATTTTCGTAAGAGACACGAGACGGATCTCTAACTATTCCCGATTTTACTGCACCACTTGATCAAACGCTTCGGAACAAGAGCTTTTGAGTGATGTCTCGTTTCCACCACTTTGGCAGAAATAAAGCTAATCTACTATGATTCGATTAAGCAGCAAGAGCATAATTTTCGTTGCCAGATAAAATTTTGAAAACTGGGATTATAGTGCCAATCAACCACGCACTGCATGCTTACATACCACTTAGCCACGCTGTCAAATCCAGTCAACCCCGCACTGGTAACTCATAAAGAGGTTACAAATATACACACACTTCTGTTAATATCCAATTATTTATTCATTTATTTATAGCATTTTAATGAGAACAATGTATCTTTGAAAATAATTTTTCTAATCCTAACAGATCAGACAATATGAACAAAAAATTAATGGTATTGTGTATGAGCAGTATGATACTGGGAGGCTGTATACCCTCTCCCAAGAAACAAACGGAAGCAATTACAGTTGAAGAAAATCCGAATATGATGTATATGTTGGTAGGCAGTTATGCAACTCCGGAGGAAGAAGGTATCAAGGTTTATAACTTTGATGAACAAAATGGCAACTCACAATATATCAGCGGAATAAAAGGAATATCCAACCCATCTTTCCTCATTCCTTCGGCTGATGGAGAAAGAATATATGCCGTAGGGGAGGATTCCGGAAAAAGTTCTACCGCCAATGCCATCAAATTCGATAAAGAACAAAAGAAACTAACTTTGCTTAATTCTCAACCCACTGACGGCGGTGCACCTTGTTATATAACTCTCAGCCCGTCGGAAAAATTTGTCTTGACAGCAAATTATATGGGAGGTAGCATTACCGTTTTCCCACTAGATAAAGACGGCAAATTAAAATCCGAAACACGCCTTATTTCCTTTACAGGAAATAGTCTTGACAAAGAGAGGCAAACACAGCCACATTTACATTGTATAGAATTCACTCCAGACCATAAATATCTACTTGCCAGTGATTTAGGAACAGACCAGATTCATGTATTTCCTGTTAGTGAGAATGTAACTGATGGTGTATCCCATTCCTTGCTGAATGAATCCGAAGAATTTAATATAAAAGTAGAATCAGGATCAGGACCACGCCACATTTGTTTCCATCCGAACCAAAAATTCGCTTATCTGATTAATGAAATCTCAGGAAAAGTTATAGCTTTCTCTTACGACAAAGGAAAATTAAACGCCATACAATATATAGAAGCTGACACAGTGGGTGCCAAAGGTAGCGGAGATATTCACATTTCACCTGATGGAAAATTTCTATATGCATCCAACCGCTTAAAAGCAGACGGTATCGCTATCTTTTCCATAAATCAGGAAGAAGGGACATTAACAAAGACAGGTTATCAGCTGACTGGTATCCATCCACGTAATTTTATTATCAGCCGGAACGGACGATACCTGTTAGTGGCCTGCAGAGACAGCAACTCCATACAAGTATTTGAAAGAGATTCCCAAACAGGATTACTGAAAGACACAGGCAAGACAATAAAAACCAATAAACCTGTATGCCTGAAGTTTACCTTTTAAACAGGAAACATAGTCTTTAATAAAATAAACTGCTGCTTTCGTTGTATGTATTGGAAACAGCAGTTTATTTTATCAAAAACAAAACGAATCTTTATACATAAGTTTCCAAGAACTTAACATGACCTTCCACGGTTACTTTCACTTCTTTTGTTGTGGCAGGGAAAAGGATAGATTCACCGGCTTGCAATTCCAATGAGTTACCATCCCCATCAGTTACCGTACATATACCTTCCATACAAATATAAATTACAAATGAATCCAGTTCACTATAATCTATCGTCATATTTTCAGTCAAATCATAAACAGAAGTAGTGAAATACGGACAGGTAACCAACTCGACAGACTCATTCTGTTTCGGAGTATAATGAGTACGATAATCCTCTTCTACAGAATAATCTATGGCATCTTTTGACAATTCTGTATGCAACTCACGAGTATTGCCATTTTTATCCTTACGATTGAAATCATAAATTCGATAAGTCACATTCGAGGTCTGCTGAATCTCAGCAATAAAGCATCCGGCTCCAATACTATGGATACGTCCTGCAGGCAAGAAAAACACATCACCCGATTGTACGGCATAATCAGCCAATGCATCACAAATCGTATTATCAGCAATCATTGCAGCATATTCATCGGGAGTAATTTTTTTACTTAATCCCGAACGCAGATGTGCTTTCCCCCCGGCATTGTCAATAACATACCACATTTCGGTCTTGCCCATCGAATTATGACGCTTCTTTGCCAGTTCATCATCCGGATGCACTTGTATAGAGAGGTCGTCACAAGCATCAATGAATTTGATCAACAAAGGAAAATTATCTCCAAAACGCTGATAATTACTTTCTCCTACCAGAGATCCTTTATATTCTTTTACCAACTGGCTCAAATTTTTGCCGGCTTCAGTTCCATTAGCAACAACAGACTCATCGCCCGGGACATTAGAAATTTCCCAACTTTCGCCAACCTGAGGCTGTTCAATATTCAGATGTTTGAACGGAATGATCTTTTCTCCACCCCAAATGGTGGATTTCAGAATGGGGTTAAATTTAAATGGATACATAGGTGTATTAATTAATAGTTTCTAGGTTTGGATACAAAAATAAGGGAATTCTATGACTTTACCGCATAGAATCCCCTAAAATTAACAGCTATGTGTGTGTATATTCAAAGGTGTATTAGTAGTCTGTATTATTAGGATCGAAGTTAGTCCAGCTATCCAACCAATTATCATCTGTTCCAAACGCTCCGATATATTCTACTTTCTCAAAACCACTGCTCAACAGTGCGTCATTAAATGAAGCGGCTGTCAACACAGGACTACCTGCATCCGGCATATAATTAACACCGATATTACGCCCGTCCTTGAATTTCAACTCATTGACATCAGTCAATACTTTATTTCCTTTCTGAGCCTTAAAAAAAGTAGAAGAGTAAGACTCTTGTCCAGCATCAATGATTTGCTTGTTCACGGCATCATAAAGCACATCATCATATATTTTGTTGGCATCAGAACCGACCGCCGTCATACCTGCAAACCAAATATTCTCCAACTTTATGTTTCCTGCCTTGGTCATCTCAACTGTATTACCTTTCTCACCATCAATAATTAAACCGACAGGATATCCCACAGCTACTGAATTAAAGCAATTCAAACGACTGGAACGCCGGATCTGCATAGCAGACTGAAACTTACCTAAAGCTGAACCGTTATTAGGATTGAAGCTACCACCGGTAATATAGCTCTCATTATTAACAAAGTTGGCATCACGCCCCAACGGTCCGATAAAAGTGACATTACTAAATACGGCTGTCGTATAGGGTTCTATCAATGAGGCGTCTCCACAATTATCCGACTCAAAACCATTAGACTGAGAAGTATCTGCGATTCTCGGGTCACGGATTGAAAGACAATACTGGACTTTACCGGAGAAGCCATTATCTGTATCAAATTCATCGTCCCATCCATTATAAGCCACTAGATATTTACAATTTACATTACCTCCAAACCATTCGTAAGAGTCGTCATTGGAATATGATACCTGTAAATGATCAATGGTAGTCCCACTACCTACAGATCCAAAAGTTATACCATTAATTTCCTTATCTTTTTGAAAAGGATAACCAGCAAATTCCACACGTACATATCTCAATATACCTGAATTGTCAGCATCATCATTTCCTCCATGTTTAGTACGTGGACCTCCTTCAATCTGCTGATTCAACACTCCCTGATTGTTCTTGGCATTACCACAAATAATCAATCCCCCCCAATCTCCCGGTTTACGCTGGCCTTTAGGCTGTTCAGAGGTAAAGACAATCGGAGCATCTTTAGTACCCTCGGCTATTAGTTTGCCGCCCGGTTCTACAATCAAGGCAGCCTGTGTATCTTTATCCCCTTTGATAACAGTTCCCGGTTCGATGGTCAATACCGACCCAGTCCCCACATAAATCCATCCTTTCATCAGGTAAGTTCCTTTAGACAAAGTCTGTGTACCTTTAAAAATAAATTCCTGATCTCCATTTCCTATCACGGTACCTTTGGCATTCTCTGTTTTATCATCATCAAATAACAAGTGGTCACATGTTTTAATAGCTCCCTCAGTCCCCCATACATAAGGAGCTTCAGCATTTCCACCGTTGCCATTACCGTTTCCTGTATCAGTTTCCGGATCATCACTGCTACAAGCAACCATTCCCCCCAGCATTATTGCTGAGAATACGTAAATCATAAACTTGTTAGTTCTCATTTCCATTTGTTTATTGGTTAATAATGAAAGATTCATTCTATTTTAAAACGTATAGTTAATGTTCAAATTGAAATTACGCCCTGATTTGTATTGACGGGTAATTTGCTCCACTTTTCCATGCCTAGTTTCTTCAAATTGCTTAAAAGAAACTTTCTCCGCCAACAAATCGCGTACAGCAACCTTTATTTCCAGATTACCGATTTTTTTCGAGACACTTAAATCTACTGCATTACGGGGCATTTCATAAGAATCGGGTACTCTTACTTCATTGCCTGCAGTTCCCAAACTACGGCCTACACCAATAATACGCTTACCGATACGGTTATAAAGCAATGCAGCATTCCATCCGCTATCGGCATGTTGATAGAAAAAACCGGCATTAATCAAATATGGAGATTGACCTTGCATCGGACGGTCCTCCTCTTTGGCTCCCGGCTCAAATTTCACTTTACTTTTAATTAAGGCCCCGTTCAGACTAAGACTAAAATTACGCATACCTATAAAATCCAGATTTTTGCGGATATCCACCTCTACCCCATAATTATCCGCTCCTTTGGCATTGACATACGAATAGATAAGGTCTGTGCCTCCGGATACAGTATAAGTCCATTCAATAGGATTTTTAAACCTTTTATAGAAAAGAGAAACAGAAATCAGCTCTCCACTGCTGGGATAAAGTTCATAACCAAAATCTAAATTATCAATATAAGCAGGCTTTAAATTATAATTACCTTGTACATTACTGGCAAGATCAAAATCATAATATACAGAAGAAGAAACCTCCCGAAATTCCGGACGATTCACAGTACGTCCATAAGATAAACGGAACTGCTGCTTATCATTCAGACGATAAGCCACATTTACAGACGGGAAAAAGTCATTATACGTGTAAAACACGCTAGTGGGGCTTTCCTCGTTTTTCTGTGTATGGCTAACCAGCTCCATTCTATTATGTTCAAAACGAACTCCTGCGTATACATTCAATTTGCCCAATGGAAGATTGGTCCCTACATAACCGGCACTCAAGAGATTATTGCCTTCGTAATTATTGCGCCAATCCACTTGTTCCAATAAATAAAGTCCATTCTCCCCATAATTCTTCTCTTGTAATAATTCATTAGGGACATTCATTACTTTATAAGCACTCGGCAAACCATTTTTCCAACTATAAATAAAAAAACGAGTATTATATTCACGAGCACGATACTCCGTGTAAGCTCCAGCCTTCAGGCTAGGAGTAAAAATCCCGAAAGAAAAATCGTGCTGATAATTGATGTTAGCCGACAAAATATGTTCATCCAATCGGGAAAACTCCCGATTAATCTCATTCAAGTTCTCTACTTCCAACTGATTGGTCTCTTCATTGAGTACGGTAGTATATCGACGGCGGTCTGGCATATTCCGATTGGCATAAGAATATCCAGTACTCCAATCCAACTTATCGGCATCACCCAATGTATGTTTCCCCGTAAATTGACCATTATAAGTGGTACGACTCTGATAATAATATTCCGCGCTCTCTTCATAATCACTTTGTGCATCTGTCCCCTTACGATAAGTATAGCGGTCTTTCCCTAATTGATTAAAAATATTCTTAAACTCATAGCGGCTGTTACCACTGGCAGGTACATAAGTAAAATTCAGCATAGTTCCTATACGAACATTATGATTATATTGGTCATCTATACTTTTACGTAAATAATTAGAACAATCGTGAGTCATATCATAAGCACCAAACAAATTGTTATCCATATCCAGATATGTCCTATAGCTATTGCTATAGTTCACTGTTCCTAATATAGCCAAAGTACGTCCGCTACTATCCACCCAGCGACGGCTGAAATTCATATTCATGCTAAGATCTGCCAAGGGCCTACGATCTTTAACGGTCCAGTCATTGTTCAACCCATTATTTAATAAATCATAGCCGTTATTTATCGGATTAAGCACAGCATTGATTCCACCTTTCAAGCTACGAAAGCCATTATCGAAACCTAGAAAATCTGTGCCACTTCCTTTATTATACAGAAACTTTTTAAAATGAGTCTGATCATTTAAACTAGTTCCAACCGAAATAGTAAACAGATTACTGCTAGGAACATCTTTGGTATTCACTAAAATAAAACCACCACTGAAATCAGCTGGATATTCCGGTGCAGGTGATTTCACTACCAACATATTATCCAACTGCGACGATGGAATAATATCGAAAGAGAAAGCACGCGCATCGGCTTCTGAACTAGGCACGGCACTATTATTAATCCACACATTATTATACCGTTGTGAAAGCCCACGTACCATAACGAATTTCTCCTCAATTATACTGATACCCGACACACGGCGAATCACTTCCGAAGCATCTTTATCTTGCGTCTTGGTAATCTGCTGGGCAGAAGCTCCCGTTTGCATAACCAAGCTGGTACGTTGTTGGGTAATAATAGCATTCTCCGTATTCTTTTTAGCATCCGCTACAACCACAACTTCTCCTAATTGTTGATTATCCTGTTCTAGTTCTACTTTTATTTCGAACATACCGTTTATTGTAACCTCAACAGTCTGTGTACAATAAGACACATAAGATATAATAAGCTTGTACGTTCCATTTCTTAATCCCGCAAGTTCAAAATTACCATCCACATCAGTAATAGTTCCTATATTTGTACCACTTAACTGTACGGCAGCACCAATAAGTGGCTCTTTAGTCGCTTTATCTGTTATAGTTCCTCGCAAAACGGCCGCCTGTACGGTCAATGCCAGCATCAAAAGAATTATCATAAGGCTAATGCCTTTCATCTGAATTTTCATCATACTTTTACCTTGTTATTTTTCCGATGGCAAAGATCAGATAAAAGCATTACATGTATAATACATCTGCATGATGCTCCTTTTGCATATTTATTTCAATGACATTTCATTGCATTTTGTTGAAAAAGCTCCTACCTTTACAAATAAATTGTAAAATAGAGAAAGAATATGAGAAGTTTTGCATCTGACAATAATTCAAGTGTACATCCCCGCATCATGGAAGCGTTAATGAAGGCCAATAACGGACATGCACTTGGCTATGGAGATGATCCATGGACAGAAGAAGCCGCCCACAAAGTGAAAGAACAATTTTCACGTCCATGTGAAGCACTGTTTGTTTTTAATGGCACAGGCAGTAATACTATGGCGCTGCAAATAATGACCCGTCCTTACCATATTATCTTCTGTGCCGACACAGCTCACATTGCTGTAGATGAATGTGGTGCCCCCACTAAAGCGACTGGCTGTTTCATGCGCACAATTCCTACTCTGGATGGCAAACTGACTCCGGAATTACTAAAACCATTTATGGTTAACTTTGGTATAGAACACCATTCTCAGCCCGGAGCAATTTACCTAAGTCAATGTAGTGAATTGGGAACAATTTATAAACCAGAAGAAATATGCGCATTGACAGAATTTGCACACCGGCATGGACTGTTTGTGCATATGGATGGTGCCCGTATCTCTAATGCCGCGGCAGCATTGGGAATGAGTCTTGATGATATATCAGGAGCTTGCGGAGTTGACACATTGACTTTGGGAGGAACAAAGAACGGACTGATGGGAGCCGAATGTGTCATGATTTTCAATCAAGATTTGATAAAGGAAGCGCGTTATGCCAGAAAACAAGCCTGCCAATTGGCCAGCAAAATGCGTTATATCTCTTGCCAGTTCACAGCCTTCCTTGAAGATAACCTATGGCTAACATGCGCACAACATGCCAACGCAATGGCGCAACGCTTGTACAAGGAACTTTCCACAATGCCTGATATAAAGTTTACCCAAACAGTGGAGAGCAACCAATTATTCTTCATCATGCCGCGTGAAAAAGAAGATAAGCTACAAGAATATTATCATTTCTACTTTTGGAACGAAACCATAGGAGAAATGAGACTTGTTACCTCTTTCGATACAACAGAAGAAGATGTCGACAAACTGATAGCTTGCATAAAGACTCTATAATCATCTCCCGGTTCTCTATCAGGGCAGGCCTTCAGACCTGCCTGTTCTATTTCCAGTCCCTATTCCAAGGCATAAGTACCGGTGAGGGTTTCCGGACCTGCCCCTGCCGGAGAAAAGACATGGCGGAGCCTTCCGGACAGTTCCGTGGGAAACGTATCCACACCCACGGGAAAGATAAGGTTTTTAACTAATTCCCCCAAGTTTTCAAACTGAGCCGAAAAAACAGTAGAGGTCACATTTCACACGTGCGGATACAAAAAAAAGCCTCCGGAACTTCTTCAAGTCCGGAGGCTTCAATCAAAACGGCGGCTACCTACTCTCCCACTGTGACGCAGTACCATCGGCGTGACAAGGCTTAACTTCTCTGTTCGGAATGGGAAGAGGTGGAACCCTTGTGCTATAGCCACCTGAATAAGGGCGACATATCGACAAGCCATCAGCGTTATCTTATCCTGTAGTAATAACCGAACGTATACACCATCCCAAATATAAGGAAAGTGGACGGGCAATTAGTAATGCTCGGCTTTGATGTCTCCATCTTTACACCTGCATCCTATCAACGTCGTAGTCTACAACGACCCTGAGAAATCTAATCTTGTGGCCGGCTTCGTACTTAGATGCTTTCAGCACTTATCCGATCCAGACTTAGATACCCGGCAATGCACCTGGCGGCACAACCGGCAAACCAGAGGTCTGTCCAACACGGTCCTCTCGTACTAGTGTCAGAGCCACGCAAATTTCATACGCCCACGATAGATAGAGACCGAACTGTCTCACGACGTTCTGAACCCAGCTCGCGTGCCACTTTAATGGGCGAACAGCCCAACCCTTGGGACCTTCTCCAGCCCCAGGATGTGACGAGCCGACATCGAGGTGCCAAACCACTCCGTCGATATGAGCTCTTGGGAGGGATCAGCCTGTTATCCCCGGAGTACCTTTTATCCTTTGAGCGATGTCCCTTCCATACGGAAACACCGGATCACTATGCTCTAGTTTCCTACCTGATCGACTTGTCAGTCTCCCAGTCAAGCGCCCTTATGCCATTACACTCTAACGGCGGTTACCAATCGCCGTGAGGGCACCTTTAGAAGCCTCCGTTACGCTTTTGGAGGCGACCACCCCAGTCAAACTACCCACCAATCAATGTCCCCGTTCCACGGGTTAGAATCCAAACAAATAAAGGGTCGTATTTCAACAGCGGCTCCACAAATACTGGCGTACCTGCTTCAAAGCCTCCGACCTATCCTACACATCACGTGCCCAGATTCAATGATAAGCTATAGTAAAGGTTCACGGGGTCTTTTCGTCCCATCGCGGGTAATCGGCATCTTCACCGATACTACAATTTCACTGAGCTCACGGTTGAGACAGCGTCCAGATCATTACACCATTCGTGCAGGTCGGAACTTACCCGACAAGGAATTTCGCTACCTTAGGACCGTTATAGTTACGGCCGCCGTTTACTGGGGCTTCAATTCAACGCTTCTCTCAACGATGACGTCTCCTCTTAACCTTCCAGCACCGGGCAGGTGTCAGGCTGTATACAGGATCTTTCGATTTAGCACAGCCCTGTGTTTTTGTTAAACAGTTGCCTGGACCTATTCTCTGCGCCCTCCCGTCACCGGGTAGGGACCCTTTATCCCGAAGTTACAGGGTCAGTTTGCCTAGTTCCTTAACCGTGAATCACTCAAGCGCCTTAGAATATTCATCCCGACTACGTGTGTCCGTTTGCGGTACGGGTACCTGCAGGATTAAGTTTAGCGGATTTTCTCGGCAGCATGCTTACGCGCACTATTGCCTTGTCCCGAAGGACGCGGCATACTGTCAGGTTCGGATCTCATGGTGGATTTGCCTGCCATGATCGACTCCTACACCCTTCAACCATCTATTCCGTCAGATGGCGGCACTGTCACTACTGCGTCTCCACGTCACTCCTGAAGGTAGTAACGGAATATTAACCGTTTCTGCCATCGGCATCGCCCTTCGGCTGAGCCTTAGGACCCGACTTACCCTGATCCGATTAGCGTTGATCAGGAAACCTTAGTCTTTCGGCGAGGGGGTTT
>OIIP01000265.1_pt1 | contig 14617 bp, 8 predicted proteins | sample 1583261 | NCBI WGS metagenome assembly OIIP01 (sample SAMN02675049, study PRJEB24791) | human gut metagenome, SKBSTL061 | isolation source: stool | host: Homo sapiens | place: USA
CCCCGGCACGAACTGCGAGTACGACACGGCCCGCGCGTTCCGCCGCGCAGGCGGCGACCCGCATGTTCTGGTGCTGAAAAACCTGACCCCCGCCAACGTGGCCGAGAGCTGCGAGGCGCTGGTGAAGGAGCTGGACGAAGCGCAGATCCTGATGCTGCCGGGCGGCTTCTCCGGCGGCGACGAGCCGGACGGCAGCGCCAAGTTCATTGCGGCGTTCTTCCGCAATCCGTCGGTGGCCGACGCAGTCAACCGTCTGCTGAACCAGCGCGACGGTCTGGCTCTGGGCATCTGCAACGGCTTCCAGGCACTCATCAAGCTGGGCCTGGTCCCCTACGGCGAGATCCGTCCCATCACCGAAAGCGACCCGACGCTGACGTTTAATACGATCCACCGCCACCAGTCCATGCTGGTGCGTACCCGCGTGGCCAGCAACAAGAGCCCCTGGCTGAGCAAATGCGACATCAACGACGAGCACCTGATCGCCATCAGCCACGGCGAGGGCCGCTTTGTCTGCAACGAGCAGCTGCTGAACCGGCTCATCGACAACGGCCAGATTGCGACCCAGTACGTTGACCTGCTTTGCCGCCCGACGATGGACATGCGCTACAATCCGAACGGCTCCGTGCTGGCAATCGAGGGCATCACGAGCCCGGATGGCCGTGTCTTTGGCAAGATGGGCCACAGCGAGCGCAGCGGCGAGCAGCTCTATAAGAACGTCACCGGTGACAAATACCAGCCGATCTTTGAGGGCGGCGTGAATTATTTCAAGCTTTGATATTTCGGGAAGTTTCTGCTATACTGGAACTATCAGCTTAAAAGATTGTGAGGATTTGACCCAATGGCACAACACGACAAATATATTTCGCCGTTCTCTACGCGCTATGCGTCGGATGAGATGCAGTACATCTTCTCTGACGACAACAAGTTCCGCACCTGGCGCCGGCTGTGGATCGCGCTGGCTAAGGCCGAGCAGAAGCAGGGCTTGGCCATCACCGATGAGCAGATTGCCGAGTTGGAGGCGCACAAGGACGACATCAACTATGAGGACGCCATTGCGCGCGAGAAGCTCGTCCGCCATGACGTGATGAGCCACGTCTACGCCTACGGCCTGCAGTGCCCCAAGGCAAAGGGCATCATCCATCTGGGCGCGACCAGCTGCTATGTCGGTGACAACACCGACGTCATTATCATGCGCGAGGGCCTGCAGCTCGTGCGCAAGAAGGTCATCGGCGTGCTGGCAAATCTGGCCAAGTTCGCCGACGAGTACAAGACCATGCCCTGCCTGGCCTACACCCACTGCCAGCCCGCGCAGCTGACCACCGTCGGCAAGCGCGCCACGCTCTGGATGAACGAGCTGTACATGGATCTGGAGGAGCTTGACCACCAGATCTCCCAGCTGGCGCTGCGCGGCGTTAAGGGCACCACCGGCACCCAGGCCAGCTTTGTGGAGCTGTTCAACGGCGACTCCGCCAAGATCAAGGCCGTCGAGGCCGACGTCTGCGCCCAGATGAGCTTTACCAAGGTCGTGCCGGTCTGCGGCCAGACCTACAGCCGCAAGGTGGACTACAATGTGCTGTCCGCCGTGGCAGGCATCGGCCAGTCCGCCATGAAGATGGCGACGGACATCCGCCTGCTGGCGAACTTCAAGGAGATGGAGGAGCCGTTTGAGAAGAACCAGATCGGTTCCTCCGCTATGCCCTACAAGCGCAACCCCATGCGCTGCGAGCGCATCTGTGCGCTGAGCCGCTACCTGATGGTGGACGTGCTGAACCCCGCCATCACTGCCGGTACCCAGTGGTTTGAGCGCACGCTGGACGACTCCGCCAACAAGCGCATTGCGATGGCCGAGGGCTTCCTGGCTGCTGACGCCATCCTGAACATCCTGCTGAACGTCTCCGACGGGCTGGTCGTCTACCCGAAGGTCGTCCGTGCCCGCGTCATGGCCGAGCTGCCGTTCATGGCAAGCGAGAACATCATGATGAAGGCCGTCAAGAAGGGCGGTGACCGTCAGGAGCTGCACGAGCGTCTGCGTGAGCACGCCGTGGCCGCTGCTGCCGTTGTCAAGCAGGAGGGCAAGCCCAACGACATGATTGCCCGCGTTGAGGCTGACCCCGCGTTCGGCCTGACCCGCGAGGAAATCGAGGCCGAGCTCTCCCCCGAAGCCTTTACGGGCCGCAGCGCCGAGCAGGTCACCGAGTTCCTGCACGACGTCATCCAGCCCGTGCTGGACGCCAACGCCGAGGACGTCGGTCAGCATGTGGAGCTGAACGTGTAATTTTTATTCAGCTGTTTATCCGTTGGGGCGGATGCTCGTCATCCGCCCGCGGGTCGATGCAAGCATCGACCCCTACAACATAGTAAAAGCCCCGCAGCGTCTTTTGTTGAACAGCACCCCACTTGTTAGATAGTATATCATACTGTCTAACAAATGGGGTGCTGTTCCATACTAAACTACTATGGGATTTCTGTTCATCGGTTCAAGAGTTTGCCAGCCAGCATTTTTTGTTAACATCTAGCTCCCTTCAGATTTTTTTCCTCCCCCCACGTTTTGCCCCCGTGCCTTCGGCTAACGCTTCCTACTGCCAAACGCGTAGTGGTCTTTCATCACCTAGCTGTTGCCCATGCTGGGCGCACCTAAATAACAACACCCCAAAGTACCTTTTCCAACTTTGGGGTGTTGTTTGTGTTTTACTTGATACTCACCGGATGCAGAGACGCAAAATGAATTCCTAGCTTTGCATTGTTCCTTGCTTCCCAGTGGTATCGCTGTTTTGTTGGCAACTGTATTTTTTCTTGCTGTGGCAATAAGTGAAGACACAAGCATCCACTATTTTCAGGACTAATCAATTGGAGCCAGCGAATAATATATTGTAAATGTAATCTTATTCGGATTCATAGAGTTCATAAGAATTTTCGAATATGAATATATATTATTTACATATCCATTGATTGTAAAACTTGCGTATGCTTTAGAATAAGAGCTTGTCTTCACATCATAATTTTTGTTTCCAGTTATGCCAGATCCAGAATTAACATATCCAACTGATGGCTGCTGGTATTCAACGCTCGCAGATGTTATGTAGAATTCGCATGTAGGGGATAATGCGGTTATCTTGAAGTTGATTCTATGACTATAACTCCCAATACTTCCATAGTTTATATTTCCCCAATAAATATATAGTCACCATTTGAAGTATAGTTATAGCTGGCGCTTGTTGTTCCGCTTGTCAATGTAATTGGTGTGCATCCAATCTCAAGATACGCACTTTCTCCATTTGACAGTGGTATTTCAATCCGCTTTGATTCATTGGGCGCAACATCTATTGTCACACCGTCTTCCAAATACGAAACAATTTCCTCAAGAATCTTCGCTTCTTCAATAACTTCTACATCATTCTCCTGCGCAAACGCAGTCGTCACGAATAATGTAGAAAGCGCCATTGTTGCCATCATCAGTGCGACTATCTTTATTAACCTTTTTAAGCATTTTTTTCATCTCCTTGCAGATTGTTAAATAGTGCCTTCGCATCATCTATAAGCATTGGATTAACAGTTGCCATACTGTTATAATAAGGTTCACTTCCGTCAATAGAGAAAAGCATCTGATAACTACTTCTCCCTTGGAGAAAATACAAATCCACCCCATCATATTCAGTACCACCACGGTATTTTGCAATGAATCGCATATGTAGCGGATCTGAAACGAGGCTTGCATCCGATGCGTCCGTCACCTGATGTCTATATACAATATAGAGGCAGATTGTCTTATCTGACGGCAATTCAATACATTGCCCATAAATATCAGGTCCTATCGTTTTGCATTCATCAATCCACTCATTAATTGCCGAATATTTTTTTAGTTGTATAGCAGGAACAGAATAAAAAGCTTTATGTTGATAATTTTCTCTTAGAACAAACCCACTTGCAAGTATAGCAACTACTGCCAGTATGGCAAGCCCAATAAAGCATATTCCGCCGAGAAGAATCTTCATCGGTGAATCTGTCTTCTTTCCCCTTACTTCCTGCACTACAATAGCAACTAATATTAGGACAACCGATATTGCAGGGATAAAAAACAATGCCACAATTCCAATAGAAAAAAAGCAGAGAAATGCTATCCCAACATATACTGCCCAAAGTTCAATCAACAATCTCTTTGTTAATCTCTTTTTACAAATAGTTCTTGCATTGCCTTCATCTTCGGCAGACGATTTATTCTCCATTTCCTGTAGGCCTAGAATATCTATCAGTCTATGTGCATTTGTAACACTGGGTGTTGAAATTTCTTGTTCCCATTTTGCAATCGTTTGTCTCGATACTCCAAGTTCTGCCGCCAAGGCCTCTTGCGTTAGTCCTTTTCGCTTTCTTGCCTCGGCAATTTGTTTTCCCGACAACATGCACTACACATCTCCTTTCTATTATCTTCTTCTAATACTAATTAAATCAAATTCGTCGCATACTTTCAAGCAATTTTATGACTACTTTATGTTAACTCCTTGATTTTTTGCTTATTATCTTAATATAGTTTCCTGCATTCTCCACAATAGTCTGATAGCATCCGCGCTAATTTCGCTCTGCCCTTTTTGGTTTCCGCTTACTCTCGCCACGATGTACGAACACGACACTGCTGCCATCAACTGCTACAATGCCACCTTGACCACAGACGGCAACTTTGCAACGGGCAGGGCCTCGGCTGGTGCCGACCGATAATGCGCAGAAATATCGCCTGTTTGAATTCATCACAAACGGAGAAAGAATTTGGATGTGTTAGACACATGTGCGTTGCGGATTTTTCTGAATCGGTGAACAACAACAATCCCAAGTTAGCTCATGTGTAAGGCGCTGCGGGGTGTTTTTTATGCGATTTTTTCTGTCGGTTTGTACAAAAAACGCCCCGACGGTTTGTCGGGGCGTTGGGGTTATTCTGTGGGGCTTTCGGGGTCGGTCTCCTCCTCGGGGGACGGGGTCGGCTCCGGGGCAGGTGTCGGTTCGGGGGTATTTGGGTCGAAGTAAGCGCGGATGTCGCCGTCGCTGCGCTGGGTCGAGATGTCGAGCACGCCCTTATCACCGGCGGCCAGACCCTTTTCCGGGTCGGTCAGCGCGGCAGCGGCCAGTCGCAGCTTGTAGGCGAGGTTCGTCTCACTGCCCAGCAGCACCTGAACGCGGTTTTGGTAGGTGAACTCAATATCACTCAGATCCTGGATGTTCAGCGCCGTCGTGCCGTCAAACAGGTTGTTCTCCTGCAGGCCGTCCCGCATTTCGGTCAGCGTTTGCAGTGCGCTGGCCTGCAGACCCGCTGTCTCCGCTGTGGCCTGCTGGGTCTCGCTCAGGAGTGAGTTATAGCTCTTGGGCTCGATGTTCTGCCCCACCACGGGGGAGAAATCTGTGGGCAGCGACATGGTCAGCAGAATCAGGCCGTCCGGCTGGCTGACGTCGGTACGCAGAATTTTGAGGGAGTCGCTCAAGACCATCCACCCGCCGGGGTACATACAGGCGAACCGCTCCGTGGCGGGCTCGACCTTGATGATGACCGCGGCGGGCAGTTGGATCTCCACAGCGACACGCTCCAAATACGGGAACTGAAGCGCCAGCTGCTGGGTCTTTTCCGCGGTGGAGAAGGCGAACAAGTTGGAGTTTTTCTCGATGCCCAGCGCCTCGATCAACTCGTCGGACGTGTAGATGCCGGTATCGACGGGCTGGGAGCGGTCATAGCTCTCTACCCGGAAGATCGTGACCTTGAACAGAAGGTTGATCGACACAAACGCCCCCACGGCCAGCACGGCCAGCACGCTGAGCGCTCCCAGCAGACGGCGGCGGCGCTTTGCCCGTACGATCTCCGCCTGTGTGACGCGGCGCGTGCGCCTTGGCGTGCCGGGGCGGTAGCCTGCCTTCTGGGGATTGATCTCCTGCGCAGGACGCTGCCGCGGGGGCGCATGGGGAGTAGGCGCGGCCTTTTCAGGCAGCGCTTTGGGGCGCGGGGCGTTCCTTTTTTCAAGGCCCAAGCGGCTGCCCATACTGCGGCGGGGCTGTTGGGCGTAGGAGCCGTTTGCGGATTTTTGCCTGCGGCTGCGCTGGTTGCGGTCCATAAGCGGCTCCTTTCCGGTGAATTTTGGGGCGGCTGCCCGTGGGTGGATGGTACGTTGAGCGGGCGCATATAGAATTGCGCCCCTACGGGGTGTGGCCCGGCGACGCTCGTCGCAGCGGGCGGGCGAACGATGTTCGCCCCTACAGGGTGTATGCAGCCTTACTTAGCCGTTGACCAGCTTCAGCAGCTTTTCGGTAATCAAATCAAGGCTGTGCGGGTTGCCGAGGGTCTTGGCGTTGGCGCCCATCTCGGCCAGCTTGCCGGGGGAGGTCAGCAGGGTCTCGACAGTTTTGACAAGACCGTCACCGGTCAGGTTCTTTTCCTCGATGACGACTGCCGCACCGGCCTTTTGCAGCTCAAGGGCATTGTAATACTGGTGGTTTTCGGCCACGTTCGGGCTGGGGATCAGCACCGATGCGCGGCCCACGGCCTCAAGCTCGGCCAGCGTCAGTGCGCCGGAGCGGGCAATGACGAGATCTGCCGCGGCCAGCAGCTGGGGCATGTTGTTGATATACTCCGTCACGACGAGGTTCTCGCCGGGGGCAAAGCCCTTTTCCTTTTCCAGCCCTTCAAACAGCTTGACGCCGCGGCTGCCGGTGGCGTGCAGGTGCAACACGTTCCGGTGCGTCTGCTTTTCCCAGGCGCAGAGGTCGGCCACGACCTGATTGATGCGGTCCGCACCGAGACTGCCGCCGAAGCTCAAAATCACGGTGCGGTTTCCGGCGTTCAGCTTGGCGCGCGCTGCGGCGCGGTCCGCGGTCAGCACCTCGGGGCGGACAGGGTTGCCCACGACGGTGGTTTTTTCCGGCGCGCCGAGCTTTTCAACCGCGTCCGCGCTGGCGGCCAGCACAATGTTGACCTCCTTCGCCAGCAGCTTGTTGGTCACGCCCGGGAAGGCGTTCTGCTCATGGATGGCTGTCTTGATGCCGCGCCGGGCTGCCGCGCGGACGATAGGCCCACTGACGTAGCCGCCGCAGCCGATGACAAGGTCGGGCTTGACCTCGTTCAGAATCTTCCGGGTGCGCGGGCCGGACAGCGCCAGATGCCAGATGGCTACGATGTTGCGGCCAATGTTTTCCAGGCTCAAATGGCGCTGGAAGCCGTTGATCTCAATGTGATGGAAGGGGTAGCCTGCCTTGGTGACAAGGCCGTACTCCATCCCCTCGCGGCGGCCCGCAAAGTGGATCTCCGCCGTCGGGTCCGCGGCCTTCAGGGCACCGGCAATCGCCAGCGCCGGGTTGATGTGACCGGCTGTACCGCCGGCAGCAATTAAAACGCGCATGATGGACCTCCATGAGAATAAAATATAGGCTGTGCCCGCCGTGCCGCGGGCGCTGGGCGTCCCCCCTTACCGCGCGGCTCTGCTGCGGTAGCGGGTGCGCTGCAGCATCCGTTCTGTCTCGGCGCGGTGCTGCTCTGCCAGGCGCTGTTCCCGGGCATTTCCGGCGCGCGAGATACTCAACAGCACGCCCATCTCGCTCAGCAGCAGCAGCAGACTGGTGCCGCCGGAGGAGAAGAACGGCAGGCTGATGCCGGTGTTGGGGATCAGTGCCGTGCCGACGGCGATATGCAGAAACACCTGCCAGGCGATCTGCGAGATGATGCCGATGCCCAGCACCATGCCGTACAGGTCGGGCGCGCGCAGGGCGATCATAACGCCCATGATCAGCAGCACCGCAAACGCACCGATGAGGATAACGCAGCCGAAGAAGCCCAACTCCTCACCGATGACGCCGAAGATAAAGTCGTTTTCGGCGTAGGGCAGCCACTGGTGCTTCTGCACGCTCGCGCCGATGCCCACGCCGAACATGCCGCCTGTGGAGATGGCATAGATGCTCTGGCGGGTCTGCCACAGCATACCGGCGGTATCCAGCGGCGCAAGGCCCCAGGTACTGTCCATACGGCCCGCAGCGTAGCCTTCCCCGCCGGCCAGCCCCTCCAGGAAGTACGCGCCGACTACTACACATGCCGGAATGAGCGGCAGCAGCCAGCGGCCGGGCGAGAGGGTGCAGACGAGCATCGTGGCAAAAATCAGGCAGAGCAGGATCATGGCGGAGTTGTGCGGCTCCTTGTGCAACAGATACAGGATGGGCAGCAGCGGCAGCGCAGGCTTTATCGCGCCGTACCACAGCCTGTTCTTCTTGTCATAGTCGCGGTCCAGCATATCTGCCGTCCAGATCATGAGTGAGAATTTTGCCAGCTCCGACGGCTGGAAGGAGGCACCGCCCGGCAGATACACCCAGCGGTAGGTACCGTTGGTGTCCTCCGGGCTGAACAGCGCCAGGATCAGCAGCACAATGGTCATGATGTACAGACTCTCACTCATCAGGCGCAGTGCGCGGTAGTTGATGTTGGACAAGATCCACATAAAGGCCAGCCCCACAAGTGCAATCATGACCTGCGGTTTAATGATACTGTACAGTTTACCGCTGGTGGCGTAGGCGCTGGAATAGCTGGCCGAGAACAGCATTGTCAGCCCGAAGAACAAAATGCCCAGCAGCAGGGCAAGAAAGCCCCGGGAGACCGGCCCCCGCTCCAGCTTGGGCAGGCGTATGATGGGTATCATGCGCACAATATTTCCGATGGTATGGTCAAACAAAAGGCCCAGCAGTGTACGCACAATGCTCACGGCAGTGCTCATGGGCGGTCACCTCCCTTAGGGGCAGAAACAGGCAGAGGCCGGGTAGGCCCGGCCCCGCTGCTTATGCCACACAGATGTAAAAAATTCCCATTGCCACACCGATGACGGCAATCAGCGCAAAAAAGCCGTCGATCTTGACCTCGCGCCAGCCGCGCATCTCAAAGGCGTGGTGGATCGGCGTCATGCGGAAGATGCGCTTGCCGTGGGTCGCCTTAAAATACGTGCGCTGGATGACGACGGTCATCGCGTCCCAGATGTAGACAATGCCGAAAAAGAGCACCAGCTCGGGGCGCTGCATCACAAAGGCCAGCGCCGTAACGATGCCGCCGAAGAACATGCTGCCGGTGTCGCCCATAAAGACCTTGGCCGGGTAGAAGTTCCAGACCAGAAAGCCCGCGCAGGCACCCGCCGTGGCAGCGGCGATCAGCGAAACATGTACAAAGCCCAGCAGACTGCCGGCCAGCAGATAGCCGATCATCGACACGAAGGTCACGCCGGTGCACAGGCCGTCCAGACCGTCGGTCAGGTTGACAGCGTTGACAAGGAAGATGATGCCGAAGAAAGCGATGGGATAGTAGAGCAAGCCCATGTCCACCAGCCCAAAAATCGGGAACTGGACCTGCGTGGTCAGCAGCCCGAGGCCGTGCAGGCCGAACATGAACCCGAAGGTCAGCGCGATCTGCAAAATCATCTTCTGCGCCTCGGTCAGGCCGAGGTTGCGATGCTTGACGACCTTAATGAAGTCATCCAGAAAGCCGATGAGGCCCGAGCCGAACGCGAGAAACAGCACCAGCATACCGGCCTGCAGCTGCGGCATACCAAGCACCTCCGGCAGCTTAGGGCTGTACATGACCCAGACGATGCCCAGTGTGGCCAGAATGCCCAGAATAAAGCAGAGGCCGCCCATGGTGGGGGTGCCGTTTTTCTTGCTGTGCCATGTGGGGCCCTCCTCGCGGATGGTCTGGCCAAAGTGCAGCCGGTGCAGCGCCGGGATCATGAATTTGCCCGCCACCGCCGTGATGGCAAAGCCGCCGACGGCTGCCGCCGCCAACAGGGATGAGATTTGCTCCATGCCGTTGATTCCTCCAAACGTGTGTTGGGGTGCTTACCCCTGCGGCAATTCCTTATAGTATTCCTGCAGCAGCTGCTCCAGGCCCATGCTGTGGCTGGCCTTGACCAGCACAGCGTCACCGGGGCGCACGAATTGCCGTACATATTGTAGCACTTCTTCCGCCGTTTGGCAATGCACCGCTGCAACCCCGCGCGCTTTTGCGGCCCCGGCCATGGCGGCGCTGCGCGGGCCGTAGGCGATGAGTGCATCAACGCCCGCGTCAGCAGCCCACTCACCGGTATGGCGGTGCCCCTCCTCGCTCGCACCGCCCAGCTCAAGCATATCGCCGAGCAGCGCGATCTTCCGGGCATTGGGCAGTGCCTTGAGGACAGCGAGCGCAGCCTTCATGCTGTCGGGGCTGGCGTTGTAGCAGTCCTCAATGAAGGTGATGCCGCCCTTTTCCACGATATGCTGGCGCATGCCCGTCGTCCGGTAGGTCGCCAGCGCGGCAGCGCAGCGGGCAGCGTCCAGACCCAGGCGGGTCGCGGCGGCGTAGGCGGCCAGCGCGTCGTAGACCGTGTGGATGCCCGCTGTCGGGATGGCGGCATCGAACGTACCGTACTGCGTATCGATGATTTTGAAGGTCGTGCCGTTTGCGCCGGTGACGACATCCACCGCGCGGACATCGGCATTCGCGGCGTCAATGCCGAACCAGACCGGCCGCAGGCGGCTGGGGATGCTTGCCGTGGGCAGCAGGTCGTTGTCCGCGTTCAGGGCCAGCGGTGCGCCGTCGGGCAGGCCGGTGCAGATTTCCAGCTTTGCCTTCAGTATATTCTCGCGCGTGCCAAGATTTTCCAGATGCGATACACCGATCATCGTGATGATGCCCGCGCTGGGCCGGGCACAGCGGGTCAGACGCTCGATCTCGCCCGCGTGGTCCATGCCCATCTCGACAACGGCGTACTCGGTGTCGTCGGTCAGGCGGAACAGCGTGTTGGGCACGCCGATGTCATTGTTCTGGTTGCCCTCGGTCTTGAGGGTCTTGCCGAAGGCGGAGAGCACCGCGTAGCAGAACTCCTTCGTCGTCGTCTTGCCGACACTGCCCGTGACACCGATCATTCTGGGGTTGAACAGCATCCGGTAGTTGGACGCCATGCGGATCATGGCCTTGCCACTGTCCGGCACAATGACCGTGCGGTCCGCAGGCACGCCCTCGACGGGATGGTTGGCAACGATATATTCTGCGCCGCTCCGGTAGGCACCGGCGGCGTAGTCATGGCCGTCAACACGCTCGCCGGGGAAGCAGACAAAAACGCAGCCCGGCTCGACCTTGCGGCTGTCGGTCACAACGGCGCGGATGGTGACCGGCTCGGCCAGCGTCAGTCCGGCCAGCAGTTGATTGGCAGGAATGGTTTGCATGAAAAAGACCTCCTATACAGAAATGCAGCGTTTCGCAAAAGCCCGGGTGCCTCTGCGGGGATGCTTACCCCTCCTCGTTTGCCGGGTCGATCTCCTCGGTCACCGTCGGGGCGTCATTGGTGGTATCCTCTCCGCTGTCCATCGTCAGCGTTATGATCGTGCCGTAGGCAGCGGAGGTTCCGGCCTCGACGTCCTGCGCCACGACCTTGCCGCTGCTGTCGCCGGCGAACTGCACGTTCAGGTTGGCGGCCTTGAGCATCTGCTCGGCAAAGGTGCCGGTCTTGCCGACGACGTCGGGCGTTGTGGTCATCGAGTTCTGGTCGGTAGCCGTGTACAGGTAAATGGTGGAGCCCGCGGGCACCACGCTGCCGCCGACGGGGTACTGGTAGACGATATTGCCGCTGCTGGGGCCGATCAGCTTATGCTTGAGGCCCAGGCGGTTCAGCGTGACCTGCGCGTTCGTCCAGGTGTAGTCCAGGCAGGTCTGCACGGTCACAGTGCCGGTGGGGTTGTAGTCAGCGTCCTGCTCGATGCCCAGATAGGGCGCGATCTCGCTGATGATGTTGCCGACGACGGGGGCCACGACCTGGCTGGCATAGTCCTTGACCCAGCGCGGGTCGTCCAGCAGGACGAAAACCTCGATCTCGGGATCGTCGATGGGCAGCACAGCGGCAAAGCTCATCATTTTATAATAGTCGCCGTCGCCGCGCAGATGGCGGTCCGTGCGCTCTGCCGTACCGGACTTGCCGCCGATGCGGTAGCCCGCCACGTAGGCGTTGGCGCAGGAGTGGTAGTCCCCTGCCCCGTGGACGTTGTTTTCCATCATGGCCAGCAGCTGCCGGCTGACTTCTTCGGAGATGACCTGGCGGCGGATGTTCGTCTCGGTCTGGGAGATAATGTTGCCGTCCTTGTCAGAGATGGAATCCACGACATAGGGCGTAACAAGGTAGCCGCCGTTGGCGATGGCCGCTACGGCGGTGGCCATCTGCATCGGGGTGATGGACTCGTTCTGGCCGAAGGCCGCCGTGTACAGGTTTGTATCGACCTCTGCCATCTGCTCGGCGTTGTAGACGCTGGTCCAGCGGGTCTCGTTGGGCAGGTCGATGCCGGTGGGCTGGGTGAAGCCGAACGCCTGGATATAGTCGTAGAAGATCTGCGGCTTGAGCGTCTCTGCCGCCTGAATGAACCAGAGGTTGCAGCTGTGGTTCAGCGCGCCTGCCATGTCCTGTTCATAGTGGACCTCGCCGTTGGCACAGCGGTAGGTGTGCTCCCACAGCTCGCTGCCCTCGTTGACGGTCAGGCTGCCGCCGCAGTAGAAGGTCTGCTCCGCACTCATAACACCGGAGTCCAGCCCTGCCGAGGCCGTGATGAGCTTGAACACCGAGCCGGGCATATACAGCTCGGTAATGTTCTTATTCTTCCACTGGGCCTCGCGCATCATACCCTGCAGCTGGGTAGCCTCGCTGGAGACCTCCTCGCCCTTCTCGTTCGTCGTCTTTTCATGGCTGATGATTCCGTCTGCAATGATGTCCTTGACGGCCTTCTCGCCCAGACGGCTTTCCAGCCAGTCAATGTCCTCCGCGTCGATCTCTGTTTTCGCCAGGATCTCGTTCATCTTGGGGTCGGTGATCGTCTTGGGGTCGTTGGGGTCAAACTGCTCAAGGGACGCCATCGCCAAGATCGCGCCGGTCTTGACGTTCATGACAATGGCGCTTCCGCGGCCATGGACCGTAAAGGTGCTCATCGCCTCGGTCAGGTACTCCTCAACGATGGACTGTACGTTCTCGTCGATGGTCAGGTTCAGGTTGCTGCCGTCGATGGCTTCATGCACGTCGGCCTGACCGCTGGCCAGCGGGTCACCGTAGGCGTCCGTTTCAGCCACGCTGCGGCCCGGCGTACCGGCCAGCGTCTCGTCGTAATATTTTTCCAGTCCGTAGGCACCCGAGCCGTCCTCATTGCAGAAGCCCAGCACCGAGGCCAGGAACTCCCCATAGGGGTAAGTGCGGGAGGCTGCCTGTTCGCTGGTCAGGTAGAGGATACGGACTGCCTTGCTGGTTTTGGCCTCGCTGTCCTTCTTGTCCTCCTTTTCCTCGGTCTGCAGGCTCGTGTCCACCGCAGCGCCGTCCTTGAGGCGGTAGCTGTCTGCATAGGCCAGGATAGCATCCGCCACGGGCTTTTCGACACCCTTTTTCACCACACGGTACTGGTACGGCTCACCGGTATCCTTGTTGGACGCCGTCAGCGCCTTGTACACCGTATCCGCCGTTGTGCCGTCGCCCAGCAGCTCGGCAATGTGCTCTGCCGCTGTGCGGATCTGGTCCTCCGTCGCCCCGCTCTTTAAAACGGAGGACGGGTCGGCCACGATGTTCCATACCGTGCTGCTCTTGGCCAGCAGCTTGCCGTTGGCGCTGTAGATCGAGCCGCGTACAGCGGGCAGCGTCGTGTCCTTCAGCTGCTGGGTCACAGCCTCTGCGCGGTAGCTCTCGGCATCACGCACCTGCCACACATACAGCTGGTAGACCAGCACGCCGTAGCAGGCGAGGATAAATGCTATCATGCAAAACAGCGTCCAGTATTTTATGCCCTTGCTTGCCCGGGGACGATGCCGGGGGGAATGGTTGGGTCGTTGCTCTGTCATGGATACACCTTGTTATTTCAAAAGCCTTTTTGCCGACGGCAGCAAGGCCGTGCAGCAAAAAGGCTCGTAGCTGCATATTTTTGGTTGTTTTACGGGTTCAGGCTGTCCAGTAGGCTCAGCGCCGCCGTGCGCACCTCATCCAACAAGCGGCCCGCGGCGCCGGTGTTCCGCTCAATGATGCTCTGGTCCTCCAGCTGGACGTAGGTGATCTGGCTGGGATCGGCCTTGACCAGTCCCAGCTCACCCTCGGCCACCTGCTGCAGACTGGCGCGGCTCGTGATGTCGTTCATCCGGGTGTTCAGGTAGTCGTATTCGCTCTGGGCCTCGGCCAGCTGGGCGCTGACCTCATCGACCTGTGCGTTCAGTTCCATCAGCGTTGCACCGCTCATCAGGCTGCTGATTGCCAGCCCGCCAAACACGGCAAGGATCAGCACGATCACGGCAGTCCGCATCACATGGCGGACGCGGTTCAGACCGTGGTTGCCGCCGCGCACCGCACGCACCTGCGGACGCGGCGGGGGCTCCAGTTTCGGTGCTGCCGAGCCCTCGTGCAGCAAAACAGTTGTCATGAATAATGCCTCTTATGCTTTCTCCAACACTCTCAATTTGGCGCTGCGGCTGCGACGGTTGGTCTCCAACTCCGCGGCGTCAGCCTCAATGGGCTTGCGGGTAATCAGCTTGGCCTTGGCCACACCTCCGCAGGTGCAGATGGGTTGCTCCGGCGGGCAGGTGCAGCGCTGTGCCCAGCGGCGGAACTTGTTCTTGACGAGCCGATCCTCCAGG
>OIIP01000318.1_pt1 | contig 13089 bp, 10 predicted proteins | sample 1583261 | NCBI WGS metagenome assembly OIIP01 (sample SAMN02675049, study PRJEB24791) | human gut metagenome, SKBSTL061 | isolation source: stool | host: Homo sapiens | place: USA
CCTGGCGCGAATCTCAGCATCGGTCAGGCCTCTGCCCTGCAGGCCCAGCGCGACCTCGTCAAAGATCATCGTCTTGGAGATCATCTGGTTCGGGTTCTGCATGACATAGCCGATATGCCTGGCGCGGCGGCGGATGTTTTCGTCTTTCAGGTCTTTTCCGTCAAAGAAAATTTCACCGCTGTCGGGCGTTTCAAAGCCGCAGATCAGCTTGGAGAGCGTTGACTTGCCCGCGCCGTTGCGGCCCACGATGCTGACCATCTCCCCTTTTCCAATCGTGAAGCTCACGTCGGACAGGGTGTGCTGGTCCTTGCTGTAGCCGAAGGACAGCCCCTTGACCTCCAGCAGCGGGGTCGGGGCAGGCTTGGCCGCAGGCAGCGGCTCGGCGCGGAACCAGGCGCGCAGCTTCTCGGTATCGGCGTCATCCAGCACGACGGAGTCAACGTGGGCGGGGTGCTTGGCGGGCGTGATGTCAATGCCCGCATACCGCATGGCCGTGACGTAAAGCGGCTCACGGATGCCGTTTTCTGCCAGCAGTGCGCCGGACAGCAGCTCGTCGGGGCGCAGGTCGGCCAGGATGCGGCCCTCGTTGACCAGCACAATGCGATCCACGCTGCGCCAGAGCACGTCCTCAAGGCGGTGCTCAATGATGAGGACCGTCGTGTCGGTCTTTTGCTGGATCGTGTCGATCAGCTCAATGGCCTGCTTGCCCGTGGCCGGGTCAAGGTTTGCCAGCGGCTCATCGAACAGTAAAATCTTCACCTCGTCGACCATGACGCCCGCGAGGCTGACACGCTGCTTCTGGCCGCCGGAAAGCTCGTGCGGAGCGTAGTCGAGGTGGTTCTCGATGCCGACCAACTCGGCGGCGCGGCGGGTGATCTCGTGCATTTCGTCCTGCGGGGTGCAGCTGTTTTCCAGTGCAAAGGCGATGTCCTCCCCCACCGTCAGGCCGATGAACTGGCCGTCCGGGTCCTGCAGCACCGTGCCGACGTGGCCCGCCAGCTCAAAAATACTGCTGTGGGGCGCGTCCACGCCGTCCACAGTCAGCGTGCCCGTGCACTCGCCGGGGTAGGAGAACGGGTTCAGGCCGTTGATGCAGGCCGCCAGCGTGGACTTGCCGCTGCCGGACGGCCCGGCAATCAGCACGCGCTCCCCGGGGTAGATGTCCAGATCGATGTCATGCAGCGTGGGCTGCTTCTGGGCGCGATACTGGAAAGAAAAATTTTTAAAGGATATGATCGGGGTTCTCGTTTCAGCCATACGGCACCTCGCAGGGGAAATTGTGGTGGAACAGCAAAATGCCTTCCCGCGTTTGTGGGAAGGCATACGGGTTTAACAGCGGATCACTCTTTGTCCAGAGAGCCCTTCTTGGCGATGGTCTTGGTGTAGGCCAGAATCAGCAGGCCGCCGACGACGACAGCCGTGATGATGTTAGACACAGCGGCAAACGCGCCCTGTGCAAAGACCTTTTTGGCGGGCTCGGCGTAGATCAGGATGTCCAGCACAGGCGCAACGACGATCCAGGCAATGGCATGGGCCGCGACATTGGCGATGGCGAAGGTGGCGACCTTACGCTTGTTGAAGTCGCCCTCCTGCACATTCAGCTTCTTGGCAAACAGGCCGACGACCACGCCGGTGAAAGCGGAGGCGATGACCCAGCTCCACCACGGAATGCCGCCCCAAGACAGGTCGATGAGGGCATGGCCGATGAAGCCGATCAGGGCGCCGGCCACAGGGCCGTACATGGCGGCCAGCAGACCGAGCACCGCGTACTGCAGGCTGATGTTGGTGTTGGGCACCGGGCTGGGGATAGCGACAAAGCGCCCCAGAACAAAGAACAGGGCTGCGCCGATGCCGACGGCAACGACGGTTTTGATATTCGAGTTTTTCATGATTCCGCACTCCTTCTAATACTATACCGCAAATCGTTCCGCCGCTTTCGCAAAAGAACAGTTTAAGTATACTGTTATAAAAGTGCCGCTGTCAATGGGCAAAAGGCGAGGTATGCACTATTTTGGTGAGATCTCGGCACAAAAAAACCACCCCGAAGGGTGGTCAAAAGTGGAGCGGCCGACGAGGCTCGAACTCGCTACCTCCACCTTGGCAAGGTGGCGCTCTACCAGATGAGCTACGGCCGCATATTGGAAACCCTGCTGGGTCTCCTGACTGGTGCCTCCGATCGGAATCGAACCAATGACACGGGGATTTTCAGTCCCCTGCTCTACCGACTGAGCTACAGAGGCAAACAACAGGTATGATTATACACGAAGGAGGGACATCTGTCAAGCGCGTTTTTACAATTTTCTGCCGGATTTTGCCTGAATTTCAAAAAAATAAAGCAGCTGCTGCCGTGCCCCGGGTCATCGGGGCGCGGCGCAGCTGCATAAACAGCATGGCAAACGCGGTCAATCGCGGCGGAAGATGTCGCGCGTGTAGACCTTTTCCTTTACGTCGTCCAGGCATTTGTCATAGCGGTTTGCCAGAATGGCCTGCGACTGTGCCTTGAACCTGTCCAAGTCGTTGACGACAACACTGCCAAAGAAGGTCTCACCATCCTTCAGCGTCGGCTCATAGATGATGACCGTCGCTCCCTTGGCCTTGATGCGCTTCATGACACCCTGAATCGAGCTCTGGCGGAAGTTATCGCTGTTGCTCTTCATCGTCAGGCGGTAGACGCCGATGGTCACGGGCTTTTCCCTGCCGGCGTCATACTCATTCTCGTCGGCGTAACCGTAGTACCCGGCCAGCTTCAGCACACGGTCCGCGATAAAGTCCTTGCGGGTACGGTTGCTGTCAACAATGGCCTCGATCAGCTTTTCGGGCACATCGGCATAGTTGGCCAGCAGCTGCTTGGTATCCTTGGGCAGGCAGTAGCCGCCGTAGCCGAAGCTGGGATTATTGTAGTGGCTGCCGATACGCGGGTCAAGGCAGACACCGTCGATGATCTGCCGGGTATTCAGACCCTTGCTCTCGGCGTAGGTGTCCAGCTCATTGAAGTACGCCACGCGCAGCGCCAGATAGGTGTTGGCAAACAGCTTGACAGCCTCGGCCTCGGTGAAGCCCATGAACAGCGTGTCGATGTTCTCCTTGATAGCTCCCTCCTGCAGCAGCGCCGCAAAGGTGTGCGCGGCCTCCACCAGGCGCGGGTCGTTCAGGTCAGTGCCGACAATGATGCGGCTCGGGTAAAGGTTGTCGTAGAGTGCCTTCGACTCGCGCAGGAACTCGGGGCTGAAGATGATGTTGCTGCTGCCGAATTTTTCGCGCACCGACACCGTGTAGCCCACGGGAATCGTCGACTTGATGACCATGACGGCGTTGGGGTTGTACTGCATGACAAGCTGAATGACCACCTCGACAGCCGAGGTGTCAAAGTGCTGGGTGCGGCTGTCGTAGTTTGTGGGCGCGGCGATGACGACAAAGTCCGCGCCGCTGTACGCCTGCGCCGGGTCAAGCGTGGCGGTCAGTTTCAGCTCCTTTTCGGCCAGGTATTTTTCAATGTATTCGTCCCGGATCGGAGATTTGCGCCGGTTGATGAGATCGACCTTGGCCGGGATCACGTCAATCGCGCAGACCTCGTGGTGCTGCGCCAGCAGCGTTGCAATGGAAAGTCCCACATAGCCCGTTCCCGCAACCGCAATTTTAAGCATTTTGTCCATAGCCGATTCCTTCTCCGTGTTATTTTGGCGGCACCGGCGGACGCAGTGTGCATCCTGCGGTGCTTTTGTTTTGGTATTGCCTTATAATAAATGTATTATAACACGAAGTTGGGAGTGTGGCAACCGGGCAGCGGGCAGTTTACGCATGCCGCTTTTTGTCCAGACGAATTTTATCGCTTATCATGGCAATAAATTCACTGTTCGTCGGCTTGCCGCGCAGGTTGTGGATCGTATAGCCAAAGTAGCTGTTCAGCGTGTCCACGTCGCCGCGGTCCCAGGCGACCTCGATGGCGTGGCGGATCGCGCGCTCGACGCGGCTGGCCGTGGTCATGTTGCGCTTGGCGATTTCGGGATAAAGCCGCTTGGTCACGGCGTTGATGTACCCGTGGTCGGAGATCGTCAGCAGAATGGCGTCGCGCAGGAACTGGTAACCCTTGATGTGCGCGGGTACGCCGATCTGGTGCAGAATTTCCGTCACAGTCAACTCGTCGCTGTCCTGCGAGACGACCTGCGGGCGCATTGTGTTGCCCGCCGCCTTCAGCACACGGCTGACGAGGACCGACTCGTCAAATGGCTTGACGAAGAAGAACGAGAACCCGCTGTCAAGAAGTTCCTGCTCCATCTCCTCGCTCTGGAATGCCCCCGTGACGAAGAACGTCGTGTGGGTGCTGCTGGTGTTCTGGGCCTCGTAGCGCTGCTTGACCGTGATCGCGTCCAGGTCCGGCATGAACGCATCCAGCAGAACGGCCTGCGGATGAACGGCCAGAAGGGTTTCCAGGGCCTTGGTGCCGTTCTTCTCACAGACGGTCACGGCAATGCCTTTGGCTTCCAGCGCACGGCTGCACACAGCGGACACCTGCGTGTCCGTGTCGGTCATTACAAATTTGATTTTTTCCATCGTCACATATCCTCCATACATTTTGAGCTGCGCGTACCCCGCGCGTAAACTTCGCTCGGTTTCTGTTTACATTGGGAATTCTACCATATTTTCCCACATTTATCAATAGATTTCCCGCTGTTTATCGTTATTTCCCAAAATTTTCGTTCGACAAGTTTTTCTATAATTCGTCAGTCATCGGCAAAATAGTACACGTATCAACATCATTTTATTCTTTTTGTAGTTTTTGTTGTCGGTCAGCAGTCCCGCTTTTTCGTCCGCGGCGTCCCACTTTCGGCGCTCATTTGCTGCTGGCGACAGCATCCGCTTTTTCCAGCATGGTTGTCGCAAAGATTGCGTAGCCTCTGCTCGGATCGTTCACCAGCACATGTGTAAGCACTGCAGCCAGACGGCCATTCTGCACGATGGGCGAACCGCTCATGCCCTGCACTACGCCGCCGGTGGCGTCAAGCAGGCGCTTGTCCGTCACGCGGATCAGCAGGTTTCGGTTCGGGTCGCTGCCGGTCATCGTCACACGCTCGACCTGAATCGTATAGGGCTGCGCCGTCGTGCCCAGCACAGTGGTCCACAGCTCGGCCTCGCCGGGCGTGACCTCCTGCAAATTTGCCACGGGCAGTGCCGGGGCGGTGCAGCTGCCGGTGTAGCTGCCGTAGACCCCGGCGGCATCGTTGGCCAACACGGTTCCGGCGGGCGCGGCGGCAAACTCCCCGCGCAGCTCGCCCGGGCTGCCCGCTGCACCGCGGATGCAGCCGGTAATCGTCACCGGGACGATTTCCCCGGAGAGCAGCGTCAGATCCGCACCTGTGTCGGCATCGCTGATGGAATGCCCCAGCCCCGCGAATGTGCCGCGCTGCGGGTCCACAAAGCTCATTGTGCCGATGCCCGCGCCCGAGTCCCGCACCCAGACGCCCGCCTTGTAGTGACCGTTTTCGTCCGCCGTCGGGGTCAGCGTCGCCGTGTGCCGGGCACCGCTGCGCCGGTACACCACGGTCAGGGGTGCGCCGCCCGCCGCCTGAATGGCCGCGGTCAGGTCCTCGTTGCTGCGTACCGGCCTGCCGTTGGCGGAGATGATCAAATCGCCCAGCCGCAGCCCGGCTGCCTTGGCGGGGTTCTCGCTGCCCAGCACCGTGTAGCGATCCGAGAACGCCACGACAAGCGCCCCGTCGGAGAACAGCTTGACGCCGAACGGTGTCCCGCAGACCTGCACGGTGCGCCGCTCGGTGCTGACGGCACGCACGGTCTTGACCGGCAGCGTGCCGAACAGCGTCAGCGTGACGTTGGCGCTTGTATCAGGCGTCGTGCTGTCCGCGGCCACACTCCCCTGCCGCTTTTTTACGGTCAGGTAGGGCATCGAGGCAATTTCCAGCTCCGCCGCCGGGCCGTCGGTGTAAAGTGTATCCGGCAGAGCCGCCGCCAGGCCCGCCAGTACCACGGCCACCAGCAGGGCCGCTGCCGCCAGGACAGCCGCCGCATGCCGTAAAAATTTGTGTCGGTGCATATTCATCCCTCGCTTTGGGATTAGAATGTGCAGACAGGCCGCGGATTATGTCACAAAAAGCCCCCTGCATCGCGGGGATGCAGGGGGCTTGGGTCAGGCGGTTTCTTCTTCCTTGCTGCCGTGCAGCAGGTCGGCCACCGGGCTGATGGCCATATAGGCGTTTGCGTCGACACCCTTGACCAGCGTCTTGAGCTTGACGGTCTGGAAGCGGTTGACCACAACGTACAGCACCGTCTTGGGCGTGTCCGAGTAGAAGCCGTGGGCGTCTATGATGGTCAGACCCGTGCCGAATTCCTCCGACACGGCGCGGGCGATCTCGTCCGGGTGGGTCGTGATGATCATGGCCGCCTTGGCGCTGTCAAGGCCGTCCACGATGAAGTCCACGGTCTTGGAACCCGCCGCGTAGGTGACGATGGAGTAGAGCGGCAGTATCCAGCTGCCCATGACGATGCCGCAAATTATGTACAGCAGCACGTTGTAAATCAGCACAAATGTACCGACGGACAGCCCGAGCGGCTTTGCAAAGATGACGGCGACGACCTCAATGCCGTCCATCGCGCCGCCGTAGCGGATGGCCAGGCCGCTGCCAACGCCCGAGATAATGCCGCCGAACAGCGCACACAAAAACAAATCCGTGCCCGCCAGCGGCGAGGCAATGCTGACGTCGATGGGCAGCACATCGGTGATGAGCCAGGCCGCCACCGAGTAGACGCAGACCGTGAAGATGGCGTAAATCGAGAACGTCGCCCCCTGCCGCTTGAAGCCGAACAGCAGCAGCGGGATGTTGAGCAGGATCAGGAAGAAGGACAGCGAAAGATAGTCCGGCGTCAGCTGGGAGAGCAGGATGGATGTGCCGGAGATGCCGCTGTCGTACAGCTGTACCGGCGCAATAAACAGCGTTACACCGATAGCATTGATGATGCCCGCAATCAGCAGCATCAAAAAATGGAAGGGCGAGAGCTTGGCTAGGATGTTCTTTTTCAAAGTCTACCTCCGTGGTCACAGGCTGGCAGGTGGTTTGCCTATAGTATACCGTACAGCAGGGGCACACGTCCATAGATAAAACGTAAATTGTGCAATCCTTCCTTTATTAAAACGGAGGCCCGTGTCAATACGGTTTTGCCATTGACAAACCGCACAAAAAAACGTATACTAATTTTGTTATGCGGCTATGGCGGAATTGGCAGACGCGCTGGTTTTAGGGTCCAGTGTCCACGACGTGCAGGTTCAAGTCCTGTTAGCCGCACCAAAGGAAATGACCGAGGTGTATCCCCTGCGGGGGGGGGTGTACCTCGGTCATTTTTATTTTTCGGTTGTCTCTGCCGGTACCACACCGTACTCGTCGGCGCTGACGGGGTCTGCATAGACGGCGTAGCGCTGGGGGGTGTGGGTCAGGATGCCAAAGGGGTAGCAGGTGTACAGGATGCAGCTGGGCTCCTCGGCACCCCAGCGCACCTTGTCGACGTCGGTCTCCTGAATGACCTGCATGTCGGTGACTTTATAGGTAAAGTTGCCCCAGTCGGTCTCCAGATGAATGATGGCGCCGAGCTGCGTCGAACCAAGGTCCGAGAAGTACGTGCCCGTATGCCCGCCGATAAAGACTGTGCCGTTCTCGCCGGGCAGGACGCAGTCACTCTCGGCGCGGCAGCCCGCACCGCGGCCAAACTGACCCTCGCTGTCGCCCCAATAGAGGGCGCAGTCCACGTTTGTGCCTTCGACCCAGATGCGGCCCAGCTTTTCGCCGTACTGCACGCTGTCGTGCTCGGCCTGCGCAGCGGTGACCTGCTCGGCACGCTTCGCGGCGGCTGCTTCGGCGGCCCGGCGTTCTTCCTCCTGACGGGCTGCCTCGGCGGCTTCACTGGCGGCGCGGGCAGCCTCCTCCTCGGCGGCTTTGGCGGCGGCCTCACTGGCTGCAGCGGCACTGGCCGCAGCGGCAGCTTCGGCAGCTCTCTGCCGGTTTTTGGAGATGACCAGCGCCGCCGCTATGCCGACGCAGACGGTCAGCGCCAATGCGCAGAGGGCCAGGCACTTTGCCATCCGTTTGCGGCTCATGCGTTGTGCTCCCGGCTGGCGAGGTAAGCAGCGGGGCCGCTCTGGTACAGGTCGCCGCCGTGGGTGTCCAGCAGGACCGTCAGCGGGAAGTCCTTAACCACCAACTTACGCACCGCCTCACAGCCGAGGTCCGGCCACGCAATGATCTCACAGCTCTGCACACTGCCGGCCATCAGGGCACCGGCCCCGCCGATGGCGGCCAGATAGACCGCGCCGTTTTTGACGACGGACTGCTTGACGGCATCGGTGCGCTTGCCCTTGCCGATCATGCAGGCCAGTCCCAGATCCAGCAGCCGCGGCGTGTAGGCGTCCATACGGCCCGAGGTCGTGGGGCCTGCCGCGCCGATGGCACAGCCCGGGCGCTCCGGCGTGGGGCCGACGTAGTAGATGGCCGCGCCCTCAATGGGGAACGGCAGCGACTCGCCCTTGTCCAGCAGCTCCATCATGCGGGCGTGGGCGGCGTCACGGGCGGTGTAGACCACGCCCGACAGCAGCACGGTGTCCCCTGCCTTCAGCGGCGCAAGATCCTGCTTGGAGAGGGGCGTTTTCAGTACATATTGCATCGTTGCGCCTCCTTACAGCGTGCGGCTGGCGCGGCGGGTGACGTGGCAGCTGATGTTGACGGCCACGGGCAGGCAGGCCACATGGGTAGGCTTTTGCTCAATGGCAACCCCCAGACAGGTCGTGGCACCGCCAAAGCCCTGCGGGCCAAAGCCTGTTGCGTTGATGGCATCCAGCAGTTCCTTTTCCAGCGCTGCATAATACGGGTCGGCGTTGGGTTCGTCCAGCGGGCGCAGCAGTGCCTTTTTGGCCAGCGCTGCGCAGTGGTCGAAGCTGCCGCCGATGCCGATACCCAGCACAATGGGCGGGCAGGGGTTGGCTCCGGCCTGCTCCACCGTGTCAAGCACGAATTTTTTCACGCCCTCGACGCCGTCGGCTGGCTTGAGCATGGCAAGGCGGCTCATGTTCTCACTGCCCGCGCCCTTGGGGGCGACGGTGATTTTGCAGCCGCTGCCCGGCACAAGATGCACAGTCAGGAATGCCGGGGTGTTGTCCCCCGTGTTGACGCGCTGCAGTGGGTCGGCGGTGATGGATTTGCGTAAGAATGCTTTCTCGTAGCCGCGGCGCACGCCCTCGTTGACGGCATCGGTCAGGTCGCCGTCAATGTGAGCGTCCTGGCCCAGTTCGATAAAGACGCAGGCCATGCCGGTGTCCTGGCAGATGGGCAGGTCTTTCTCTTTTGCAACGCAGAGATTCTGCTGCAATAAGCCCAGTGTCTCCTTTGCCAGCGGCCACGGCTCGGCAGCCTCGGCGGCATCCAGTGCAGCCTTTACGTCGGCGGGCAGCCGGGTGTTGGCCTCGATGCAGAGAGCCTCCACTGCGTCAGAGATGGCAGCGGCGGGAATTTCACGGATACTCATACGCGCGCCACGCCGCTTTCTCTCGCGGCCTGTGCGACGGCAGCGGCGACGGCATCGGCCACGCGGGGGTCAAATGCCTTGGGCAGGATGTTTTCCTCGTTCAGCTCGTCGTCGGGGATGAGGCCCGCGATGGCCTTGGCGGCGGCCATCTTCATAGCGGGGTTGATGTCCCGCGCACGGACGGACAGCGCACCCTTGAAGATGCCGGGGAACGCCAGCACATTGTTGACCTGGTTCGGGAAGTCGCTGCGGCCCGTGCCGATGACGCGGACGCCCGCCTGCTTAGCGAGGTCGGGCATGATCTCGGGCGTGGGATTCGCCATGGCGAACACAATCGCGTCCTTCGCCATCGTGGCGGCCAGTTCGGGGGTCAATGCGCCCGCAATCGACGTACCAATGAAGATGTCCGCGTCCCGTATGGCCTCAGCCAGACCGCCGGTCAGTTTGTCGGGGTTCGTCTCCTCGGCCAGCCTGCCCTTGTGGCCTTCAAGGCCCGCGGGGCGGTTCGGGTAGAGGATGCCGTGCTCATCAACGGCGACGATGTTCTTAGCGCCCGCGACCTGCAGCATGTGGATGATGGCCGTGCCCGCCGCGCCGGGGCCGTTCTGGACGATCTTGACGTCCTCAATGCGCTTGCGGACGACCTTCAGGGCGTTGAGCACACCTGCCAGCACGATGATGGCTGTGCCGTGCTGGTCGTCGTGGAACACGGGGATGTCGAGGTCACGCTCGAGTTCGGCTTCGATTTCAAAGCACTCAGGGCTGCGGATGTCCTCCAGGTTGATACCGCCGAAGGTCGGGGCAATGGCCTTGACCGCAACGATGACCTCCTCCTTCGTCTTGGCGTTCAGGCAGATGGGGAACGCATCGACGCCGCCGAACTCCTTGAACAGGACACACTTGCCCTCCATGACCGGCAGACCGGCCTCGGGGCCGATGTTGCCCAGACCCAGCACGGCAGTGCCGTTCGTGACGACGGCGACGGTGCGGCCCTTCATCGTGTAGGTGTAGACGTCATCGGGGTTTGCCTTGATTTTGCGGCACGGCTCGGCCACACCGGGGGTATAGGCGGTGGACAGCGCATCGCGGTCCTTGCATTCGCAAAGGCTCTGCACGGCGATCTTGCCGGGGAACTTGCTGTGGAGTTCCAGAGCAGCTTTGTTGTAGTCCATGGGGATACCTCTCCTTACTATATAATTTTACTTTCCGTAATGGTGCTCGGTAGGGGCCGGACATGTCCGGCCCGCAGCCTTGCCGCCAAATCGCTATGGATTTTATGTTGAGGGCAGGGCATGCCTTGCCCCTACAGAGTTATTTCTTTTATTCGTGGTGTACCGGCGCATAGTCCGGTTCCAGCTTTATGACACAGAAATGGTCGGGCCACTTGGCCTGTACGGCATTGCGCAGGGCATTGACGAGCTTGACACCCCGGTGCTGTTTGTCGGTCATGTACTCGGCAGGGACGGCACAGTCAAAAATCACGTTTGTATGGGTCGGGCCGGGCACAATGCGCAGGTCGTGGATGTTGGCCAGCGGCGCGAGCTCCTCGACCTCACGCTGCAAAAACGCCTTCAGCTCGTCCGCGTGGGGGTCACCGGTCACGACGGGGTCAAAGTGGATCGTCGCGATCAGCCCGTCCTCCACAAGCAGGTCCCGCTCAATACGGTCAATGACATCGTGACTGCGCATGACGTCGTTCTTAGCGTCCATTTCCAGATGGAAGCTGACCAGGCGGCTGCCGGGGCCGTAGTCGTGGATCATCAGATCGTGCACGCCCAGCACGCCGGGATAGCTCATCACAGTCTGTTCGATATGCTCCACCAGATCTTCGCTGGGGCTTTCGCCCAGCAGCGGGCTCAGGGTATCCATCACCAGCCCCCAGCCGGAGATCAGGATAAACACTGCCACGCCCACGCCCATCAGGCCGTCCAGCACATCCCAGCCGGTCACCCGGCAGAGGATAGCGGCTACCAGCACGGCGGCGGTGCTCAGCACATCGTTGCGGCTGTCGGCGGCAGTGGCGATGAGGGTCTCCGAAGCAATGATGCGGCCAATGGTGCGGTTGAAGCCGCTCATCCACAGCTTGACCAGAATGGACACCACCAGCACCGCCACGGTCAGCCAGCCGAACTGCACCGGGGTGGGGTGCAGCACCTTGGTGACCGACTCCTTCAGCAGGGAGAAGCCGATACCCAGAATGGTCACGCTGACCACCAGTCCCGCCAGATACTCAAAACGGGCGTGTCCGTAGGGATGCTCAGCATCCGGTGCCTTGGCGGCCAGCTTAAAGCCCACCAGACTGACGATATTGGAGGAAGCATCCGAAAGGTTATTCAGTGCATCGGCAGTGATGGCGATCGAGCCGAACAGGGTGCCCACCACAAACTTGCCCAGACAGAGCAGGATATTGCACACCATGCCCACCACACTGGCCAGATTGCCATAGGCAGCGCGGACGCGGGGGTCCTGCGGAGAATTGGGACGGCGTATAAACAGACGGATCAAAAGCTGCGTCATAAAAGCTCCTTTCAGGCTGCGCGTTTTCAGCGCACCCAATGTCCTTCTAGTATAGCATTTTACTTTATGGTTTTAAAGGCGTTTCAAAAATTTCATCCCATTACGCCGGATATCAAACCGGGTTGCCGCACAAAAAGCCCCGGCGGCCATGCGGTCGCCGGGGCTTTTCGGAGATTTTGGGACTGTCTGTTCACAGTCTCTTGTAATTAAGGAGGAGTGCGCAGGTTTTTATCACAGGATCGGGCTTTCGAGGTCGCCGGTATCGGCGATGCCGTGCTTCTCGGCGTAGCCGGTCAGCATCAGGGTCAGAGCGCCGTCGCCGGTGACGTTGCAGGCGGTGCCGAAGCTGTCCTGCAGGGCAAAGATGGCCAGCATCAGAGCGGTACCGGCGTTGTCGAACATCAAAACACCGGTGATCAGACCCAGAGAAGCCATGACAGTGCCGCCGGGCACGCCGGGAGCGCCGATGGCGAAGATGCCGAGCAGGGCGCAGAAGAGGAGCATGGTGCCGATGCTGGGCAGATGGCCGTAGAGGATCTTGGAGATGGTCATGCAGAAGAAGACCTCAGTCAGGACAGAGCCGCAGAGGTGGATGTTGGCGAACAGGGGGATGCCGAAGCTGACCATATCCTTGCGCAGGACCTTGCTCTTGCGGGCGCAGTCCAGAGCGACTGCCAGGGTGGCGGCGCTGGACATGGTGCCGACAGCAGTCAGGTAAGCGGGGCCGTAGTGGCGGAGGACTTCCCAGGGGTTCTTGCCGGAGTATGCGCCGGCCAGCAGGTACAGGACAGCCAGCCAGATATAGTGGCCTGCCATGACGATGAGGATGATCTGGATGAAGGCGGGCAGCTGGTGGGTGATCATGCCCTCATAGCTCAGGTTGCAGAAGGTCGCGGCGATATAGAAGGGCAGCATGGGGATGATGATCTTGCCGACGATGTCCAGCACGATGTTCTGGAATTCGCCGAGGATGTCGCAGGTCAGCTTGCTGTTGGTCCAGGTAGCAGCCAGACCCACCAGATCGGAAGAGCACACGTCTGAACTCCAGTC
>OIIP01000322.1_pt1 | contig 13032 bp, 7 predicted proteins | sample 1583261 | NCBI WGS metagenome assembly OIIP01 (sample SAMN02675049, study PRJEB24791) | human gut metagenome, SKBSTL061 | isolation source: stool | host: Homo sapiens | place: USA
TGGTACAAACCGGCTATTTTCCGCATTTCTTGCTTACAATCCGGCAATTATTTTATATCTTTACGGGCAGTTTAAAAGCAATTGAACATATTTCAATACTAATCTCTAATTTATTATGGCAACTACCAAACGTGAAAAGTTGTTTACCGAATTTCCGCCGGTTTCGACCGAGCAGTGGGAGGAGGTAATCAAGGCCGACCTCAAAGGTGCGGACTACGAGCGTAAATTGGTGTGGAAAACGCCGGAAGGTTTCAACGTCCGTCCCTACTACCGGGCTGAAAACCTCGCCGGACTGAAGTTCCTCGGCTCCGAAGCCGGGGTTTTCCCCTACGTGCGGGGCACCCGCGCCCACAACCGCTGGAAGATCCACCAGACGGTCATCGTCAATTGCCCCAAGGAGGCGAACGCCATCGCGCTCAAGATCCTCAATGCGGGCGTCGATTCGATCGAATTCCAGATCGTTCCGGAGACCTTCTCCGCAGAAGATCTGAATACGCTGCTCAAGGATATTCATATCCCTGCAGTCGAAATTACCTTCAGCGGCAGTAAAACCGCCCATGTGGCAGAGTTGGTGATCGCGAAGATCGAAAAGGAGCAACTGCCTGCGGAAGAGGTGCACATCAATTTCTGCATCGACCCGCTGGTCAAGAAACTGACCTCGAAAGGCAGCTTCTGTTCGGAGAACGGTGCCAAGTGTTTCGAAAAGATCGCCGACCTGGTTCGGAAAACCAAAGCCTACAAAGGTATCCGCGTAATCACGGTATCGGGCGAAATCTTCAGCAACGCCGGCTCGACGATCGTCGAGGCGCTCGCCTTCTCGCTCGCTGCCGGTCACGACTACCTGGTACGCCTGATGGATATGGGCTTCACGATCGAAGAGGCCGCCAAAAAGATCCGTTTCTCGCAGGCCATCACCTCGAACTACTTCATGGAAATCGCCAAATTGCGTGCAGGCCGTATGTTGTGGGCCAACATCGTGAAAGCCTATAATCCCGTGAAGAACTGTCCCTGCAAGATGTTCACGCACGCCGTGACCTCGACGTGGAACCAGACGGCATACGACCCCTACGTCAATATGCTGCGCGGCACGACCGAGGCGATGTCGGCGGCTATCGCCGGCGTGCATTCGCTCGAGGTGACGCCGTTCAACGCGTCGTTCGCCGAGCCTGACGAGTTCTCGAAGCGCATCGCCCGCAACGTCGAACTGCTGCTCAAACACGAGTCGCACTTCGATCAGGTCGTCGATCCGGCCGGCGGTTCGTACTACATCGAAAACCTCACCGACTCGATCGCCAACGAGGCGTGGAAACTCTTCCGCGAAATCGAGGAGAAGGGCGGCTACACCGCAGCCTATGAAAGCGGCTTCATCGTAGAGCGCGTCAAGGCATCGGCCGCAGCCAAGGACAAGAACATCGCAACACGCCGCGAAATCCTGCTGGGCGCCAACCAATACCCCAACTTTACGGAGGTCGCCGGCAAGGAGCTGACCGAAGCCGCCGTAACCCGCCCCGTGAGCGAAGGCAACACGCTGGCTCCCTATCGTGGCTCCATGGCATTCGAAGCCATGCGTCTGCACGTGGACCGCAGCGGCAAGGCGCCCAAGGCGTTCATGCTGACCTGCGGCAGCCTGGCTATGGCCCGTGCCCGTGCCCAGTTCTCCTGCAACTTCTTCGCATGCGCCGGCATCAAAGTAATCGACAACACGTTCTTCAAGTCGATCGAAGAGGGCGTCAAGGCCGCTCTGGAATCGAAAGCCGAGATCGTCGTAGTCTGCGCATCGGACGACGACTACGCAGAGGCGGCTCCCAAAGTGAAAGAGCTGCTCGGCGACAAGGCGATCCTAGTGGTTGCGGGCGCTCCGGCATGTATGCCCGAACTGGAAGCCCAGGGCATCAAGAATTTCATCAACGTCAAGAGCAACGTACTCGAAACACTGAAGTTCTACCTCAAAGAAATGGGTATCTAAAAAGCAAAAGTCATGAGAGCAAAATTTTCAGATTTAACATATGACGGAGGCGAGCAGAAGAGCTGCTGCGCTTCGAAAGGCTGCGGCCAAACCGAACCGTGGCTGACTGCCGAGCAGATACCTGTCAAGGGCTCCTACTCGGCAAAGGATCTGGAGGAGATGGAGCACCTGAACTATGCGGCAGGTATCGCACCGTTCCTCCGCGGCCCCTATTCGACGATGTACGTGATGCGTCCCTGGACCATCCGCCAATACGCCGGTTTCTCGACGGCCGAAGAGTCCAACGCATTCTATCGCCGCAACCTGGCTGCCGGACAGAAGGGTCTGTCGGTGGCATTCGACCTGGCGACACACCGCGGCTACGACGCCGATCACCCGCGCGTAGTGGGCGACGTCGGTAAGGCCGGCGTGTCGATCTGCTCGGTGGAGGATATGAAGGTGCTCTTCAACGGCATTCCGCTGGATCGGATGTCGGTGTCGATGACCATGAACGGCGCCGTGCTGCCGATCCTGGCGTTCTACATCGTGACCGGTCTGGAGCAGGGATGCACCCTCGATCAACTGTCGGGTACGATCCAGAACGACATCCTCAAGGAGTTCATGGTGCGCAACACCTATATTTATCCCCCTGAGTTCTCGATGCGCATCATCGCCGACATCTTCGAGTACACCTCGAAGAACATGCCCAAGTTCAACTCAATCTCGATTTCGGGTTACCACATGCAGGAGGCGGGCGCCACGAACGACATCGAGCTGGCCTACACGCTGGCCGACGGTCTGGAGTACCTGCGCGCAGGTATCAATGCCGGCATGTCGGTCGACGCCTTCGCACCGCGCCTGTCGTTCTTCTGGGCCATCGGCATGAACCACTTCATGGAGATCGCCAAGATGCGCGCCGCGCGTATGCTGTGGGCCAAGATCGTCAAGCAGTTCGAGCCCAAGAACCCCAAGTCGCTGGCGCTGCGCACCCACTCGCAGACCTCGGGCTGGTCGCTCACCGAGCAGGACCCGTTCAACAACGTGGCCCGCACGGCCATCGAGGCCATGGGCGCCGCGCTGGGACACACCCAGTCGCTGCACACCAACGCCTTGGACGAGGCGATCGCCCTGCCGACCGACTTCTCGGCGCGTATTGCGCGTAACACGCAGATCTACATTCAGGAGGAGACCAACATCTGCCGCGAGGTCGACCCGTGGGCAGGTTCCTACTACATCGAGACGCTGACCAACGAGATCGCCCATAAAGCCTGGGAGCGCATCGAGGAGGTCGAGAAGCTGGGCGGTATGGCCAAGGCCATCGAAACCGGTATTCCGAAGATGCGTATCGAGGAGGCGGCAGCCCGCAAGCAGGCCCGCATCGACTCGGGCATCGAGAAGATCATCGGCGTAAACGAATACCGTCTGGATCACGAAGCTCCGATCGATATTCTGGCTGTGGACAACACGGCCGTACGCGAGAGCCAGATCAAACGTCTGAAGGAGTTGCGTGCAAACCGCGACGAAGCAGCCGTGAAGAAGGCGCTCGAGGCCATCACCGAATGCGTCAAGACCGGCAAGGGCAACCTGCTGGAACTCGCTATCGAGGCCGCCAAGGTACGCGCTTCGCTGGGCGAGATTTCGGATGCCTGCGAGGTGGTCGTAGGACGTTACAAAGCAGTTATTCGTTCCATTTCAGGTGTATATAGTTCAGAAGTGAAATCAGATCCCGCATTCGAACACGCGAAGGAACTGGTTGCCAAATTCGCGAAGAAGGAGGGCCGCCAGCCGCGCATCATGATCGCCAAACTCGGTCAGGACGGACACGATCGTGGCGCCAAAGTCGTTGCGACCGGTTACGCCGACATCGGCTTCGATGTCGATATGGGTCCGTTGTTCCAGACTCCCGAGGAGGCAGCCAAACAAGCTGTCGAGAACGATGTTCACGTAGTGGGCGTATCGTCGCTGGCCGCCGGCCACCTGACGCTCGTTCCGCAGATCATCGCCGAACTCAAGAAACTGGGCCGCGAGGATATCATCGTCATCGTCGGCGGTGTGATCCCGGCACAGGATTACGATGAGCTGTATCGTGACGGTGCCGCCGCCATCTTCGGCCCCGGTACCCCGATTGCGACCGCAGCGATCAAGATCATGGAGATCCTGCTCGACGAGCAGAAATAATCCGGATCACTCCTCTGTTATTATCAAAGCCCCGCATCTTTTGATGCGGGGCTTTTTAATGGGGGGGGGAAGCGAACCGGCCGACCGAAAAAGAACTTTGCCATCGACCTTCATAATTCCATCGCCGGCCTCACATCCAGAGTCCGCGCAAATACAGCGGCGGATCTCAAACAACGACCGAATACATGCTGTCACAGTGCCATTTCCACAAACCCTACAAATTATGTTTGTAGGCCATATTTCCCGTTAGACAGACAGCGAATATCCTCCCCCCCCGGCTCTCGAAAACAGCCGATTTCATACCGCAAACACCTATCCGGCAAAAACCTCGACTGCCGAGGCCGTCGTTCTCCTCCCCCAGCCCCGAAGACTTCCGGAATATACGATAAAATCACGGACATTTCGAAGATGCGGAAAAAGAGAACGGCGGATTGGCCGGACTACCACTCCGAGCACCTCACAAAAGAGAAGTCAGGAAACCGGCTCTTATCGCTTTTAAGAAGAGAAGTCATCCCCCTATGCCATCGCAATAACGACAATAAAAAAGAGGAATGTATAAGCTACATCCCTCTTTTTCGGCCGGAACTATTCCGGAAAAAATCTACCGGTAACGGTTAAAAATACTTGCCGCGCAAGTCCTCCACATTCGACATCTGCTCCAGGAAATCGAACAGACGACGCTGAATCATCCCCTGCGACGACGCCTCGGCACGTACCTTTTCAGCTTCGATACTCTGCGGAGTTTCCGCCTCCTGAATATCCGTCACCACGAAAACATAAGCACCTACATTTCCCCTGACCGGCTCGGACAGCGTATTCGTCTGCTCCGTTGCGGTAATCGCTCCGATCACACGAGGCTCGACACCCATGTTACGGATAAAGAACGATCCGTAACGGACATCTTCGAAAGGAACGACTTCGGTACCAAGGTTTTGGGCGACCTCTTCGATAGTCGAACCCTTCATTTCGCTGACGATCTTTTCAAACTTCTTATCGGTTATAAGCGTCTGGCGAATATTGTTCGCTACTTTCTCGATCGGCGTATAATCCTCATTGTCGATCTCAGTTACCACTGCGACCACATAGTCATCACCCACAGGGAAAATCTCGGAAATCGCGCCCACCTTGGCATCGTATGCCCAGCGCACCAATTCACGCGAATCAGCCAGTCCCTGCAGCAGACGGTCACCCTGCGTGAGTTTCGCTTCACGAGGAGTGAGGTTTCCCTTATTCGCTGCCTCGTTGAACGCATCGACAGAACCCTTGCCCTCGACAGAGAAAAGACTTGCCTGACTATGCACATTGCGACGGGTCGCCGACGAAGCCTCAACAGGATAAGTGATCGTCGCAAGGCGCATGTGCTTCGAAGGTTTGTCCAGACGATAAACCTGTAAAATCTGAATAACGTCACCCACTTCGACACGGAGAATATCCCCCTGCTTAGCCGTCGAAAGAAGTCCCGAAAGCTCGTCCGGGAATGCAGAGAAAGGCATCACGCCCGCATCGCCTCCATTTCCGACATCCTGCATATAGAGCGAATGGGTACGAGCCGCCTGTGCGAAATCCGCACCTTGCCGCAAAGCCGTCATCAGACTGTCGGCCAGGTCGCGTTGGTCGTAGGTGAGTACAATATGGCGGACGCCCACGGAATCCGGAGCGTTCAAAGTTTCAACGACACGGGTCATCGTCCAGGTATCGTTCTTCAGGACGGGACCATACTGCTTGCCGTTGGCCAGCGCTTCGGCCTCATCGTCCAGAAGCTGGGCAACCGACCGATAATTGTCTGTAATTTTACCGAAACGGTTATTCTTGGCAAATGCTTTCGGATCGTCCGACGCGGCAAATTCATCGCCGACTTCCCGAACGGTCTTCTCCAAAGTCGCCATATCCTCTGCACTCGGAGCCACTTCGAACACCACATAAGAGAGCGTGCGCGAAGGTTTCTGCTCATAACGGGCCTTATGGCTATTGTAATAAGCCTTGATTTCGGAATCGGAAACCGAGAACAGAGAATCAGGCATATCGTGATAACGCTTGCCGACCCAAGAACCGCTGAAAGTCTTATTCTGCGCATCGACGCCTTCTTCCGCTTCCAGCCGATTGACATATACACCGCCTTTGACCAAGCCGTTATACTTATTGATTTCGCGCTCCCGCATAGCCTGTCCGACCAAAGCCCCCCACATATATTGCATCTGGGGATTTCCGGTTGCCTGGGCGATAAAATCACTCACACCCTCCACACTGTACTGTCCTGTACGGGGGTCGGTGAAAGCCGCAGCCATCGTCCCGGAATAATACTCGCCGCTGATAAGTCCCTCACGCTCGGCATCGGTCACCGAGATTCCCATCTTCTCGAAACCGGGCAAGTACACGTGGTTGGCAATCAGAGTCTGCCAAGCCATTTCAGCCAACTGATCCATCTGCTCTTCATTACTTTCGGAGATGTTGCTCTGGTCTTTCAGGTTGTTGTATACCTCAATATATTCCGAATATCTGATCTTCGAACCGTCGATCACACCGACCTTGGGGTCGTTACCCGAAAGTCCCATATCCGTTTTAAGCGAGAGAATGAATGCCAGCAGTGCAAACGCGATGATAATCGACAAAACCACACCGAATCTGGTCCGTAACGTGTTTAAACTTGCCATATAAACTATTTTAATTTATTGTTTCAAAATGAGTGTTCAAAGATAATAAATATATTCTGAAAACCATGATAAACGACCAAATTCTTTCGTCATTTTCCGCATCCGGCATATCGAAAAAACGCACTTGCCCTTCACCGGTCGAAAATATCCCGTAAACTACAACCGTTTCACGCGCGCCAACTCCAACCGGGAACGGGTCCTGCGCAGAATCTTGATCTCAAGATGCTCGAAACGCACGGTTTCTCCGGCCGCCGGCAGCCCTTCATACCGGAAAATGATATACCCGGCCAGCGTTTCGTACTCGTCACTCTCGGGTATGGCAAGCCCGTATTTTTCATTGAGATATTCCACTTCCAATCGGCACGAAAGGACAAATTCCGAATCGCCGACCTGTTTCTCCGTAAGGTCGGGCACATCGTGCTCGTCTTCGATTTCGCCGAAAATCTGCTCCAGAACATCCTCCAAAGAGATAATACCGGCCGTACCGCCGAACTCGTCGATCACGACCGCAATATTGCTCTTATGACGGATGAGCCGCTGCATGAGTGCTTGCAACGGCATCGTCTCCGGGACGTATTGCACCTCCATCAGCACCTCATCGATCGACGTCGGATGCCGGAACAGCGACTTCGAATTGACATAGCCGACGATATTATCGACACTCTCTTTCCAGACGAAAATACGGGAATACTTACTCTCGACAAAACGCGCCGTAAGCGCTTTGATCGAGGTATCATCGATATCGACCGCCTCCATATCGATACGGGGAACCATGCAATCCCTCACGCGCAAATCGGCAAAATCCAGGGCATTCTGAAAGAGTTTGATCTCATTATCCGGTTCATGCTGCGCCTCCGGCTTCCCCGATTCGAACAAGCTGGCCAGATCGGTCCGGTCGAAAATGGGCTCCATCATCGCAACCTTCGGCTTACGCCCCATCAGCCACAAAATCCCCTGGGAAATCCAGGTCGTCAGCTTGGCGATCGGAAAAAGCAGCAGATAAAAGAAATAGATCGCAGGAGCAAACAGGCGGTAATAAAAATTCGGGCTGTTCCGGAAAACGGATTTCGGGAGAAATTCGGCGACGAAGATGATGATGATTGTCGAAACCGCCGTTTCCAGAACGACGGACCCGCCGCGAGCGATCTCCGTCCAACCCACTGCCGCCGCGAGCGAGCGCAACAACAGCGACATATAGAGCGAATAGATAACCAGGGCGATATTATTCCCGACCAGGATCGTCGTGATGTACTGCCCGGGGTGACGGGCAAAAATGTCGGCGATGAAATTGAACAGCCGACTCTGCTTCCGGTCGATCTCCAGTTTCAGGCGGTTCTTGCTCGTAAAAGCGATCTCCATCCCCGAAAAAAAAGCCGAAAGCAACAACATCAGCAGAATTATAAACACCGAAGTTATCATAAGGAACGATCGTTACTTTCTACGGGAGTCAGTTGAATTTTCCGGTCGTTCCCCCGTATCGGCCGGGCCGGTTTGACAGGCTGTTCGGAAACTGCCTCCTTCGCAGCGGAAACATTGTCCGCAACGGGTTTCACCGACGTAGAATCCGCGTCCCGTGTCGGCTCGATATTGACCCACATACGCCCTTTGATTCGGCGAAATTTCCAGTCTTTCAACTGATCGTCCGACTCGAATCCTTCGACGATGTAGGAATTTCCGCTCTCTTCCACGATCTTGGAATCGACGTTAGACCAGATCCGGCGCGTTTTCTCGTTCCAGAACAACTGCTGGGTGTAGAGCTCCTGTCCGTTGGATTTTTTCACTACGACATTTCCTTTGGCTTCCCATAATTTCCGATTCCCGTAATGAATCGCATAGTTAGCCGTTAGCGTAGCATCGACCGCTCCGATACTGTCCTTCTGATATGTCACGATATCCACGCCCTTGCGAAATTCCTGATAAGGCTCTTTTGCCAAAGAGTAACCTTCCACCAAAGGAGCCGTAAAAACATAGGATTTCCGGCCGTTCTCCGTATTGGTCATCGTCAAATGCTCGCTGTACTCGGTCATCAAAGCCTCATCGTTAGGCTCTTCGGCCACCGACTCCTTGTCGCACGAATATAGCAAGATAGCACTTCCCACGATGAGAAGTGCTACCTGTGCATATCGTTGAATGCTTCGGAGCATCGTTCGTACAAACTATGTCGCTACCGGGGGCGTACGGTCGTCACGATACCGCGGGCCGGACCGCAGGTAATCGTATAACGTGCACCCTCCATCAATTCGTTGAAGAAGCACTCCTCGGCAGTCGGGAATCCGCGACGGTAGTTTGCTGCCGCATCACGCGCCGTCTGAGCGAAATTGCCGGCATCGGCGTCGTTGGCAAGCAGGTTGGCTGCCTGCGTCATCGTATCGTAAGCGACCCAGAAAATAGCCTGACCCTCCAGTCCGGAGCAGGATGCAGCCGAAGCCGCATAAGCCTGCGCCAAGGCGAAATAAGCCATACCGTTATTGGGATTCAGCGCCTTGGCCTCATTAGCCGCAACTGCAGCCGCCGTAGGATTCTTGGCTGCCAGTTCGGTCATACTCAAACGCACCAGAAGCAACTCTTTCTGAACGGCGTCTTGTTCGGCAGCAATCGCCTCACGCAGGTAAGTAGTCGATTTGGCGAAGTCGCCCCGCTCTTGGAATCCTTGAGCCAGCATCATGGCCGTCTGGGCAGAAGGTTCCATCGCATAATATTTTTCGGCGATCTGAAGGAAAAATTCGGAACTGCACTGCGAACGGGACATCAGCGAAACCGTCTGCTTGAGCAACTCCATATCCTCCGGAGCCGCTTCGATACGCGGACGGAACATCTTCTCCAAATTCTCGCAATCGGCAGCACCGCTACCCGCAAAACAGGTATCGAACTGTGTTTTCGCCTCCTTTACTCCAGGAGCATCACTCTCGAAAATCGGAGCCAGACGAGCGTACTCATCCAAAACGGCATCCGGATAGACCTCGCCCATCTTATAATCATCGCACAAATTGCTGAAATACACCAATGCGACATCCGGCAGCGCAGCATAACCGCTCTGCAAACCGGCTTCGATCGCCTCCTTATACAACTTGCGCACGCCTTCCCGGTCGGAAGGATTGAAAGTCAGATATTCACGGGCTTTATGGTCAAGGACATAAGCCGTACCGTAATTGGGACTGGAAGGAAAATACTGTACACGCAGGTCGTAAATCATCATCAGCGAATCGAGCAGAGCTTTTTTCTCATTCAGGTCTTGTGCGCGTTGCATCTTGTTCGAATAAACCTGTGCCCCCCGAATAAAGGTCGCTTCGGAAGCCGAAGGAGCCTCCTGTGCAAGCGTACGGAAATAAACAGCGGCTGCGTCGTAATCGCGGGTATCGACAGCTTCCTTCAGCAGGTTGCTCGTCAGAATGTTTTGCTTACGCTGTTCGGGCGTATCTCCCCACGGAGCGTACCGAGGGTCACTGAAATCCTGGGCGATCGAAGCTGTCGCAGCGAACACCAATACTGCCGACAGCAAAATTTTCATGCGATTCATATTCTTCTTTATAATTTATTTTTTATGTGTGGTTTAATCGTATTTCGGACGAACGAACCAATAATCACCGAACAATGTCACGCCCAGCGAAAATTTGAAATAGGTCTGTTTAACCAGACTCACCTGTTCGTTGATCGCCTTGAAACTGCCGCGTCCGCCGACTTCGACTCCCAGATCGACCGACGACGCACCCAATATGCCGCCCAACACCGTCAGGGGAATACCGACGCCCAGCGTCACGGCGTATTCATTGACATCCACTCCGCCGAAAGTCTGGTTATAGGTACCATAACGAACTCCGGCCCGGTAGGACCAGCGTTTCAATGCGCTGCGTACATCCGCTTTATTGGGGGTGTATTCGACCCCGAGTTTAACCGTATTCGTGTTCCGGTAAGCCACATCGAAACCGGCTGCGGATTTCTCGACCAACCGAGAATTGCCGCTTCGCCAGTCCTGATAGACGTAATCCGCCCCCACAGCTATTTTAGGCGTGTTGTAATAAATACCTACGGCAACCTGCTGGGGCAGCTTGAGCCCCAGACGATTTCCCATATCCATAGCGACCGTATTGAAAATATCGCCGGTCTGCACCTTCGTCGTCACATTCGGATTCAAGTCGCCGCCGATATCGTAGGTCGCACCGATCGTCAGAATACGCCGACGGTTGCTGATCGGGGACCACTGTACGCCGAACTGTCCCTTAAAACGGGAAACGCTGTAGGTTTCGGTTCCCGTCGCGTCTGCGATAAGACCTCCTCCGGTTATATTCTCCAAAATAGCGGTTTTATAAATCCGCTGAATGTCGCCCCAATAGTACTGGGCAGCTATTCCGATCGAGAATCCGCGGAAGATCTCCCAGCCCAAGCCGAGCTTCACCTCCGTCACGTCGCCGTCGCCGTCCCACTGGTACTGCACGCGGCCGATATTACCCCAGATTTCATCGTCGTCCACCTCCTGTTTCATCCGGTAACCGACGCTGCTGTAAGGCGTCAGGCTGAAGCCCAACCCCAAATGCTTGGCAATCGGCAACTGAAACGCAATGTCGTGGAAATTGACCGTATAATAACTTGTATTGAGCGTCTGCCCGTAATATTTCTGGGAATTGTAAAAGCATTGCCCTTCAAGACCGAAATCGAAAAGGAACGACTTGGGGCGCACGGCACTGTAAGCCGCCGGATTGAGCAAATTGACAGCAGCCGCATTACGCATACCGACGCCGACACCGCCCATCGAACGTGTCTGAAGCGTTCCCGGGGTCCGCAGCTCACCCAGACCGTACATCGAATACGGCGAAAAAGCGTTGATACTGCTGGTTTGTCCCCATGCCATGCCCGGCATCACGACAGCCAGCGCGAGGCACAGTTTAACGACGGCTTTCTTCACTTGCATTATACTCTAAAATTCGGTTCAGCCCCAGAAAGACCAAATCACAATGTGCAAATATCGTATTTTTAATTCGTTTAACAAAGAATTTTGCATCCCCGCCGGTAAAAATTATCGACAACGCATCGATTTCCGGAAACAGCCGGGCGATATACCCCTCGATTTCGAAGGCGATGCCGTTCATCACGCCCTGCCGGATCGCCTCGACGGTCGAACGCCCCAAAAGCGTCTGGTCCTCACAGGATTCACACAGGGGAAGCGCCGCCGTATAATCGTGCAAGGCCCGGAAGCGCATCTGTACGCCGGGAGAAATATTACCGCCCCGGAAAACCCCGTCGGCAGAAACCTGATCGATGGTAATGGCCGTCCCGAAATCCACGATCAACAGATTGCGGCCCGGGTAGAGCGACGCAGCGCCGACGGCAGCCGCAAGACGGTCCTCCCCAAGAGTTTCGGGCGTAGTGTAACCGTTACGAATGGGAAGAGGAAGTTGCGGAGAGAGCCGCAGACAGCGCCCGATGCGGCGACGCACCAGCGCGACGGTGTCATCGACCGGACCGCGCGTAGTCGCAACAATAGCCTGCGTAATACCGGGATGAGCAGCAAGAATCCGATCTATCACCGCCTCGTCGAACTCTTCCGAACATCCGTCGGAAACGACGGTACCGCCGTCAAATACAGCGTACTTGACCCGCGTGTTACCCATGTCGATCGTCAGGTTCATCGTTGAATTTTTTGCTTCGTTCTTTCCGTCCGGCACGGCCGTTCTCCAAGTTCACTGCGGCACGAATCGTTCACAACCGTCCGGATTCAGTTTTTATAGCAGTTATATACTTTTCGGTTACCACGACCGTTCTCTTACCGATTTCGGCGGCACCCCACAACCCTGCGGAGCGTTATGCCGTCCTCCGGCCTTCTCCCGAGGGAGGAACTTCGGGAAAAAGACGAGGCATATCGGTCGCGTTCGGGCAAGTCCATACATCAAAACATTATGATTATACTCCCCAGCTCTTTCTACAAAGATTTAAGCACCTCGTATCCCGCTGCGACATCCTTAATCCCCCTAACGGTCATCGCCAGGCGATTATTGTGTTGCTTGAGAACAAATCGGTCGGGGCGCTGCGTCACTTTGCGCAAAAGCTCCATGAACGTATCGCTCTTGTAGTAAGGAGAATCGTCGTCGCCTACGAAATGGACGATCATCAAGCCGTTTTTGACCTTCACGCGCTCCATACCCAGCCGCACGGCCTCCCACCGCAGGCGAACCACATTGAGCAGCTCGGCAGCGGGCCGGGGCAACGGACCGAAGCGGTCGATCAGCTTGGCCTCGAAACTCTTGAGCATCTTCTCGTTGCGAG
>OIIP01000324.1_pt1 | contig 12977 bp, 9 predicted proteins | sample 1583261 | NCBI WGS metagenome assembly OIIP01 (sample SAMN02675049, study PRJEB24791) | human gut metagenome, SKBSTL061 | isolation source: stool | host: Homo sapiens | place: USA
TGCCCGGGCTGCGCGCCCCTTGCCCCGGAGACTGCAGTGGAAGCCCTGACCGACTGCTACCGCCGCACCATCAGCCCTACCCAGTGGCAAAAGCACGTGCAGTTCTTTGCCCCGGATGGCAGCGTGTGCGGCTGAGGGCAAAACGCACATAACCATAACATAAAAGAATGCCCGCCCACCGTGGTTTCCCACAGGTGGGCGGGCATTTTGCGGTCTATCGTTTGTGCGCTGTAAAAGCGCTCAGAGAGCGGCGGTCTGGGGTACCAGCCGGAAGAGCATTACGGGAAGCTCGCTGTTTGCAAAATCCAGCGTAAAGATGAGTTTGCCGTTCTTTGCTTCAAAAGGCAGCTCGGTCTGCGTGCCGTCCGGGGCAATGCGCACAAGCTTTTTGCCTTCCAGCAGTCCGGCGGGCAGCGCAAGCCTTACCCGGCCGGTGGGCTGCGTCAGACTGCCGGCAGTCTCAAATGCCACACTCAGGTATTCCCCGTTCGTCCGTGCGGTCACATCTGCCGCAGAAAGGCTGCCGCTGATAGTCCACGCCGTTGCGGCATCGATCATTTCCAGCTGCGCGGCGTTTTCTGCCTGCCCGCACACGGGGCAGAAGGTCAGCGTTTCGCCTTCCGCAGTGCGGAAAGTAAACTTCCGGCAATCAGTGCTGCCAGTGTGCGCGCAGCCCTGCCGCAGACAATCGGCGCTCTGAGAGCCGGTTCCGTTCGGAGACCATGCACCGAACTGGTGTCCCAGCTTATCGGTCGGGTCTGCGGTGTAGCTGTCTTTGCAGCGGGAGCAGGTAAAAACAGTATAGCCGTCTGTTTCACAGGTAGGCTCTACGGTAACAGCCTGATAGTCATGGTTCAGCGCGGGCAGCTCCGCGTAGGTGGTATAGTTGCAGCGGGAGCAGGTTTCGTAGGCGTCCCAGCCAATTTCCGTGCAGGTAGGGGCTTTTGCATCGTGATGCACCAAATCATGGTTCAGTGCGGGCAGTTCCGCATAGGTGGTATGGTCGCAGCGGGAACAGGTATCGTAAGCATCCCAGCCCTTTTCCGTACAGGTGGCGGCTTGCGCGTCATGCTGCACCAAGTCATGTTTCAGTGCGGGGATTTCTTGATAAGTGGTATAGTTGCAGCCCAAGCGGGAACAGGTTTCGTAAGCGTCCCAGCCCTTTTCCGTACAGGTGGGGGCTTTTGCTGCGTGCTGCACCAGATCATGGTTATTTGAGTCTTTTTCGCCGTATTCCCCACCACACACCTCACAGACCGCTTTGGCGCTGCAGGTTGCTTTGCCACCGGTACACTTTGCAGTATCAACTTCGCGGCAGTAGTTCGTGCAGCTGCGGGTGTGCGTGCCGTTGCTGGCGTAGTTAGGCGTCCACGCGCCCCAGTCGTGACCGAGAACGCCGTATTCCGCGCCGCATTTTTCACAGATTTTTCCTGTGATGCAGGTGGGGGTTTTGCCGTCGTCGGTATGCTCCGAATACTTTGAATCAATAACGTCGTTCTCCTTGCTGCAGCTCTTGCATTTTATATGGAGCGTATGAAAGTCCGAATCAAATTTTTTGTATCCAAGGATCTCATAGTTTCTTTGTTGCATACAGACGAAGCAGTACGTATAGATAGAATCTGCCGCTTTAACGTTTAACACGATCCCCGGTATCAGGCACACCATTGCCAGCACCGTCAAACACCGGATCAGCCATTTTTTCATGTTGCTCCCTCCTTATCATCAAACCTTGTTATCCTTTCAGATCAAACTGCACGGACAGCGATGCAAGCACGGCATCTACCACCTTCCGCGCCTGGGCAAGCATATCGATCTCCGCCACAAAAGCGATGACCTGCTCGCGCTCCTGCGCGGGGACCTGCAGCGCACTCAGGCTCATACTCAGATAACGCCGTATTTTGCGCTCCAGCGTAAAGTAGGGGTCGCACTGCCGTGCCATGTAGCCGCGCATCATGCCAGCCGTGCCCAGCTCCATCTCGTAGAAATCGCACTCGGCGCACCCGGGCAGATACGCGCTGAACGCCGCCTGCAGCTCCGCCGTGGTACTGCGGTGGATGATCTCCGCCGTGGCGGGGAAGGTGTATGCTTCCACATAGATATCCCGCAGATTCTCGCTCAGCTCGGTCATCGCCAGCTGCAAAGCCGTTTCCACCGCGTAGAGGTACACCGGCGAGGGGGCGTTTGCCGCCAGCGGCCTTACCGCGCCGAACTGCCTGCTGAACATCATGCCAATCAGCTCGGTCAGCACACCGTCCTTGGTGCGGAAAATATTCTGGAACGACCCGGCGGAAACATCTGCTTCCTTTAAAATTTCTGCCACCTTGGTGTTCGTGTAGCCTTTTTCCAGAAAAAGCCGGACACAGGCGGTCAGTATCCGCCGTTTTGCTTCTTTGCTGTCGTATCTGCGCGCCATTGGAAATCATCCTTTTCTACAATTGGTTTCTAACCCAATTATATATTGATTTTAAAATCGCGTCAAGTAAACTTTTTAGGGCGTATTTTGGGCAGGTTGACAAAATTTGAACTTCCCGCCGGTGTGCAAAAAGTGTGCAGAGCCCCAGAAAATGGAAAAAGATGATTTTTGATCCATGACTTGATGGCGGTTTGAGTGACCGCAAAGTCAAATTTGATACACGGGAAGAAAAATGCCCACTCGTCTGAGAAGTTCTCAGGGGAGTGGGCATTTCTGTATAATGGCATTTTGTATATGTCACTTGCCACTTTTAGCATGGAGGTTGCCATTTGAGGAAAGAAGTTTCTGCTTTTTTATATGGCAAGTTTCCGCACTTCCCGCATTACTTTCCGCACTTCCCGCATTACTTTCCGCACTTTCCCTACAACTCCGTGGTGCTGTCTGCGGTCTCTGGCGGCTGCTTTTCTCCACAAAGCATGACCTTGGCAGAGAAAACGCCATTCTGATGGGTAAATGTGCTTGCACCGCCGGTCTTTTCTGCAATATGCTGGACAGACTGGATGCCGATCCCGTTTTCCCTTCGCTTGGAAGAGCGGAACACCCCGCTTTTTTCGTGAACTGCGCCGTCAAATGCGTTTTCCACTTCGACCAGAAGAAGCCGCTCGGCATGGACATACGCGGTGATCGCGATCTTGCGCCGGGCGGGTGCGGTGCGCAGGCTGGCTTCAAATGCATTTTCCAGAAGATTAGACAGCACCAGACACAGATCCATCTCGTCCACAGGAAGCACCTGTGGTAAGTCGAGTTTGGCACAAAAGGGAACACCCTCACGCTTTGCAAGGGCGCAATAATGGCCGACGACACTGTCCGCTGCACGGTTTTCGCAGAAATTCATATCCAGATCCGGAATCCGGGAGACCGTTTTTGCAAGGTAAGCCTTCAGGTTATCCAGATCTCCTGCCTCGGCCAGTGCGGAGATCTGATTCAGCTGGTGGCGCATATCGTGCCGCGCCTGCCGGGCTTCTTCAATGGCGGCTTTCAGGCTTTCATAGCGCTGCTGCTGCATGGAAAGAAACTGATTTTCCTGCTGCAACCTCGCATTCCGGTTAAGGCTGTTTGCCATCAGCAGAAAGATCGCATTGAACATGAACATCAGAAACAAAAGCGCGATGCTCATAACGATGTAGACCTGCAAGACCCGCCCTGTCCGGAGCGTTATCTGGTAGCGCGGGGTTATAAAAAGGTTCAGCAGGATGAACACCAGCGGCAGTACCCAGAACACATACCACGTCTGCGCAAAATTGTCATCCTCCACCATTGCGCGTACTGCGTGGGTGGCGGGATAATACGCTGCTGCTGCGGTCAGCCAGCAGACCATATTATAAAAAATGCAGGCACTAAAGCAGAACCACGGCTTGTCCGACGGCAGCTGCAGCAGGATCGTGATCGCCGCGCCGACGGCACGGGACAGACTGTTCAGGCACGCAAACACCGCGCAGACCGCCAGCGCGATCGTCCCGGATTTCCAGAGAGAGATCCGCAGCGTTTTGAGATACAGAAAAATTGCCGCAAGCGTGATGAGCAGCAGGGGGAACGCGGTGGAGAGACAGAAATGATAGCAGAGCAGTCCGCCGCCAAGGCAAAGCCCGAGCAGCAGCGGCACTGCCCATGCGGCAAGCCTTGCGGGAGACTGCTTCAGATAGGAGCGCACCGGAAAATACGCGAGCAGCAGGCCGGGAAACACAACGGTAAACTCCAGGATCGGGCGCAGAACATCCTTCAACCCACACGCCCCCTTTGCAGCAGAAATTCCATAAACGCCTGTCGGGCGGCTTTCAAAAGCTCCTGACTGACATAGACCTGGCTGCCGTCCGTCATACAGAAGGCGGCATCCTGAAAATCGGCAGCATTCTCCATATTGATGATCGTACCGCGGCCACAAACAAAAAAGCGCGGGTCCTTTTTGAGCGGCTCTGTGAACGCCTTGAAACTCTGGCGCATGGCAAGCGTTTTGCCGGCAGTGGTGCGGATATTGATGATGTGGGCGAAATGCTCGGCGGATATGATATCACGATAGCGCAAATGGATGTCGCTGCCATCCACCTTCACCGTCAAAACCGGCTCCGGGCGGGGGAGTTTTGCGAGCATTTCATCCAACAGACCGGACAACTCGGCCTCTGAAAAGGGCTTGACCAAATAATGAAATGCCCGTACCTGAAACCCCTCGAGTGCATGGTCTGTCGAGGTGGTGGTAAAAACCAGAAGACAGTCTGCGTCTGTTTTCCGAAGTTCCTTTGCCGCGTCCATGCCGCTTAAACCATCCATGTAAATATCCAAAAATGCGGCGGTAAAGCGCTGCGCTTCTTCTGCCGCCAGAAAAGCTTCTCCGCTGTCAAATTCTAAAAGCTCTACTTCTGTACCGCGCTGGCGCAGCTGCCGTGCCAAGCGCTCCTTCAGCAGCGTGCGCTCCGTACCAAGGTCATCGACGATCGCAAATCTCATGCTGTACCAAGAAGCTATTGTTATAGCTTCCAACCTCCTTTATAAACTCTTTCATCCTGATTATAGCACAGTTGCCTGGTTCTGTCGCAGCAGAAAACGGGATTTCGTGACGGAAACCGGGCTTTCGTGCCAAATGCCTTGAAAAGGCTGCGCCTGCCCGTATACTGAAGGCAGAAAAACCCCCAACGACGGCAGAAGGAAAGGAGGGGTGTTGTGCATCGAATCGCCGTGCTGACAAACAGCATGGCGCAGGAAGCCTTTTTAGCAGAGCAGCTCCTACGGTTCTGCGCCGAGCATTGTTTGTTTCCCCAAATGGATTGTTACCGCGATCAGGAAAGCTTTTTTGAAGCCGCACACAACGAGCCGCTGACCAATGCCTTGATCGCCCTGCCGGGTGTCGATGGCTTGAACGCGGTAGAGCATCTGCGCACACTTTGTCCCCAAACGCGCATCATCTGGTGCAGTGACCTGAATTTTTCGCTCCACGCCTTCCGGCTGCGCGCAGACTACTTTCTGCTGGAGCCAGTGACCGAAGCCGCTTTGCGGCAGGGTTTTTGCATCTGGCTGGATCAAAAAAATCCGGCAGAGCAGCGCCGACCTGACCGCAACGAACACAACAAGGAGAACGGTTTATGAAAAAGAGAAACATCGTCCATTCTGCGTTAAGCCTGTCGCTGACCGCAGCATTGTGCCTGTCCATGGCCGCCTGCGGCGGTACGCAGACGCCCGCAGACAGCGGCGCAGCTTCGCAGCCCGCTGCACCGTCCGCTGCGGTGCAGCCCTCTTCTGCACAGACGACCTCTGCAGCGCTGCCGGTAAAGGCATTGAACCCCAAGCAGGTGGAGGAAAACCCCTATATGGCCAAGAGCGATGCAAACATTCATCACGACGGCTATAACACCGACTCGACGGATGAGATCCTGCCGCTTGCCATCTATCCGGAGATCAACGTTTCCTATGAGACGACGAACGCGAACGCTTCGCCCGCCATCTACTTTGACAGCTACGGTCATGCCGTTGTGCCGCTGCTGGGCGGCATCGCCATCCGAGACCTGAACGCCGACGAGACAAAGACGCTCGGCTATTTCTCCCCCAAACAGCATGACGGCGGCGGTTACGTTATCCAGAGCTCCTATACCTTCCTTGACGAATCCAACCGCATCGTCTGCCCCACGAGCAACAACCATGTGCTGATGCTCCGCGCAACGGATGAAAACGGCAATGTTCTGCCGGAATTTGAAAAGGTGCTGGACATTGATATCAAAGCTGCTGCCGAGGCCGCGCTTGGAAAAGAACTGACGCAAAATCTTCTGTCCGTGGTCTTTGACTATGACGGAAACCTCTGGTTTGCAACGGGAGGCTTCCGCATTTATCCGCAGCGCCAGCAGCAGGGCGTCATCGGCTATATTGCCCGCTCGGCCATTGATGCGATCCTGAACGGCGAGCAGACAGACCTTTCAAAGGCTGTCTTTGTCTACGAGCTGACCCCCGGCGAGGGTGCCGAGAACGGCATCGCCGCCTCCAAGGACGGTGCGGTGATCCTCACCAACCAGAACTGCTATCTTCTGCGTGCAGAAGAAGGCGTAGACGTTGTGTGGTGCACGCCCTATGAGAGCGCGGGTGCAAAGGTGAGCGGCGAAGGCGATAAGACCACCGGCGGCGGTCTTGCATGGGGCGGCGGCTGCTCTCCCACCCTGACGCCGAACCTTGTGCTGTTCACCGACAATCAGGACCCCGTGAACCTTCTTGCGCTCGATATGAAGACCGGCGAGGTGGTGGCAAGCACCCCGGTGCTGGATGATCTGCCCGAGGGCTATCAGGTAGCCGTTGAGAACTCTGCCATCGTCTATGACGACGGCAATGGCACCGTCAGCACCATCGTCTGCAACTGGTTTGGCGCGGGCAATGCAGGTCTGGCGGACCCCAACAACGACTCCTCCATCCAGAGCTACGCTAATATTTACGACCAGAACTGGCTCATGAAGGGCAACGTCATGATCGCCCCGGGCATTGAGCGCATGGACACCGTAAAGACCGCAAACGGCTACGAGATGAAGAGCATCTGGAGCCGGAACGACCTGAGCGACACTTCCATCCTGAAGCTTTCCACCGCAACGGGCTATATCTACGGCTATGTGCAGGATGTGACGACCGGGATGTGGCAGTACATCATTCTGGACTTTGAAACTGGCGAGACTGTTTTCACGATGGATGTTTCCAACAAGTACGGCTACAACAACATGGCCATTGGAATGTATGCCGGCAACAGCGGCAACGCGCTCTACTGCCCGACGGGCTATCTGGAACTGCTTCGTTTGCAGGACCGTTTCGTTTATCTGCCCGAAATGCCCTACCGCAAGGTCGAGCTTGATCAGGCGGCAAGAAACGTCCTTTCGCAGGAGCGGTTTGCGCAGGACGGCGGCGAAGGCACCGTTGCAAGCTGGCGCAACACTGTGACCGTCCGCAACGTACATCCCAACACCACGGTAGCTTTCCGCATGAATAACCTGTCCGGCAGCACCTCCGGTCTGACCCTCTACGCCTATGGCGTGGACGGCAAGCTGGCAAAGGTCGATCCTGCACTGTGGTCGATCACAGACGAGGACGGCAAGGCTGTAACGGAACTTACCGCCGGTACGCTCTATGAGCTGCACGTGACCGTCGCCGATGGCGGCGCGCTCGACCTGAGCGAGGCGGAAAAGGAGATCAGGCTCTCCGTTGTACTCGGAAAATAAACATAAAACGCCCGCCCACCGTGTCCAAATCTCCACGGTGAGCGGGCGTTCCGCTTCCTTTTGAAGGCAGACCGGAATGGCGATTTTGCAAAGGGTCCTCATAAAGTCTGACATGGCAGCCTCCTTGTGCTTTCCCGTTCCACCAGCTCCTCCGGGACGCGGATGCCCTGTCCCTGCAAAAATCGCATAAATTCCAGCGCATAGTGGTCGGACACCGCAAATACCGCCGTGATTTTTTCAGAAAAAAGGCGGGGAAGGTTCTCACTGTAAAACGCCATTCTCTCCCTTGCCGCAGCAGGGACCTGCCAGAATAAAGTTTCTCCCGGCGCAAAGGCGCTGCGGAAACCGTCTATCCGCTCCTTGTCCATTATACCGTTTTTATCAGTACATTCTACCACTTTATGCGGTCACATGGGTGGCATTCTCTTTCACCGAATTGATCGTATCCATCAGTTCACTGCCCGTTTTGCCATCAAACAGGCGGGTAAACAGGATGGGCTGGTCAAAGGGTGGTTTCATCAACACCGCTTTGCTTTCCACATAACCGTTCTGCTCGATGTAATGAATAACCTTCTGCACGAACGCGATCTGCTTTGCATTCAGCGATTCGTCATTGATAAATTTGGAAAATGCCTGCATGGCAGCATCGTGGTCCAGCTTTGCCACTTTACGCACCAGCAGACCAAAGGGTGTATCCCGAAACTCCCGTGCATAGTCCTCTTTGCTGCCCAGCTCACAGGTGAAGATATGTTCCAGCTCGGTATAGTCACCCCGGGAAAGCGGAATGTTCTGGGTCAGCTTGTGGATGGCCAGCGTATCGCTGCGGTGCTCCATGATGTAGCGGTTCACACGTTCCCGGTACTCGCCAAAATCGTAGCCGGGATCCAGCGTTTTGCCCTCAGTCTGTTCCAGTACCGGGTCGGCAAGGGCCGTGTAGACAGGCTTTTGCCCTTCTACACCGTCCACCAGAAACTTGATAAGCTCCCGCAGTTCCTGCCGCATTTCCTCAAAGCGGAGCAGATCGTGCGAGGTCAAAAATTCGTCTGTCTGCACCTCCCGAATGAGGGACAGCTTTGCCTGCACCTGCGGGATGGTAGCCTTCCCTTCCAGCATTGCCGCTGTATTGCGCAGCTGTTTCTGGGCGCGGCCCAGCCCCGGCAGACCTTCCAGTTCACAGAGCAGCAAGCCATACACAAAGTTATCGAACCGCTTGGCGGCTTCATCTTTGTCGTCCAGCGAGATGAGCGGTGCCACCTCTTTCATCAAGGTGCCTTTGTCCGTTTCGGTCAGGCTGACAAAGGCTTCCGGCATTTGATAGTGTTCCACGGCCTGTCGGTGCAGCCGCACGGATACCAGTTCCGGGTTCAGCGCTCCCACTTCGGCACGGCAGGTTTCTGTTAAAATTTTACGCCAGTTCTGGTATTTTTCGTCCGCATAGGCTCCATCCTGCAGCGCGGCGGCAATCCGTACCTGCTTGCAGAAAATGCTCTCGGACAGGCTTTTGGTGTCCGCGCTCTCGTAGCCGTTGGGTTTCTGACGGAAAAATTCAAAGTTGCCGCAGTAGTCGAAAATCAGAAAACGCCGTTTGCCCGTATATTCGCCGTCGATGGCATCCACGCAGGCAAGGGACGGGCAGAGCCGTGTACCATGGCCGATCATCTGCCAGAACTTCGTTTTGCTGCGTACTTTTTTGAAGAGCACCAGATTCACGCACTCCGGCACATCGATGCCCGTGTCCATCATATCCACCGAGACCGCAATAAACGGCGGCTTGTCTGGCTGTTTGAAGTCGTCAATGATGGACTGCGCATAGGCATCATCGCAGACCACCCGCTGGATGAATCCCGGGTACTGGGTCTCCAGCTGCGGGTAGAGCTTGCCAAAACGCTCCCGGATAAACTCCGCATGGCGCTTGTTCTGGGCAAAGATGATGGTCTTGCCGATGCGGTCACCGCCCGCCGTCTGGATGCCGCGTTCCATCAGGTCTTGCAGCACCGTGTCCACGGTGTTGGCGTTGAAGATGAACTTATTCAGCTTTTCGGATGGGATAAAGGTGGGCAGGGTGTCGTCCTCGGCAAAATCGTCCTCGTAGCGAGCCTTATCCTCCGGTGAAAGCTGGTCGTAGTGGATGCCCTCTTCTGTGAATTTCGTCTTGACCTCGTAGTTGTAGTAAGGCACCAGCACATGGTCGGTGTAGACCGCCGTATCGTAATCGTAGGCGTAGGTGGGGATGCCGTGTTCCATCTCGAAAAAGTCGTAGGTGTTGCGGTCCACGTCGGTTTTCGGGGTGGCGGTCAGACCCACCAGAATCGCATCGAAATAATCAAAAATGGCGCGGTATTTCTTGAAAATGCTGCGGTGGCTCTCGTCCACGATGATAAGGTCAAAGTGGGCGGGCGAAAACAGCGGCACGCCGTCCTTGGTCTTGGCGTTGTCAATGGCGTTGAGCATGGTGGGATAGGTGGAAAGCACGATGCGCGCGGCCTTATCGTCCTTAGAGGAGCATAGGTTGCACAGCGACTGGTCGGGCAGATACTTTTTGAAGTCGTCCTTTGCCTGCTTGACCAGCGCGGTGCGGTCCGCCAGAAAGAGCACGTTGGTCACATGACCGCCCCGGCTCAGCACATCGGTCAGGCTGGACGCGGTGCGGGTCTTGCCTGTGCCCGTTGCCATGACCAGCAGATTGCGCCGGAAGCCCTGCGCGATGTGGGCGCAGACAGCCCGGATGGCATTTTTCTGGTAGTAACGGTCGGTGATTTTGTCGTCAATTTCAATGGTGTCCAGCGGCTTTTTCTCGGTGCGGCGGTTCATCAGTTTCTGTAAATCGTCCTTGCAGAACACCCCGCTCACAGCACGCTGCGGGCCGCTCTGCTCATCCCAGAAATAGGTGGTGTAGCCGTTGGTGGTAAACAGCATCGGGCGGCGGTCAAACTTCTGTTCCAGACAGTCTGCATAAAGCTGAGCCTGCTTGCGCCCGATGTTGGGGTCTTTGGTGCTGCGCTTGGCTTCAATGACCGCCAGCGGCAAGCCGTCCTTGCCCATCAGCACATAGTCCGCATAGCCCTTCTGCCCCAGCACGCCGTTCATGTTGTCCACTTCGTACTCGGTGCGCACATCGGCGTCCGGCCCGGTGAACTTCCAGCCCATGGCCTTGAGGTCGATATCGATGATCTTCCGCCGCGTTTCGGCCTCGGTCAGGTCGGCGGCGGTGAAACTGCGGCTCTGCTGGTTCTGCTGTTTGCTGGCCGTGTACGCCGCCGAAAGGCTCTCCACCTGCTTGCGCAAGGCTTCCAACTCGGCATCTTTCTGGGACAGTAAACTTTCCTGCTCCCGGATCTTCTTTTCGTCCAGCGCCACTTTCTCGCCGGGGATGGCTGTTTCATCAAAGGAGCGCTCCACATAGTCCGTGCCGTAGCAGTAATCCACCCACTGGATGAAATCGAACAGCCCCCGCAGGCTGAACACTGCATCCGCCGCCGACACACTATGCCCCGTATGTACCGCCAGATTGCCCGCCTTCACGATGCTGGGCAGCACGCTCCACACATTGCGGTCCACTGCGAACCGGAAGCTCGGCTCGTGCAACAGGGATTGCAGGTTGTCCTTGTAGGGCATCGTGATGGTCTTGTCTGCCGCATACACCCACTTCACCGCCAGCTCCAACGCCTTCCGGCACCCCACCGCGCACATCGCCGGGGAGGTGGAGAACACTTTCTCGGCCTCGATGGCAGAATTGGCGAAGAGGGAGTATTCGGGATGGGTGGAGAGATAGGAGAAGTTGGACATAAGGAGGGCTCCTTTCGATTAATTTATCTTCTTTGTGCAACCAGCTGTGTCATGACAAATTCACCATATTTTGTAAGAGACCAATACGTCTGATCAGAGTGCTTTTTCTCACTTAGCTGGATATATCCTAGAGCTTTAAATTGAACGCAAATCATCCCAAAAGAAGAATCAGTTATATTATCCACCGAAACATCTGAATATTCTGAAGTAACATTATTAGGCTTTTTTCTTGCCAAATTCTCAAAAACGCCTCGCATATCAGATTCGCTTGCTTCATTTATTAAAATCGGAGAAACCTCTGCAAATAACTCATTCCATGTTACATCTATTTCTCCCACAATATCTATGTAGCTACCTCTGTACGTTCTAGCGCTATAATCAAATCCTAGCGTTACCAAATCATCGCCCTGTTTAAGCATTGCTGTCCCTTCCGGGGCTTCCACACTGATTTTTTCTATTTTCTTTCTCAAGGCCTCGTTTTCTTTTTGAAGCCGTGCAATCTCTTTTACGGATTTTTCGTCAACTGCACTGCCTGCTTTTACCCATCCTTCTGCTGGGAAATTTTTCATTAGTTTTACCATGCTTCGAGACACAACAGAACCAAGTTCTGCCGGCGTTTCCCAGAACTTGACCAATTTCTTTTCTGCAAGTTTTTTAAATTCTTCTAGTTTCTTTTTTCCCTCGTCAGTCTGCTCACTTTTTCCAGTTGGTATGGATGCTGGATTTTTATGTACAAATGAAATGATGGGCTTCCCTGTTTTAAGAGCATATTCAAATTCCATTTGAGTATAGCTAATCCCATCAGGGCCAACACTTCCATACCGACCACCGATAATTAAAATATAGTAATCACAATCATCAATGACGCGCTTAATAAGAGACCATTGGTCTTCGCTGGATGCCGGGAAGAGTTCCATACCTGCTGGAATACAATCAAGTTCCAAAAGAGCTTGCATCACTTCTTTGCGCTCATCTTGTAGGTCATCATAAGTCGAACTAACAAAAACCTGATATCTTTTATCAGTGGTAATCATCTTTTTACTCCATTCCTGATAATTTTATGCCCATCCCAATTCTGCCGCAATTATTCCCAAGCACACGCAAAATGCCTGTTGCTGATGTTCCGCATCCAATTTATTCACAGCTTCACACAGATCATATATTGCTTTTACAGCCTTTTGAACCTCTGCATTTTGGTCTTGCTGATACTGCCACATCGTCTGCGATGGAATCGATTGATAAAAGCTCTGATTCACATAGGTCGGATTAAACATCTGATCGTAGAACTGGTTCATCGTATGTGCTCCTTTCGCATCGTCGAAATACCATATTTTTCCTCATTGTAGCATACACCTTATGGTATTTCAATGTTTTATACAAAAGGATGCAAATTTCGACATGTATTTCAGAATTTTCACCAGAATCATGGTGCTCACAGGGAAACTCCCGCCGTCACGGCTTCGCCGTGCCACCTCCCTCTAGGAGGGAGGCTTTTGCCCCACCGCTACGCCAAAGGCTCCCTCCCAGAGGGAGCTGGCAAA
>OIIP01000326.1_pt1 | contig 12951 bp, 13 predicted proteins | sample 1583261 | NCBI WGS metagenome assembly OIIP01 (sample SAMN02675049, study PRJEB24791) | human gut metagenome, SKBSTL061 | isolation source: stool | host: Homo sapiens | place: USA
GCAAGATGATTCGTGAAGCGCGCGAAAGCGGCAAGGATCCCGTCGAAACCATTGTAACCGAACTCGGCGGATGGTGTTTGGCAACCGGTGTTGTCACCGGCAAGGAAACCTGGGATGACGGCTATTACTACGGTTATCACACCATTGAGGGTTCTGGCGACGATAAGGGCAACACCTTCAAGATCTTCTTCAAAAACGAGAACCATGCCATGTGGAAAAACGACAAGCCCTATGTTTCCAGCCCCGACATCATTGCTGTCGTCGATGCCAAGACCGGCGAACCGTATGCGAACCCCATTCTGGCGGTCGGCAATGAGGTCAGCGTGATTGGCCTGAAGGCGAACCCCGTATTCCGCACGGAAAAGGGTATCGCAATTCTTGGCCCCAGATACTTTAAGCTTGATTTCGATTATACCCCCATCGAAGAAGTGATGTCCAAGTAATTGAGCTGCACCGCTCGAAAATATTTCCGGGTATCAGCACTGCAAAAAATAAAGTGGCTGACAGCACTGGCTGTCAGCCGCTTTAACTATGTCTTTCACTTTCCCCCACAGGCTCAACGGCCTTCGCCTTGCGGAAGCGTTGGCCGCGCAGTTTGAAGGCTGCGGCAGCGTCAAAGATGCGCTTCGGTGCGCAGCACACAAGGTGGTATCCTTGAATACTAAAAAGAAAAGACACGCAAAGCGTGTCTTTTCTTTCTGTCAGTCGGATTCAATTCGGATATTTTTCTAAATCAATCCTTGATAATCGTATCAGTCTTCCAACTCCGCCTCGTGCTTGAGGATCGCACCGGAGGCCGCGTCGATCTCGTAGTCATATTCCATATTGCCGGATTTGAACTCGACCTCGTAGACGAGCTTTCCGTCCTCATCATCCAGCTCAATGTCCATGTCATACGCCTGATTTTCACTCAAGCCCGCATGGTTCAGGGCGATGGACTTTGCCTTGGCGTAGCCGATATCCTGCACCGTTCCGGACGGCGCGGGCTTTTGACCAGAGGGCTTCGTCGTTTCATTCGATGCGGAAACGGCAGCCAATAAATCTTTCTGCCCGCTGAGCACCTTCCCCGTGTAGGCGTCCACCAGATACTCAAACTCACCCCATGCCGTGTGCAGCTCCACCTCGTAGTGGGCGGGAAATTCGTCCAGTTCGGAATCGACCTCCGCTGTGACGGAGTCCAACGCCGCTGTCCCGGCATACTGCTCCGCGGCGTAAGCGGCGGCATCCTTGCCGATGGGCATGGCGGGCGCGCCCGCTTCCGCAAGGTCCTTCAGCTCCTCCACCGAGAGCTTTGCCAGCGCGTCAAACTTGAGCGACGGGTTGATGGTGAGAACGCGGTTCACCAGCGCCGCCTTGCCGGAGGAAATGTTGTTTTCCCGGGCCTGCTGCTCCCGCGTCGCGTCCTGCGTCAGCGTCTGCGTCAGGACGGCGGCCTTCGCCTCGCTGGTCTGCAGCACACCGTCCACGGCGCTGGTCAGCTCCCGCTGGAGCTTTTCCGCGCGGGCGGTATCCTTGTCCTCCACCGAGATCATGATGGCGGAGGAAATGCTGTCGAGATAGCCGTTTCGCACGAGACTGCCCACGATGGCGTTCACCGCCACATCGAGCTTCGCGCCCTTGAGGTCAGCGCCATTGCTCATATCCGCAAGGATGGCTTTTGCATCCTCGTTGAGCGGCACGCAGGCCAGTACCTTTTCGTTCCTGCTGACCTTCAGTTCAATGCTGGGGTTCACATCCAGCGACACCACGGACGCCACCGCATGCGCCTGCTGATAGAACACGCCTCCGCCGCACAGTAGCATCACCGCGAGGCAGGCAGCCACAAGCGTTGTCCATTTTCGATTTACCGTTTTCTTTGTTGTCATGGAAATTACCGTTCCTTTCCGCGCTTCACAGCGGGAGAGAACGCCGCTCATATCGTCCGGTGCGGTCTTTTCAAGGGCCGAGGCCAGCCTCTGCTCCATTTTTTCATTGGTCATCAGGCGTCATCTCCTTCCAGAAAGCTGCGCATCTTTTTCAATGCTCTGTGATATTTCGACAGGACGGTGGGAAGCGGCAGCTCCAGCAGCGCCGCGATCTCCCGGTGCTTCATACCCGTGACCGCGTGGAGCAGCACGATGCGCCGCTCCTCGTCGCCAAGGCTTGCCAGCGCGTGCTGCAAGAGGACGCGCTCGTCCGCATCCAGTCCGCACTCCTGCGCGGGAATGGCGTCCCATTCCTCCTCGCTGAGGGCGGCTTGGCGTTTCTCCCGCCGCATGCGCATCAGGCACAGGCTGCGGCACACCGCCAGCAGCCAGCCCATGGGGGAACCGGTGGGGCGGTACTGCGCCGCGCAGTCCCACACCTGCACATAGACGTCCTGTGTGAGATCCTGGGCATCGTGCGCGTTTTTGAGGTAAGAAAGCGCAAGACCGCACACCGCCGCGCGCGTGCGCTGATACAGCTCCGCCAAAGCGTCACGGTCACCACCGGCAACGCGGATGAGCAATCGCTGCAGTTCGCGGCGCTCCTCCGCCGGCGCATATTCGGTTGTCATCAGCATACTGAGCATGGGCTTTTTTCTCCTGTCATCCGTGTAATGCACGGAAAGGACGATTTATTGCATGGGATTTTTTATTTTTATGATTCTGTTTCTTTCGCCTCATCGAACTGCAGCATTCTGTGATCCTCCGTCAGCACTTTCATCTGGCTGATGGCAATGGTGTTGAGCTTTGCCAGTCGCTTCGCTTGCGGGACTCCTTCGTTGATGAAAACCGCATTCAGGTTTTCCAAGTTGGACAGGCACACAAGCTGCGAAACGTTGGCGTAGTCACGGATGTTACCCTTAAGATCTGGATTGGCATCGCGCCACTCTTTTGCCGTCATCCCGAACAGTGCCATATTCAGCACATCGGCTTCGTTGGCATAGACCAGGGAAATCTGACGGGCGGACAGCTCCGGCGGGATCAGATTCTCCTTGATGGCGTCCGTATGAATGCGATAATTGATCTTGGCAAGGTTGCGCTTGATGTCCCAACCAAGCTGCTTCATTTCCTCGGTCTTGAGGCGCTCAAACTCCTTGACTAAGTAGAGCTTAAACTCCACGGAGATCCATGAGGCAAACTCAAACGCGATCTCCTTATGTGCGTAGGTCCTGCCATAGCGGCCAGCCTTGGAAACAATGCCGATGGCACCAGTCGCATCTACCCATTTCTGCGGTGTCATCACAAAGCTGTTCAACCCCGCCTGACTTCTAAACGCATCGAATTCGACACGGTTAAAATTCGGATTGTAGAGCGTTTCCCACACGCCGAGGAACTCGATAGTGTTTCTGTTGCGAAGCCAGTTTTGGATGATATACCGCGGATTATCACTATCCTTGATTTTTGCAATGTCTGTCAAACTGAGGAAATCATCTCGCTTGAGATCCCACTGCACGTTGATTTCTGTTCCACGAACGACCAGCTTATCCATTTTCGCCGCACCTCCTCGTAGTTAATTCTTTCAGCAGTCCTTGACACCCCGCCAGCGCATCCTGCCACGTTGCCTCGAAATCGCCCGTGTACCACGGGTCGGCAACATCGCCTGGGCGGTCGGTGTAGTCCATCAGGAGGTGCAGCTTGCCGTCCGGGTCGCCGCCGCAGATGCGGTGCATATTCCGCAGGTTTGCGCTGTCCATGCCGATCAGCAAATCGTAGTTCTCGTAGTCGGCATTGGTGAGCTGCCGCGCCGCGTGGCCGTCGCAGGATATCCCATGCTCCGCCAGCTTGCGCCGCGCCGGGGGATAGACCGGATTGCCAATCTCCTCCCGGCTGGTTGCCGCCGACTCGATATAGAATTGTGACGCCAGCCCCGCCTTCTTCACCAAGCCCTTCATCACAAACTCGGCCATTGGGCTGCGGCAAATATTGCCGTGACACACAAAGAGTATCTTTTTCATCGCTCTCGCTCTCCTGCGTTACTTCTTTTTCCTCAGTATAGCAGGAAACCATCTGTTCGTCGAGAGAAGAATGCAGCCATACCTGAGATTCTATGGCTTCCAGTAGTTTGCCTTTCTTCCATCCGAAGCGCAGCACGGCGTGGATGTACCACGCCCGTTCCTCGCTGCTGCCGCACCACTCTAAAATCGCCACATTCTGCGTCCAGCCGAGGTGCATCGCCAGCCTCATGATTTCAGGGGATTCTTCGTAGGCTGCGTAAAACGCGCGCATACGGCACAGGTTGCGGGGAGAAAAGCCCTCGACCGCAGGATAGGTCATTTGCAGGTACTCGGACGCTGCAACAGCCGCACCTTTTTCCGCTCTGCTGCTGACCAGCCGACCAGTCTCGCAGTACAAATTCATCTGTGAAAGCTGCTCAGCCATAAGTCTGTCCAGTTCGGAAAATAGGATGCTGTAATCTGTAGGCTTGCGGATATTCATGGGCTTTCTCCTTTCTGGCGTTGTGTGCCTGTTCTGTAAAGTAGAAGCAGCGGAATGGCAATGCCATCCCGCTGCTGTTTCAATTTTAAGGGCTTGTTTCCTCCAGAGGGTTCGGTCGGTATCCGTCCATCAGAGTATCGTTCTCCATGATGAAGGGGCGCGTCGTATCCTGGCCCCATGAGGTATCGCATTTCTCCATCAGGTAGTCACTCAGCTCCGTGCGGTTCTGGAGTTTCACCAGACGGTACGGCTCCTGGAACGCCACCTTTTCGATGAAATACAGTGTACCGTCCTCCGCGGACAGGAGCACGCCGACATGACCAACGAACAGCGTGTTGTCCTCGTCCGAGAATTTATCATGGAAGACAACCGAGATCATGCTCGCTTTGCTGTCGGCAAACGCGATGCCGCGGGCTGTCCAGCTCTCCTGAAGCGCTTTTACCTGCGCTTCGACCTCTGTGCTGTCCGCGGCATTCACCGGCGCGAACAACGCGCAGAATTTGGCGGTGCTGTCCCCGCAGAGTGCGTCAGGATTGGCGTCGATTGTCTCTAAATCGGTAAAGAGCGAGTCCTCGCCCTGCGTTTCCGGCTGGTCGGCCCCTGCTGTAATAAATTCGCTGAACAGGCCAAAGGCCGTGATACGGCAGTTATAACCTGGAAAGCTGCCGTTTGCCGCCGCCCATTCATCCTGCATGTCATAGGGATCATACTTGGTATCGGTCGGTGCGGCACTCTCGAAGCCATCGGTCAGCCACTCACTCTTGACACTGGCGTTAAACTGTTCCACTCGATTCAGTAGAGCAGCAATGCGTGATTCTTCGATTCCCGCATCCGTGAGAAGCTCGGAAAGCTGTTTTCTGGAATCCTCATCGGTCAGGTTGGAATATTCCACCGCATCCAGCGCAGGCTGCTCTGTAGCCGTTTTTTCCTGCTTGCCGCAGGCAGTCAAGACAACAGCAGCGGAGAGCAAGCATAGAATTAGCACCGTGGCTCGTATTTGTCTATACATAGGTTGTAACCTTCCTTACCTCATAAATTAGTTCATTGCATTTGTAGTATTGCCTAAAAATTGAATGCTCGAATATCATAGCGTATTTTGTAAAAAAGTCTATGTCAAAATTAAAAACATTCTGCAAAGCCGCAAAGGAAAAAACGGCAAGCCTGCCGTTCTTTCCTTTGCGGTCTTATCTTATAAGACCCACGCCCGCAACGGGATATGCTTGGCATAGATCATTCGAATTTCCTCCGCTTTGGCTGATCCACGACCTGCTCAATTTCTGCGCCGTTGCGGAAGGTGACCTTGATGCGGTTGCCCGCCAGAACCGTGACCTTTTCCAGCATCTGATAGACTACGCCATCGTCCCACTCTGTGATTCCCACAGTCACCGCGGTCATTGCCGTGGCTGCTGCATGGATGCGGCGGCCGATCTGCTCCTGTTCCTGCCGGATACTGAGAATAGCGGCCTTTCGACGTTTCAGTTCCTCCATTGTGGTGGAGATGGCACGGAAACGCTCGGCGTATTCGTCCACATCACCATTTGCTGCCTCTGCCAGAAGCGTATCGAATTGCTTGCCCAACTCCGTGACCGCCCGGTCGATATCCCCAAGGCTCATGCTCTCACCGGGGACCGGAGCCAATTCCTGCTCCATCGCATCCACCAGTTGATCCGCCAGCACCTTGCGTCCCGACATGGACGCATTGATGGCTGCCAGCACCGCCTGCTGGAGCGGCGATTCGTCCAGCGTTGGAGATTCTTTGCAGTATTTCTTGCCATAATCCAATCGGCTGCTGCAGCGCCATACGGCACGCTTCTCACCGTGCTGCGTCCACACCACTCTGCGGTACGCTGTGCCACACTCGCCGCAGAACAGCAGACCGCTGAGCGCGTACTTGCCGCTGTAGCGGCTCATACCTGTGGGGGCGCTCTTTTTCGTGCCGCCGGTCTGAGCCCGACGCCGCGCCAGTTCCATCTGCACCGCATCGAACCGTTCTCGCGGGATGATGGCCTCATGGTGGTTCTGAATCAGATACATGGGAAGCTGTCCAGTATTACGGATGACCTGCTTGCTGATGCAGTCTCGAATGAAGGTCTTCTGGAGCAGGACGTCACCGCAGTATTTTTCATCAGAGAGGATCGTCCGCAGATTGGAGGTTGTCCATTCCGTCGTTCCTGCCGTATTCTTAAAGCCTCCTGTTTCCAAGGTTTCCTTGATATTGCGCAACGTCTGACCGGATAGGTACAGCTCGTAAATCTTTCGAACAGTCTCCGCCTGCTCCGCATTGACTACCATCTCTCCATCGGAGTTCTTTTCATACCCGGAGATTTTTCCTCTTTTCCTGATCCTGCGGCGATTCCTCCTTTGCAGGGATGATAATGACCTTCGGTTCAGGGCGGGTCTGCGTCATGCATCATCACACTCCTCTAAAACTTGATTGTTTTTCAGCAGGACTTTGACCGTCTTACTGCCATATCTCGGCGTGATCTCTCGTGAGAATATGCAAATCGAGGGCTTCTGGTACTACCTGTTTCTCGGCGTTTTTGAGGCGGCGACCATCCACTACGCGGTGGCGAAAATATTCGACCCGCTGCTGTTCGGGCGCGGCTGGTGTGGCTACGCCTGCTGGACGGCGATGGTGCTGGATTTTCTGCCCTATCAGCAGCCGCAGAAGCCGCGCAAGGAAAAACTGGGCATCCTCTGCTACGAGTGCACGAAGGCCTGCCCCACAAAGGCGCTGCGTTAACGGTCGTTGTCGTACCCATCACGCGATAAGTGTCAAGGGCACAGGGGGCCTCAAAGCAAAATCGGAACCGTCTCGGTCCCGATTTATCCTTTTTGCCGCTGCTTACTCGGCGGATCTTCTGTTGTTTCCGTTCAGCCTTTCCTGCTCCGATCCTATTCTGTGTCAAAGACGATTTTGCAATTGTGCAGACCAGAAGTCCCTGAAGTATTGCGCCGCAATTACGGAAAAATGTTATCGGATTTCTTTCGGGGCATTTTGGCGGCAAGGTGCCAGCACGCTAAACAGAGAATATTGATCAGCAGTACATGAACGATCATGTTAGGCACTGTAAAGTTGTATGTGTTTGAAACCTCGCCAAACTCCAGAAGATAGCGGCAGCCCATCCCCGCCAAAATATATAAAGAATTGAATGCCATGAGCATAGGCGTCGTTTTTAATAGGCAGCCCTTTTTGTACGGGAACGCCTGCGATAAGAACGCACCCATGATGAGGCACCACATAACGGATAAGTAAACGCTGTACCAATGAGAGTCATTCGGATAAGTCTTTGTAAAATTATATGTCGGAAACAGGAAACACCCCATAAATGAGCCTAACAGGAACGCCAGCCAGCGAAAGACAGTTCTTTTCTGCTTTTCCGAGGGAGCCTTTCCGCGGTTGAAAAACTTTATTTTGCCGTTTATGTATGCAAACGCCAACGCAGGAATGCCACCGCAAACCGCGCAGGTCAAAAGCAGCATAAGTATCAGTTCACCCATTGTGCTCCTCCATATCGTACTTTAAGTGACAGACCTGTGCGTTCATCATACCATAACGCAAAAGAGTGCGCAACCGAATTTGCGGCTTTGCGCCGGAAATACAGCACCAAAAACCGAATCGTGGATCGTAGAGCATTTTCGGCTAAAATAGAAGATCGGCATGATTTCTCTATTTTTCCCTATATTCTACCGTCAGGGGATGTTTTTTCCCTCAGACTTGCTCTATGCTCAAAGCATCTTCAATACAGGAAACATTTCAAATGAACCAGACAGCCATCGGCAGCTACATCGCGCGCAAGCGCAAGGAACAGAATCTGACGCAGGAGCAACTGGCAGAGCAGCTCAGCGTGTCCAACAAGACCATCTCCAAGTGGGAGAATGGAGTTTCCCATAGTTAAAGATACCACACCAAATATGATGAACCCACGCTTATACACTACCAGCTATAATAAACCGCAAGGACAGCAATTTGATGATACTGCTGTCCTTTCTTTTATAAAATTGCAGTACACATAAAAAAGCTGTAAAATGATAAATATATTTGTCCTTGTAACAATTCTCGGACATTTGCCTGTTATACTATCTGCAAAAAGAAAAGGAAGTGACAATATGAAGCAGATTTTAATTGTCGAAGACGATAATCTTTTGAATAAAACGCTTACTTATAATTTGGAATTGGACGGTTACACAATAACTTCTGTTCTGAATGCAAGGACAGCCGCTGAATCATTAAAAACAAACATTTTTGATTTGGTATTGCTGGATATAAATTTACCAGACGGAAATGGTTATGACCTATGCCGTCTTATCAAGCCAGAGCATCCTGATACAGTAGTTATATTTCTAACTGCCAACGATCAGGAAAGCGATCAGATACGAGGATATGAAGCTGGTGCAGTGGATTATATCACGAAACCTTTTTCGATTAGTGCTTTGCAGCGAAAAATCAAAGCCATGTTCGCTATGTTGGAACATCACAAACCAGCTAAGGATATTTACGAGGATGGTAGCCTGTTTCTGGATTTTTCGGAACAATTTGCAAGTTTGAACGGGAAACCATTAGCGCTTTCTGCGATGGAATATAAAATGCTGAACCTATTTCTTAAAAATCCGAAGCAGGTACTTACCCGCCAACAACTTTTGGAAAGGCTGTGGGACATTGATGAAAAATATGTAGATGAACATACCCTTACTACTTCTATCAGCCGCATTCGCAGTAAGATTGAAGCGGATGGCGACACATATATCAAAACGGTTTACGGTATGGGGTATCAATGGACAGGAGGCGAAAAGAAATGAAACTGAATAACCTTTCTGCTAAGAAAATTTGTAGACTGATTAGTGCTGGCATGGTTTTCTCTATGCTGGTAATTACCGGTATTCTCGGCGGTATAATGCAGGATATACGAATTTTCATAGCAGGTGGAACATTGACACTCTGTGCATTTTTCTGGATTTGGCTATTGGTGCTGTCTTTTGGAAAACGCCTTTCTCATTTTACTTCTAATTTGTGCCGGACGCTGGACAACATGATTGATGGAAACGAGGAATTACAAAAGTCAAATGATAGTGAAACTCTTTTTGCCCGTATCAACCACCGCTTAATTCGGTTGTATGAGATTATGCAGAAAAACCGGCACAAGGTAGACATGGAACGACAGGAGCTTCAAATGCTGATTTCTGATATTTCACATCAAGTTAAAACGCCTGTCAGCAATTTGCAAATGGTAACGGACACACTTTTAACAAAGCCTGTTTCAGAAGAAGAACGGATGGACTTTTTGCAAGGCATACGCAGTCAGACTGATAAACTGGATTTTCTGTTCCAAGCACTGGTTAAAACGTCCCGGTTGGAAACCGGAGCAATACGATTAGAAAAGAAAGACAGCAGCTTATTCCATACGCTTGCACAAGCTATGAGCAGTATTGTATATGCCGCAGAGAAAAAAGAAATTGCTGTATCCGTGGATTGCCCGGAAAATTTGATAATCTCCCATGACAGCAAGTGGACAAGCGAAGCCCTTTTCAATCTGCTGGACAATGCAGTAAAATACACTCCGTCAGGTGGAAAGATTTCTGTATCAGTGGTTCAGTGGGAAATGTACGTAGAGGTCAAAGTGACCGACACCGGCAGGGGCATTTCAGAAAGCAATCAGGCTGCCATCTTTCGGCGCTTCTATCGTGAGGAAGAAGTACACGATCAACAGGGTGTGGGAATAGGTTTGTATTTGGCTCGTGAGATTGTAACAAGGCAAGGGGGCTATATCAAGGTCGTTTCAGAGCTGGGGCAAGGCTCAGAATTTTCTATTATGCTTCCTGTAAGGTAAGATACAGCCACTTTTTTTGAAATGTCCGAGCGTTGTAACATTTCATCTCGATTTTCGATAAAAATTTTTCCTACCTCGGACATTTGTGTAACATTTGTGGTTTACAATGACTTCATCAACAGGTAGAAAGCCTTGAAAGGAGCATTTGAATATGAGCATTTTACAAACAATCGACTTAAAGAAGTATTACGGCACAGAACCAAACATCACTCGTGCCCTTGATGGTGTAAATTTTACTGTGGAACAGGGAGAATTTGTTGCCGTAGTTGGAACTTCCGGCAGCGGCAAGTCTACGTTACTCCACATGATGGGAGGACTTGATACCCCCACTTCCGGCAGCGTGATTGTACGGGGGGAAGAACTTGCGAAAAAGAATGATGATGAATTGACAATTTTCCGCCGTCGTAACATCGGATTTATCTTCCAAAATTATAATCTGGTTCCGATTTTGAATGTATATGAAAATATCGTCCTGCCTGTGGAACTGGATGGCGATACAGTAGACCAGAAATTTATGGACGAAGTTGTGTATATGTTGGCTTTAGAAGATAAACTGGAAAATATGCCGAACAATCTTTCAGGCGGTCAACAGCAACGTGTAGCGATTGCACGAGCTTTAATTACGAAGCCTGCGATTATCCTTGCTGATGAACCGACCGGAAATCTTGATAGCAAGACCAGTGCAGATGTGTTAGGGCTTTTGAAACGTACCAGCGGAGAATTTAATCAGACCATTGTAATGATTACTCACAACAACGAGATCGCTCAACTCGCAGACCGCATTGTACGGATTGAAGATGGTAAAATTGTTGGCTAAAGGAGGTGGGAATTATGAATTATCCTTTTGAAAATGATACAGAGAGAATAGAGAAAAGGATTGCTGAAAAGAGTGTATTCTCTGAAAAGAATAGGACATTTCTAATCAGAGTTATCATCTTGATTGCGGCATTTCTGTTGAGCTTTTCTGGTATTCTTTTGTGCAATGCAACGCTTAGTACGCAGCAGATCGCCCATGTAAATAATACAACTGAAGCAGTAGGAACTGTTTTAGGAATTGTTATTGTACTTCTTTGTACGGCAGGGCTGGCTGTCAAAAATATTCTTTATGTATCTGTACTGCAACGAGTACATGAATTTGCACAATTACGGGCAATCGGCGCAACATACCAGCAAATTAAATCAGTGGTCAAGAAAGAACGTGACAAAATAGCAAAACCTTGCATTGTGTTGGGAACAGTCATCGGTTTTCTGGTAAACATAGTTTTACCACTTCATTTTTACTGGATACCAAGCATTGTATGTGCGGTAATCTCCGGCATATTTATTTGGATTATCACAGCTTTGGCTTTTCAAGCACCAGCGAAAATGGCTGCATCTACATCACCAATAGAAGCACAACATACACAGGCAACAAACTATTTTAGAAGTGTTGGGGCAAAGCGTAAACTTACGCCTATAAGAATCGGGTGGATGTATTGTAGAGCCAATAGAAAGAAAGCTGCCTATACATTTTTATCTCTCATTATGAGTGGGATTTTAATGTTCGGTGTTTTTTCAATATTGAATGCGATAAATCCCGAAAGACTTGCGTCACAACCTTACCAGGGAAATAGTGATGTATTTGTACTACTAAATTCAACGGCTGATGAAGAATCCACCTATGATTTAATGAAATCTACACCATTTACAGAAGAAAAAAAGCAAAAATTGTATAACATTTCAGGTGTAAAAGATGTTTATGAATTGTATATGCTGGACGGCATTCTGACAAATTCAGAGGGGGAAAAATTTGAACTGTCCATTGAAAATGCTGTAAATCCAGAAACATTTAAAAATGAAATTGTTGAGGGTATGCAACCAAGTCATGAATTACAGAATGGAGCAATTCCTGTTGCTATCAATAGACAGTCTCCTTATTATCAGAAACTGAATATGCAGCTTCAAGTTGGAGATTATCTGCCGTATATCATAGATACAGGATATGGTCAAAAAGAAGTGGAGTTAGTTGTAAGCGGATTTGTAGAAAACAGCGATACTGGGCTTGTTATTTATACAAGTGGTGAAAATATGAAATCACTGTCAGAAATGAATTGTACGCTTGCATGGTATATTTGTTTGGATGATAACGGAAAAGACGTAGCAACAGAGATAATCAAAGAAATTTTTATAGATGACGACAGAGTTGATGTGTCTGTTTTGGCTGATGATGTTATGGCATTGGAAGATTACTTCCATAATGCGAAAGTCATCATTACAGTTTTGGTGGTGCTTATTAGTCTGTTTTCATTTATAAATATGCTGAATACCAGCATTACAAATGCCATTGCCAGAAGACACGACTATGCACTACTGGAAGCTACAGGTATGACAAAATTGCAGTTGCGAAAAGTACAGCAGTCGGAAAGTTTCATCTATCTGGTTGGAAGTTTTATAGGAAGCTGCATTTTAGGCATACCAATCGGATTGCTGCTTTGTACCCAAATATCAAAAATTCCCGGACTTTCATACTTTGAATATCACTTCCCAGTTCTTTTTGTGCTTTTATACTTTGCTGCGGTTGTGATGGTCTATCATGTAGTATCAGTATATCAAAAGAAATCTTTGCAACAGCACTCAATTATAGAGCGCATTAGAACGATAGGCTAAGTTTTAATAATCCGTCAGCTCCACAATTACATTACTCTGCTGATACAGCCAGTCCGTAAATTCTTTCGGGCTGGCCG
>OIIP01000332.1_pt1 | contig 12797 bp, 10 predicted proteins | sample 1583261 | NCBI WGS metagenome assembly OIIP01 (sample SAMN02675049, study PRJEB24791) | human gut metagenome, SKBSTL061 | isolation source: stool | host: Homo sapiens | place: USA
AAGTTCGGGCTTTGTGATATGTTAAAAGAGGGTGTGCCAATTTTGACACACCCCCATTATGAAAGACGGCTAATATTGGATGCTTACGAAATAACACTGCATCAATATAAAATTTACGTCCAATTCGCGTTAATTATTCTTTTAACGTAAATTGGACGTAAATTATATGTGCAATAACGTAAATTGTTATTTATTTCAACGCTGATTACTTGTGAATTTACGTTGGACGCGTCACGCGGGATTGTTCTCTGCGAACAGTTTCATGCGTTCTTCAAGTTGCGCATACTGGTGATCCTCAATGAACGATGTGCATACACGCAGCCCCTCCTGTTGAGAGCCTGTTGTTATGAGGCAGATTGCACTCACGCCGTAGTACATCAGCTCGCGTGCCAGTTCACCGCTCGTCATGCCCGGATAACCTATTGTGAAGTAGAAGCCGTCAGCTATTGGCTTGTCAAGGTCGCGGTCATATACGATGCGGAAGTTATGGCGGCAGAATATTTCCTTCAGCTTGTGCGCACGCTCCCCATACACCTTTATCTCGTCGCGGAATTTGTATGTGCCGTCACATGCCGCGCCGAGCATGGCAGCCATGGCGTGCTGTGCGCTGTGGCTCGTTCCGGACGATAGCGCGTAGAGCATACGTGTTGAGAAAACGAGGCCGAAGGGCAGTCCCTCGTAGCGTGCCGACAGGTCATCGTAGTGCCGGCGGAACAGTTTGTCGCTGATGCAGGTCACGCCGATGCGCTCGCCTGCGTAACTGAAAGCCTTCGAGCCACTGATGAGCAGTATGTAGTTGTCGGTATATTTTGCCACGCTGGGCTGGAACGGTGGTTGGAACGGACGGCTGAGATCCTGGCGGAAGTCCATTGCGAAATATGCCAGGTCTTCCATCACGATGGCATCATGGCGCGTCGCAAGTTCGCCGATGATGCGCAGTTCGTCGTCGTTGAAGCAAATCCAAGATGGGTTGTTAGGGTTGCTGTAAACGATGGCGCAGATGTTCCCCTTGGACAGGTAACCCTCCAGTTTCCCGCGCAGTTTTTCGCCACGGTAGTCATACACATCAAACGTCTCATATTTCACGCCCTGCACCTGCAGCTGCATCTTCTGCACCGGAAATCCGGGGTCGATGAACAGCACGGTGTCTTTCCTGTGGTCAGCCTGCGAGCATGTCAGGAACGACGCGAACGTGCCCTGCATGCTTCCGCACACCGGCACGCATCCTTCCGGCTTTATGTCAATGTCTATGAAGGCCTTGACGAAGCGCGATGCCTGCCGTTTCAGTTCCGGATAGCCCTGTATGTCGGGATAACTGTGTGCAATACCCTCCTGCAGTGACTTTATCTGTGCGTCCACTCCCACCTTTGCGGCAGGCAGTCCCGGTATTCCCATCTCCATCTTGATGAATTCCACGCCCGACTCTTTCTCTGCCATTGCCGCCACCTGCTTCACCTCGCGGATTGTGGCTTTGGCGAAGTCGCGTATTCCTAAGTTTTCAACCAGCTTGTCAACAATTTCTTTCTTTATTGGAGTTTTCATTCGATTTTTTGATTGATAATTGCTAAATGAACATTGGGAACTGGAAAGGGGAAATGCCTCAAGCCTTTTACTGCGGACTTCCCGGTTTCCATTTCCCAACCGTATGTTATTTCTGCTTGGCCTTGCCCAGTGCGAGAGCCTTGATGTTTGCCTCCACCACGGCATCGCCCTTGCGCCCGAACACCCGGCGTATGGCGTCTTCCAGTTTTGAGTATTCTATGTCGAGAGCCTTCTGCGCCGCGCCGAGCAGTATCATGTTTGCCGAGCGCGGGATGTTGTTCTCCTTTGCCAAACTTTCGATGTCGATGGATATTACGTTGTCAATTTTTGCCAGGTTGGCATTGATTACGTTTAAGTCAGGGTAGTTCGTTATGTTAACGAACGGTGTGCTTGACGTTATTATCCATCCGTCCTTGCTCAGATATGGCAGGTAGCGCAGAGCCTCCATTGGCTCCATTGATATTATCACGTTTGCACTTCCCTTTCCGATAAGGTCGCTGTCTATTGGCTCTGACGATATTCGCAGGTTCGACTGAACGTCTCCTCCCCTCTGGCTCATGCCGTGCACCTCGGCCTGTTTGATGTAAAGGTTCTCGTTCATGGCTGCTTCGCCTATTATCGTTGCGATGGACAGGATGCCTTGTCCTCCCACGCCGCATAGTATTATGTCTGTTTTCATTTTAGATTTACATTTTTACGGATTTACCAGGTTATTTCTTTTCCGCAGCCTTCTTCTGCTTCAGGTGACGTTTCATTGTCTGTACGCACTCGCGCCTCGGGATTATCACAGAAGTGCCCTTGTAGTTTATCTCCTCGCGCATGATGCGTGTTATCTCCGCCATGTTCTTCGGCAGTGGCACTACAACGTGAAGATGCTCGTCGCTCAGACCCAGTCCCCGGCAGATGGCCTCGTACTTGTTTGTTCCGGCCGAGTCCTGTCCTCCCGTCATTCCGGTTGTGAGGTTGTCGCTGATGATAACCGTGATGTTGGCGTTCTCATTGATTGCGTCTAACAGTCCGGTCATTCCAGAATGTGTGAACGTTGAGTCGCCGATGACAGCCACCGCCGGCCACTGTCCTGCGTCTGCCGCGCCTTTTGCCATTGTGATGCTGGCTCCCATGTCAACGCAGGCGTGTATTGCGCGGAACGGTGGCATGAAGCCGAGCGTGTAGCAGCCGATGTCGCCGAACACGCGTGCGTCCTTGTACTCGCGCAGCACCTCGTTCAGTGCGTTGTACATGTCCCTGTGTCCGCAGCCCTTGCAGAGTGCTGGTGGGCGTGGCGCCACGTCCTCGCACGTCGCGTAGTTTCCGCCGACCTCCATACCGAGGGCTTTCTTCACCACGTCAGGGTTCAGCTCGCCGGTGCGTGGCAGCTCGCCGGTCAGGCGGCCTTTCACCACCGTGTTACCGTCCATCACGCCGCGCAGCATTTCCTCTATGAAAGGCTGCCCTTCCTCGACCACGAGCACCGAGTCGCAATCGTCGCACATGCGCCTGACGAGCTTCTTGGGCAGCGGATATTGTGAAATCTTCAGTATGGGATATGGGCATCCGTCCGTGAAGCACTCGTTGACATAGTTGAAGCCTATGCCGCTTGCTATTATGCCCATTGATTTGGCAGCATCGCCCTTGCCCTCGTAGTATTTGTTGTAGGGAGAGGCGGCGGCGTCAGCCTCAAGCTCGGCCTGCTGTGCCGTCACGATGTCGTTGCGCTTGCGTGCGTTTGCCGGCAGCAGCACCCAGTTTGCCGCTGTTGAGTTGTAGTTCATCTCGTTCTCCTTGCGTGCTTCGGTTGCCACATTCACCACGGCGCGCGAGTGTGCCATTCGCGTTGTGACACGCATCAGCACCGGCAGGCGCTGCTGTTCCGAGTATTCGAAAGCCACGGCCATCATGTCGTATGCCTCCTGCTGCGAGCTCGGTTCGAACGTCGGGATCATTGCGAACTTGCCGTAGAAGCGTGAGTCCTGCTCGTCCTGCGATGAGTGCATTGACGGGTCGTCGGCCACAACCACCACGATGCCGCCGTTGACACCTGTTATGCCTGAGTTGACGAAGGGGTCTGCGCATACGTTAAGTCCCACGTGTTTCATGCATACCATTGCGCGCTTGCCCATGAACGACATTCCGAGCGCGGCCTCCATGGCCGTTTTCTCGTTAGTACTCCAGCGGCTATGCACGCCGCGCTCCTTGGCAATCTTGTCACCTTGTATAAACTCGGTGATTTCGGTCGAGGGCGTCCCAGGATAGGCATACACTCCGGACAGTCCGGCATGTATCGCACCTAATGCAATCGCCTCGTCGCCCAGCAAAAGTTTTTTTTCTGTCATTTCTTAATATAGGTATTTAGTTAGTTAAACGTGTATTATATCAGCATCTTTCAGTACGGGGAATTTCTTTCGGAAGGCGCGCAGCGTTTCCATGTCTATGTCTGCCGTCGCGGCACATTCCTCATTGTCTCGGCATACGGCTATGTTGTTGCCGTAAGGGTCTGCCACGAGCGAGTTCCCGCAGTACCCGCAGTCCGGGTCGCGCCCCGTCCTGTTCACTCCCGCCACATAGCACTGGTTCTCTATCGCGCGTGCGTGCAGAAGTGTGTCCCATGCGCCTATGCGGCTTTCCGGCCACGATGCCACATATATCGCCATGTCGTAGTCGCCGTGGTTCCTGCTGAACACCGGAAAGCGCAGGTCGTAGCACACCTGGAGCAAGATCCTCACTCCCCGCCATTCCGTCACCACCCGCTTCTCGCCTCTTGTGAAGTGCCTGTCCTCGCCTGCGAAGGAGAAAAGGTGACGCTTGTCATACGCCGTGACGTCACCGCCCGGCCTGACGAAATACATCCGGTTGAAAAACCTCGTTCCGCATCTCACGGCCACGCTTCCTGCTATGGCGGCATCCTTCTCGGTTGCCTTGCGGCACATCCATCCGAGGGTCTCGCCGTCTTCGTCCTCGGCCATGTTTTCCGTATCCATGGAAAAGCCGGTCGTGAACATCTCCGGAAAGATGTAAAGGTCCGCGCCCGGTGTCACGTCAATCATCGCATCTGCTTTCCTGACATTGCCGGTGCGGTCTCCCCACGCCATATCCATTTGCAGAATAGTTGTTTTCATAGTATTTCCGATTGCGTGAAATTCTGTTCGCTTCTTGTATTTCAACTCGGAAAACAGCAATGTATTGCCTTTGCGACTGCAAAGATGCAAAAAAAAATCGTAATAAGAAAATAAATTGGTAATTATTTTGCTGTTTGCATACTAATTACTACCTTTGCAGGCGATTTTCGAAAATGGACACTTAATAATATTTGATGAAGAACGACAAGAAAGGTAACCAATACCGTATAAACGAGCAGATACATGCTCGCGAGGTAAGAATTGTGGGGGATGACGGCTCAACCGTGATGCCTACTCGGCAGGCATTGGACATAGCGCGCCAGCAGGATGTTGACCTCGTGGAAATATCCCCTAATGCAAATCCTCCCGTATGCCGGCTCATCAACTATTCGAAATTCCTCTACCAGCAGAAGAAGCGTGCCAAGGAAATGAAGCAGAAGCAGGTGAAGCAGGACGTGAAGGAGATTCGCTTCGGGCCGCAGACCGACGAGCACGACTACAACTTCAAGCTGAAACATGCCACGGAGTTCCTGAAGGACGGCAACAAGGTGCGTGCGTACGTTTTCTTCCGTGGACGCTCCATACTGTTCAAGGAGCAGGGCGAGGTCCTCTTGCTGCGTTTCGCAAACGACCTGGAGGAGTACGGCAAGGTGGAGCAGATGCCGAGCCTTGAGGGAAAGAAGATGTTCCTCTACATCACTCCGAAGAAGGCCGGCGTGGCAAAGAAGAGCCAGCAGAAGCGTGACCGTGAGCGCATCGAGGCTGACGCGAAGGTCAGCAAGGTGCAGCAGGAAGAGGAGCAGGCTGAGGAGAAAGGCGGGTTGTTCGCAAACGTGAAAGGCGGCGGCGACATCCTGAGGAAGTTGAAGGAAAGCAACATCGAGGAATAAAGTTCACGGGTGCGCGCAACGTCGGGTATATACGTTGCCGCCCCATTAATAATAACTATCAAAACATAAAAAAATGCCAAAAAGAAAGACAAATGCCGGCGCAAAGAAGCGTTTCCGTTTCACCGGCACCGGCAAGATAAAGCGCAAGCACGCTTATCACAGCCACATCTTGACAAAGAAAACAAAGAAACAGAAGAGAAACCTTGCCCGCACTTCAATAGTTGACAGAAGCAACATGAAGCAGGTGCGTGAGTTGCTCTGCCTCCGTTAATCATTAATTAGGAAAGGAAAGAAGACTATGCCAAGATCAGTAAATCATGTTGCTTCAAGAGCAAAGAGAAAGAGAATCCTTAAACTTACGCGCGGCTATTTCGGCGCACGCAAGAACGTATGGACAGTTGCAAAGAACACCTGGGAGAAAGGTCTCACTTACGCATACCGCGACCGCAAGAACAAGAAACGCACTTTCCGCGCGCTATGGATACAGCGTATCAATGCTGCCGCGCGCATCGAGGGAATGAGCTACTCGCAGTTGATGGGTGCCCTGCACAAGGCTGGCATCGAGATCAACCGCAAGGTGCTTGCCGACCTCGCACTCAACAACCCCGAGGCTTTCAAGGCCATCGTGGACAAGGTGAAATAAGTGCAAGTCACACGATAACAGGTATGCCGCCGGACAAATGATGTGTCTGGCGGCATATTTTGTTGTCAATCATTTTCCGGTCGCATATCTGTTGCCGGGCAAATTCGCCGAGTTTACAAACCAAATTCGCCGAGTTTACAAACCAAATTCGCCGAAATTGCAGACCAAATTCGCCGAGTTTACATTCCATCATGCCGTCAACGGCATGGCTTTTCGGCACCGGTGGCTGCCAGGCGGGGGTGTAAGCGGCATTCCTAAACGTCCCTCATGGAAAGCGAAATGCGGTTGCGGCGGAGGTCAACGCCTGTCACTTTAACCGTGACGTGCTGGTGCAGGCGGACTATGTCGTTGGGGTCTTTGACATAGCGGTTGGCAAGTTTCGATATGTGAACCAGTCCGTCGTGATGCACCCCGATGTCTACGAATGCCCCGAAGTTGGTTATGTTCGTCACGATGCCCGGCAGCACCATGCCCTCCTTGAGGTCATCAATCTCCCTTACGTTCGGGTCGAAGTCGAACTCCTCTATCTTGCTGCGCGGGTCAAGCCCCGGCTTCTCCAGCTCTTTCATTATGTCATTCAGCGTGGGCAGTCCCGTGTCGCCCCCGACATAGCGTGTTATGTCAATGCTGTCGCGCTTCCCCTTGTCTGCAATGAGTTCGGCCACTGTGCATCCGCAGTCGTGTGCCATCCGTTCCACCACGGCATAACTCTCCGGGTGCACGGCAGAGTTGTCGAGAGGGTTCTCCGCGTTGCGTATCCTCAGGAAGCCCGCGCACTGCTCGAATGCCGCAGGACCAAGGCGCGGCACGTGCTTCAGTTGCTCCCTGCGTGTGAACGCGCCATGTCCGCGCCGGTAGTCGACAATATTCCTTGCCAGTGTCGGGCCCACGCCGCTGACGTATGTCAGCAGTTGCTGCGATGCCGTGTTAAGGTCTATCCCCACCGAGTTGACGCATATCTCCACCGTCTGGTCGAGGGAGCGCTTTAGCTTCGTCTGGTCCACGTCGTGCTGGTATTGTCCCACGCCTATGCTTTTTGGGTCAATCTTGACAAGTTCCGCGAGCGGGTCCATCAGTCTCCGTGCAATAGACACGGCGCCCCTCACCGTCACGTCCTCGTCCGGGAACTCCTCGCGTGCAAGTTTCGATGCGGAGTAAATGCTTGCCCCGTCCTCGCTTACGATATATATTCCCACCTTGTGCGGCGTGGCGCCGTTTGCTTGCCGCCTGTGTGGCGCATCCCCGTTTCCTCCTGTTTCCGTGGACGCATTCCCCACGCTGTCCTCCACGAAGCGTCTTGTCTCGCGGCTTGCCGTGCCGTTCCCTATTGCTATGGCCTCGATGCCGTAGTCCTCGAGCATCTTCCTGAGATGCATGGATGCCTGCATGGTGTGGTTCACCGGCGGGTGTGGGAATATCGCCTCGTGGTGCAGCAGGTTGCCCAGCTCGTCCAGGCACACCACCTTGCAGCCCGTCCTGAACCCCGGGTCGATGCCCATCACGCGCTTCTGCCCGAGTGGTGCGGATAGCAGCAGTTGCCGCAGGTTTCCGGCGAACACACTGATTGCCTCGTTGTCGGCCTTTTCCTTGCTTGCTGCGGCGAACTCCGTCTCTATCGATGGGCGTAGAAGCCGTTTGTAGCCATCCTCTACCGCCTCCTCGACGAGCCTGCCACACTCTCCTTGTCCGCGTGCGTAACGGCGTTTCAGCCTGCTGATGCACTCCTCGTCGCCGGTGGTTATGCTCACCCGCAGCATTCCTTCCGCCTCGCCCCGGCGCATTGCCAGCAGCCTGTGTGACGAGCATTGGCGCAGTGGCTCGCTGAAGTCGAAGTAGTCGGAGAATTTCGCTGCCCCCTCGGTGTCTTTCTTCTTTGCTACGACCTTCGACCGTATCATGGCGTCGCGCCGGAACTGCTGCCTTACTGTTTGCCTCGCGCCCTCGTCCTCGCTCACCTTTTCTGCAATTATGTCCTTTGCGCCTTGCAGTGCATCTTCCGCGTCCTTCACGTCGCCGCCGACAAACCTTTCAGCCACGTCCGCCGGGTCCCGCTCACGCTGCGTCATCAATATATCGGCCAGCGGCTCGAGTCCCCGCTCGCGTGCCACCTGCGCCCGTGTCCTCCGTTTCGGCTTGAAAGGCAGGTATATGTCTTCCAGTTCGGTGGCGTCCCACGTCCCGTCTATGCGCTGGCGCAGTCCGTCGGTCATCAGCCCCAGCCCGGTTATGGTCTTCACGATTGTCTCCTTGCGCCTGCCAATTTCCTTCAGGCATCCGTTGAGGTCTGATATGCTTGCTATCTGCACCTCGTCGAGACCTCCGGTGCGTTCTTTCCTGTATCGCGAAATGAACGGTATGGTGCAGCCGTCGTCGAGCAGTTGCAGCGTGTTTCCGACCTGTTCCTGTGGCAGTTGCAATTCCTTTGCAATTATTTGGGCGAATATGTTCATCTTTCCTTGCTATTTTTGGCAAAATTAATAATTTTATTTTGTATTACCATTAAAATGGAGTAATTTTGCAGACATTATGATTTCTGTTGAAGGATTGAAGGTGGAATTTGGTGTCAGGCCGCTGTTCTCCGATGTCAGTTTTGTTGTCAATGACCGCGACCGCATAGCGCTCGTCGGCAAGAACGGCGCGGGGAAGAGCACGATGCTGAAGATACTCTTCCGCCAGCAGAAGCCCACTGGCGGGACTGTAAGCATCCCGGCCGAGACCACCATCGGATACCTGCCTCAGGTTATGGTGCTGCAGGACGACACCACGGTGCGCGAGGAGGCGCGCAAGGCGTTCGCCGGCAACACGGAGATGAAGGCAAGGCTCGATGAAATGAGCCTTCAGCTGGCGGAGCGCAGCGACTATGAAAGCCGTGGTTATATGGAACTCTTGCAGAGATACACCGAGGGGCATGACCGGTATATGATGATGGGCGCCGACAACTATGAGGCGGAGATTGAGCGAACGCTCGGCGGACTCGGTTTCAGCCGTGACGACCTCGACCGCCCTACGAGCGAGTTCAGCGGAGGCTGGCGCATGAGGATAGAGCTGGCAAAGATACTGCTGCAGAAGCCCGACGTGCTGCTGCTCGACGAGCCGACCAACCATCTCGACATCGAGTCGATACAATGGCTCGAGCAGTTCCTTGCACAGAGCGCGAAGGCGGTTGTCCTCGTGAGCCACGACAGGGCGTTCATAAACAACGTGACAAACCGCACGCTGGAGATAAGCTGCGGCAGCGTGATTGACTACAAGGTGGGGTATGACGAGTATGTGCGGCTGCGGAAGGAGCGCCGCGAACAGCAGCTGCGGGCATACGAGAACCAGCAGAAGGAGATTGCTGACGCAAGGACCTTTATCGAGCGTTTCCGCTACAAGCCGTCGAAGGCCACGCAGGTGCAGCAGAAGATACGGCAACTGGAGAAAACCGTGCCCATAGAGATTGACGAGGTGGATAACTCGGCGATGCACCTGAAGTTCCCGCCATGCCTGCGCAGCGGCGACTATCCCGTGATATGCGACGGTGTGGGCAAGTCATACGGTGACCACAGGGTGTTCGGGGACGTTGACCTCACGATAAAGCGCGGCGAGAAGGTGGCGTTCGTGGGAAAGAACGGGGAAGGCAAGTCCACGCTCGTGAAATGCATCATGGGCGAAATACCATACGACGGGACGCTGAAGGTGGGCCACAACGTGCAGATAGGATATTTCGCGCAGAACCAGGCGCAGCTCCTTGACGACTCGCTCACGGTGTTTGAGACGATAGACCGCGTGGCGCGCGGCGATGTCAGGCTGCGGATAAACGACATCCTCGGGGCGTTCATGTTCGGCGGGGAAGAGGCCGACAAGCGCGTGAAGGTGCTCAGCGGTGGAGAGCGCAGCCGCCTGGCGATGATAAAACTGCTGCTCGAGCCTGTCAACCTGCTGATACTCGACGAGCCGACGAACCACCTCGACATGCCGTCGAAGGACGTGCTGAAGGAGGCCATAAAGGCATTTGACGGCACGGCAATCATCGTGAGCCACGACCGCGAGTTCCTCGACGGCCTTGTCAGCAAGGTCTATGAGTTCGGCGGGGGAAATGTTAGGGAGCATCTTGGCGGCATCTATGACTGGATAAGGTCGTCGGCACAGGCCGCGCAGGCGGCTCTCATGGCAAAAGAGGCAGAGAAGAAATCCCGTCCCGTAAAGGATGGCAAGGGCGGTGACAGCACCGCGAAGGTGTCATTCCGGGACCGGAAGGAAATGATGAAGCGCGTGTCGAGGCTTAAAAAAAGTGTCAGGGAGACCGAGGACAGGATAGAGAGGATGGAGGAACGCATTGGCGAACTCGACAAGGTGCTTTGCACACCCGAGGGGGCAAGCGACATGGAGGTGGTCACGGAATACACATCCACCAAGCGTATGCTCGACCGGGAGACGGACAGGTGGGCACAGCTGTCGATGGAACTTGAAGAAATGCAGAATGAAATATATAACTAATTAACTTATTATTTATGAAAATCAAAACATTAATGACTACATTGCTTTTTGCTGCGGCAACCACGGGGGGCAGCGCACAAGCACAGAAGACGGGCATCTATCCCGAAAACCTGGACAAAAATGTCAAACCGGGTGAGGACTTCTACGAGTTCGCTTGCGGCGGATGGATGAAGAACACACCGCTGCCCGCAGCCTTCTCTCGCTACGGCTCGTTCGACAAACTGGGAGAGGACAACAATCAGCGCATCAACTCAATCCTGACAGAAATGCTGAAAAACTCGTATGAAAAGGGTACGGTTGAGCAGAAACTGAGTGATTTCTACAAACTTGCAATGGACTCGGTGCGCCGCAACCGCGAGGGAGTGAGGCCGGTGATGGCCATGATGAAGGAGATCGCCGCCGCAAAGACGATAGACGACCTGCGCGCTTTCCAGAACAAGTATGCTGCGTTCGGATATGGCGTACCTATGGGAATTGGCTTCGGGGCGGACGAGAAGAATGCCTCGATGAACATTCTCAACATCTATCAGGGCGGACTGACTCTCGGGCAGAAGGAATATTATCTTGACAACGACAAGGCTACCAAGGAAATACGCGAGGCCTACAAGAAGCACATAGCGCGCATGTTCCAGTTGTTCGGCTTCAAGAAAAGCGAGGTGGGCAAGAAGGTGAAACTTATCCTCGAATATGAGACCGCGCTGGCAAAGGTGAGCAAGAACCGCACCGAACTGCGCGATGTCGAGGCGAACTACAACAAGATGACGCTGAAGGAGTTCCAGACGAAATATCCCAACATACCGTTGGAGAAGTTCCTCAATGCCGAGGGCGTGAGGAGCGAGTTCCTGCAGGAGATGGTTGTGGGACAGCCGTCATTCCTGGAGGGGGCAAACGCGCTCATCGGCAGCCACGACGTGGAGACGCTCCGCGCATACATAGAGTGGGACGTGATGATGAGCGCGGCGAATTACCTGAGCGATGATGTCGTTGCCGCGAACTTCGACTTCTTCGGTAAGACAATGCGCGGACAGAAAGAGAACCACCCGCGATGGAAGCGCGCCACCAACCAGGTGGAGCGGCAGATGGGGGAGGCTCTCGGAAAGATTTACTGCGAGCGCTATTTCCCGGCATCATCGAAAGCCCGCATGGAGCAGCTCGTGAAGAACCTTCAGCTCGCACTGTCTGAGAGAATACTCGCCCAGACGTGGATGGAGACCGACACGAAACTGGCAGCGCTCGCGAAACTCAGTTCGTTCTATGTGAAAATAGGCTACCCAGACAAGTGGAAGGACATGAGCGGGCTCGTTATCGACCCGTCGAAGTCATACTATGAGAACGTCCAGGCATGTGGCGTGTTCTGGGACAAGGACGACATAGCGCGCAAGGCCGGCAAGCCGGTTGACAAATCAGAGTGGCTGATGACACCGCAGACGGTGAATGCCTACTACAATCCGTCAACCAACGAGATTTGCTTCCCGGCAGGAATACTCCAGTACCCGTTCTTCGACCCACAGGCTGACGATGCCTTCAACTATGGTGCGATAGGTGTTGTCATCGGTCACGAGATGACGCACGGTTTCGACGACCAGGGACGCCACTACGACAAGGACGGGAACATGACCGACTGGTGGACAGAGAACGACAGCAAGGGATTTGAGAAAAGAGCCACGCTCTTCAGCGATTTCTTCTCAAACATAAAGGTGCTGCCTGACCTTAATGCAAACGGCCGCCTGACACTTGGTGAGAACCTCGCCGACCACGGCGGACTGCAGGTTGCGTTCGCGGCATACAAGAATGCCACAAGGGGAAAGCAGCTGCCTGTGGCAGACGGACTGACTGCCGACCAGCGTTTCTTCGTGGCGTACGCAGGAGTATGGGCTGCAAACATAACCGAGAAGGAAATCCGCTCGCGGACGAAGAGCGACCCGCACTCACTCGGCCGCTGGCGCGTGAACGGCGCGCTGCCGCACGTCGATGCCTGGTATGAGGCATTCAATGTGAAGGAGGGCAACAAACTCTTCATTCCTAAGAGCGAGCGCCTGGATCTCTGGTAATAGTGTTCTTATAATAAAATCTATTGCTGTCCGGTAAAACTCAAAAGAGCATAAATATCCTCCCCGAAGCCCAGTA
>OIIP01000341.1_pt1 | contig 12534 bp, 10 predicted proteins | sample 1583261 | NCBI WGS metagenome assembly OIIP01 (sample SAMN02675049, study PRJEB24791) | human gut metagenome, SKBSTL061 | isolation source: stool | host: Homo sapiens | place: USA
GGGCCAGTACCTCATCGGTACGCTCGTGTCGCTCTCCATCGCCCTCGGTCTTCCGTCCGAGACGATGTCCACCACGCTCATCTGGCTGCTCGCCTTTCTCGGCGGCACGCTCGCGGGCGCGATCTGGGGCGCGATCCCCGGCCTTTTCAAGGCCCTGCTCAACATCAACGAGGTGCTCGCCTGCATCATGACGAACTGGATCGCGGCGAACCTCGTCACGTGGCTCTTTGATATCAGCAACTTTAAGAACGTCACCGAGTCCACCAAGACCGGCTACATCTACAAGACGACCTACAACGGCGTTGCCACCGCGAAGATGGGCCTTGACAAGCTCTTCCCAAACTCCCAGGTCAACGGCGGCATCCTCATCGCCATCGTCTTTGCCATCGCCGTTTACGTGATGATGTCCAAGACGACGTTCGGCTATCAGCTCAAAGCCTGCGGCTCCAACCGTCATGCCGCGCGCTACGCCGGTATCGCCGACAAGCGCAACATCGTCATCTCCATGGCGATCGCGGGCGGACTGAGCGCGGCGGGCGCTTCGCTCTACTATCTCTCCGGCAACACAGAGTTCTTCTGGTCCACGTACCAGTCGCTCCCTGCCATCGGCTTCAACGGCATCCCTGTTGCGATGCTCGCCTCCTGTAACCCCATCGGCATCATCTTCACGGCAATCTTCATGTCGATGCTCGATATCTCGGGCCTGCAGCTGACGAACCTGACGGCCTATAACGAGTACATCACGAACGTTATCATCGCCGTCATCGTGTACCTCAGCGCCTTCTCGCTGGTCATCAAGATGTGGATCGGCAAGCTTGGCAAGAAGAAGGACGACGGCGCGGATGCCAACGCGGAGCCCGCACCGGCGGCAGCTTCCACACCAGCCGGTGCACAAGCGGAAACGGAGAAAGGAGGCGACGCGAAATGACATTCCTCATTCAGCAGACGCTCATTTATGCCGTCCCTCTGATGATCGTGGCGCTTGCGGGCGTGTTCGCCGAGCGCAGCGGTATCATCAACCTGGCGCTCGAAGGTATCATGGTCTTCGGCGCATTCATCGGCGTCTGGTTCGTGCGCATTCTGCAGACGAGCGACGCCATCCTCTCCCTCAAGCAGAGCGGCAACTGGGCCGCGCTGCAGGGCGTGGAGCTCCTCACGATGCTGGTCGCAGCGGCCTTCGGCGCGCTGTTCTCGCTGCTTCTGAGCTTTGCGTCCATCAACCTGCGTGCCGACCAGACCATCGGCGGCACGGCGCTGAACCTGATGGCCCCCGCACTCGTGCTGTTCTTCATCCGCATCATCGCCAACCAGAATACGCTGCAGATGCTCACGGGCGACGCGGCGAGCTGGTTCATGATCAAAAAGTCTACGCTCGGCATCGACAAGAACACCGACCTCGGCTTTTTCGGCGAGACGTTCGTCAACAAGGTCTACCTTGCGACCTACGTCTGCATCCTGCTTTTCATCATCCTGTCGATCCTGCTCTATAAGACGCGCTTCGGCCTGCGCCTGCGCGCCTGCGGCGAAAATCCCCAGGCGGCGGATTCGCTGGGCATCAACGTTTACAAGATGCGCTACGCGGGCACGACCATTTCCGGCGCGCTCGCGGGCATGGGCGGCTTCGTCTATGCGCTGACGACCGCGAACTGCGCCTCGAACGGCGACGTGGCGGGCTTCGGCTTCCTCGCACTGGCCGTTATGATCTTCGGCAACTGGAAGCCCGTGAATATCGCGGTCTCCTCGCTGCTGTTCGGCCTCTTCAAGTGCATCGCGGCGAGCTACGCGAGCATCGACATCAACGGCGACGGCGTCTACATGCTCGCCGAGATCGGCATCAGCGCCCATCTCTACCGCATGCTGCCCTACATTGTCACGCTGCTCGTGCTGGCGTTCACGTCCAAGAGCTCCCGCGCCCCCAAGGCTGAGGGCATCCCCTACGACAAGGGCCAGCGCTAAATTACATAAGAAGCGGTATGGCGCAGCCATACCGCTTCTTTGCAAAATGAAAGAGAGAAATGTATGGAAGTTAGAGAGATCACAGCGGCAGAGGAGAAGCAGCGCATCGCGCGCTTGATTTTAGAATCGCTGCCCGACTGGTTTGGCATTCCAGAGGCGCGCGAGGAATACATCGAGAAAAGCGCAAAGCAGCCGTTTTTTGCCGCGTTTGACGGCGAGAACGCCGTCGGCTTCCTTTACCTTGCCGAAACGGGGAGGGATACGGCGGAACTCTATGTCATGGGCGTGCTGAAAGAATACCACCGCCGCGGCGTCGGCAAGATGCTCTTTGCCGCAGCGAAGCAGCGGGCGAAGGAGCTTGGCTACTCGTTTTTGCAGGTCAAGACCGTGCAGTTGGGGAAGTACCCTGAGTACGACGCGACGAACCGCTTCTATCTCGCCCTCGGTTTTGGCGAGTTTGAGGTATTCCCGACGCTCTGGGACGAGTGGAACCCGTGTCAAATCTACGTGATGAGCCTGAAATGAGAAAATGTTGGAACTTTTTCCCGCCGTTTTGCGTCTATAAAAGCAGAAAAACAGGGGAGGGAAGCATATGACCGTCCGCGAACCGAAAAAACGCTCTAATTTGCGGCTGAAGCTCGGCGGCGCGTATTTTAGCGCGCAGCGAAAACTCAGATGGCTTTCGATGCGGAAGCATTTTGCGCGCGAGCGCAGCAGGGAAGACTTAGCATATCAGGCGGTTTCCCACCATACGCCGCTCATGCGAAAGCTCAAGGACGTCGACATGCAGCTCCAGCGCAACAAGGTGACGAATCTCCGCCTCGCCTGTGCGCGGCTCGACGGGCTTTTGCTGCGCCCCGGTGAAACGATGAGCTACTGGTATCTCATCGGAAAGCCGACGGCGGGGAAGGGGTATCTGCCCGGCATGATCCTGCGCAACGGCGGGTATCTGGCCGCGACGGGCGGCGGGCTCTGCCAGCTCTCAAACCTCATCTACTGGATGACGCTGCACACGCCGCTCACGGTCGTCGAGCGCCACCGCCACGGCTACGACGTCTTTCCCGACGCGAACCGCACGCAGCCCTTCGGCAGCGGTGCGACCTGCTTTTACCCCTATCTTGACCTGATGATCCGCAACGACACACAGGACACCTATCAGATGCGTGTCCGCGTCGGCAAAACAGACCTTGAGGGCGAGTGGCGCGTGAGCGCCGAGCCGACCGAGCGCTATGAGGTCGTCGAGCGCAACCACGAGATGCGCGCGCAGTACTGGGGCGGCTACATCCGCCACAACGAGCTCTACCGGCAGACGTTTGATTTGCAGGGCAAGCTGCTCGCGGAGACGCCTGTCGCCGTGAACGACGCGGTGATGATGTATTCGCCGTATCTGGAAGAAAGCAAAAAGGAAGGCTGAAAGCCTTCCTTTTATTCAGCCGTTTCGTCCGCCTCTTCGGGCGTATCCTCTTCCTCGGGCTCTTCCCACGGCTGCATCGTGGCGACGCAGCGGTTGATGTTCTTGCCCTCGGCATAGAATTTGGCCTCGTAGTCGGTCATCACGCCGCACTGTCCGTTCGCATGCAGATCGCGTGTGACCTCAGAGAGTTCGAAGCCAAACTGCGGGATCTCCTCGATTGACCACTCAAACAGCGGGTCGTTGTCGGTCTTGAAATGAATTTGGCCGTTGTCCTTGAGCACCTTGCGGTAGAGCTTCAAGAAATTGCCGTGCGTCAGCCGGCGCTTGGCCTGCCGCTTGGGAGGCCACGGGTCGCAGAAGTTGACATAGATGCGGTCGACCTCACCCTGATTAAAAATCTCAGGCAGCTGGTTGGCGTCGATGTCGATGAAGAAGACGTTGTGCAGCTCTGCCTTCGCCGCGCGCTCCATCGCGACGACCATCGCGTCTGGCACCTTTTCGACCGCGATGAGCAGCACGTCGGGCTCCGCCGCGGCCGTCTCGACGGTGAAGCGGCCCTTGCCGCAGCCGAGTTCCACGCGGATCTCCTTCGCCTCGGGCATCAAGTCGTGCCAGCGGCCCTTGCGCTCGTAGGGGTCCTTGATCTGATACGCCCCGCACCGCTCCATGCGGGGAAGCAGGTTTTTCTTTTTGCGCATTCGCATAGAATGAACCTCGTTTTCCTATAATTAAAGCCTATCATATCGAAAATTGGTGCAAGAGACAAGTCATTTTAAAAATTTTATACAAGAGTTGCTGCATTGGGAGAAAAGATCATTAAAAATGCAGCGTTTCTTGCAGTGAGACCGGAAAAGTGTGAAACTTTTTTGAAAAAAGTGATTTTTCTCTTGCAAATATGCCTTGCCGCCCATATAATAGGGGGCAGTTGAAGAAGACAGGAGGAGACACACGATGTCTTTTGTCAAATATGAACCCAAGGGCAACATTGCCTATCTCATCATTGACCGCGAAAAGGCGCTCAACGCGCTCAATTCTCAGGTGCTCGCCGATCTCGATGCCGCGCTCGACGCGGTGGACTTAAGCGAGATCCGCTGCCTGATCGTCCGCGGCGCGGGCGAGAAGTCCTTTGTCGCCGGCGCGGACATCGCGCAGATGAAGGAGCTCAGCAAGGAGGAGGCCGAGGCCTTCGGCAAGCAGGGCAACGACGTCATGCGCAAGCTCGAAGCGTTCCCCATCCCGACGATCGCGGCGGTGGGCGGCTATGCCCTCGGCGGCGGCTGCGAGCTCGCGATGAGCTGCGACTTCCGCATCTGCTCCGATACCGCCGTCTTCGGCCAGCCCGAGACAGGCCTTGGCATCACGCCGGGCTTTGGCGGCACACAGCGCCTTGCCCGCCTCGTCGGCCCCGGCATGGCCAAGCAGATGATCTACACCGCCCGCAACATCAAGGCGGACGAGGCCTACCGCATCGGCCTTGTCAACGCGGTCTATCCGCTTTCTGACCTCTACGCCGCGGCGGAAAAGCTCGCCGGCCAGATCGCTGGCAACGCGCCCATCGCGGTGCGCGCGTCCAAGCAGGCCATCAACGACGGTCTTCAGGTCGACATTGACCGTGCCGTCGTGATCGAGGAGAAGGCCTTCGGCTCCTGCTTCCAGAGCGCCGACCAGCAGGAGGGCATGGGCGCCTTCCTCGAAAAGCGCAAGCACGAGCCCTTTATCAACAAGTGATTCCATAGAATTATCTATTTATATTGTAGGAGGATACACACAATGAAAGTTGCAGTTTTCGGCGCCGGCACCATGGGCAGCGGCATCGCTCAGGTCTTCGCGGCCAAGGGCCACACCGCTCTGATGTACGCTTCCAGCGTCGCTTCCGCTCAGCGCCACAAGGATAAGCTCGCCGCTTCCCTGCAGAAGCGCGTCGAGAAGGGCAAGATGACCGAAGAGGCCAAGGACGCCATCCTGAACAACATCCTCGTCGAGGAGAAGTCTGCCGCGGCGGACGCCGACCTCGTCATCGAGTGCGTGGCGGAGAACATGGACACCAAGCGTCAGCTCCTCGGCGAGCTCGACGAGATGTGCAAGGAGAGCGCCGTCTTCGCGACCAACACCTCTTCTCTGTCTGTTACCGAGATGGGTCTCGGCCTGAAGCACGCCGTCATCGGCATGCACTTCTTCAACCCCGTGCCCAGCATGAAGCTCGTTGAGGTCATCCGCGGCGCCAACACCACGCAGGAGACTTTCGACTTCATCTACAACCTCTCCAAGGAGATCGGCAAGGAGCCTGTCGAGGTCGCTGAGGCGCCGGGCTTCGTCGTCAACAAGATCCTGATCCCGATGATCAACGAGGCCATCGGCCTGGTCGAGACCGGCGTTGCCTCTGTCGAGGATATCGACAAGGCCATGATGCTCGGCGCGAACCACCCCATGGGCCCCCTCGCCCTGGGCGACTTCATCGGCCTTGACGTGTGCCTCGCCATTATGAACGTCCTCTACAGCGAGACCGGCGATCCGAAGTATCGTCCCGCTCTGCTGCTCAAGAAGATGGTCCGCGGCGGCCAGCTCGGCAAGAAGTCCGGCAAGGGCTTCTACGATTACAGCAAGAAGTAATCCGCCCCTAAAAGGATAAAAAGGGGAGGCAGTTTACAAAAACTGCCTCCCTTTTTCTCTTTTGGAATGGAAAGGATTCCTGAAAATGACAGAAAACTGTCATAAAAGGAACGGAAATGTCAAAAAGACTTTAATGAATTCGGCGAAAAGCACGAATTCCAAAAAGGAATGATAGTTCCCCTTGCGAAAATGAAACGCACAGGATATAATGAGAGTCACGGAACTGATTTGTGAAAAATTAGACAATCCAATTATTTTTATAGTGAAGGAGCAAAAGACTATGGATTTCCATCTGTCCAAAGAACATCTGCTGGTCCGCAAAATGTATCGCGAATTTGCAGAAAATGAAGTCAAGCCTTTAGCTGAGGAACTCGATGAGGAAGAGCGCTTCCCCATGGAGACCGTCGAAAAGATGGCCAAGCTCGGCATGATGGGTATTTACTTCCCGAAGCAGTACGGCGGCGCCGGCGGCGATGTTCTCAGTTATGCCATGTGCGTGGAGGAGCTCGCTAAGGTTTGCGGCACCACCGCTGTTATCGTTTCCGCCCACACCTCCCTCTGCTGCGCTCCCATTTTCGAGAACGGCACCGAGGAGCAGAAGATGAAGTATCTGCCTGACCTTCTGTCCGGCCGCAAGATCGGCGCGTTCGGTCTGACCGAGCCCGGCGCCGGTACCGACGCCTCCGGCCAGCAGACCACCGCTGTCAAGAACGAGAACGGCGACTACGTCCTCAACGGCAGCAAGTGCTTCATCACCAACGGTAACGTTGCCTCCACTTTCGTCGTGTTCGCCATGACCGACAAGAGCAAGGGCAACCACGGTATCACCGCCTTCATCGTTGAGAAGGACTTCCCCGGCTTCTCCACCGGTAAGCACGAGAAGAAGATGGGTATCCGCGGCAGCTCTACCTGCGACCTCGTCTTCGAAGACTGCGTCGTCCCCAAGGAGAACCTGCTCGGTAAGGAAGGCGAAGGCTTCAAGATCGCCATGAAGACCCTCGACGGCGGCCGTATCGGTATCGCCTCCCAGGCTCTCGGTCTTGCCGAAGGCGCCATCAACGAGGCTGTCAAGTACACCAAGGAGCGTATCCAGTTTGGTCGCCGTCTGAGCCAGTTCCAGAACACCCAGTTCCAGCTGGCCGACATGCACACCCGCACGCAGGCTGCCCAGTACCTCGTTTACGCTGCCGCTATGAAGAAGCAGAATCACGAGGATTACTCCATGGACGCTGCCATGGCCAAGCTCTTCGCGGCCGAGACCGCTTCCGACGTCACCCGCCGCGCTGTTCAGCTCTTCGGCGGCTATGGCTACACCCGTGAGTATCCCGTTGAGCGCATGATGCGCGATGCCAAGATCACCGAGATCTACGAGGGCACTTCCGAAGTCCAGCGTATGGTCGTTGCCAAGTATCTTGGTGTGAACTAAAAAAGGAGGTAAAGATATAATGAAGATTCTTGTTTGCGTTAAGCAGGTCCCCGATACCTCCGGTAAGGTTGCCGTCAATCCCGATGGTACCCTGAACCGCGCTTCCATGCAGACCATCATCAACCCCGATGATATGAACGCCGTTGAGGCCGCTCTCAAGCTCAAGGATGAGCTGGGCTGCAAGGTCACCGTCGTCACCATGGGTCCCCCGCCGGCAGAAGGTATGCTGCGCGAGCTGATGGCCATGGGCGCTGATGACGGCTATCTCGTTTCCGCCCGTGAGTTCGGCGGTTCCGATACTTACGCCACCTCCCAGATCCTTGCCGCCGCTCTCGACACCATCGGTCTCGATGACGACGACATCGTCTTCTGCGGCCGTCAGGCTATCGATGGTGATACCGCTCAGGTCGGTCCTCAGATCGCTGAGAAGCTGCACCTGCCCCAGGTGACCTATGCCGCCGACATCAAGAAGGACGGCGACACCATCACTGTCCAGCGCATGCTGGAGGATGGCTACATGACCATCAAGGTCCAGACTCCCTGCCTGCTGACCTGCATCAAGGAGCTGAACAGCCCCCGCTATAGATCGGAAGCCGGTGTGTTTGAGTGCTACTCCAAGCCCATGACCGTTCTGGACTACAACGCCCTGAAGGATCACCCCCTCATCGACGCTACCACCATCGGCCTCAAGGGCTCCCCGACCAACATCCTGACCTCCTTCACGCCCCCCCAGAAGGGCGCCGGTCAGATGCTCGAGGGCAACGACATGGCTACCTGCGAGAAGCTCGCCGGCATCCTGCTCGAAAAACACATCATTTAAGGAAAGGAGATCAATACGATGCGTAACGAAGTGAAACTTGCTAATCCCAACTATGACTCCTCCAAGATCGAAGAGTTCAAGAACGTATGGGTCTTCTGCGAACAGCGTCAGGGCCAGATGATGTCCACCTCCTATGAGCTGATCTCCGAAGGCCGCAAGCTGGCGGACGAGCTGGGCGTGAAGCTCTGCGGTCTGCTGGTCGGCGACAATGTCGGCGATCTCGCCGAGAGCATTGGCGGCTACGGCGCTGATGAGGTCATCGTCTGCGACCACCCCCTGCTCAAGAACTACACCACCGACGCTTATTCCAAGGTCATCTGCGACGTCATCTCCGAGATGAAGCCTGAGGCCTTCCTCATCGGCGCGACCAACATCGGCCGTGACCTCGGCCCCCGCTGCGCAGCCCGTCTGCACACCGGTCTCTGCGCCGACTGCACCCACCTCGACGTTGACATGCCCATCTACAAGGACTTCCTGCGCGGCGCTTCCACGCTGCCCGAGGCCAAGATCGACGGCATGGCCACCGCGAAGGTCATGGGTAAGGACCACGATGTCTCTCGCGACCTGAAGATGACCCGTCCGGCGTTCGGCGGCAACCTGATGGCTACCATCATCTGCCCGCGCTTCCGTCCCTCCATGGCGACGGTCCGTCCCGGCGTTATGAAGAAGGCTGCTTACGACGAGGCGAAGGCCAAGGCCGTTAAGGTCACCAAGTACGACGTCAAGCTCGACGCCGCCGATCTCCAGACCGAGGTCGTCGAGGTCGTCAAGGCTGCCAAGAAGCTCGTCGACTTGATCGGCGCTGACTACATCGTCTCCGTCGGCCGTGGTATCTCCAAGGACGTCGAGGGCGGCATCAAGCTCGCTCACGAGCTCGCCGATGTGCTCGGCGGCGTTGTTGGCGGCTCCCGTGTTGCCATCGACTCCGGCTGGCTCACTGCCGACCATCAGGTCGGTCAGACCGGTAAGACCGTCCACCCGAAGGTCTACGTTGCTCTCGGTATCTCCGGCTCCATCCAGCACAAGGCCGGTATGAGCGAGTCCGAGTGCATCATCGCGGTCAACAAGAACGACACCGCGCCGATCTTCGAGATCGCCGACTACGGCATCTGCGGCGACCTGTTCAAGGTCACCCCGATGCTGATCGAGGCCTTCAAGGCCGCGAAGGCGAGCAAGTAAGACAATTTCAAAAAAGAAGGGCATCGTTTTGCGATGCCCTTCTTTTTTGATTTTTTGCAGGTCGCTGCGCGCAGAAATTGCTTGCCGCAGGCAAGCAATTTCCACACTTGCGGCCTGAGAAGAGTCATTTCCAACGCGCATGTCGTTGGAAATGACGATCAAAATTATTTCGCGTCTGCGGACGCGAAAGTCTGCGACGCTTGGGTGCGGTGGGCTGTTTCGCGCCCGCAGGGCGCGAAATGCGCCGGGGGAGTGTGTGCGGGGCGCTGTTTTGCGCTCGAAGAGCGCAAAATGCGCGCCTGGGGTGGTGCGGAGACACTGTTTTGTGCTCGGGGAGCACAAAATGCGCGCTTTTTAGAATGCTGTTTTGCGCCCGGTGGGCGCGAAAGGCGCATCTTTCGCTTTGATGAGGCTTAGATAGGACATTGAACGCTGCTTTTTTGCGGAAAATGCGCAAAAAGGGGCTACCTTTTTGCGCGGCGGCGTGCTATGATAGCTCTGTATTGGTATCTGTATGAAAAAGGAGGCGGAGAGAATGAAACGCGCGGGGAAACTGCTGGTGATCGGATTATTTTCGCTGCTGCTTTCGGGCTGCATGTTCACGACGCCGGAGACGTCGCTCTACCGCCTGCCGAAGCTCGCGGGCGAGTATGAATCGCTTGAATCGCAGATCGACGCGCTGCTCACAAACGGCGCGGAGTATGCCGCGCCCACGTCGGGCAGCAATTTGCAGAGCGTGCAGATGATCGACCTCGATGGTGACGGCAGCGAAGAGGCGGTGGCCTTCTTCCGCCGCGCGAGCGACAAAAAGCCGATGAAGATCTACATCTTCAAAGCCGACGGCGACAGCTACGAGCGCTACGCCGTGATCGAGGGCACATCGAGCCAGATCTACAGCGTGAACTACGCGGATCTGGACGGCGACGGGCTCAAGGAGATCCTGGTCGGCTACAAGAGCAGCTCGGATGTGCAGGGGCTTGCCATCTATCCGCTCTCTCCCGGCACGTCGGAGTCGCTTTTGACGACGGGCTATTCCCGTTACGCGAACCTCGACATGAACGGCGACGGGAAGCAGGAACTTTTAATTATTTGCAGCGACGAAGAGAGTACGGCGCGCGTCGATTACTACGACTGGGATGACGGCGCGCTACACGCGAAGTCCTCGCTGCGCCTGTCCGCCTCGGTGGCGGAGCTGAGCCGCCTGACGGCCGGCACGCTGACGGGCGGGGAGAACGCGCTGTTCGTCACGGGCGTGACGGGCGACAACCTGACCGTGACGGACGTGCTGGCGCTCAGAAGCGGGCGGCTCCAGAATATCGCCCTCGGCGCGGACGCGAATCAGGTACCCGCGGAGGAAATTTTCCTCGGCCTTTTCCCGCGCGATGAAAACAGCGACGGCGTGACCGAAGCGCCGAAGACGCGTCCCTTGCAGCGCTTTGACCGCGAGAGCGAGCTGCAGTATTACGTTGTCTGGGAGCAGTACAGCATCGACGGCACGGTGACGGACGTGCAGAGCTGCTTCCACAATGTGGCGGACGGCTGGAGCCTTGTGCTGCCGGACGAGTGGGACAAGGACCATCTGACCGTCGAGCGCAGCGCGGGCAGCGGCGAGACCGCTGTGTCCTTCTACCGCGCGGGCGAGGGCGGACTGAGAGAGAAACTGCTCACCGTCTACACCCTGACGGGCGAGGCGCGCGAGGGACTTGCCAACATCGGCAGCCGCTTTGTGCTCACGCAGCAGGTGGAGGCGGTATACGCCGCACGGATCGGCGATGCATGGAATATCACGCTTGATGAGCAATCGCTGCGCGAGCGCTTCTCGCTCATCACGGCGGAATGGACGATGGGAGACAACTGAGAGGAGAAACGATATGAAAAAAGTGCTGGTGCTGGAGGATGAAGCCAGTATCCGTAGTTTTATTGTCATCAATCTGCAGCGTGCGGGCTACGAGGTCGTGGAGGCTGAGTGCGGCGAGGAGGCGCTTCAAAAATTGCAGGAAAATCCCGACACGAAGCTGTGCCTGCTCGACATCATGCTGCCGGACATCGACGGGTTCGAAGTCTGCCGCCGCATCCGCATGTCGAACGCGCAGGTCGGCATCATCATGCTGACGGCGCGCACGCAGGAGATGGACAAGGTGACGGGCCTGATGACCGGCGCGGACGACTATGTGACAAAGCCGTTTTCGCCCGCCGAGCTCACCGCGCGCGTGGACGCGCTGCTGCGCCGCATGGGCGAAAACACGCCGGCCACGCATACCGGAGAGTTGTATCAGCCGCCGTTTCTGCTGAACCTGACGAACCGGACGCTTGAAAAAAACGGCGAGCGCATCAAGCTGACGCAGATCGAGTACGCGATCGTCAAGCTCTTTATGGAAAACAGCGGCAAGGCGCTCGCGCGCGAGGAAATTCTCGACGCCGTGTGGGGCAAGGGCTACTTTGGCGAGCTCAAGATCGTGGACGTGAATGTCCGCCGCCTGCGCCTCAAGATCGAAGATGACGCGCAGGAGCCGAAGTACATCTCCACCGTGTGGGGCTTTGGTTATAAATGGACGGTGTGAGCGCACCGAACGAAGGAGGGGCAGCGATGCCGGACAATCGAAAAGGCTTTGCTTCGGCGCTGCACATCCGTGGCCTTCGTCAGCGGTGGATGTTTTCGGCGGTGCTGCCGATCTTGCTGCTGCTGGTGCTGGCGGTGGCGCTTTTCAGCGTGGGCGTGCAGGAATACTATTACAATGCGATGCGCTCGGGCCTTGAGAGCCGCGCGCGTATCGCGGCGGAGACTTTCACGGGCTACGGCGTGAAGAGCTACAGCGAATATTACCGCCTCGCGTCGTACTCCGCCGAAACGTTTGAAGAAAAGGACACGATCGAGCTCCAGTTCATCAACACGAACGGACGCGTGCAGGTCTCGTCCTACGGGCTGACGGCGGGCACGCTGCCCGGCACGAGCGACGTTGACAACGCGATCGGCGGTAAAATGGCGTCGTTTCAGGGCCGCGATCCGCAGACGGGGGAGAATATCCTCGCGGTGTCGTATCCGCTGTTTTTTAACTCCCGCGTCGTCGGCGTGCTGCGGTACGTGACATCGCTGCGCGAGGCGCAGCATCGCGTGTTGGTCGAGTCGCT
>OIIP01000361.1_pt1 | contig 12109 bp, 10 predicted proteins | sample 1583261 | NCBI WGS metagenome assembly OIIP01 (sample SAMN02675049, study PRJEB24791) | human gut metagenome, SKBSTL061 | isolation source: stool | host: Homo sapiens | place: USA
GTTCTGTCCGACGACCTTGTGCAGGACGATGTTGTCGAGTTCGGCGCGGGTGACCAGATCGCAGCGGATGCCGTCGTGCTGGACGGCAGCGCCCAGGCGAACGAATCCCTCATCACGGGCGAGGCGCGGGCCGTTCCCAAGGAGTGCGGCGCGGAGCTGAAATCCGGCAGCTTTCTGATGGCGGGCCGCTGCGTGGCGCGGCTGACCCGTGTCGGGGCCGAGAGCTACGCCAGCCGCCTGACCGCTGAGGCGCAGGTCGACGGTCACAGGGTCGCGCGCGGCGAGATGATGCGCAGCCTGGACAGGCTGATAAAATTCATCGGTGTGGCGCTGATCCCAATCGGCGCGGTGCTGATCTGGAAGCAGCATTGGGTACTGGAGCTTTCCATGAAGGAGACTGTCGACGCCACGGTGGCAGCACTCATCGGTATGATCCCGGAGGGACTGTACCTGCTGACGAGCGTTGCGCTGGCCGTGAGCATGATGCGGCTGGCTCGCCGCAAGGTGCTGACCCGCGACATGAACTGCATTGAAACGCTGGCCCGGGTGGACACCCTCTGCGTGGACAAGACCGGCACGATCACCGAGAGCACCATGCAGGCGGACGACCCGCTGCCGCTGGCGGAAAATACACCCATCACCGAGATTTTATCGGCGTTCTACGCGGGAGGACAGCCAGATAACGACACGGCCCGCGCCCTGACAGCCCGCTTCGGGCAGGGCGGCACGGCATGGGCTGCCGTGCGCACCATCCCGTTCAACACGGCGTACAAGTACAGTGCCAAAGACTTTGGTGCGCAGGGGTGCTACGTCGTCGGTGCGCCCGACGTGCTGGCGGGCAGCAGGGCGGGGGAACTTGCCGACAGGCTGACCCCGCTGCTGGCCCAGGGCCGCCGCGTGCTGCTGCTGGCAAAATATAACGGCACACTGCCGGATCCGCCCGCGGCGCTCGACCCCGCACAGCTGGAATTTTTGGCTCTGCTGCCGTTGCAGAACCGCATCCGCGAGAGTGCGCCCAAGACGTTCCGCTTCTTTGCGAAGCAGGGCGTGAAGATCAAGGTCATCTCGGGCGACGACCCACAGGCTGTCAGCCATGTGGCCGCCAACGCGGGCATTGCCGGGGCCGAGCACTGGGTCGATGCCGCCACGCTGCAAAGTGAGGCGGCGCTGGCCGAGGCTGCCGAAAAATGCACGGTCTTTGGCCGCGTCACGCCCGAGCAGAAGCGCCAGCTCGTCCATGCTTTGCAGGCAAAGGGCCACACGGTAGCCATGACCGGAGATGGCGTAAATGACGTACTTGCGTTAAAAGATGCCGACTGCGGCATCGCGATGGCATCGGGCGCGCAGGCGGCCAGCCAGGTCGCGCAGCTTGTGCTGCTGGATTCGGACTTTGCCGCGCTGCCCGGCGTTGTGGCCGAGGGACGGCGGGTCATCAACAACATCCAGCGCTCGGCGTCGCTGTTTCTGGTCAAGAACATCTTCTCGTTTTTGCTCAGCATCGTCGCGCTGGCCCTGCCGCTGGCCTACCCGTTCCAGCCGCTGCAGCTGTCGCTCGTCACGTTTGCCACCATCGGCGCACCGGCGTTCTTTTTGGCGCTTGAGCCGAACCACGAGCTTGTCCACGGTAAATTCATGCGGAACGTGCTGCGCAAGGCACTGCCCGGCGGGCTGACGGATTTCCTGCTTGTGTTCTGCGCACAGGGGTTCGGCTATGCGTTCGACATCCCGTCCGACATGGTCGGTACGATCTGCACGTTGGTGATTTTGTGCGTGGGCTTGCAGATTTTGTGGGGTGTCTGCATCCCGTTCACGCCGCTGCACTGGGCCATCTGGGGCAGTATGACCGTGGCGGGCGTCGGCGGGGTGTTCCTGCTGGCGCGCTGGCTGCCGCTGGTGCGGCTGGATCTGGGCGGCACGCTGGTGCTGGTCGTTCTGCTGGCCCTGAGCGCCCCGACTCTGGCCGGGCTTATCTTTATGGGCGAGCGGCTGCACGGCATGGTCAACGATTGGAAAAATAAAAAAGCACGAAAACACGTATAAAACGACAGCCCCGCCCGCAGAAAAACGGGTGGGGCTGTCGTTTTATCAAAAGTATAATTGTAATAGGGGAATTATGAGAAATGGAAATCGCAGGGAGGGGTCTTGACCCCTCTGCGGGGCCTGGCGGCGGCCACGGTGTTCCCGGGCGGATATGTCCGGCCCCTACAGCCATTCCGGCAGGGAAGATGCGTTATTTTTTCAGCTCCTCCTCGATCTCCGGCAGATCCTCTTTGATAAACATAAAGCACAGGCTCACCAGCAGCAGTGCGCAGGAAAGCCAGATCGTCCTCTCGCCGAAGATGCCGACGCACTGTGTACCGATGCCCGCACCCAGCGCAAAGATAAAGATAATGGCAAAGTAGTGCAGGGACTTCCACAGAGCGTTTTTATCGTGGCTGTGTCCGAATGCGACCAGCGCGTCCATGCCGCTGCGCAGGTTGCCGATGCACATGGTACTGGCAAACGGGTAGCCATGCACCTTGCGGAACGCCTGCACCTGCATGGCGCAGGCAAACGAGACCAGCGCGTTTGCGACAATATCCCACCCGGCAGGGAAGAAGCCCACCGCGAACAGCAGCACGATCTCGGCCAGCACGACGAGCTGACGCCAGTGGATGCGGCGGGCCTGCCGCCAGCGCAGACGGATGCACTCCGCCGCGGCCACACCCAGCGCAAAGGACAGAACGGGGATAAAATAGTGGGCAAACCGCGATAAATCGCCATCAAACAGGCTTTGGCTCATCAGCACGATGTTGCCGGTCTGGGCGTTGGCAAACACCTTGCCGCGCCCAATGTAGGTGTAGGCGTCCTGCAGGCCGCCCGACGCCGACAAGAACATGACCGTGCGGAATGCCTCCGACATCTGGCCGCGGTGATGCGGGAATAATTTTGACATGACTTTCCGACCTCTCTATTACGTATAAACACCGCCATTATAGCGCGCCGCGCCGCCGCTGTAAAGTTTGCAGCAACACATGCGGCGTTTTGTACCAAAGTGACGCTGCAAAACGGAGAAAGATTTTATACAAAGTGCAGAAATTTGTGCAGGAGTATTACATGAGTGCAACTTTTGCGGTATACTGACTTCACTTTCCAACGCAGTGAGACAACAGCCGTAGGGCGTCGCAACGAGTTGAGCGACACCCTGCGGCTGTTTTTGTTTTGGAGAAAATAACGTATATATGAGGAGTAATTACAATGCCGCAAACAAAGAAACAGGAAATCGTCTACACCGTCATGATGGTCTGCGTCATGGTCTACGGAATGGTCTGCTACAATATCGCACTGGATGTGGGCGGGATGCAGAATTTCATCTTCGCCGCTGCCCTCAGTGAGCTGCCCATCATGGGCGTCATTGGCTTTTTGCTGGACACATTCCTGGTCGGCCCCACGGCCATGCGCATCGCCACGGGCTGGTTCACCCCAGGCAAGGACAAGCAGGTGTTCCTGGTGGCCGCTATCTCCTGTCTGTCCGCGTGGATGATGTGCCCGTTGATGAGCTTTTTCGCCACGCTGTTCTTCAAGGACAGCCACAACGCGAACTTTTTCGCCATGTGGGTGCAGACCACAGCGATGAACTATCCCACGGCATTTTTGTGGCAGCTGTGCGGCGCGGGCCCGCTGGTGCGGTTCGTGTTTGGCAAGGGTCTGGCCGCTATGAAAAAGAAGCGATAACGATTTCATAATACATCTAATACATCGACAGAAAAAACACAAACCCGATTTTGTACCAATAAAACTGCACAAAAACCACTTGCTATATTTGGTAATAGTGCTATAATACGGCTGAACCTGAAAATTGGGTGTACCTATTTATATAGAGAAAAGCCCCTTGGCCCCCTCTGCGAGGGAGGCAGGGAACCCAACCCAGGTAAAGCTCCCAAAGAGTGAGGTGCATTGCATGAAAGATGTCAACGACCTGATGCAGGCCATTTTGGAGATGGATGCTGCCCAGCGCCGCGAAAGCGAGAAGGCCCGGCTCGAGCGCTCTGCCCGGCTGGCTGCTCTGGACGAGCAGAAGCAGAAGATCATCGCGGAGTGTGACGCCCGCGAGAAGTCCGAGTCCGCCGCCGCCGCAAGAGCTGCCGAGGAGGGCAACGCCGCCGCACTGGCTGCGCTGGAGACCCAGCGCAGCCAGGCAGCCGAGGCCATGACCGCCGCCGCAAAGGCCCATGAGGCCGAATGGTGCGCTGCGCTTGTACAGCGCACCCTGGGCGGGGAGGCCGCACAATGATGCCCACGGGCAAGGCAAGCGGCAACGCCGTGCTGGCCAAGGCCCGCGCCCTGTACGGCAGCCGCCTGCGGGCCGACGATTACCGCCGCCTGATGGCCTGCCGCACAATGACCGAGCTGGCCGCGGCCTTGAAAGAATACCCGCTGTACAGCGAAGCGCTGGCCGAGGTCAACCCCCAGTACGCCCGCCGCGTCCAGCTGGAAAACCTGCTGCGCCAGAGCCTGTACACCCGGTACGACAGCCTTTGCCGCTATGACCGCAGCGCGGGCAGCAAAGTGTATGAGTATTTCACCCTCTGCTGTGAGGTCGATGAGCTGACTGCCGCCATGCGGTGCCTGGACGCAGGCCGCCCGGGCGATTACCTGTTCCGCCTGCCGGAGTTCATGCAGCAGCGCTGCTGCATCGACCTCTACGCGCTGGCCAAGGCCACGAGTTTGGACGGTATCCTGGCCGCTGTGGCCGGTACGCGGTGGGAAAAGGTCCTGGCACCGCTGCAGAACGCCAAGCCGGACCGCGGTCTGACCGCCCAGGCCGAGCCGCTTCTGCAGGACTTCCGCCACCGCGCACTGGTGGCGCTGGCCCCCGCTAAGAGCGGCACAAGCGCTGCGCCGAACCTGCGCGACCTCGTCGAGCTGGAATGCGACACCTCCGCTGTTTCCAACGCCGCGCGGCTCATCCGCATCGGCGCGCCGGACTCGGTGGTGCGCACCAACGCCCGCCGCGACTGCACGGCCCTGACGAACGACGAGTGGGAATACCTGCTCGCCGCCCGCGATCTGGACACGTTCAAGGCGCGGTTCGCCGGGACGAAGTACGGCCCGCTGCTGGGACACCATGAGTACAGCGTTTTGAAGGAGGGCTTCTTCCACTACCGATGCGACTGGTGCCGCAAGTGGCTGCGGTTCTCCACCGACCCGACGCTGGTCATGCTGTGCTACGTCTGGCTGGCCCGGTGTGAGGTGCAGGATCTGGATCACATCATTGAGGGCGTGCATTACAAGCTGCCGCCCGAGGATGTCCAGCCGCTGCTGGTGGGGTTTGATGAGAAGGATTGAGTGACCCTTGGCCCCCTCTGGGAGGGGGCTCCGCCCGCAGGCGGTGGGGGAGAGAGCTTCGCGGCAGCCCGAAATATTTCGGGTGATGGCAAGGTTCGCTCCCTCCGCCCCTGCGGGGCACCGTCCCCCTCTGGCGCAAGCGCCACCTCCCCCGTGTCGGGGGAGTCTGTCTCGCCGAGGGAGGCAAGCTGAAACAAGGAGTGTGAACTGATTGGTTGAAAAGATGAAACTGGTGCGGGTGCAGGGCACGATGCCCCAGCTGAACGAGTTTATCGGCTCGTGCTGCATGGACGGACGCTTTGACCTTGAGCCCGCAACCAGATATATGTCGGAATCGCTGGGATACGGCGCTCTGAATGAGGAGAACCCCCACACTGCGATCCGCGACCAGATCGAGACGATGGCCAAAGAGGCCAATATGGAGCTGCACGAGGGGCAGCAGCACAGCGACCCGGTGGATGCCGAGGGCCGCAGCTATCTGAGCGACCTGCTGGAAAAGATCGACGACCTCTGCGCCGAGCGCAAGGTCCTGCTGGACCAGAAGAAGCTCTGCGAGGACGGCATCGAGCAGTACAGCCACTTTACCGGCCTGAAGGTCAACGTGGACGACATTCTCGACTGCGCCCACGTCAAGATCCGCTTCGGCTTCCTGCCGACGGAGGGCTACAACAAGCTGATGAACAACTACGGCGACGACCCGTACATCCTGTTCACCCCCTGCAACCAGACGAAGGCCGGTTACTGGGGCGTCTACATGACCCCGCGGGAGCACGCGCTGGAGACCGACGGCATCTTCTCGATGCTCTACTTTGAGCCGGTGCATGTGCCCGGCGCGGCTGGCTCGCCCGCCGAGATCATCGAGCACTTTAAAGAGAACCTCGACGTTGTCAACAAGAGCGTCGAGGACGTCAACGCCCGCATTGCCGCCCTGTGGCAGCAAAACGCCGACAAGGTCCAGCTGCTGTACAACACAGCCTGCTACTACGCGGCGGTCTACGACCTGCGCCGCATGGCCGCGGTCAAGGGCGAGCACTTCTTCTGCGTCGGCTGGGTCCCGGCGTCGGAGGTGGACGAGGTCGCGGGCAAGGCCCGCGGCATCCATGGGCTGCGCGTCACGGTGGACGGACCGGAATCCGCCGGTAAGATGACGCCCCCCACCAAGCTGAAAAACCCCTGGTGGAGCCGCCCTTTTGAGTTTTTCGTCGAAATGTACGGTCTGCCCGCCTACGGCGAGACAGATGTCACCGGCTTTGTAGCGATCACATTCACCGTGCTGTTCGGCATGATGTTTGGCGACGTCGGGCAGGGTATTGTGCTGGCACTGTTCAGCACGTTCATGTGGAAGGTCAAGCACAATGACCTGTTCCATCTGATGATCCCCTGCGGCATTTCGAGCACGATCTTCGGCCTGGTCTACGGTTCTCTCTTTGGCTACGAGGAGGCCCTTGACCCGCTCTACCATGCGCTTGGCATGGCAGGCAAGCCCGTTTCCGTTATGGATTCCATTACCGGCATCCTGATGGTGGCTGTCTACATCGGCATTGTGCTGGTGCTGGCCGCCATGGTACTGAATATGTACACCCACGCCCGCCACAGGGAGTGGGGCGAGTTCATCTTCTCGCCCAACGGCCTTGTCGGCATGGTGACCTACCTGTGCGGCGTTGATCTGGCGTCCGCTTATATGGGTGCTGTCACGTTTATGCCGCAGGTGCTGGCGGTGGTCGGCATGGTCGTCGGTCTGGTGCTGCTGCTCTTTGCGGAGCTGCTGGCCCCGATGGTCGAGGGCAAGCCCTGGAAGCCTGCGGGCGGTATGGGCAACTACCTGATGCAGAGCGTATTTGAGCTGCTGGAAACGGTGCTGAGCTACCTGTCCAACACGATCTCGTTTTTGCGTGTCGGTGCGTTCGTCATCGTCCACGCCAGCATGATGATGGTCGTCTTTACACTGGCCGGTACGCCGAACAACATTGTTGTGGTCATCCTGGGCAACCTCGTGGTCATCTGCCTCGAGGCGCTGCTCTCCGCCATTCAGGGCATCCGTCTGGAGTTCTACGAGATGTTCAGCCGCTGCTACAAGGGCGGCGGCCGCAAGTTCGTAGCCTTTGATTTGAAGAAAGCAAAAGCATAAGATGCGCCGTAGAGGCCGGATATGTCCGGCCCGCAACCATCCCACAATCGGACGATAGAATCGAAGCCGCGGGCCGGGCATGCCCGGCCCCTGCAAAAGCGCCTTGACAGAGGGGCGCGGAATAAAACAAAAAATTACGGAGGGTTCCATTATGAAAACCAAGTTCAGCAAACTGTTCGTTACCATCCTGATCGTGGCCGCTGTGACCTGCTGCGGCGCACTGGGCGTCTTTGCCGCGGATGATGCCAATGCCGACACCGCCGCTGCCACCACCGCTTCCGAGACCGTCAACACCGACAATGACCACAACAGCTCTTTGAGCATCGGTCTGGTCGCTGCCGCTCTGGCTACGGGTCTTGCCGGTATCGGCGGCGGCATGGCCGTCGCTTCCGCTGCGCCTGCCGCTATCGCAGCCAACAGCGAGAACGAAAAGACCTTCGGCAAGAGCCTGATCTTCGTCGCCCTGGGCGAGTCCATCGCTCTGTACGGCCTGGTCATCTCCATCATGATCCTGTCCAAGCTGGTGTAACGCCATGCGGTTCTTTCTCATCAGCGACAACTCCGACGCCATGAACGGTCTGCGCCTTGCGGGTATTGAGGGCACCGTCGCCCGCAGCGAGGCCGACCTGCGCAACGCGCTGGAAATGGCAGCCCAGCAGCCCGACATCGCCGTGCTGCTCGTGACCGAGAAAATCGCCGAGACCTACACGGCCACGCTGGACAGTGCCCGCGCTGCCGGTGGGCCGCTGCTCATCACGGTGCCCTCCACCGGCGGCGGTGCTGCCGGTAAGGACCGCCTGACCCGCTATATCCGCGAGGCCATCGGCGTCAAGATTTAAGAGGTGTGACCATGAACGAATTAGATACCCGCGCCGAGCGATTCCTCGAGTCCATCCGCGCCGAGGGCGAGGCTGCCTGCGCCGCCATCCGTGAGGAGACGGAGCGCGCGATCAACACCCAGCTGGACGAGACGCGCAGGACCGAGAACACCCGCGTGGAGCGCACCCTGCGCTTTGAGACCGAGCGCGCCAAGACCCGCGCCAACCGCGATTTGAGCGCGGCCCGCATGGCCGCCCGCGCCACGCTGGCTGCCCAGCGCCAGAAAATCGCCGACGAGACCTTCTCGAAGGCCCGTGAGCAGCTGGCTGCCTTTGTGGCCGGCAAGGACTACGCCGCCTGGCTGCAGAAAGAGGCCGCTTCTCTGGCGGAGACCTTAGGAGAGAACGCCAAGATCACGGCCCGCGCCGCCGACCTGCCGCTGCTGAAAAACGTTGAACTGCCCGCAGGCACCGTTCTGGAGGCCGACGACAGCATCACGCTGGGCGGCCTGAAGGGCGCAAACCCCGCGAAGGGCGTGGCTGCCGACGATACGCTGGAGGCCCGTCTGGAGGCCCAGCATGACTGGTTCCTGGAAAACGCCGGTCTGGAAATTAACATTTGAGGGGCAAAGCTATGAAAAACACAATTTACAGCATCAACGGCCCCGTTGTCACCATCAAGGGCAAGACTGATCTGGAAATGATGGAGATGGTCTATGTCGGCAAGGCACGCCTTGTCGGCGAGGTCATCCGCATGAACGACAAGGAAACCACCATCCAGGTCTATGAGGAGACCGGCGGTCTGAAGGCAGGCGAGCCTGTCGAGAGCACGGGCGGCCCGCTGTCCGTGACCCTCGGCCCCGGCATCCTGCGCAATATCTATGACGGCATCCAGCGTCCGCTGCCCGCCATCGAGCAGCACATGGGCAGCTTCATTGAGCGCGGTGCGCATGAGCCGTCTCTGGACGAGGCCGCCAAGTGGGACGTGACCGTGACCGTACGGCAGGGGGACACCCTGACCGCGGGCCAGATCTACGCCACCTGCCCCGAGACCCCGGCCATCGAGCACCGCTGCATGGTGCCGCCGACGGTCTCCGGTACGGTCACCTGGGTGGCCGACAACGGCAGCTACACCGTCAATGAGCCTATCGTCAAGCTGACCGATGCCAAGGGTAAGGAGCACACGCTGACCCTCTGCCAGAAGTGGCCTATCCGCACCCCGCGCCCGTCTGCCGAGCGCATGACCTCGCCCCGCCCGCTGATCACGGGTCAGCGTGTCATTGATACGATGTTCCCGCTGGCCAAGGGCGGCGCTGCGGCCATCCCCGGCGGCTTCGGTACCGGCAAGACGATGACCCAGCACCAGATCGCAAAATGGTGCGACGCCGACATCATCATCTACGTCGGCTGCGGCGAACGCGGCAACGAGATGACGCAGGCTTTGCAGGAGTTCAGCGAGCTGGTCGACCCCCGCACGGGCAAGAGCCTGATGGACCGTACCGTCCTGATCGCGAACACCTCCAACATGCCTGTCGCTGCCCGTGAGGCTTCTATCTACACCGGCATCACGCTGGCTGAGTATTACCGCGACATGGGCTACCACGCCGCCATGATGGCCGACTCCACCTCCCGCTGGGCCGAGGCTCTGCGTGAGATCAGCGGACGTCTGGAGGAGATGCCCGCCGACGAGGGCTACCCCGCGTACCTGCCCAGCCGTCTGGCCGAGTTCTACGAGCGCGCCGGTTACGTCAGGACGCTGAACGGCGCGGAAGGCTCTGTCTCCGTCATCGGCGCTGTCAGCCCGCAGGGCAACGACTTCTCCGAGCCTGTCACCCAGAACACGAAGCGCTTCACCCGCTGCTTCTGGGCGCTGGATAAGTCGCTGGCCTACGCCCGCCACTATCCCGCCATCAACTGGAACGACTCCTACAGCGAGTATCTGGGCGACCTCGGCGGCTGGTACTACGACAACGTCGGCCACGACTTCATGTCCTGCCGTGAGCGCATCGCCAACCTGCTGCTGCAGGAGAACAATCTGATGCAGATCGTCAAGCTGATCGGCTCTGACGTGCTGCCCGACGACCAGAAGCTGACGATTGAGATCGCCCGCGTCATCCGCGTCGGATTTTTGCAGCAGAACGCCTTCCACGCGGTTGACACCTACGTCCCGCTGGAAAAGCAGCTGAAAATGATGGAAACCATTCTGTACCTGTACGACAAGTGCGCCGCACTCGTCGCCAAGCAGGTGCCTGTCAGCCGTCTGCTGGCCACCGGCCTGTTTGACGAGCTGGTCCAGATGAAGTATACCGTGCCCAACGACGATTTGAGCAAGCTGGACGAGCTGCAAAAAGCAATCGACACCAAGCTGGCCGCCGTGGCCCAGGGCTGATGAGGAGGGAACAACATGATTCTGGAACATATCGGACTTTCCCAAATCAACGGCAGTCTGGTCGTGCTGGACGGCGTCAAGGGCGTCCAGTATGACGAAATGGCAGAGCTGCACCTCGACGACGGCTCGACCCGCGTGGGCCGTGTTGTCCGTGTCGATGGTGATCGCTGCGTCATTCAGGTGTTTGAGGGCACCCGCGGGCTGAGCCTTGTCAACAACCGCACGGTGCTGACCGGCCACCCGATGATGATGGATTTAAGCCCCGAGCTGCTGGGCCGTGTGCTGGACGGTCTGGGCCGCCCCATCGACGGCCTCGGTGACATTTACCCTGTCGCCCGCCGCGATGTCAACGGCGCGCCCATCAACCCCGTCAGCCGTGTCTACCCCCGCAACTACATCCACACCGGCATTTCTTCGATTGACTGCCTGGCCACGCTGATCCGCGGCCAGAAGCTGCCGATCTTCTCCGGCTCCGGCATGAAGCACAACGAGCTGGCCGTCCAGATCGTCCGTCAGGCCAGCGTGGCCGACGGGTCGGACTTCGCCATCGTGTTCGCCGCCATGGGCGTCAAGAACGACGTTGCGTCGTACTTCCGCGAGAGCTTCGAGAGCTGCGGCGCGATGGAGCGGGTCGTCATGCTGCTGAACCTCGCCAACGACCCCATCATCGAGCGTATCATCACCCCGCGTGCCGCGCTGACCGTGGCGGAATATCTGGCGTTTGACCTGAACAAGAACGTGCTGGTCATCCTGACCGATATGACGAGCTACTGCGAGGCCCTGCGCGAATTCTCGTCCTCCAAGGGCGAGATCCCGGGCCGCAAGGGCTTCCCCGGCTACCTGTATTCCGATCTGGCCAGCCTGTACGAGCGCGCCGGTATCATCAAGGGCAGCAAGGGCTCTGTGACCCAGATCCCGATCCTGACCATGCCCGGCGACGACATTACCCACCCCATCCCTGACCTGACGGGCTACATCACCGAGGGGCAGATCATTCTGAGCCGCGACCTGTACCGCAAGAACATCCTGCCGCCGGTGGACGTGCTGCCCTCCCTGTCCCGTCTGAAGGACAAGGGCGTGGGCGCCGGCAAGACCCGGGAGGATCACGCGCCCACCATGAACCAGCTGTTCGCCGCCTACGCCAGCGGTAAGGAGGCCAAGGAGCTGATGACCATTCTGGGCGAGGCCGCCTTGAGCCCCACGGACCTGCTGTACGCCAAGTTCGCCGACGAGTTCGAGAAGCGCTACGTCTCGCAGGGGTTCGACGAGAACCGCACCATAGAGCAAACACTGGACCTGGGCTGGGAGCTGCTGCGTATGCTGCCCCGCAGCGAGCTGAAGCGCATCAAGCCGGAGATGCTGAACAAGTATCTGCCGGTGAAGGAGTGAGCGCCATGGCGGGAAAGACTGTCAATCCCACCCGGATGGAGCTGACCCGGCTGAAGG
>OIIP01000366.1_pt1 | contig 12052 bp, 8 predicted proteins | sample 1583261 | NCBI WGS metagenome assembly OIIP01 (sample SAMN02675049, study PRJEB24791) | human gut metagenome, SKBSTL061 | isolation source: stool | host: Homo sapiens | place: USA
CTCTTTCCCTACACGACGCTCTTCCGATCTACATAATGTATATCCAATTCCACCTTCAATTTATCAGGTTTCAGCAGCAAGGTAGCGATACGGATCTCTTTCGGTTTTCTAGCTTGTAATGTTTCCAACAAGTGCTTCATTGTCACCCCGGTATCCACTATATCTTCCACAATCACCACTGTACGACCCTCAATATTATCATTCAAACCTACTAACTCTTTTACCTTTCCGGTAGAAGAAGTTCCTGCATAAGAGGCCAGTTTCACGAAAGAAATTTCACTGGGAATGGTAAGGTTACGCATCAAGTCGGCAGCAAACATGAACGCGCCGTTCAATACACTTAAAAACAAGGGATTAGCTCCTTCTAAATCCCGATTAATCTCACTCGCTACCCGTGCCACTTCTTTTAAGATCCGTTCTTCAGGAATGAAAGGAGTGAAACGTTTATCTTTGATTTGAATGGTATCCATAACCGCTATTTTATTAAATTGCTGCAAAAATAACATTTTTATTCCAAGTATCGAAGTATTCACATAACCTCTTTTTGTAAATAGTGTTATCTTTGTACGTTCAAACAAAAGAGATTGTCATGAAAATTATTTCGAGCACCCAACTAAAAGAGCTGGACAAGTACACGATTGCCAAAGAACCGGTTGCCTCCATTGATTTGATGGAACGGGCAGCCGAAGAACTGACTCGTGCCATTACCCACCGATGGGATACTTCTTTCCATATTGTAGTATTCGCCGGACCGGGAAATAACGGGGGCGATGCGCTTGCCGTAGCCCGTATGTTGTCTAAGCAAAACTATCACGTAGAAGTCTTTCTGTTTAACACCAAAGGAAAACTGTCGGAAGAATGTCAGACCAATCTTGAACGGTTAAAAGAATGCGGCTCGGTGTACTTTACTGAAGTAAGCACACAATTTGATCCTCCAGTCCTGACAGAAAGGCATCTGGTAGTAGACGGATTATTCGGTTCCGGACTCAACAAACCACTGAACGGTGGATTTGCTGCCGTAGTGAAATATATTAATGCATCCAAGGCACAGGTAGTAGCCATTGATGTACCTTCAGGATTAATGTGTGAGGACAACACTTATAATATCCGTCAAAACATGATACGCGCGGATGTCACTCTCAGCATTCAGCTACCTAAGTTATCCTTTCTTTTCCCCGAAAACGAAGACATTGTAGGCGAATGGCAACTATTGGACATCCAACTGAAAAAAGACTTTATTGATACAGCACAAAGTCCCTACTATATCACAGAGGAAGAAGAAATTCGCAGTCTCATCAAACCGCGGAAACGATTTGCCCACAAGGGAACTTTCGGCCATGCACTGCTCATCGCAGGATCTTATGGCATGGCAGGAGCATCCATTTTATCTGCCCGTGCCTGCCTGCGTTCGGGAGTGGGATTACTGACTGTCCATGTACCTATCCACAACCATGATTTACTTCAGACCACTGTCCCCGAAGCCATTGTACAGACAGACATACACGACCATTATTTTGCCGAGCCCGTGGATACAGACCGTTATCAAGCCATAGCCATCGGTCCGGGGTTGGGACAAGAAGAAGATACAGCGTTGGCCATGATGGAACAAATACAAGGTTGTCCGGTACCTTTAGTATTGGATGCGGATGCCATTAATATTTTCGGCACTCACCGCAACTGGCTCAGCCGGATGCCGAAGCGTTGTATTCTCACCCCCCATCTAAAAGAACTGGAACGACTGATTGGTAAATGCATGGATACTTACGAACGGCTGACAAAGACGAAAGAACTGGCAGCCTATCTGCAAAGCTATATCATTATAAAGGGATCATGGAGCACAGTTGTCACCCCCGAAGGAAATTGTTATTTCAATCCCACCGGGAATCCAGGTATGGCAACCGCCGGCAGCGGTGATGTGCTGACCGGTATTCTGGCAGCCTTATTGGCACAAGGATATACTCAAGAAGACGCATGCCGCCTGGGGGTCTACGTACATGGTCTGGCAGGAGACATTGCGGCGGAAGAAAAAGGAGAAATAGGGACCACCTCAAGTGATCTTATTGACGCATTACCCGCAGCATGGAAGAAATTAACAGAAACAAAAGGCAAATTTACAAAAGAATAGCTATATTTGCTTACATATATGATAGAATATAGAAATATGAAAAAAGGATTAATCGCAGCAGGGTTACTGGTTTCATTAAGCGGCACCGCACAAGATGTCAGTACATATACTCCCGGAACCATGGGAGAAGGAGTGGTTTATTATTTGCCTAAGACCGAAATAGAATTGCAAGTCATCGCAACCAAAGTTGTCTACACTCCCGGAGAATTCTGCCAATACGCCGATCGCTATCTGCGCCTTACAGGCATATCATCCCAACCGGAAGAACATTGGGAAATAAACAGTATCAAGGTAAATTCCATAGGCATTCCTGATCCGGACAATGCATACGCTGTAAAACTGAAAGACAAAAGTGCCGCCTCACAAGTAGAATTGACTCCTGAAGGAATCATAAAGGCTATCAACACCACCTCTCCTATAGAAAAAGCACCTGTAACAAAGGTTGCCGATACGGCCAAAAAACGTATTGACCCACGCAGTTTTATGACCGAAGAGATTCTGATAGCCGGTTCTACCGCTAAAATGGCTGAATTGGTGGCGAAAGAAATCTACAATATACGAGAAAGCAAAAACAGCCTGACCCGCGGGCAAGCAGATTATATGCCCAAAGACGGAGCCGCTTTAAAACTCATGCTGGACAATCTGGATGAACAGGAACAAGCCATGATGCAAATGTTTGCCGGCACAACAGACCGCATAGAAAAATCATTTACCATCCGCATAAAACCAGAAGCGGACATGAAAGAAAAAGTAGCTTTCCGTTTCTCAAAGAAACTAGGGATGCTGGATGCCGATAATTTATCCGGTGAACCTTATTACATTTCCATCGTCAACCAAGAAACATTGCCACCGATGGATCCGAAAGGCAAAGAAAAAAAGAAAATGGATGGTGTTATTTATAATATTCCGGGAAAAGCTCAGGTTACCGTATTCACTCCAAACAAACGTTATTTTGACGGAGAACTACCTGTTACACAATTTGGAACAACGGAATGTCTGGTAGATAACCTTTTTAATAAAAAAGTAAACACACGAGTGATCTTTAATCCTAATACCGGAGGAATTGTGAAGATTGATAAAGACTAAAACTTCATCTCACCCCTATATAGCAAAATGAGGGTATCCAGTGCATGGATACCCTCATTTTCACTAAAAGACAATCAATTATTTTTTGATATTTGGTTCCTCCAATCCATACCCCTTTTTCTTATTCTCACCTTTCAGCCACAAAGCAAAGAACAACGCAGCCACACCAAAGCCTGCAAATATCCACATGGGAAGTGTATAATCATAAGTCTGCATTCCATCTACTACCGGTCCTTTGCAATACTCATTCAAGACAAAACCAATCAAAGCAGGTACACCCATCAACCCCCAGTTTTGTACCCAGAAGATCAAAGCGTAAGCTGTACCCAACTGCTTTTCCGGAATAATCTTAGGAACAGAGGGCCACATAGCCGATGGCACCAAAGAAAAGCCAATCCCCAATATAATCATAATGATAGTGGCAAACCACCATACATTCAAGACAGGTAACGCAAACATTGTATGAACAAAAATCAACAGCACAGAACCGATGATCATCAGCGTAGCTCCCTTGCCTATCCGATCGTACACATTACCGAAAAGCGGAGTAAGGAACAAAGTTCCCAATGGTAACAGGCTAGGAATAGTACCCGCCAATTCCGGATCTACATTATATTTCTGCACCATCAAGTCTGTAGCATATTTCAAGAAAGGGAATACGGCAGAATAAAACAACACACACAGCAACGCAATCAGCCAAAATCCTTTATTGGTTACAATCAACCAAATATCTTTCATACGGAAAGGCTCTTCAGGTTCCGCCCCTTCTTCTTCTAAAGAAGCATCCAGTTTCTTATCATAGAAAGTATAAATAAAGAATGCTACCGTACCAATACAAAGCATAGTAAGGCACAGCAACAATGGAGCAGGAATATTAGGATGGAACACACCCTCATCATCAGTAATACCAAAGAAAGTAGCGATAGGAACCGTAACAGCCAAAGCCAGCATAGTGCCTAAACGAGCTGTCGCCATCTCCATGCCCATGGCCAAAGCCATTTCTTTTCCTTTGAACCACTTCACAATAATTTTTGAGACCGTGATACCTGCAATCTCTACACCGACACCAAATATAGCATATCCCAACGCAGCCATTCCTACCTGGGTTTTCATTCCAAGCAAAGTGCTTCCCTCAGCAAATGTAGTAGAAATAGCATAATATTTTAATCCACAGCCCAACACCATCAAAAGGCATGCTCCCATCCCAGTAAAACGCACTCCCATCTTATCCAGAATGATACCACCGATAATAAGCATAAAGGCAAAAACATTGAACCAACCGTATGCACTGGTAAAAATACCATAATCCAGACTATCCCACAGCAGCTCCTTTTCAAGCATCGGTTTTAAGGGGGACATTACATCGGTCAAAAAATAACCGCATAGCATGGTGAAGGCCACCAGCGCCAACACACTCCACCGAAGAGCCTTGGAGTCATTGAGCTTTTTTTGAATTTGTTCTTTCATTCTTTTATAAGATTTTTGATTAATAGTTTTTCATGTTCAGCTTACAAAGATACAGTTTTTTAGGTAGAGAAGCCTCTTTCCATAAAAAAGTTCTATCTTTGCGTGACGATTAAATCGTTTTATTGTAGGAAATCGTCATAAAATTACTTTTTATAAACTTAACTTTATTGATCATGAAAAAAAGCAAAACATTTCTTGTTTGCGCCATGTTGAGTGGCAGCGTCTTATTTTCATCATGCATCGGTTCTTTCGGATTATGGAATAGTTTGAAAGACTGGAATCAGGGAGTAAGCAACAAGTTTGTCAACGAACTTATCTTTCTCGCTTTCCATATTGTCCCTGTTTATGAAATTGCTTATCTGGCAGACGCATTGGTTTTAAATTCCATCGAATTCTGGAGCGGTTCCAACCCTACAGCTTCTATCGGTGAAGTAAAAACAGTGCAAGGAGAAAATGGCGAATACTTGGTAAAAACCAACGAAAACGGTTATACCATTACCAAAAAAGGAGAAGACAAATCTGTAGATTTGGTCTACAACAAAGAAAACAATACATGGAACGCTGTTTCTGGCGAACAGAGCTTCGAACTTGTGAAAATGAACGAAGACGGGACAGCTACTTTGAGCCTGCAAAACGGAACCTCCATGACTGTCACTCCTGATGCACAAGGTATTGCTACCGCAAGAATAGCTATAGGAAACTCTTTGTTTTTTGCAGCAAGATAACAAACACAACATCATTTAAACACAAAGAAAAGGAGTTGTCCATGCAAACAACTTCTTTTCTTTCATAAAACAATACTACTATGAAGAAGCAAATCATGCTAGGCGGCCTGCTCCTATTATTAGGCTCCTGTACTCCCCAAAACAAAGCGAATGACCCGAATGCAATTGACATTGCCGTAAGTCTGGAACACCTCACAGAATTAAAGACCTCCCAATTGGGAAAACAAATCCGTTATATCCCTTTGGAAACAACAGACTCATCCCTGATTGGCAACTCCTATTCCATCAAGTTATCTAAAGACCATATCTTTGTCTCTACCAACGGACGATGCCTGTCATTCAACAAGCAAACCGGAAAATATCTTGGCAGCATCGGGCACAAAGGAGAAGATCCACAAGGCTACAGCAATGCCAACTGCTTTATTCACCCCCATACCAACAATCTCTACTTTTATCGCCAACCCGACAAGTTGGTAAAATACGATACAAAAGGTAACTATCTAGGGCAAGTACACCTACCACAAAAGATTTCCCCATCCCTTTACTTCACTTTTTCCGACTCCCTTATTCTTGCTCATTATGGAGAAGGAATAGGACAACCGCAAGCAAGTGCGTTACTTTACTTCAACGAACAGGGAGAAGTAAAAGACTCATTGCCGGAATTTGCCAATCCAGGTGATCCTATGGGCATGGACCAGATATCCAGCATCAACGTATTCAAGCAATTACCCGGCAACGCTAACATAGGAGGATTAATATATATAAATTACCAGAATGGAACAATGACCGTTCTTCCTATAGACCAGCCTTCACTTTGGCTGAGTAACGGCAGCATACGTTTCAGAAAAGCGTTCAATGACACAATCTATGACATCAAAGGACACGAAGCTACTGTCCATACCACTTTCCATACCGGGCAATGGCATTTCCCGGCTGAAAAAATGGGACAAAAAGAGGATACAGACAACTACATCGTTATAACCGGTATTCTGGAAACTCCCAAACATCTCTTCTTTATATCTCTACAGGGATTATACGACAAGAGAAAACCCTTCTACGGTATTTACGACAAAGAAAAACATATTACTTATATGAATGATGCCACTGTGGGGCTGACAGATGACCTGACGCATTTCATGCCTTTCTATCCCATCACTTGTACAGAAGAAGGAGAGTATGCCACTTTATTGGAGATAGGGAAAATAGACGAATGGATGGATAAAAATCCGGGAATTGTCCAAGAAGGAAAGCTAAGCTTTTTACAGGAAATCAATGAAGAATCTAATCCGGTTTGTGTTATAGTAGGACCTTGACAACCATAAAAGAACGCTGCTTTCCTCACGGAGAGCAGCGTTCTCTTTCTTCAACACGTTGAAGATAACAGTATGCTAAATTAGTCACGACCTCCACCCAATGCCTGATAGAGATTGATTACGCCTTGCATTTCAGTAAAACGGTTAGCAACCTGAGTTAACTCCGCATTAAGCAAAGTCTGCTGAGCCGTCAAAACTTCCAGATAAGTCGTATTCCCATGTTGCATCAGCAAAGAGGTACTTTCCAAAGCTTTATTTAATGAATTTATTTGTTTATCATAATAAACTGATTTATCACGGGCCGTCTGATATTTCACCAAAGCCTCGTTCACTTCACTTCCTGCATTCAACAAAGTCTGTTGAAAACTCAGTTTGGCTTCTTCTTGCTGAGCTTTAGCTATCTTTAGCTGTGCTATGTTCGCACCTTTATTAAACAGTGGCTGGGTCAACGAAGCTACAGCCGTTGCAATGAACTTGCCCGGATTGACAATCATACTTCCTGCTGAATTAGTCCATCCCGCACTTCCACTTAAAACAATAGAAGGATAAAAGGCGGAACGAGCCTGATTTGTGGCATAGAAAGCTGCTTCCAACGAACGCTCCGCACTGCGTACATCGGGACGGTTGGCAAGCATTTGCACAGGGATGCCTACCGGGAAATGTTCCTTCATCATATAAGAACTGTCCCATGTGCCCGTTCTCTCAATAGCATGAGGAGATTCAGCCAACAACAACGACAAACTGTTTTCTACCTGGTTAATTTGTTCTTTCAGATCAAGAACTGAAGTACATATAGTATAATATGTAGCTTCCATTTGTGAAACGGCAGCTTCATTTGCCAATCCGGCTTCCATCAGAGCACGGGTCGCATCTACGGTTTCTTTCCAAGACTTTTCAGTCCGGACAGAGATGGCCAGCTGATTGTCCAGCATCAGCAAGGTATAGTAAGTATTAGCTATACCGGCTATCAGCTGTGTCCGGACAGCCTGTTTATAGTCACGGCTCTGTTCCAGCAATGCTTTCGCCTGGCGTTTCGCATTACGGATACGGCCGAAAATATCAATTTCCCAACTTGCCGCGACTGGTAAAGTATAAGTTTGTGCAGCTTTTCCTTTGTCAAAACTACTTGCTGTCCCCTGAGGTGACAGAGCGAAAGAAGGCAGATAAGCCAATTTGGCTGACAGCATAGCAGCTTCCGCCTCCTTCACACGCCATTGTGCTGACTGCAAATCCGTATTGTTCCGCAAGCCTTGCTCTATCAATTCCTGAAGCCGCGGATCAGTAAAAATCTCCTGCCAGCTCAGATTGCCGATATTATCCACGGTATCAGCAACCGCCACCTCTTCCCCATACAAATTATCGGGCACTTCGGTTGCAGGTTTATATTTGGTATATATGCCGCAGCTACTCAGTGTGAGTGCTGCGACAGTCAGAGTGATGATCTGTTTTTTCATTTTTTCTCTTCGTTTTTGCTTTCGATGTGGTGTTGTCTCTCTTCTTTTGCTTCTACACATTCCTCTTGAATCTGCCAATCGGCCGCCGGCTGAAACTGAATAGGACGTACCTTTTCCTGTAAATATTGGAATACGATAAACAAAGAAGGTACAATAAACAGCAACGCCAGCGTACCGATCACCATTCCACCCACAGTACCTGTTCCCAGCGAACTGTTTCCATTAGCACCTACTCCACTGGCAACCATCAACGGGAACAGACCGAAAATCATAGTCAGTGCCGTCATCAGGATAGGACGCAAACGGGCTTTGGCGGCAGAAAGTGCAGCGGAAGTCAGGCTCATACCTGCCTTACGACGCTCGGTAGCGTACTCGGTCAGCAAAATGGCAGTCTTAGCAAGCAAACCTATCAACATAATCAAACCGGTCTGCAAATAAATATTGTTCTCCAGTCCCATCATCTTTGCAAACAGGAAGCTACCCATCAACCCAAACGGAACAGACAACAACACTGCAAACGGAATGAGGAAACTTTCATAAAGTGCACTTAAAATCAGGTAAATCATCAAGAAACAGATAGCAAAGATGATAATGGTAGTACCTCCTTGGTCGGTCTCTTCACGAGTAATACCACCAAAATCGTACCCAAAACCTTTGGGAAGTGCCTGTACGGCAGTTTCCTGAACGGCACGGATAGCATCACCGGTACTATACCCTTCGGCAGGCATTGCATTTACAGCAATAGAGTTGAACATATTAAAACGGCTCAACGATTCTGCCCCATAACTGCGGGTCAATGTCACAAACTGGCTGAGAGGAGCCATCTCGCCATTAGACATACGCACAAAGATATTATTCAACGAGCTTTCATCCACACGATATTTCGGATCTGCCTGAATCATAACCTTATACACTTTAGAAAAACGATTAAAATTTGAGACATACTGCCCACCATAATAGCCAGACAATGTGCTTAGCACAGCATCCGGAGTGATACCGGCACGCTTACATTTGGACGCATCCACTTCTACCGTCCATTGCGGATAACGGATATCAAAAGTAGAGTATGCCATCGCGATCTCGGGACGTTGGTTCAGAGCACCCAGATATTGTTGAGTGGTATTGAAGAAAGTGCCCACATCACCACCTTGTTTATCCTGCATATGGAGTTCCAACGCATTACCCATACCATACCCCGGAATCATACCCGGAGAAATAGCAAATATACTGGCATCCTTGATGTCTGCCGTACGGCCATATACCTGTCCGATTACTGCCTGAACATCATTTTCCTTTCCTTCACGCTCATCCCAAGGTTTCAGTTTCAGAATCAACATACCAAAAGAGTTACCCTGTCCGGCTAGCAGACCATAACCTGCCACACGCTGCACATGCAGCACCTGAGGAATATCCATCATGCGCTTTTCAATACGCATCATTACGTCATTAGTCGTTTTTAATGAACTACCTGCCGCCGTGCTGACATTCACAAATACAACCCCCTGGTCTTCATCAGGCACCAAACTGGTTTTAGTTGTATTCATTAAGAAAGCCAATAGTACTACCGAGGCCACAAGAAGTGTCCATACCATCCATTTGCGTTTAATAAAGAACAATACCCCTTTCTTATATCTTTCAATCATTGCATCGAAAGCAGCATTGAACGCTTTACGGAAACGTGCTGCAAAATTATTTTTTTCTGTCCCATCCTCATTGATATACGGTTTCAAGAACAAAGCACACAGCGCCGGACTCAAAGTCAGTGCATTGACGGCAGAGATACCTACGGCAACCGCCATAGTCAAACCAAACTGAGTATAGAAAGTACCGGAAGTTCCACTCATAAACGAAACCGGAATAAACACAGCCATAAATACCAACGAAGAAGAGATGACCGCATTGCTAATCCCCTTCATCGCATCAATACTAGCCATATAAGAAGAACGATACCCCACATCAAAACGCGCCTGCACCGCCTCGACGACAACAATGGCATCATCCACCACCGTACCGATCACCAACACCAAAGCAAACAGGGTAATCAGGTTGATACTGAATCCTGCTATGGACATAAAAGCAAATGTACCAATCAAGGATACAATGATCCCCACCAATGGAATAATAGTAGAACGAATATCCTGCAAGAATACATATACAATTAAGATTACCAAAAAAATGGCCTCAAACAAGGTCTTTATCACCTCATGAATAGATGCATACAAAAAGTCATTGGAGCTCATTACCTGAACCATCTCCACCCCTTTGGGCAGATCTTTCTTTGCTTCTTCCAAAAAGGCATCAATATTATTATTTACTTCTGTTGCATTAGATCCTGCCGTCTGAAAAATCATACAGGAAATACCAGGATGACCATTCATAGCCCCATGATAGGCATAGCTTTCCTCGCCCATCTCTATATCGGCAATTTCTTTCAGCTTCAACACTTCGCCATTATCCGAAGACCGGATCACAATTTCTCCAAACTCTTCCGGAGTAATCAGACGCCCTTTATACTTCATTGTATATTGATAAGTTTCATCAGAGTTTTCTCCGAATGAACCGGTAGCCGATTCAATATTCTGTTCAGCCAGCACTTGGGTCACATCCGATGGAATCAATTTATACTGGGCCATCACGTCAGGCTTCATCCAGATACGCATACTATAGTCACCACCCATAATCATCATATCACCCACACCCTGGATACGAAGAATTGCAGGTTTCAAATTAATACTGATATAGTTGGACAAGAATTTCTCATCATACGAATCATCCGGACTATATAGTGAGAACATCTGCAAAATACTGGTCTGCCGCTTTGAGGTAGTCACACCCACCTGAGTCACTTCGGCAGGAAGCTGTCCGGTCGCCTTGGATACACGATTTTGCACATTAACAGCCGCCATATCAGGATCTGTTCCTTGTTTAAAATACACAGTAATATCTACAACTCCGGCATTTGAAGCGGTAGAAGTCATATAAGTCATATTTTCCACACCGTTAATCGCTTCCTCCAACGGAGCGATAACACTCTTCTGAAGAGTTTCCGCACTGGCACCGAAATAAGAAGTGCTTACCTGAATGGTAGGCGGAGCTATATCCGGGTATTGCTCGACGGGCAAAGTGAACAACCCGATAATCCCCACTACTACTATCGAAATAGAAATAACAGCCGACAGGATGGGGCGTTCTATAAAGGTTCTTAAATTCATAGTCTTTCTTAGTTCTGTTTTACTTTAATGGGAGTACCTTCACGCAGCAAACCTACGCCTTCCGCTACAATGATATCCCCCTCTTTCAATCCATCGTTCACGATATATTCCTGTCCTCCATTTACACGGGTCACACTGACAGGAGCTGATTGTGCCTTGCCGTCCACGACTTTATATACGTATGTAATATCCTGAATTTCAAAAGTGGTAGCCTGAGGAATAACCAAACTTCCTTTCATCGTAACCGGAAGAATCACATTTCCCGATGTTCCGCTATACAGCAACCCATTCTTATTCGGGAATACGGCACGCAGACTTGCGGTACCCGTATTACGGTCTACCACCCCACTGATGGTTTCAATGCGTCCCTTTTCGCCATACATAGACTTGTCATTCAATTGCAGTTCCACTTCCGGCATATTTTTCAACGCTTCTGCTTTGGAACCATATTGACGGGTCAGAGCCAACAATTGATTTTCAGTCATCGAAAAATAAACATACATATCCGAATTATCAGAAACCGTAGTCAACGGTTGTGGCAAACTGGCACTAACCAATGCACCTACCCGATAAGGCAATGTACCAATCACTCCATCCGCAGGACTTTTCACTTCTGTATACGAAAGATTATTGCGAGCACTCACCTCCTGCGCTTTCGCCTGAGATCGGA
>OIIP01000369.1_pt1 | contig 12018 bp, 10 predicted proteins | sample 1583261 | NCBI WGS metagenome assembly OIIP01 (sample SAMN02675049, study PRJEB24791) | human gut metagenome, SKBSTL061 | isolation source: stool | host: Homo sapiens | place: USA
ATATCTTTCCACTGGGATACCGGTTTTTTTTTCAATTGTTTCTTAATGGCTGAAGCCGTTTTTCTATCTTTACAATGAATCACTGCTCCCCGATAATGCGGCAATTCCCAGGCATAGTCTGATTTATGTTGCTTGAAGAAGCGTTCCAGGTCATCCTCATTCCAGGCTTCATCACCCGATTGATATTTTTGCGACAAATAAGCCGCAAGCAAACCATCCTGCAATTCCTGCACCCGGAACTCCAGTTCTTCCTTCTGTTCTGCAGAAAGCTCCTTCCATGTACAATTGCCATTCTTCTCCAGATAATTCAATAACAGTTCCCGTTTTTCTTCAAAACTGACACCCTGCCTGCGGTCTATCCATTTCACTATATGAATGCCCATAGGTGAATAAAAAGGAGCTGAAATCTTATTTCTTTCCAAAGATTCCAGTTTGTCTATCCATTCCTGCATATTCTTGTTCACAGGCATCCACGGCAACACTCCTCCCACATTTTTACAAGCTTCATCATCCGAGTACCGGCGGGCCAGCGTTGCAAAATCCGCGCCTTCCCGCAATGCTTCATAAACCGAATCCATTTGCTGCCGCACCCTCATTTCCTCCTGACGGCTTGCATTCTGGGATAAATATTTGCTAATATGGGCAATTTTGATCCAATCATTTGCCTGCAAACGTTGTTCACCTTGCAGGTATAACCGGCGGGCAGCCTGTTCCTCCTTTTCTGCATCTGCCAAATAAGTTCTTAAAAGTTTGCCCCGATACCAGTCCACCTGCCTGCGGAAAACAGACAACGTATCTATTCCCATATCATGTGCATAGCGTACTTTTAATTTATAGTTGATAAAAGAAGGTAGAAAAGAAAGCGGGGTCCGATGAGAAGATTTACGAAAATAATATTCAAACTCGGAACGTTTTACAGGTTCACCGTCAATAGATAACACAACTTCTCCTTGCGCCCGCATTTTGAACGCGAACACAAGGAGAAGCGACAGAATACCGACAACTCTACGCGGCATCATTTATAAGTTTTTATTGAGGACGGCTATAGTTAGGAGCCTCACTAGTTATAGCGACATCATGCGGATGACTTTCCAGGACACCTGCATTCGTGATGCGGGTAAATTTGGCATCGTGCAACTGCTCTATATTGGCAGCGCCACAGTATCCCATACCTGCACGAAGACCGCCTACCAACTGATAGATTACTTCATACAAAGTACCTTTATAAGGTACACGGGCTGCAATACCTTCCGGAACCAGTTTCTTCACATCAGCAGTTCCACTCTGGAAATAACGGTCTTTCGAGCCATTCTCCATCGCTTCCAAAGAACCCATACCCCGATAAGACTTGAATTTACGTCCGTTGAAGATAATTGTATCACCCGGTGACTCTTCCGTTCCGGCAACCAATGAACCGATCATTACACTATAACCGCCGGCAGCCAAAGCTTTTACCACATCCCCCGAATAACGCAAGCCACCATCAGCAATCAAGGGTATACCTGTACCTTTCAGCGCCTTGGCAACATCATAAACGGCAGAAAGCTGGGGAACACCCACACCGGCAACCACACGGGTAGTACAGATAGAACCCGGACCGATACCGACCTTCACACCATCCGCACCGGCTTCCACCAACATTTTGGCAGCTTCGCCCGTAGCGATATTACCTACCACAATATCAATGTTCGGGAAGCGTTTCTTGGCCTCTTTCAATTTTTCAATCACATACATGGAATGTCCGTGGGCAGTATCAATAACGATAGCATCCGCACCGGCATCCACCAAAGCCTGCATACGATCCAATGTATCGGCAGTCACACCTACACCGGCAGCTACGCGCAAACGGCCTTTGGCATCCTTGCAAGCCATCGGTTTATCTTTCGCTTTTGTAATATCTTTATAAGTAATAAGACCTACCAGTTTACCTTCCTTATCCACCACCGGCAACTTTTCAATCTTATGCTCTTGCAGAATCCGTGAGGCAGCCTCCATGTCAGTGGACTGGTTGGTAGTGACAATATTCTCCTTCGTCATTACCTCATCAATACGTTTGTCCATATCCTTCTCAAAACGAAGGTCACGGTTCGTCACAATACCTACCAAATATCTTTCATCGTCTACTACAGGGATACCGCCGATTCTATATTCAGACATCAACGCAAGTGCATCTCTCACAGTAGATCCTCTCTTGATAGTCACAGGATCATAAATCATACCGTTTTCCGCACGTTTCACTATGGCTACCTGACGTGCCTGCTCTTCGATAGACATGTTTTTGTGAATCACACCGATCCCCCCTTCACGGGCAATGGCAATGGCCATTTTCGCTTCCGTAACCGTATCCATAGCGGCAGTCACAAAGGGAACTTTCAACTCGATGTTGCGTGAGAACTTAGTCGTGAGTTCGACTGTTTTTGGTAAAACTTCAGAATAGGCAGGGATCAACAATACATCGTCGTAGGTTAATCCGTCCATTACGATTTTATCTGCAATAAATGACATAGGGCTTTATGCGTTTAGATTTTATTGCGTGCAAATATACGCATTTTATTCAATATGGGAAAACGATGGAATATTTTTTTGTTAAGAAGAAAGGAATTTTAGTAGAACATGTCTTCCTTTATATCTTCCCCTGCATTTTGCAAGGATAACTCAACAACTTACTCTATCTCATCCCTAATAACAAAAAATAAAAAGAAAGCTGTCTATATAATGAATGTGACACTGATACAAGAAAAGCCAGACTTGGAGTTATGCAAGCCCGGCTTTCTTATTATTATCAAAACAACCAAAGATAAATCAATTTGCCATTTCAGAAATAAACTTAATACGAACCAACCGGATTTCATCCTCGGTATAGTCATCACCCAGCTCATCCATCGCGTCATCTATTTTATCTGTTGTAGATTCCTTGAAGTAATCATAAATATCGTTCAAATGGTCTTCATCCATAATTTCCTCTAGGAAGTAATCAATATTCAGCTTAGTCCCCGAATAAACAATAGCCTCTACTTCATCCAATAATTCACCGAACTCCAATCCCTTTGACACAGCAATGTCGTCCAAGGCCACCTTCCGGTCAATAGCCTGAATGATGGATACCTTCAGTTTGGATTTATTGGCCACCGTACGGACACGCAAATCCTCCGGACGCTCTATTTCATTTTCCTCACAATGCTTCTTTATCAATACGCAGAACTCCTGACCATAACGTTTTGCCTTTCCGGCACCTACGCCCGGAATATTCTGCAATTCTTCCAAAGTCACCGGATAAATGGTAGCCATCGCCTCCAAAGAAGGATCCTGGAAAATAACATACGGCGGCACATCCAGTTTCTTGGACAGCTTCTTGCGCAAATCCTTCAACATAGAGTAAAGCACGGGGTCTACTGCACAAGAGGCACCTCCCCGAACCGGAGTTTCTTCTTCCTCCTCCTCAAAATCATTGTCTTCAACAATCTTGAAGGATTTCGGTTTTTTCAAGAATTTATGTCCTTCGGGGGTAACCTTCAACAGACCGTAATTCTCTACGTCTTTACTTAAATAACCCGCTATCAAAGCCTGACGGATGACAGCATTCCACATTTTTTCTTCTTCTCCCATGCCTGAACCGAATACTTCCAGTTCTTCATGTTTATGAGCAAGTACTTCTGACGTTTCCTTACCCAAAAGAATATCAATTATATAATCTGCTTTAAAGTTTTCTTTCACTGCTATGATTGCTTCAATCACAGCACATAATGAATCCTGAGCCTCCACTTGCTTTTTAGGATTTAAACAATTATCACAATTTCCACAATTCTCCTCTGTATATTCTTCCCCAAAATAATGTAACAATGATTTACGACGGCATATAGAAGACTCTGCGTATGCAGCTGTTTCCAACAGCAACTGTTTACCGATTTCCTGCTCTGCCACGGGCTTTCCCTGCATAAACTTCTCCAGCTTCTGCAAGTCCTTGTTGGAATAGAACGTAATACACTGACCTTCCCCTCCGTCACGACCGGCTCTCCCCGTTTCCTGATAATAACCTTCCAGACTTTTCGGAATATCATAATGTATCACAAAGCGCACATCGGGTTTGTCAATTCCCATCCCAAAAGCGATGGTAGCTACAATCACATCTATATCCTCTTTCAAGAACCCGTCTTGATTGGCTGTGCGTGTAGCAGAATCCATACCGGCATGATAAGCACGCGCATTGATTCCGTTAGCTTGAAGCACTTCAGCCAATTCTTCCACCTTCTTACGGCTCAAACAGTAGATAATACCTGATTTACCAGGATTAGCCTTGATAAACTTGATAATATCCCTGTCAATATTATTTGTCTTCGAGCGCACTTCGTAATACAGGTTCGGACGATTGAAAGAGGACTTGAACTCCTGCGCATCCTGCATACCCAGATTTTTTTGAATATCCATACGCACTTTCGGAGTTGCTGTAGCAGTAAGGGCAATCACCGGCGCCTTTCCTATTTCATTGATAATAGGACGGATACGACGGTACTCCGGACGGAAGTCATGCCCCCATTCCGAAATACAGTGTGCTTCATCCACCGCATAAAATGAAATCTTCACTCCTTTCAAGAAATCTACATTCTCCTCCTTTGTCAAAGATTCGGGAGCAACGTAGAGCAATTTGGTTTTGCCGCTCAGGATATCCGATTTAACCTGGTCTATAGCTGATTTGTTCAATGACGAATTTATAAAGTGTGCTACTCCGTCTTCCTCACTGAAATTACGCATGGCATCCACCTGGTTCTTCATCAATGCAATTAAAGGAGATATAACGATTGCTGTTCCATCCATGATAAGGGATGGCAACTGATAGCATAACGATTTACCACCGCCCGTAGGCATCAAAACAAATGTATCATTTCCGGCAAGCAGATTACGGATAATCGCTTCCTGATTACCTTTGAAAGTATCAAATCCAAAATACTTTTTTAATGCGTCCGTTAAATTTATATTCTCCGTCATTGTATCAATAGTTTTTCACGGTTTTCCCGATTTCTTGTTTTACATCTTTTGTTGCCTAACAAAGTTATAAACAAGTTCTCAAATTACACGAATATTTCGGGTAATATTTTTCAGAAGAATTGCATTTTTTCTTTCTCTCTCCCTTTATATCTTGATACTAAGCTGTTTGCATCCGCGAGATATTCGCTTTTCCCATCTGCTGTTTTGCAAAATCAAGTGTCACTTCATACTTTTTCGCTTTCTGAGAGGGAATTTCAAACATAACGTCCATCATGATCGTTTCCACAATGGAACGTAATCCGCGTGCTCCTAACTTATACTCAATAGCTTTGTCTACAATATACTCGAATACTTCGGGTTGAAACTCCAGCTTGACCCCATCCATCTCAAATAATTTAACATACTGTTTGATAATGGAATTCTTCGGTTCCGTCAAGATATTGCGCAAAGCGGTTCTATCCAACGGATTCAGGTAAGTCAAAATGGGCAGACGGCCTATGATTTCAGGAATCAGCCCGAATGATTTCAAATCCTGAGGGGCAATATATTGCATCAAGTTGCCGCGATCTATCTTCACCACGTCCTTTGCCGCGCTATAACCTACCACATGCGTATTCAAACGTTGCGCAATTTTGCGTTCAATACCATCAAATGCCCCACCACAAATAAACAGAATGTTTTTCGTATTGACCGGAATCATTTTCTGGTCGGGGTGTTTACGTCCTCCCTGAGGTGGCACATTCACGATAGATCCTTCCAGCAGTTTCAACAGACCTTGTTGTACACCTTCACCACTTACATCACGAGTAATGGAGGGGTTATCTCCTTTACGGGCAATCTTGTCAATCTCATCAATAAATACGATGCCTCTTTCAGCTTCCGCCACATTATAATCCGCTACTTGAAGCAGACGGGTTAAAAGACTCTCAATATCTTCACCCACATATCCGGCCTCTGTCAGCACGGTGGCGTCAACAATGGTAAACGGCACATGCAATAATTTGGCAATAGTGCGTGCCAGCAAGGTTTTTCCCGTTCCCGTACTACCTACCATAATGATATTGGACTTTTCAATCTCTATATCATCCTTATCCACTTTTTGGAGCAGACGCTTGTAATGATTGTAAACGGCAACGGAAAGATAGCGTTTGGCGTCATCCTGACCAATAATGTATTGGTCAAGAAATTCCTTGATTTCCTTTGGCTTCGGAAGTTCCTTCAAGTTCAACTCACCCGGTGCACCTTTTTTTTGATGCATGGCCTCCTGCATAATTTCATATGCCTGCTCCGAGCAACTGTCACAAATGCAGCCGTTCATTCCGGTTATCAGAAATCCGACTTCATTTTCCGAACGTCCGCAGAAACTACATTTCCTTCTACTGTTTCTAGGTGTTTTATTATCTTCCAATGTTTATTCCTTTAAATATCCAAGTTTCCTAATGCGTCTTTAAGAAAGAAGCCTGCATGAAATGATAGCGGAAACCTGGGTTGTTTTTAGTACTGTTATTCTTATCGAATGGAAATAAATACATTATAGAGCAGCCGGTTTGCGTGACAGCACCTCATCAATCATACCATATTCCTTAGCTTCCTGAGCTGTCATCCAGTAGTCACGGTCAGAGTCTGCCCATACTTTATCAAAATCCGTATGAGAGTGGTCTGCAATAATGGTATACAGTTCTTTCTTCAACTTTTGGATTTCACGGGCCGTGATCTCAATATCCGAAGCTTGTCCTTGCGCGCCTCCCATCGGCTGATGAATCATCACGCGTGAGTGAGTCAACGCAGAACGTTTACCTTCTGTTCCCGCAACCAACAGCACGGCAGCCATCGAAGCGGCCATACCTGTACAGATCGTGGCAACATCACTATTGATGAACTGCATGGTATCATAAATACCTAATCCAGCGTAAACAGATCCTCCGGGAGAATTGATATAAATAGATATATCTTTACCAGACTCTACTGAGTCCAAATATAAAAGCTGCGCCTGGAGTGTATTGGCTGTATAATCATCAATCTGTGTACCCAGAAAAATAATTCTGTCCATCATCAGTCGGGAAAACACATCCAACTGAGTCACATTCAACTGACGCTCCTCCAAAATATAAGGATTCAGATATCCTTGCGACTTGATGACATCATCCAGCACCATACTGTTCATACCCAAATGCTTGGTAGCAAATTTTCTAAAATCATCCATAATCTAATGGTTTAGTTATTAGTAACAAAAAAGGGTTTTCAACCTCTATTTTTCAAACAAACAAAAGTACAAAAAAATACGGTTAACGTATCCAATACTCTTATCTATAACGAAAATTTATGGTCAAAAACCCCTTTTTTAGAAAGTTTTAGCAATCACTTACTTCGACTTACTAAGTTATTATTCAAACATTTTGTTGAATTCTTCCATAGAAACCGTTTTGTGGTTTAAAGTAGCCTTAGCTTTCAATGCGGCAGAAAGTTTGCTTTCAGCAGCACGGTTTACCAAACCTTCTACAGATTCCTGCTTCTTCAACATTTCTTTTGCATAGTTCTCTAGAACATCTTCAGGGATATTCAACATTCCGTATTGAGCAAACTGAATGCGAGTTGCTTCCTTGGCCATATTCATCACATCAGCTTGTTCCACTTTAATATCATTATTCTTGAGCAATTGCTCTTTAATCAGATGCCAAGTCAGCTCTTCAATACTCTTGTCATAGTTTTCAGCGACAAAAGCTTCACCCTTCTCTTCATTATTCAGCAACATGATACGCTTCAGTAACGCATCGGGGAATTCCAACTTACCAATCTTATTAACCAAATATTCACGAACATCGATCAAGAATTTATAATCGCTATCTGATTCGAACTGCTTTGCAATTCCTTCTTTGATCTTAGCGCGAAATTCTTCCTCACTGCTTACAGCGCCTTCGCCAAATACATTATCGAACAATTCCTGATTCAACTCAGCGGGAACCATACGGGTGATCTCTTCCACCTGGAAGCTGAAGTTACCTTTCACACCGGCAACTTCCTCTTTCTTTATCTTCAATAAAGAAGAAAGTTCAACTTCATTATTATCAAATGCTACAGCAGGATTAAATACCAGCACATCATTTACTTTAGCACCGTTAAATATAGCCTTTTGCTCATCATTCTTCATATAAGCCGGCATCATTACCGCACCTTCTACCTGAATACCGCCTTCTTTAGTATTTCCATTTTCATCCAATTCAGCCAACAGACCTTTAATCATGTCTTTGTCTTCATACTGCTCTACTTTATCATATTTTGCAGCACGCTGAGTATACATTTTAACCTGCTGTTCTATCAGTTCGTCTGAAACTTCGATAGTATAGTAATCCACTGTATCCGCAGCTGAGATTTCAGCTGTAAATTCAGGAGCCAAAGCGATGTCGAACACAAATTCAAAATCTTCTTGCGTATCGAAATCGATAGGTTTCATCTTTTCTTCATTAGGCAACGGCATACCCAACATATTCACTTTGTTGTCGCGGATATATTCGTTTACCTTTTCCTGCATCATTTTATCAACCTCTTCTACAAGGACAGACTTGCCAAATTGTTTTTTAATCAAACTCATAGGCACCATACCCGGACGGAATCCCGGAATATTAGCTTTCTGACGGTAAGTCTTCAGTGTCTTTTCTACTCTTGCCTGATAATCAGCTTTTTCCAGTTTTAAAGTAAGCAATGCACTCACTTTGTCAACGTTTTGCAATGAAATATTCATTCTGAACTTTATTTATTTAATTATTACTTCTTTCTGTTTTTCACCAAAGAGGTTGCAAAATTAGTGTTTAATCTTTCAATAACCAAATACACAGACTAAAAAATACTAATTGACAGCAGAAAGTATCCATTTAAAATGACTGACTAAGAAACCGATTCAAAAAAAAGAAAAAAAAGTTGTTTTTCTTCTTGCAAATTCAAAATTTATGCGTTCCTTTGTGCCCGACTGGTGATACTAATTATAGCTAGTGATTTTTATTACAAGGTTTTACTTTTGTACGAATAGCACTTATGTAAACTCTCTGTCGTTCGAATCCCCTACTTCATTAATAATCACCACTCAGAGAGTATTTTTTATTTTAATTATTTTTATTTTTTCACTATGAACATGTATGTTGGAAACCTTAACTACCGTGTTAAGGAAGGAGATTTGGAACAAGCAATGGCGGCTTATGGAGTTGTTACTTCTGTAAAAGTTATCAAAGACCGCGAAACAGGTAAATCTAAAGGATTTGCGTTTGTTGAAATGGAAAATGATGCAGAAGCAGCCCAGGCCATGAATGAACTGAACGGTTCGGAATTCATGGGACGCCAATTGGTAATCAAGGAAGCAAGACCTAGAGACTAATTACTTATCTGATACAATCAAAAAAAGCTCTGAACAGATTCAGAGCTTTTTTTATATCCCACGTCTCCGGTTTTATACATTGTTTTCCTGCCTGTCCTTTTCCGCCAATTGAAAATCCTTACGGCGAAGCACAAAATTAGTGCCTAGATATTTCTCACGGACAACAGGATTTTCCGCTAGTTCTTCAGGGGTTCCCTGAAACAGAATTTTTCCTTCAAACAACAGATACGCACGGTCGGTCAAGCGCAACGTTTCCAATGCATTATGGTCGGTAATTAAAATACCGATATTTTTATCCTTCAATTTCCATACAATGTGCTGGATATCCTCTACAGCAATAGGGTCTACTCCTGCAAAGGGTTCATCCAACATAATGAATTTAGGATCGATAGCCAGACAACGTGCAATCTCCGTACGACGACGCTCACCTCCAGAAAGTTGGTCTCCCAAATTCTTACGTACTTTCTGCAAACGGAACTCGGCAATCAAACTTTCCAGTTTGTCCTTTTGATATTCCGGAGTAGTATTAGTTAACTCTAACACAGAGGCAATATTATCCTCCACACTCATCTTACGAAAGACAGAAGCCTCCTGCGCTAAATATCCAATACCATTCTGAGCACGCTTATATACAGGATAACTGGTAATATCCAAGTCATTTAGGAATATATGCCCCTCATTCGGCACGATAAGTCCCGTAGTCATATAAAACGAAGTAGTCTTACCGGCACCATTCGGTCCCAATAACCCTACAATCTCTCCCTGCTTCACATCAAAAGAAACATGACTTACTACCGTACGCTTGCCGTATTTCTTCACCAGATTTTCTGTACGAAGTATCATACGGTTGTCATCGGTCACTGTATTTTGTTGTTCTATTTCCTGCTCTGACATATCCATGTATTTTGCGACAAAAATACTAAAAAAGTTTAGGAAACGCATAACAGAACAGAAAATCAGAACTTCTTTTGCATTTATATAGACAAAAAAGGCTACTTTTGCAGGAAATTGTGAAAACTATGATGATAAGACCCATAACAACCGTAGGGAAATATATCATGCTGATGGGGCGTACTTTTGCTCGTCCGGAACGTATGCATATGTTTTTCAAGCAATATCTCAATGAGATGGTACAGTTGGGAGTAAATTCCATCGGTATTGTACTGCTGATTTCTTTTTTCATTGGTGCCGTAATTACCATTCAAATCAAATTAAACATCGAAAGCCCGTGGATGCCCCGTTTTGTGGTAGGCTACACCACCCGCGAAATCATGTTGCTGGAATTCTCCTCCTCCATCATGTGCTTGATCCTGTCAGGAAAGGTAGGTTCTAATATTGCCTCCGAAATAGGCACCATGCGTGTAACCCAACAGATTGACGCATTGGAAATCATGGGAGTCAATTCTGCTGGATACCTTATTCTTCCTAAAATTATAGCTTTAATGACAATGATTCCTTTTTTGGTTATTTTCAGCATATTCTCGGGAATTATTGGTGCTTTTTGCACCTGTTGGTTCGGAGGAGTCATGAATGCCGAGGATTTGGCCTATGGTCTGCAATATAGTTTTCAGGAATGGTTTGTATGGTGCAGTTTTATTAAATCTATCTTTTTCGCTTTCATTATTTCCAGTGTATCTGCTTATTTCGGTTACACGGTAGAAGGAGGTTCTATTGCAGTAGGTAAAGCCAGTACAGATTCTGTAGTAATGAGCAGTGTACTCATTCTATTTTCCGATTTAGTATTAACACAACTTTTAATGGGATGATACAAGTTAAATCATTATATAAATCATTCGAGGGAAAAGACGTATTGGTGGATATCAATGCTACTTTTAACAATGGTAAGACCAATCTGATTATCGGTCAGAGCGGTTCCGGGAAGACGGTATTAATGAAGTGTATCGTCGGTTTGCTGACTCCCGAAAAAGGCGAGATTCTGTATGACGGACGCAACTTCCTCAACATGAATAAAAAAGAAAAAAAGACATTGCGCCGCGAAATGGGAATGATTTTCCAAAGTGCCGCCTTGTTCGACTCTCTTACCGTACTAGAGAATGTAATGTTTCCATTGGATATGTTCTCAAACGATACGTATCGTGACCGCGTAAAACGCGCCCAATTCTGCCTGGACCGTGTGAACCTGATTGAGGCACAAAGCAAATATCCGGGAGAAATCAGTGGTGGTATGCAAAAGCGTGTAGCAATTGCACGTGCACTCTGTATGACACCTGATATTATGCTTTTTGATGAGCCTACCAGTGCCCTCGATCCCGAAATGGTCGGTGAAGTTCTGCAGGTTATGAAACAGCTTGCAGCTGATGGTATGACAATGGTTATTGTAACTCATGAAATGGGATTTGCAAGAGAGGTTGCTGACCGTGTCATGTTTGTGGATGAAGGAAGAGTAAAAGAGCAGGGAACTCCGGAAGAGTTCTTTGCAAATCCTAAGGATGAGCGTTTAAAGGAATTCCTGTCAAAGGTTCTGTAAAAATAAAGAAATATAAAAGAAAAAAGTTCTGTTTTCTTAAGAGACAGAACTTTTTTCTTTAAGAATTGCGAAAGACTATTGCTATTTTTTTATTTATGTATAGTATAGATTGTATGAAGAAAATAAAAACTATAATTCCACTTATTATTACATTTTGTATGAATGCTGTGGTATATTAGAT
>OIIP01000371.1_pt1 | contig 11959 bp, 8 predicted proteins | sample 1583261 | NCBI WGS metagenome assembly OIIP01 (sample SAMN02675049, study PRJEB24791) | human gut metagenome, SKBSTL061 | isolation source: stool | host: Homo sapiens | place: USA
TCTTTCCCTACACGACGCTCTTCCGATCTATTAACGCAGGAAGATGGAAAACCCAATTCTTTGAGATTTGACAATGTTGCTACTACCATGATGATGTGTCCTGATATGGAAACTGAAACTATCGTGCTGAATGCTTTGAATGAAACAAAAAGTTTCAGCATGAAAGATAATAAAGTATACTTATTAGGTGAAAATGGAAATGAATTGCTGGTGTTGAAGAAACGATAATCCATATACATTCAAATAGATATGGTCGGCCTATTTTCTCATAAACGAGAAAATAGGCCGATTGCATTTATGGCATTATGCTAGGATGCTGACAGGTATTTTATTTGGTGGAGTTCTGACATTCTTGCCTTATATGAATCCATTTAAAAGTATCATATAGCAAATAAATCAGTCATTTTGTCAGCCTTTGTCACATTCTTATTTTTGGCATACCGTTTGTTTTATGAAGGACGTGCGGTTGGTGCACCAAAGAAAAAAGAAGTCCTTCGTGAACCATTCGCCAAGAAATCAGTTTAATTGAAAACAAATAAATAAAGATATATAATTATGGGAAAGATTATTGGTATTGACTTAGGAACCACAAACTCATGTGTTTCAGTATTTGAAGGTAATGAACCGGTAGTAATCGCAAACAGTGAAGGTAAACGTACTACTCCGTCTATCGTTGCATTTGTTGACGGTGGTGAACGTAAAGTAGGTGATCCTGCAAAACGTCAGGCAATCACTAATCCGCAACGTACTATTTTCTCTATCAAGCGTTTCATGGGTGAAACTTGGGATCAGGTACAGAAGGAAACTGCTCGTGTTCCTTATAAAGTAGTGAAAGGTGACAATAATACTCCGCGTGTAGATATTGACGGACGTCTTTATACTCCGCAAGAAATTTCAGCTATGATTCTGCAGAAGATGAAGAAAACTGCTGAGGATTATCTGGGACAAGAAGTTACAGAAGCCGTTATCACCGTTCCGGCATACTTCTCGGACTCACAACGTCAGGCTACTAAAGAAGCTGGTCAGATTGCAGGTCTGGAAGTGAAACGTATTGTGAACGAACCGACAGCTGCTGCTTTGGCTTATGGTTTGGATAAGGCTCACAAAGATATGAAGATTGCTGTATTCGACCTTGGTGGTGGTACATTCGATATCTCTATCCTTGAGTTTGGTGGTGGTGTATTCGAAGTACTTTCTACTAACGGTGATACTCACTTGGGCGGTGATGACTTCGATCAGGTAATCATTGACTGGTTGGTACAGGAATTCAAGAATGACGAAGGTGCGGATTTGACAAAAGATCCGATGGCTATGCAACGTCTGAAAGAAGCTGCTGAAAAGGCAAAAATTGAATTGTCTTCTTCTACTTCAACAGAAATCAACCTGCCATACATCATGCCCGTAGACGGTATGCCTAAGCACTTGGTTAAGACTTTGACACGTGCTAAATTTGAAGCTTTAGCTCACAATTTGATTCAGGCTTGTCTTGAACCTTGCAAGAAGGCTATGAGCGATGCAGGCTTGAGCAACTCTGATATCGATGAGGTAATCCTTGTTGGTGGTTCTTCACGTATTCCGGCTGTTCAGGAATTAGTAGAGAAATTCTTCGGCAAGACTCCTTCTAAGGGCGTGAATCCTGATGAAGTTGTTGCTGTAGGTGCTGCTGTTCAGGGTGCTGTTTTGACAGATGAAATCAAAGGTGTGGTATTGCTGGATGTTACTCCGTTGTCAATGGGTATCGAAACATTGGGTGGTGTAATGACTAAGTTGATTGATGCAAACACTACTATCCCGGCTCGTAAGAGTGAAACCTTCTCTACAGCTGCCGATAACCAGACTGAAGTGACTATCCATGTACTTCAGGGTGAACGTCCGATGGCTTCACAGAATAAAACAATCGGTCAGTTCAATTTGACTGGTATTGCTCCAGCTCGTCGTGGTGTTCCTCAGATTGAGGTGACATTCGATATCGATGCCAACGGTATCTTGAAAGTATCTGCCAAGGATAAAGCTACCGGCAAGGAACAAGCTATCCGTATCGAAGCCTCCTCTGGTTTGAGCAAGGAAGAAATCGAAAAGATGAAAGCCGAAGCTGAAGCTAATGCAGAAGCAGACAAGAAGGAACGTGAAAAGATTGACAAATTGAATCAAGCTGACTCCATGATTTTCTCTACTGAAAATCAGTTGAAGGAATTAGGTGACAAGTTGTCGGCTGATAAGAAAGCCCCGATTGAAACTGCTCTTCAGAAACTGAAAGATGCTCATAAGGCACAGGATTTGGCTGCTATTGATACTGCCATGGCTGAACTGAATACAGCATTCCAGGCTGCCAGCGCTGAAATGTATGCTCAGAGTGGTGCACAAGGTGGCGCTCAGGCTGGTCCGGGTGCAGGTGCAGGACAACAGGCTAATCAAGGTTCTTCTTCTAATAACAAAGAAGATATTCAGGATGCAGATTTTGAGGAAGTGAAGTGATTCCGATAAGTAAACAGATAATAAACAATAAGCAAAAGCGTGCAGCTCAATGAGTTGCACGCTTTTTGCGTTTATGGGGTTCATGGTTGCTATGTGTTTTCTATGGGCTTTTTTATCTCTTATTTGCGACATGTTTGCGACAAGACAAAAAAGTAGATAATGTGGTACTTAATCACACTTATACATACTAATACATACTTAAAAGTAGATAACATGCCAACAATCGGATTTGAAATCAAACGGAAGTGCAAGGTCTGCGGCAAAGTGTTTGTCGCAAAAACACTTGACAGTCACTATTGTTCCCCTAAATGTGGTAAAGTGGCTTGGAAACGCAAAAAGGATGCAAAGGATAGAAACGCGAAGTTAGAAGCCATTGCCCAACAAGTATCAGACATCAGAGAGTACATTTCTGTAAAGGAAGCCGTCGCTATGTTCGGGGTGGAACGTAGCACTCTGTATCGCCTGATTAAATTGGGACGTATTCCAACTATCAATATGGGTACAAGGCTCACACGTATCAAACGCTCTGAAATGGAACGGCTTTTTCTAAACAGATCGGAAAGTATTGCGGAGAAAGAAAAGCCTGCTCCTAAAATATACAGCTTAGAGCCGGAGGATTGCTATACCATTACTGAGATTTGTGAGAAGTACCATATTAATGACAGTTCAGTATGGGCACATGTTAGAAAATACTCTATTCCCTCAAGACAAATAGGAAACTATGTGTATGTACCCAAGCAAGAAATTGATAATCTATATAAGTCAGAAGTAGAATGAAGAAAGCATTACCAAATACCAAAGTGACCGTCAAACTCAGAAGGTCGAATTATAAAGAAGAGTGGTATCTGATTATAGAATCATACCCAGTTTATAAGCGAGGTTCTAAACGAGCAAGCCGTGTGGTGGAATCCATTAACCGGACTATATCCACGCCTGTTTGGGACAAATCGTCCATTGCACGTATTTTGCCAGATGGAACATTCAACTATAAGCCTAAGCGTGATTTGAATGGGATTATCCAATGCCGTTCAACGATAGATCAAGAGGCTTGTATCTATGCAGACAATGTGCGTAAGTTGCGGCAACATGAATACGATAGTGCCATCCTTTACACTGATAAGGAAAACGAAATCGCTGCACAGAATGAGCGGAGCGAACAGGATTTTATCAAGTATTTCAATGGTATTATAAGCACACGTCATCCCAATAGTTCCGATTCGATTATAGTCAACTGGAGGCGTGTAGGTGAATTATTGAAAATGTATTCACAAGGGCAGCCAATTCCATTCAAGGCGATTTCCGTTAAACTGCTTGAAGATATTAAGATGTTCCTTCTCCGTGCCCCAATGGGAGGGAATAAGAAAGGTACTATCTCACAAAACACGGCATCAACCTATTTTTCCATACTCAAAGCCGGATTGAAACAGGCATTCATTGATGAATATCTGACCGTTGATATTAGTGCGAAAGTAAAGGGAATAACAAACATTGAGAAACCTCGCGTTGCACTTACCATGAATGAAGTGCAAATGTTGGTTGATACTCCTTGCAAGGATGATGTTTTGAAACGTGCGTTCTTGTTCTCTATTCTCACTGGATTGCGGCATAGTGATATTCAAACTTTGAAATGGAAACAAATTCAGCAAACAAGCAAGGGCACATGGCAAGCAGTCGTAATTCAGCAAAAGACAAAAAGGCCCGATTACAAGCCTGTCATTCAACAAGCACTTCAACTATGCGGCATACGTCCAGACGATGATGAAGCACTTGTTTTTGAAGGATTGACTGATGCCTCTTGGATTTCTCGCCCGTTGAAAGTCTGGATAGAAGCATCCGGTATCAAGAAGCACATCACCTTCCATTGTGGCCGCCATAGCTACGCTTCGCTGTTGCTGGAAAATGGCGTTGACATATATACCATCAAGTCTTTGATGGGACATACTAATGTCAAAACCACGCAGATTTATACGCACATCGTAAACGAACAAAAAGAGAAAGCCGCCAATACACTGCATATAGAAAATTTGGATTTATAGGTTGTGGTGGTTGTATCCACCATTGAGCACCAATGACTTATGTAATACCAATCATATACTTACCACCGTTTACCCCTCATGAAGCATCGGCTTTTTGAGGGGTATTTTGTTGCATGGAGGCTTTCGATAAGGAATGTGTTAGTCTAAACAGTCGTTTATTCCCCTTTTATTATGTCTTCCAATAAATTCTCGTATTAATGAAACTTAAATCTGTTAGTGGTAAATGAACGGTTGATTGGTGGCGGTCAAGCACCTATTTAGCACCTATAAGCATCCCTATACTTTTGAGGCATAAACTTTAATACGAAGGAAAAATGGCCTATAAAGTAAATTCATTGGAGGAAATGCCGAATGCGTTGTCCTACCTGATTGAGTCCGTAGAAGTACTACAAACCAAAGTAAATGCCTTGCAGCATAAGCAGGCAAGTAATTCACCCAAGTGGATGGATATAGACGAGCTTTGCGCTTATCTTCCATCACATCCAGCCAAGCAAACGGTTTATGGATGGGTATCAACCAAACAGATTCCCGTACATAAAATAAATAAGGCGTTGGCTTTCCTGCAATCAGAGATTGACGATTGGTTGAAGAACAAATCGCATAAGACACAGGATGACTTAATGGAAGAAGCCAAACGATTTGTCGAATCTAAAAAGATTATCAGATGATGGAAATGACAGACTATTGTTTTTCATTCTTTCGCAAGCCCATTCAAAACATCAAACCGATAAGGGCGGTAGGTATTGTGGATGTGTATCGTTATATCATCGGACATTATGCGCAACCGCAAACTGAAAACCTGCGGCTGATGCAGTCTTCTCCCGAAGCCAAAAGATATAAAGCCACCCATTTTGACTATTGTACTTTTTCGGGATTATTCCGAAAACGGAATGAAAAGGAACTGATTATGCACTCAGGATTGATGTGTTTGGATTTCGATCATGTGAAGAACATTGGGGAGTTAAAACAACAATTACTCAACCATGAGTATTTTGATACGGAACTGTTATTTGTCAGTCCATCCGGTAATGGATTGAAGTGGATAATACCTGTTGACTTGAAAGGCTGGAAACATTCCCGGTACTTCAAGGCTGTTGCCAACTGCATCAAAGCGACAGGTTTGCCATTAGTGGATATGTCCGGCAGTGATGTGGCTCGTTCATGCTTCTTACCCTACGACCCACAAGCATATATTAACCATAAATACAAAAATGATGTCGAAGAAAATCTTTTCCGCCCAAGATTGGGAGAATGTCCCTTCTGAAATACAACAGGCACATACACCAAGTATTACCCTTATATATAATAAGGTAAAGGAAGATGTGGAATGTGTTGTTCGGGAGATAGAGCAGCGTGCCATTGATATAGCATCCAGTTATAAAGATTGGGTGGAGTTGGGCTTTGCGCTTGTGGATGGATTGGGAGAAAACGGACGGGAGTATTATCACCGCATCAGCAGGTTTTACCCTGCCTATAAAAGGGAAAAAACGGACAAACAATATACGTATTGTCTGCACTCCAAAGGACAAGGCATTACTATCCGTTCTTTCTTCCATTTGGCAAATCAAGCCGGAATCTCATTGGCTCCGTTCAGTAAAGAGTATTTATCCATTTTACCAAATATCCAAAATGGTAAAACGGGTAAATGGATAAAATCAGAAGAAGAACTTCCTGTATTTCCTGAATGTGTGTTTGAGCATCTTCCTCCTTTTCTAAATGAGGTTGTCAATAATTCCATTTCAGTAGATGACCGTGATACGATATTAATCGGGGCTATTGTGTGTTTGTCGGTATGCTTTCATAATGTTTGTGGCGTGTACGATGAACGCATTGTTTATCCGAATCTATATCTGTTCGTGGTGGCAGATGCCGGTATGGGAAAAGGAGCATTGACCTTATGCCGAGAATTGGTAGCTCCCATTAACCGTAATTTGCATGAACTTTCAAAGCGGATGGAACAGGAATACAAAGAAGCGATGAGCGCTTATATCAAAGGTAAGAAAACTGATGAAATGACTATGCCAACAGAACCGCCCATGCGTATGCTCGTCATTCCTGCCAATAGTAGCGCAAGTTCTTTTTTGAAAATATTGGGAGATAATGACGGAATCGGGCTGTTGTTTGAATCGGAAGGTGACACGTTAAGCCAGACTTTGAAGTCTGACTATGGTAACTATTCCGATGTGTTGCGAAAGGCATTTCATCATGAGCTGGTAAGTTTAAGTCGCCGTAAGGACAGGGAGTATTGCGAAGTAGCTAATCCGAGAGTTTCGGTAGCTTTGGCTGGAACTCCAGAACAAGTACGACGATTGATACCTGATGCGGAGAACGGATTGATGAGTCGCTTTTGTTTCTATATTATCCGCTTCAAACGAGGTATAAGAAATGTGTTTGCCACAAGCGACATTTCTCAATCCAAGAATGCCATGTTCAAACTGTTGGGAGATAAATTCTGCCATTTGCATGAGAATTTTGTACGGCAGGGTAATTATTCCTTTTCTCTTCCCTCTGATTTGCAGGAACAGTTTATTGAATATCTCAGTCGTGTGAATGAGGAATGTTGTGACGAAGTGAATAACAAGATGCAAGGAGTAGTCAGACGGATGGGACTGATTGCTTATCGTATAATGATGGTGTTGACCTCTGTCCGACATTTGGATAATGTGATTCACAAATCTTCTTCTGACGAGACTGTACAATTGGTTTGCCATGAGTTTGACTATTCCATAGCCATGAGTATCTGCGATACCCTGCTTTATCATGCCGTATTCATTTATCAGAATTTGTCAGGAAATCAGTCAAAACGATTCAATGCCGATTCGCAAGAGACAGGCGTTTATGCACGAAGGAACATCCTTTATAATATGTTGCCTGACACTTTCACAAAGAAAGATTATGATGCGGCGGTTTTAACTTTGGGCGAGAATGGAAGTACGGCAAACAAGTGGATAGAAGCCTTTATTAAAGATGGCAAGCTATGCCGGATAGAGCAGGGGAAATATAGGAAGATTTTTTGAGTGGCAAGTTTGTGTTTTAGTGTCACTAAAACCTATGCGGCAAGCGGATAGAACAGCCACTCTCAAAAAAACAATTTATCAATATCGAAAATCAATATGAGTATAAAAGAAAAGAAACTTGGTGGCCGCCCAAAGTTGGCGAGCTATCAGAAACGTACCAAATGTTTTCGGGTAATGTTTACTGAGAACGACTACATTTATATCCAATCTAAAGCGGAACAGGCAAGACTGTCTGTCAATGAATTTTGCCATCAGGCAGCAATGGATTGTCAGGTCTGTCAGCGTATTAGTCCGGAAATGGTATCGGCAATTCGTGACCTTTCCGGTATCGCCAATAATGTCAATCAGATTGCACATCAGATGCACATCTATGGATTGGAAACAGTCAAACAACAGTGTTTTTCGATTATCTCGGAAATTAGTAGAATTATCACCCAAGTAAAGAATACCTGTCATGATAGCAAAGATTAAAACAAGAGTTGATTTCGGAGGTATTGTAAACTATGCCAACGATCAAAAGAACAAGAAGAAATGCGCTACACTTTTGGCGCACGAAGGAGTATGTGCCATTAGCAATAAGTTTATTGCCGATTCTTTTTGCCTTCAAGCATCCATGCGCCCGAAAGTAAAGAGTCCTGTGAAGCACGTATCACTTGCTTTCTCTTCGCAAGATATTAGCCGTTTTCCTGATAATGAAGAAGGGGATGCGCTTATGGTGGAGATTGCCAAGAAATGGATGGAACAAATGGGGATTCGCAATACTCAATATATCATAGCCCGGCATCACGATACGAAACATCCTCATTGTCATTTGGTATTTAATCGGATAGACAATGAAGGTAATCTCATTTCTGACAGCAATGAAAGAATACGCAATGCAAAAGTCTGTCGTGCTTTAACTAAAGAGTATGGACTTTACTTTGCTCCTAAAAATAGCAAAGCCAGAAATAAGAGCCGTTTGCGTCCTCATCAATTACGGAAATATAATCTCCGTTCTTCAGTTCTTGATGCACGAGCAAATTCTCATTCGTGGAATGACTTTTTTTGCATTCTCAAAGGTTTGGGTATAGATATGCGTTTTAATCACGCTGAGAATTCTGATAAAATTCGTGGTATATCATTCAGTCAGGATGAGTATAGTATGGCTGGTTCTAAACTTGACCGTGATTTGAGTTTTAACAGCCTTTGTGCTACATTGGGTAATGTGGTAGCGGAACTGATTATTCAACCCCATCAAGCCATAACTACCAGTGGAGGTGGAGGAGCCAACAATGAACAAGGATGGCGAGACGATAAAAACAAAGACAACAGCATTCACCACCTTTTTGCAAGCGCCGTCATGCCCCGCTTCAGCCCATACATCCAAGTCGTCCAGAAGTACTTTATCATTTACCGCTACATCAAAAATACGCAAGCCTTCACAATCCGTCTGCACGCCGCCTCCCGTACCATGCCAGGGCTCTGTAAAATAAAGTTCCACACGATACTCGCCATCCGGAACGGGAAAGCGGAAGTTCAGCTTATGGCGTCCGAAGCGGAAAGTCTGGAACAGTTCCCAGTCCCTAGTGCCATGAATGGGATCATTCGTGGTACGCTGGCTCGCCTGATAAGGGCTCAACAACTGTACACTATCCGACGGATGAACAAATGATTCCGCCCACGAATGAGAATAACGGCTGTTATCCTGCGCCCAGACCTGACCATACGTATCCGTATAAGCGTCTCCTCCGCAATTCAAACGATAAAGATACGTATATCCCTCAGCTCCTTTCAACAAATCAGTTCCGTTCAACCGGTCGGCAGCAACAGGCACTATAACAGAACCACGGTAAAGAGCTTCAAAATGAGGAGCTTTCTCCAAACCGTCCAGCACCAGCACATCTTCCGCTGCCGGTTTTCCTTTAAAGTATCCCACGGCACGAAGCACATTGTAACGGATATCGCGGTTTTCCCACATGAAATGAGTCCCCACCCCATGATTCAATTTCCGTCCCAAGTATTCAGCATCCACCGCATCATTGTACAGCAACACACTGTCACAATTGCTGTACGCCTCAATGGTAGCCCGTCTGCGGCCTGTTGCAAAACGGTCTTCCCACGTGTGGGATGCCAGATAGACCATCGGATCTTCGGAAGCCGGCACATAGTTGGCCCGATACATATAATATACATCCAGCGGTTCTTCCCACGGAGTAACCAGTCCTTTATAATTAAACGGTCCCACCTTATCTATCCGGCGATACGCTTCATCCGGCTGGCGGCGTCCCGGATTATCATGACTGCTGAATATCCATTGGAATTGTCCGCACACACTGTCCTTTGCCTGTTCCGCCAATCGGATCTTGGTTTCCATCAGCCGGCACATACGTTCCTCGCTCCATACGCCGTTCGCGTCAAAGGCAGCCGGTTCGGTATGCAACCCGATGCTGCGCCATGCGCCATACTCACCATTCAGCAGTTGGTTCTTCTGTGACAATTCACGGCCATACTTATTCACATCACCACCATAGGTTCCACTCCAGTTCTGAATAACATTCCAATCTGTTCCATCACCACCATTACACGTGGTAATCACACGCATGGTACGCGCCGTAGGATCCATTTCACGGATAATCTCACTACACTCCTCGGCAAACTCCTTAGGCAGCGTGCTTTCGTTCTGCAATCCCCACATCACCACACTGGGCGAGTTGCGGCGTTCCTTCACCCACTGGCGGAGCAGTTTCTTGAAATTCTCACGAAACTCCGGAGTGTCATACCACACGTGGGCCGAAAACTGAGTCCACCACAAGACTCCTTCCTTGTCCCAATATTTCTGATAATCCAGGTGATGGGGCTGGTGAGCGTCACGGAAAGCGTTGAAGCCCGCCGCACGGATCTGTTTCACACGGGCTGCCACCTGCTCACGGCTGAAAGCATGGCTTTGTCCGAACTGGTGTTCATATTCACATACCCCATTGATAAAGACAGGCTGTCCATTCAGATAGAACCGTCCGTCACCATCCTCCCGTTTCACCGGCCAACTGATGGTACGGATACCAAAGGGTGTACTAATCTCATCCGTAGTACTCTTACCACGCTTTATCATACTGGCCAGTTTATACAAATAAGGATTCTCCGTACTCCATAAGACAGGATTCTGCACCGGCGATTGTTGCTTCACCACCTTCCTTTCACCCGGCTGCAAAGTCACCTTCTCCGTCAGGCGGAACACCTGCTTGCCATCCGCATTACTGAATTTATTAACCACTTCCACCGTCTCAGCAGTCTTTCCGTAATTTTTCACCTCCGTTTCTACAAAGACAGTTCCCGCCTTATCATCATTCCAGATATGCACTCCGAAAGGTTCGATGCGTATTTCATCCGTAGCTTCCAATACTACAGGACGGAAAATGCCCAAAGGCTGGGAACCTTCACTGAATCCCCATTCCGAAGAACAACCACCGCATACCCAAGGCATATCGGCTATCATTTCAGGATGCTCCGCTTTCACCACCAGTCTGTTCTCTCCCGGCTTCAACGCCTCCGTCACATCCAATGTCAGCGTAGTACGCCCTACGGGATGACGGCCGAAATCCTTTCCATTCAACGTTATAGTGGCATACGTTCCCACTCCCTCAAAACGAAGGAAATAACGTTTTCCGAATGAAGAATTGGAAATTGGAAATAGAGAATTATCCAGCGTGAATATCTTTTCGTACATGGCAGTACCGTGAAGATTGCCATGAGTCAGTTGGCGGTAACCGTAATAATCGTCCCAGTTATGAGGAATATCCACCACTGTAGGGGCATTGTCCGCCTGCCCGTATGCACTTTTATCACAAAGCCATGTTTTCCATCCTTTATCCAGTTCCATCACCATCCGGCGGTTCTTCACCTCCCGTTCCGGGAAATGCACTTGCGAACGTCCCATCGGCTTGCTGGTCGCAATGGCTATACCACGTTGTTCCGCGTCATTCACGGCACAATAAAAATGATACACCACCCCATTGTGTTTCACCACATAACTTTTATGAGCGAACAATTCATCATAGTCTTTAGAAGGGATAATCAAATCCGCCCCTTTCCAATCCGTCCAATGTACTAGGTCATAACTGGCAGCAAATGTATTGAATGCCTTGTATTTGCGGCTCGGTTCAAAAGCCGAGAAGTAGAACATGACATACACATCGCCCATTTTCTGGATATGCGCATCCCCCGTAATGGTTCCGTCCGCTTCGTGTGCAAAGACCGGATTGCCCGGATATCGTTTCCACTTCTTCATATCCTTTGACAAGGCGATACCCACCCGTTCCGCTTTCAAATCCGTTTCCGGATGCCGTCCTGCCGCGTTATAGAACATGACGAAAGGAGCGCCCAGTGTTTTCTCCTTATCCCAATAGACCACACTTTTGTACTGGGTCAGCTTTTCCCACCATTGCGCGTCTTTAT
>OIIP01000400.1_pt1 | contig 11490 bp, 8 predicted proteins | sample 1583261 | NCBI WGS metagenome assembly OIIP01 (sample SAMN02675049, study PRJEB24791) | human gut metagenome, SKBSTL061 | isolation source: stool | host: Homo sapiens | place: USA
GCTCTCTTCCCTCAAGGTTGAGGCCACGGACGCGCAGAAGCGCTGTGATGACGCCGAAGCTGCTCTGTCTGATTTTGACGCAAGATCCGCCGAGCGCCCGCGCTCACTATTACCTTATATAATAGTAAGTGCCGTGCTATTGCTGCTCTTTATATTTGTTCCCGCATTGCCCAGCCCTGTCGCTCTGGCCGGGTGCATCGTCTCCGGCGCTGCGCTGGCTGCACTTCTTGTCTTAAACTGGAACAACGCACGCAAAGTTCGCGCCGCACATGAGGAAAAGCGCGGTGTCTTAGAGCAAGCCCTGCGCGATGCGCGTTCCGACGCCGCCGCACAGCAAAAGCTGTATGATGCCGCCGCGCGCGAGCTGCTCGTGCTCATCCCCGCGGGCGACATCTCCCGCGTTGGCGCATATCTCGACGCCGCGCTGCAAAAATACGCCGAGCTGGACGCCCTGACGCGCGAGGCGCGCGACCTGTCGCTGCGCTGCGAGCTGCTTTCCGCCCGCGCGCCGAAGGGTGACGTTCCCGACAAGCCGGTTGTGCGCCCCGCACGCTCCCGTGCGGAGCTGCAAACTGCGCTCGACGCGCTCGCACGGTGCCGTCGTGAAGCGCAGAGCACCTTTGACTACACCTCCGGCCGCTGCCGCGCCATCGGCGACGCCGCCGAGCTTGAAGCCGCACTCACGCAGAAGCGCGACGAGCTTGCGCAAAAACAAGCGGAATACGACGCCATCGCCCTCGCGATGGAATCGCTGCAAAGCGCGAACACCGCACTGCAAAACCGCTTTTCTCCCGCGCTCAGCCGCCGCGCCGGCGAGCTTTTCTCCCGCCTGACGGGCGGCAAATACGAAAGCGTCCTGCTTGACCGCACGTTTTCCGCGCAGGCGGGCGAAACGGGCGAGAGCGTTTCCCATGACGCACAGCTTTTGAGTCTCGGCACGCTCGACCAGCTGTATCTTGCCGTGCGCCTCGCCATCTGCGAAAGCGCCCTGCCCGCGGACGATCCCCCGCCCATCGTGCTCGACGACGCACTTGTCCGCTTCGATGACGAGCGCTGCCGCGCCGCGCTCGAGCTTTTATTAGAGGAAAGCAAATCCCGTCAAATTCTGCTTTTCACCTGCCAGCACCGCGAGAGCGCGTATCTCTCCGGCCGCGACGGCGTCACATTCCTGTCCCTATAATTCCAAATTGATAAAGGAGAAATTGAATGACCACACTGCAAGCCCTTCCCCTGCCTTCCAACTTCGAAGACCTCTGCGAGCTGTTTTTGCTCTACATCGCGTACAGCACCCTCGGCTGGTGCGGCGAGATGCTATACTGCTCCATCCCCAAGGGTCACATCTGCGAAAAGAGAGGCTTCCTCAACGGCTTCCTCTGCCCCATTTACGGTCATGGCGCGCTGCTCGTGCTGTATCTTCTGCACGGCGGCTTCCAGAATCCGGTGCTCACGTTCATCTTCGGCGCGATCGTCACGTCGATCCTTGAATACTTCACGAGCTGGATCATGGAAAAGCTCTTCCACATGCGCTGGTGGGACTACTCCCATTATAAATTCCAGATCAATGGCCGTGTGTGCCTTCTGAACTCCACATGCTTCGGCCTTGCGTGCGTGCTGCTGTGCCACCTTGTCCAGCCCTGGCTGTGGGAGCACATCGTGAATCTCGGCCCTACCATCACCGTGCCGCTCGCGTCCTTCATCTTCGGCATCTATCTGATGGACACCGTGCTCTCCATCCGCAGCGCCATCCAGCTCAGCGCTCAGATGGGCAAGCTGCGCGAGCTGCAATCGGAGCTCAAGGACTATGTCGCCGAAAAGCGTGAGGAGAGCCAGGAGCGCAAGGCCGAGCGCCGTGCCGAGGTACGCGAGCGCGCCCGCATGCTGCGTGACGGTGCGGATATCTTCGAGCGCCGCCTGCTCCACTCCCACCCCGACATCCGCAAGTCGCGTGAAGACCTGCTCGCCACGATCCGCGCCCGCCTGAACGAGAGCGAGACCGAGGCCAAGAAAGCTGCCGACGAGCTCTTCGGCGATGAGCGCAAGGCGTAATTTGCCAAGCCGCGCGCGGTTGACTTCCGCGCGCAAACGGTATAAACTAAGCGCGCCGTCGTTAAGCTGACGGCGCACCATGCAGCAAAGGAGAATACTGATCTATGAGCGAATGCACCCATAATTGCTCTACCTGCGGCGAGAGCTGCGCTGAGCGTGCAACGCCGCAATCCCTGCGCAAAGCGCCGCACCCCGAAAGCCGCATCGGCAAGGTGTTCGGCGTTGTGTCCGGCAAGGGCGGCGTCGGCAAGTCCATGGTCACGAGCCAGCTCGCCGTCACGCTGCACCGCCGCGGTTACAAGGTCGGCGTCATGGACGCCGATATCACCGGTCCCTCCATCCCGCAGGCCTTCGGCGTGCACGACAAGGCCGTCGGCACGCAGACCGCGCTCTACCCCTGCGTCAGCCACAGCGGCATCGAGGTCATGTCCATCAACCTGCTTTTGGAGGATGAGACCGATCCCGTCATCTGGCGCGGCCCCGTCATCGGCGGTGTCGTCCAGCAGTTCTGGACGGATGTTGCCTGGGATGTGGACTATCTGTTCGTCGATATGCCCCCCGGCACGGGCGACGTGCCACTGAGCGTCTTCCAGTCCATCGCGCTCGACGGCATCATCGTCGTCACCTCCCCGCAGGAGCTTGTCTCCATGGTCGTGGAGAAGGCCGTGAAGATGGCTGAAAAGATGGACGTCCCCATCGTCGGCGTCGTGGAGAACATGAGCTATGTCGCCTGCCCTGACTGCGGCAAAAAGATCTATCTCTTCGGCGAGGGCAAGAGCGAAGAGGCCGCAAAGCGTCACAATCTTCCCCTCCTCGCCCAGATGCCCATCGACCCGAAGCTCGCCGCCCTTGTGGACGCGGGCAAGATCGAAGAGTTCGAGGGCACATGGCTGAACGCCGCCGCCGATGCGCTCGAAAAGACGCGCAAGCGCGCCGAATAACAAAAAACAAGCGCAAAAAATCGCACCTCGTTCGAGGTGCGATTTTTTATGTTCTGTTTGTGGCTCAGTCGTTGGAATAGTTGTCGAAGTAGCCCTGAATGTAAACGATGGGCGTGCCCTTGTCGCCGCTGCCGCTCGTCAGGTCGCAGAGCGAGCCGATCAGGTCGGTCAGGCGGCGGGGCGTCGTGCCCTCGGACACCATGTTGCCGACCAGGCTCTCGCTGGTCTTCTCGCGGATGCGCTCTTCGATGGCTTCCTTCAGCGCCTCGCCCTTGAGATCGCCGAAGTCATTGTCGGCGAGGTACTTGAGCTTCAGCTCGTTCGGCGTGCCGACAAGGCCCTTGGTGTAGCCGGGGGAGACGACGGGGTCAGCGAGCTCCCAGATCTTGCCGACGGGGTCTTTGAACGCACCGTCACCGTAGACCATGGCCTCGATGTGCTTGCCGCTGGCCTTGCTGAGTCTCTCGCCCAGCTCCTCGGCAACGGCCATGCAGTCGCGCGGGAAGAGCTTAACGGTCTCCTCGGTCGCCTTGTTGGAGCCGAGCAGTCCGTATTCGGCGTTGTAGCCGCTGCCGTCGACGCTTCTGTTGAGCAGATCGTCGAGGCCGAGCACCACGCGGGCGCCAGCGGCCTTGAGCAGGCGCTTGCTGCGCGCGCGGGTGTGGATGTCGCAGGTGATGACGGCGTCGGTGTAGTCGCACAGCGTCTGCACGCGATTGCCGAAGATGACCTCGACCTCAGCGCCGGCGTCGGTGATGATGCCGGAGTAGAAGTCGATGTAGTCGACGCCCGTGAACGGGTGCACCGCCGCGCCGAATTTCTCGCGGAATTGTTCGAGCGTCAGAACATCGCTGTACGGGTCGACACCCGCCTCGTCGAGCTTGTCCCAGTCGACAAGGCCGTTGCCCACCTCGTCAGAGGGGTAGGAGAGCAGCAGCACGATCTTCTTGCAGCCCATCGCCATGCCGCGCAGCAGCAGGGAGAAGCGGTTGCGGCTCAGGATTGGGAACGCGACGCCCACGGTGCCGCCGCCGGTCTTTTCGCGCACGTCTTTCGCGATCTGGTCGAGCGTTGCGTAGTTGCCCTGCGCACGCGCCACGACGGATTCCGTCACGGCGACGACGTCGCGGTCGCGCGGCTCGATGCCCGCTTCCTTCCACGCTTCCATCACGGAAGCGGCAGCGACCTCAGCAATGTTATCTCCCTCGCGGATGATGGGTGCGCGCACGCCGCGCACGACAGTTCCGATCGTTCTCATCTTGATCTCCTTTTTATTTTATAGTCAGCGCACAAGGCGCTCTTGCAAAGTCATACAGTTTGGTATTATAATCACGGTATAGGGATAAGTAAAGCATCGTTTTTTGATAATAAATATAAATCATTCTTATGGTTTAAGATCAGGAGGGTTTGCCAAATGGTCAAGCTGGAGCTTTACCGCGTCTTCCGCGAGGTCGCCGAGGCCGGGAATATCTCCCTGGCAGCGGAGAATCTCTACCTTTCGCAGTCCGCCGTCAGCCAGAGCGTCAAGCAGCTCGAGCAGCAGCTCGGCACGCGTCTTTTCCTGCGCTCGCCGCGCGGCGTCACGCTCACTGAGGACGGCCGCCTCTTATTTGAATATGTGCGCAGCGCCATGGGTCTTCTCGAGACCGGCGAGGACAAATTGCAGCAGTCGCGCACGCTTCAGGCCGGCACGCTCGTCATCGGCGCGAGCGACACGGTGACGAGCCAGTTCCTGCTGCCGCATCTCGACACCTTCCACCGCCGCTATCCCAACATCCACATCCGCATCATCAGCGGCCGCAGCTATAAGGTGCTGGGGCTTCTCCGCGCCGGAAGGGTCGATATCGCCTTTGCGAGCGCCCCCGGCGACGCGGACGACTTAGAGCACATCCCCTGCTTTGAAACGCATTCCTGCTTTGTCGCCGCGCCGGACTACCCCTGCGACTTCACCCGCGCCTACACGACCGAGGAGATTGCCGCATTCCCGCTCATTCTTCTTGAAAAGAAGGCCTCCTCGCGCACTTACCTTGAAAAATACTTTCTCCAAAGCGGCGTCAGGCTCACGCCGGAGATCGAGCTCGGCGCGCGCAGCCTTCTTGTCGACCTGGCGAAGATTGGCTTCGGCGTTGCGGGCGTCACGCGCGAATTCGTCCAGGGCGAGCTCGCCGCGGGCGAGATCCGCGAGCTTTCCACCGCTTTTTCCATCCCGCCGCGCACCGTCGACCTCTGCATGCTGCGCAACGTTTCGCCCAGCGCCGCAACCGAACGTTTTGCCCGCGATGTGCTTGAAAAATTACAGGGCAAATCCGTTCCCAATTAACGTTTGCAAGGTTTCTGTCATTTTGCACATCGAATCTGCACATTTTTTGTCATTTTCGCCGAGGTCATTTTCTTGACAAGATTTTTACGGCATGTTACCCTCTTTTTCGCTGCAACGAGCGAAGATACACGGTTTTCGGGATCTTTTTGAAACTGAAAGCGCTGGAAAACTCTGGAGAACTCATTCAGTTGGGTGCCGAAGGGGCAAGACCTTGGCTAAAATTGTTAAGGCTGAATCTCTCAGGCAAAAGGACGGAGAGCATCGGCACCATGCCGGTTTTTCCGTCCTCACTTTTTCTCTCTATTGTTTTTTAAGCTGTCGATCTTCTGTTGGATCGGCAGCTTTTTATTTTTTGCATTTTCGACTTTACAATACAAGGAGAGCATCATGGCTTCATCATTCGAGACCACCCTTTTCCCTATCGTTCAGACCATCAACGAATACCTCAGCAACTACGTTTTGGTCATCCTGCTGCTCGGCGTCGGCATCTGGTACACGATCAAAACGCGCTGCGTGCAAGTCCGCTGCTTTAAGGAGGGCTGGAACCGCGTGTTCGGCAACATCACCCTCAACGGCAAGAAGAGCGGCGGCGGAATGAGCTCGTTTCAGGCGCTCGCCACTGCCATCGCCGCCCAGGTCGGCACCGGCATCATCGTCGGCGTCGCGGGCGCGATCCTCACCGGCGGCCCGGGCGCGGTGTTCTGGATGTGGGTCATCTCGTTTTTCGGCATGGCCACGATCTACGCGGAAGCGACGCTCGCGCAGGAGACGCGCATCGTCGAGCTCGACGGCACGATCAAGGGCGGTCCTGTCTACTACATTACGACAGCCTTCCAGGGGAAATTCGGCAAGTTTCTCGCGGGCTTCTTCGCCGTCGCCATCACGCTGGCGCTCGGCTTCATGGGCTGCATGGTGCAGTCCAACTCCATCGGCGCAACGATGGAGACCGCGTTTGGCATCCCATCCTGGGTCGTCGGCATCGTGCTGATCGTCATCTGCGCCTTCATCTTCCTCGGCGGCGTGCAGCGCCTTGCGTCCGTGACGGAAAAGGTCGTGCCGCTCATGGCGGCGGTATTCCTCTTCGGCGGCCTCATCGTGCTTGTCGTTCGCATCAAGTACATTCCCGAGACCTTTGCCATGATCTTCCGCTACGCCTTTGAGCCGCAGGCCATCGTCGGCGGCGGCTTCGGCTACGCCATCAAGCTCGCCATCTCCCAGGGCGCGAAGCGCGGCCTGTTCTCCAACGAGGCCGGTATGGGCTCCACGCCCCACGCCCACGCGCTCGCCAACGTCAAAAATCCGCACGAGCAGGGCACCGTCGCCATCATCGGCGTGTTCATCGACATGTTCGTCATCCTGACCCTCAACGCCCTCGTCATCATCTCCACACTTTACGCAGGCGACGGCCCGCTCGCCGGCTGCGGCGCAGCGGCGCTGAGCAGCACCTTCAATAAGACGAACCTTGCCCAGTGCGCGTTCGGCACGGTGTTCGGCTACAAGGCGGGCAGTATGTTCGTCGCGATCTGCCTGTTCTTCTTCGCGTTCTCCACGATCCTGAGCTGGAACCTGTTCGGCAAGATTAACATGGTCTACCTCTTCGGCAAAAAGAGCGCCAACGTCTACACGCTGCTCGCGCTGATTTTCATCTTCCTCGGCACCACGATGTCCAACGACCTCGTCTGGGAGCTGAGCGACATGCTCAACCAGCTCATGGTCATCCCCAACGCCATCGCCCTGCTCGCCCTGACGAGCCACGTCGTCAAGCATTCCCACACGCCCGACCGCCTGTCCGGCCGGGAAAACGGCTGATATTCCCCAAAAAAGCGCAAAAGAGCGCGGCTTTTGATAAAAGCCGCGCTCTTTTTTCATGCTCCACCCGCATTTTTTAATGTTTTGCGGCGTGATTCCTTTTCGGAATGGTATTCCATTTTCCATTTATTAAAAATATAAAAGTTCATCATCAATTTGCATAATATTTTTGATGAATCTTTGGCGGTTTTGAAGCCGCCGCTTCTCTTGACTTCTTCTTTACGGCATGTTACGCTTTTACTGCTGAAACAAACGAATATCTACCGATGACGCTTTCGGGATCTCGCAAACCGGAAGCCGAGGAAACTCTGGAGAACTCATTGAATTGAGTGCCGAAGGTGCAAGACCATGGTGGTCGAATCTCTCAGGCAAAGGGACAGAGAAGCAGGACGTTTTTTCGTCGTCGCACCGTTTCTCCTCCCCGCTCAACTGAATGCTACTTCCGGAGTTGCTGATTTTCGTATCGGCAACTTCTTTTGTTTTTAGAGGAGAGAGATAACCATGTTTGAATCCATCGAAAGCACCCTGTATCCCATTGTATGCAACATCAACACCTACCTGAGCAACTACATTCTCGTGTTCCTGCTGCTCGGCGTGGGCCTGTGGTACTCCATCAAGACCCGCTTCGTGCAGCTGCGCTGCTTCAAAGAGGGCTGGAACAGCGTGTTCGGCAACCTGTCGCTGCGCGGCAAGAAGCATGACAGCGGCATGAGCTCGTTCCAGGCGCTCGCCACCGCCATCGCCGCTCAGGTCGGTACGGGCAACATCGTCGGCGCGTCCGGCGCGATCCTGACCGGCGGCCCCGGCGCCATCTTCTGGATGTGGATCATCGCCTTCCTCGGCATGGCCACGATCTACGCGGAAGCGACGCTCGCCCAGGAGACCCGCATCGTCGAAAAGGACGGCAACGTCAAGGGCGGTCCTGTCTACTACATCACGACGGCCTTTAAGGGCGGCTTCGGCAAGTTCCTCGCCGGCTTCTTCGCCGTCGCCATCACGCTGGCACTCGGCTTCTTCGGCTGCATGGTGCAGTCCAACTCCATCGGCTCCACGATGCAGACCGCCTTCGGCATTCCCTCCTGGATCGTCGGTATCATCCTCGTCGCGATCTGCGCGTTCATCTTCCTTGGCGGCGTACAGCGCCTCGCCTCCGTCACGGAGAAGGTCGTCCCCATCATGGCGGCTATCTTCCTGCTCGGCGGCCTGATCGTCCTGATCGTCCGCATCAAGTACGTCCCCGCCACCATCGGCATGATCTTCAAGTATGCCTTCCAGCCCCAGGCCATCATCGGCGGCGGCTTCGGCTACGCCATCAAGACCGCGATCTCCCAGGGTGCCAAGCGCGGCCTGTTCTCCAACGAGGCCGGTATGGGCTCCACCCCGCACGCCCACGCCCTCGCGAATGTTGACTGCCCGCACGACCAGGGCGTCGTCGCCATGATCGGCGTGTTCATCGACACCTTCGTCGTCCTGACGCTCAACGCGCTCGTCATCATCTCCACCCTTTACACGGCGGACGGCCCTCTCGCGAGCGGCTATGTCGGTGACATCACCGGCGTGCTCGGCAAGGCCAACCTCGCCCAGACCGCCTTCGGCGTCGTCTTCGGCGAGAGTGCGGGCAACATGTTCGTCGCCGTCTGCCTGTTCTTCTTCGCCTTCTCCACGATCCTGAGCTGGAACCTCTTCGGCAAGATCAACGTCTCCTACCTCTTCGGCAAGAAGAGCACCGTGGTCTACACCGTCCTCGCGCTCGTGTTCATCTTCCTCGGCACGATGATGTCCAACGACCTCGTCTGGGAGCTGAGCGACATGTTCAATAACCTCATGGTCATCCCCAACGCCGTTGCGCTGTTCGCTCTCACCAGCCTTGTTGTCAAGCACGCCGATGACCCGAACCGCATTCCTGGCAAAAAGTGATCCTTTCCATCCTCTGTTAAAATAGGCAAAAGCGCCCCCGATTCGTTCGGGAGCGCTTTTCCTGTCTTCACTTCTATCAAACAGGCCGCCGAATCATTCGATGCGGCGGCCTTGTTCCTCTTTGCCTTTTTATGCTTCCAGCAGCTCCCGGAACGCGAGGCCCAGTCCCCGCGTCACGAGCTCCCGCGGGCTCGCACAATACGCGGTCATTTCCTGCGCCAGAAGCTCTCCCGCGCGGCCGTGGAGCCACACGCCGAGCGCCGCGGCCTCTGCCGCGCCCATGCCCTGGCACAGAAGCGACGCGATCAAGCCTGTCAGCACGTCCCCGCTCCCGCCCTTTGAGAGCGCCGAGCAGCCGCTCGTGTTGACGAGCATCCGCCCGTCCGGCAGCGCAATGCGCGTCCGGTGCCCCTTGAGCACCAAGATACAGCCGTGCCCGCAGGCAAAGCGGCTCGCAAGCTCTGTCCGTTCGCTCGACGCGATCTCCCGGAGCGTCCGGTCCGTCAGGCGCGCAAATTCGCCGTCGTGCGGCGTCAAAATCGTCACGCGTCCGCGGCGGACGTCCAGCTTTTCCGTGCAGCCCCGTAAGGCGTTCAGACCGTCGGCGTCCAGCACCAGCGGCTCTTTCACCTGCCACAAAAGCGCGTGGACGAGCTGCTCTGTCTCTTTTCCGCGGCCAAGGCCGGGACCGAGCGCTAAAACATCACAGCCTTTGAGCTTGTCCTGCATCTTGTCGAGCGCGGCGAGACAGAGCCTTCCGTCCGTCTCCGGCAGCGGGAACGGCATTGCGCTCACGCACTTTTGCGCCTCAACCGCCCAGATGCTCTCCGGCACGCCGAGATACACGAGCCCGCAGCCCGAATGCACCGCCGCGCTCGCCGCCAGATACGGCGCGCCCGTATAGCCCACGCTGCCGCCGAGGACTAAGAGCTTGCCGAAGTCGCCCTTGTGCCCATCTTCTTTGCGCGGCGGCAGGAGCGTCTTGGCATACGCGCGGTCGACGATCGTTTCACGCATCGCAGTTTTCCTCCGTCAGTTCGAGTTTTTTCGCGCGCGGCAGCTTCTTGATGGCGGCCTCGCGCCGCAGCGCTGCGCCCTTGTCGCTGCATTGCTCGCGGTACACGACCGCGACAGGCGGGTGCGAGCGAGTGTACTTCGCCCCGTGTCCGCTCTTGTGCATCGCAAAGCGCTTTTCCACGTCTGAGGCAATGCCGGTGTAGAGCGAGCCATCCTCGCAGCGCAGCATGTAGACGTACCAGTCCATCTCAATACTTGAGCACGCCCGTCGTGCGCAGCGCGTTATAGAGCGCCGCCGCAGCCTGCTCGCGCAGGATGGGTGCCTTGGGCTCGATGTCCTCAAAAGCGGTACAATACAGGTTCACGGCGTTTCCGTCCTCACCAAAGACCGAGTTGGTCAAAAGTTCCACACTGCGGATCGCCCAGGGGGAGAAACCCTTGTACTTCGGCAGCGGCTGCAAAATGGCCAGCGGGTTCTTGTCCAAAAACTCCCGCGCGTCCAGATTCACGAATTCCACGAGCCTGCCCAGCACCGTGATGAATTCCTCCTGTGTCATCGTCGCGTTCGGGTCGAATTTTCCCCCGCCCACGCCGGAGACAAGGCCGATGGCCGCCATCGCGTTCACAGAGGGCGCGTACCAGCTCCCCTTGGCAACGTCGGTAAAGTACCCGTCCGCCGTGGAATAGAGGTCAAGCGCCTGCGCGAGCAGCGCACAGACCTCCGCGCGCGTCATCGTCGCGTCGGGGCGGAACTTGCCGCCATCGCCAAAGACGATGCGGCTCGCCGCAAGCGAATCGATCTCCTGCGCGTACTCGCTGTCCGCCACGTCGGAAAAGTCCAGCGCGGACGATGCGGCAAAGCCGCACTTTTCGCGCGCCTGCGCGAGCGTGAGCTTCGTCTCTCCGCCGTTTTCGCCCCAGTAGAGCTCGGCGTCCGGCGTCAGCGCCGTCAAAATGGCCTCCAGTGCGGCGGAAGAGCTCTCCTTCGCTGCGGGAATGTCGATGTAAAAGTCGCAGCCGTTCAGCACCAGGCGGAGATACGCGCTGTCTTTCGTCTTCTCGCCGCTCAGCAGGCGCGCCGCCGCAACGGCCTGATCCTGCGGGATGTAGAGCGTCGGCACCACGCCGATGCGGTCGGTCGTGTTGCCGCCCGCGCAGTAGAAGCGGTACGCCGTCACCTTCACGGCATCGCCGTGCAGATACGGGCAGTTCGATTCATCGTATAAGACCTGCGCCACGCCCTTGCCGTAGCTGCGCGTGCCGATGACGATGCCGCTGCCCGTGCCGAGCACGCCGCCCGCAAAGATCTCCGACGCGCTGGCACTGCCGCTGTCCATCAGCACGATGGCGGGCTTGTCCGTCAGGTCCTTGCCCGAATAGCGCTGCGCGGTACTCTCGCCATCCTGATCGACAAAGTAGATGAGGTCTCCCTCGCCCGAA
>OIIP01000402.1_pt1 | contig 11432 bp, 7 predicted proteins | sample 1583261 | NCBI WGS metagenome assembly OIIP01 (sample SAMN02675049, study PRJEB24791) | human gut metagenome, SKBSTL061 | isolation source: stool | host: Homo sapiens | place: USA
GCTTTTTGGGCGGCGGCAGCGTGATCCTTGCGCTGTTTCACCAGTCGGAAACCGTCGCCACGTGCCTCTTCATCGGGCTCATCCTCGGCACGCTGCCCGACCTCTGGCACGAGGCGGGCACGCAGGGGCGCGGCAACGGTTCGTACATCTCGCTGATCGTCAGCTTCCTCGCCCTGTTCGGCGCGCTGATGGCCGTCAAGTTCAGTTCATTTGCCGAGATGCCCGCAAACTTCTGGGGCTTTCTCTTCTGCGGCGTGCTGTGGGGCTTCAGCTTCATCATCCCGGGGATGACGTCGTCGTCCATCCTGATGGCGGTCGGCCTTCTCACGCCGCTGATCGACGGCATTGCGCAGCTTGATTTCACCGTGCTCATCCCCTGGGGGCTTGGCATGGTCGGCGTGATGGCGCTGTTTGCCCGCATTGTGAGCAGGCTTTTCGACACGCACTACTCCATCGCTTATCACGCCGTCATCGGCATCGTGCTTGCCTCCACGATCATTATCATTCCGACGGACTTTGCCTCGACAGCGGAGATGGTCTGGGGCATCGCGTGCGCCATTCTCGGCGCGGTGCTCGCGTATTTTGGCAGCAAGCTCCAGCCGCAGGAGGACGCGGAGATTGAGGCGAAATAAAAGCAGATACAAAAAGCTGACGGTCAAAAGATCGTCAGCTTTTTACGGTATCATCATTTGTGAGCGCTTCGCTTTTGCGCTTGCGCTTGTAGTGGTACATCATCCGGTCGGCGCGTTTGATCGCATCCTCTACGCTGCCGAGCACCGGATTGAAGCACGCATAGCCGACCGACACGTGAGGCAGGTGCTCGTTTTTCACTCGCCGTGCCGTCAGCTCGCGCAGGAATTCCGAAAGATACTTTTCCGCCGCCGTGTCGGAGATTTGCGCGATGACGCAGAATTCGTCGCCGCCGATGCGGTAGCAGTAGCCGACCTTGGAGAACACGGCGTAGATCGTGCTGCAGACCTCGGCAAGCACCGCGTCGCCCACGCCATGGCCAAAGGTGTCGTTGACGGACTTGAACTCATCCACGTCGAAATAGTAGATGACTGCGTGCCCGCGCAACGAGGCGAGACGGCTCTCATAGCTGCGGCGGTTCAGAAGATGAGTCAGCGTGTCGATTTTCTGCGTGAGCTCGGAATACAGGATGTAAACCATCAGAACATCGACCGCTGAGCACGCCCACATGATGTGCACTCCGGCACCATACTGGAGGAACAGCCCACAGAAGAAAAAGACCGGCAGGATGATAACGAGCGCCCGATACAGGCCATAATGGTGCGAACTCTCGCTCAGCAGCTGACCAATGAACAGCAGAACGCCGCTGGCATAGGCCAGCACGTAGACCCAGTAAAACGTTTCGTGATGATAAACGTTTTGTGCGTCGACCGAGAAGATGAAGCCGAAGAAAGCCGACAGCACCTCGAGCCCCGCGTGGACGCCGATGAGGGTATAAATGAGCTTTTTATGCTTGAGCGGCATCATCAGGTCGCTGCAAAGCACCGTGATGATCGGCGCTGTGGACAGCTCGATGGTCTTAACGAGGATGTGCAGCGTCCGCAGCGACGGATCGGCTCCGTTCATCCAAACGCCGAACCATTCCGATACCATGCATGCGATCACCAGTACGGAGATCGTGTAAACCGTCTGCTTTTTGTCATGCTCCATCAGATCATTGCCGCTCACGAGCATGTCCATGATAATCATAATAAAGGCCGAAAGGAAGATGGTAGCCGAGTAGAAATCCGACATGGCGCGAACCTTCCTTTCTGATAGTTATATTCTTACTATATCACAGTTGAGAAAAACTGCAACTAAAAAACGTCGAATCCTGTCGTTATTCCAAAATTCACACAGAATCTTCCAACAATTCGCTGTACTGCGCAAGGCTCTGCGTGGCGAGTTGCTGCATCGTCGACCAGTCCGCCGCGCCCGCACTTCCCTGCACCGCCACGGTGCGAAAACCCGCGTCCTTCGCGTTTTGGATCGCCGCAAGCGAGCCGGAAAAGACGATCGTATCGTCCTTTTGCGAGTGCAGGCGCTTCATCGCGCGCTCGAACATCGTGCCGCTGTCCGCCTTGCAGAGCGCGACGGATTCTGTCAGCACGAAGCGAAAATAAGAGTTAAGCCCCGCCTTTTCGAGCGCTTTTTGCGCGTCCTCCGCGCTGAGCGCCGTCACCGCGCCGAGCCACACGCCCTCCATCTTAAAAAGTGAGAGCGCCTTGTCGAGTCCCTCGCGCGCCGCGCCGTCGGGGGTGAAGAGGGTATCGCCCAGTGTAAAGATTGCGCTTTGCAGCCGCATATTCGGTTCCTCCTGCGTTTGAATGATGATTGCCTCTTATTATAATGCGCCCCGCCGTCATTTGCAATCGCGACGAAGAAGAATATCCTATGCAGCACGGTTCTGTATAAATTTGCGAATACATTCACAAAAGGATCTGAAAGACGGGGGCTTGACGCACTGCTTTGTGAAAAATGATGAACAAAAATACAGATTCAACGCTGAAATTTGGCGGGATTAGGTATGAATATTCTCTTGACTATGTATTTTTATTGAGTTACACTAAACTCATCAACTTTCCGCCGCTGTGTGTGGCGGCATAAGACCACTCTGGAGGACGAAAACCATGAAACATTATCCAAACTCTGTCAGCAAAGCGCTCGCGCTGCTGATGGCCCTGGTAATGACGCTCTCGCTCGCGGTCACGTCCGCGTTTGCCGTCAGCTACCAGGACATGAACCCCAAGGACGATGCGCTGCTGGGAACGAAATTCCCGGTCGACGCGACTATCACCCTTGTCACCGATGAAAACGGCAAGGACGTGTCCCTCTCCATCCCCGTGTCCGGCATGACGAAGGATGCGCTCGCCGCGGCCGTCAGCGCCGGTACCGTTTCGCTCTCGCTCGAGCGCGACGATTCCCGCCCCTACGTCAACGAAGAGCTCTTCCCCTATGCCTTCGCGGGCGGAGATCTCGACAGCTGGATGACCGAGGGCAAGGACGAGCATCAGTTCACGGACATCAAGCTGACGGCGAATGAGAAAAACGGCAAGACCGTCCTCGACGTGAGCTTCCACGTGAATAACTACTTCTACTCCACCAACCGCAGAACCGGCGTGACGACGCCCGATTACAGCGTGCCCCATGTGAACGGCGGCTACTACATCGACCTGTGCGGTTACTTTGGCCTGACGGCCAAAAATAGCGGCAAGGTGATCGGCTCCGCACCTGTCAAGGTTGCGCCGTATGAAAACTTCAACACCATGTGGGAGATCTACAAGGAGCTCGATACGATCGTGGCAAACGGCACGAAAAACGGTCTCTACGTGGAAGAATTTTCCATGGGCCAGTCCACCGCGGGCCGTGATATGCCCTACCTGATCGTCGCCGACTCCAAGGCGAGCGTGAGCAAGTGGCTCGCCCTGACCGAGCAGGCCGAGACCGATCCTGACGCTGTGCTCGCCCAGATCAAGTCCGGCGCGCTCGACGAGATCCGCGTGCCCGTGATGTATTCCAACATCCACTCCAACGAGGTCGACGCCACCGACGGCGTGCTCGATTTCGCCAAGATGATCACGAGCGAAAAGACCATCGACTATAAGATCCTCACCGGCTTCACCGCCGCGGGCGAAAAAGAGCTCAAGGAAGAGATGGGCCCTGTCGGCGCGGAGGGCAGCGTCGCCGTTCCCGACCTCGTCAAGGATACGGCCAGCTACCTCGGCTACCTGACCGCTGACAACAACGGCAAGTCCGGCAAGGTCGACCTTGAAGAGTATTACACCGTCGAAAATAAGAGCGTGAACGTCAAGGACGAGCTTTTGTCCGACGTGTTCTTCATCCTCGTCCCCGAGGAGAACGTCGACGGACGTACTTACCTGACGAGACATTCCACCAATGGCTATGACCTCAACCGCGACAACTCCTTCCAGACCACGAGCGAGACGGCCAACATGCAGCAGCTCATCGGCACGTTCAACCCCATGTCGCTTGCCGAGTTCCACGGCCGCGTGCAGGCCTTCCAGTGCGAGCCCTGCGATCCCCCGCACGAGCCGAACTTTGAGTACGACCTGCTCGCCAACCACCTCATCACCGGCGGCGAGGCGCTGGGCATCGCGGCGGTCGCCAACAACGATGGCTACAACAGCTATGTGATCCCTCAGCGCGATTACCTGAGCTACACCGGCAGCGGCACCGAGACCTACTGGGAGGACCCGTGGGACGATATGTCCACGAGCTACACCCCCCAGTTCGCCATGCTCCAGGGCACCGTTGCCTACACCGTTGAGCTGCCCGCCTACAACGACGATACCGCTCAGGCGGCGCAGTACGGTATCCTCGGCAACGCCGCCTATGTTGCCGCGGAGAAGCTTTCCTATCTCGAATCCCAGGTCACCATCTTCCAGCGCGGCGTGAAGAACTTTAACTCCGATGCCTTTGAGATGGTCGGCCAGTGGCTGTGCGACCAGAACGACGTGGAGGGCGCGGAGATGGACGTCTTCCGTCCCGAGTACAAGGGCGCGGGCCAGAACGGCAATTTCTATCCCGAGTGCTACATCATTCCGCTCGACGGCGAGAACCAGACCAACCTCCAGGCCGCTTCTGACATGATGGAGTGGCTCACGAGAAACGACGTCAAGGTCAACGTGACTGAAAAGGAATTCACCTATGACGGCGTTACCTACCCCGCCGGTACGATGATCGTCTCGATGTATCAGGCCAAGCGCTCTGTCGCCAACGGCGCGCTGTATGACGGCACGCTGATCAACGGCTGGACGATCCTCTACTCCGAGGGCATCACCTCCTTCAATGAAACGCGCGGCTTCGACATGGTCACCGTGGCCGAGCCCGCCGCCTACAAGAGCATCTCCGCCGTCTGCGGCGACGCGATGGATCACGACGACGCGCTCGCTTACACCAAGGCGCTGACCTCCTACTTCACCGGCGACAAGAATAAGGACGTCATCATCTCTAACGCCTCTGAAGACTCCACCGCCGCCGTCAACGAACTTCTCAAGGCCGGCAAGACCGTCGGCATGGTCACGAGCGGCGACCACATGGGCGATTTCATCTGCTCCTACGCCGACTATCAGACCGTCGCGGGCAAGTATCTGCTCTCTGCCGCGGGCGTCGACAAGACGAGCGTGAAGGCGAAGATCATCACCAAGTCCCCGACCGTCTACGTCCCCGGCACGCCTGCTGAAAGCGAGAAGGGATTTGTCTACGCGCCGCAGATCAGCCAGAGCGCCGGCTGGAACTATGATACCGCCGCGATGAACCTCATGGGCTTCACCACGACCTCCGACGTGACCAAGGCGGACGCCGCAGGTGCGACGAAGCTCGACGCCGCCGCAAAGACCGCCGTGAAAAACGGCCTGCCGTACATCGGTTACAGCTATTCCGCAGCGTCCTCCGCCTCTGACCTCATCGCCGGCGTGGAATACACCGAGCTGGACGGCGCGATGGACTGCCTGACCCCCGTTGTCTATCCCAACAAGACCCTTGTGAACGCGAGCTACATTGCTGACGGCGACGATATCCTCTACGCCTACGGCCTCGGCTTCTTCTCCAAGGTCCCCGCCTCCGCGACGGTCCTCGTCAAGAGCGATAAGACCAAGACGCCCACCGAGGGTTTCATCCCCACGAACACTGCCGAGCGCGCCGCGGGCTTCAAGGCCTACATGAACGGCGGCGTGCAGGGCTTTGCCTACAAGGAAAACGGCATGAACGTTGTCCTCTTTGCAAACTCCCTGACCAACAAGGTCCACCAGAGAGACGAGTATGCGTACCTCAGCAACTTCCTCTTCTCCTCCGTCCTGAGCGACAAGAACTACGACGGCTCTGCGTCGCTTCCCTTTACCGATGTCGCCGACGACGCCTACTATGCCGACGCCGTTGTCTGGGCCGTTGCGGAGAACATCACCTCCGGCGCGACCGCCACGACCTTTGCGCCGAACGCGAGCTGCACGCGCGGCCAGATGGTCACCTTCCTGTGGAGAGCCAACGGCAGCCCCGAGCCGAAGTCCACGGCCACGTCCTTCACCGACGTGAAGAGCGGCGCGTATTACGAAAAGGCCGTTGCGTGGGCGGTGGAAAACAACGTGACCACCGGCACGAGCAGCACGACCTTCTCCCCGGATGCCTCCGTCACGCGCGCACAGGCTGTCACCTTCCAGTGGAGAGCGGCCGGCGCACCGAAGGCTGAGGGCACGAACGCCTTTGCCGATGTGAGCGCGAGCGCCTTCTACGCCCCCGCCGTGCAGTGGGCCGTCAACGCGGGCGTGACCACCGGCACGAGCGACACCACCTTCTCCCCGAACAGCAACTGCCTGCGTGCGCAGATCGTTTCCTTCCTCTACCGCGCCGCCAAGTAAGCGGCCACACAAAAAATACGCTGCGGAGCAATCCGCAGCGTATTTTTTGTTCCGCAGCTTCCACAGGGCGATCAGTTCCTGTGGAAAAGGAGCGAAAATTTTTCCGTCCCGCCTGTTGACATAGGGGACATCGCAGACCATAATACTTCAAAAATGAACAATACAAAAAAGAAAGAAGGAAGGGCATGAACCGAAGCATATCGATCTTCCGAAAGATCGCTCTGGCCTACAGCGAAGTGTGCAAGCCGCTCTGCAAGGAGCTGGGCCTGCCGCAGACGGCCTTCGATATCCTGATGTTCCTGGGGAACAACCCGGCCTATAAAACGGCCAGCGAGATCGTGGAGATCCGCCGCCTCAAGGCAAATCTCGTGTCGGTCAATGTGGAAAAGCTCGTGCAGGAGGGATATCTCACGCGCTGCGCGGTGGCGGGCGACCGGCGGAAGACGGAGCTTCTCTGCACCGAAAAGGCAGCGCCCATCCTCGCGCGCGGGCGGCAGCTCCAGAAGGATTTTTCCGAGAGCCTCTTTGCAGGCATGGACGAAGCGCGGCGGGAAGCCTTCGCCGCGGCGCTCGCGGAGATCGAAAGCAATCTTGATGCAATTCTGGAAGCAAACGAACCATGAGTATCCTGACAACCGTTCTGGTCACATTTTTTGCGGGCATGGGCGCGGGGCTCGGCACCGGCTTTGCCGGGATGAGCGCCGCCGCAGTCATCAGCCCCATGCTGATCACCTTTCTGGGCGTTGAGCCCTACATGGCCGTGGGCATCGCGCTCTCGTCCGATGTGCTCGCGAGCGCCGTCTCGGCCTACACCTACCACAAAAACAAGAATCTCGACATCAAAAACGGCCTCATCATGATGGCGAGCGTGCTGCTCTTCACCGTCATCGGCAGCTACGCGGCAAGCCTCGTCCCCTCGGCGACGATGGGCGGCTTCTCCGTCTTCATGACGTTCCTGCTGGGCGTCAAATTCATCCTGCGCCCCGTGATGACCACGAAGGAAACGATGGCGCAGGTGGACGCGAAAAAGCGCGCGGTGCAGTCGCTCGTCTGCGGCGCGATGATCGGCATGATCTGCGGCTTCATCGGCGCGGGCGGCGGCATGATGATGCTGCTCATCCTCACAAGCGTCATGGGCTACGAGCTGAAAACAGCCGTCGGCACGAGCGTTTTCATCATGACCTTCACCGCCCTGACCGGCGCCGTTTCCCACTTTGCCATCGGGGGATTGCCGGATACGCTCACATGGGCGCTGTGCGTCGTTTTCACGCTCCTCTGGGCGCGTATCGCCGCAGTCTTTGCCAACCGTGCGCAGCCCAAGACCCTCAACCGCGCCACGGGCGTGGTGCTCGTGGTGCTGGGCATTGCCGTGATGGGCTTTCAGCTGCTTGCGTGAAAATGCGCCCCTTTGACGGGCACTTCGATTTTCTTCGCCATCACAAGACCTCCTGCGTCCCTTCGTTTCCGATAGGAAGGCAGGAGGTCTTTCCTTTTGCCGAAAACAAGAAAAAACCCTTGAAATCATAGCGATTTCAAGGGTTTTGGTGGAGACTGCTGGACTCGAACCAGTGACCTCCTGCGTGTGAAGCAGGCGCTCTAACCAGCTGAGCTAAGCCTCCAACTGTGGTGACCCGTACGGGATTCGAACCCATGTTACAGCCGTGAAAGGGCCGTGTCTTAACCACTTGACCAACGGGCCATATGAGACACGGGATGCTTTCGCATCCCGTGCATCTGGTAGCGGCACCTGGATTTGAACCGGGGACACTGCGGGTATGAACCGCATGCTCTAGCCAGCTGAGCTATGCCGCCAAATATTCCTGCTCGACAGGACAGAAGCTACTATACCAAATAAGGAGGCCTTTTGTCAATAGTTTGTCCAAAAATTTTTGCGATTTTCCAAAAATCTGGGGAGAGGGCCGCGTCCTCTCCCCCCGTCTTTCATCGGCGAACGACGTTTTTTCCCTCCGACCAGACGGAGACGATGTTGTGCCGGTGCATCATGTAGATCGCGCGCTCGAAGCGCTCGCGCACCGAGAGCGGATGCGCGGTCTCGGTAAAGTCGGAGTCGTCGACGACAATGGCGTGGATATAGTCGCCGGGGACAAATCCGCCGTGCCCGCCGAAATACTCGTGTCCTGCGCTGGAGCCGAGGTAGTAGCCCTCCTCGACGGTCAGAAATTCGTCCTTTCCGTCGCTCTGCATGTGGCGGAACTTCGACGCGCGGATGGACATGGTGATGACCTTGTTCATCGCCAGCAGCGCGCCGCCTGCGATATCCGACCCGAGCGTGACGAGGTTGCCCTCGCGCAGCAGCGTCCGCACGGGCGCGACGCCCGAGCAGATGTTGATATTCGACCCCGCGCAGTGCGCCGTGACGACGCCATGCTCGCGCATGGCCTCGCGCTCGCGCTCGTCGGAGTGGACGCAGTGCGCCATGACGGTATGGTCCTTCCACAGCCCCGCGCGGTCGTAGCTCTCCCAATATTGCGCGCAGTCGGGGCAGAGATCTTTGACCCACGCGATCTCACCCTTATTTTCAGACAGGTGCGATTGGACGTACAGCCCGCGCTCCGCGGCGAGCTTGCCGAGCCAGCTCATCAGCTCGTCGGTACACGATGGGGTGAAGCGCGGCGTCAGGATGGGCTTGACGGTCTGGAAGCGCCCGCACGCGTCCAGCCAGCGCAGCGTTTCGCGCTTGGACTGCTCGGTCGTCTCCTGAAGCTCGGGGCTGCCGTTGCGGTCCATGTTGACCTTGCCGACATAGCCCGTGACGCCCGCCTTTTCAAGCTCTTCCATCAAAATGAGCGTCGCGTCCGTGTGGAGGGAGGAAAACATGCAAACGCGCGTCGTGCCGCTCGTGATGAGGTCGCTCGCGAGCTTTTTGTAAATGCGGCGGGCGTAGTCGCTGTCTTCAAAGCGCGCCTCGGTCTTGAACGTGTAGGTGTTGAGCCAGTCGATCAGCGGCAGGTCCATGCCCATGCCGAGCATGGGGTACTGCGGCGCGTGCAGGTGCATGTCGGCAAAAGACGGCATGATGAGGCTATCACCGTAGTCGATGACTTCCGCGTCGGCGTTCTGCGGCACGGCCTTTTCAACGCTTTGGATGCTGCCGTCGTCATGCAGGACGAGGCAGCCGTGCTCGACGATCTCGAGCTTGCCGAGCGCCGGTGCGGAAACGAGATTGCCCTTGAGGATCTTCATATCAGTCACTCCTGTTTTAGCTTTGTGCAAAAGAAAAAGCGCCCCGCCCGGGGACTTCTCCCCCGGCTGAGCACCCATAGCAGAGCCTTTCGGCGGCTCCGTAGAAACTTTCGCGCCATGTAAGCGAAACTATATGAGTTTTTCTCCGCTGCCATCACCATACCACGCGAAAGCGAAAATTGCAAGCGAAAAGCGGCGGGCGCGCTATGTCATATCGGCGCAAGTGCGCACATAGGATTGTCCCAAGAGGTGAATCACGATGCAAAAGAAACGGACAGGACGGATGCTGTGTTCGCTCGCGCTCTCGGCGGTGACGCTCTGGGGCGTGAGCGTCACGGCGCCGGCGAAGAACGCGCGCGATGCGCTCCGCTCGCTCAAGGACGAGACGCTGGGCGTGATGCTGCTGAGATATGAGCGCGGCGACGGCGGGGAGGACTTTCTCAGCCTGCAAACGTCGCTCGCGCTGCACGCGACGCCGCTTCTGCGCGAGGGCGAGGAGAACATCGCGCAGGCATGGTCGGCAGAACTCGAGCAAAAGCCCGATGACAGCGCGGACGAAACGGGCGACGCGCAGGACAACGAGGGCACGGTGCTCACGCAGGAGGAGACGCCGGACGAGATCGCCGTGACGGAAAACGGCTCGCCCGCCCGCACGCTCAAGGCGTCCGACCCCTCGGGCTATACGGTATTCGGCAATGTGTACATCAACAACGGCTCGGATGCCGCGCTCGACGCCTCGATGCTTGCAGGCGATTATGCAGCAAAGCTCGGTGCGGAGGGGCCGCAGGTGCTCATCATCCACACCCACGGCTCGGAGAGCTACACCATGCCGCCGGGGCAGGAATACGACGTGTCCGACACGTTCCGCACGCTGGACACGAACTGCAACATGATCCGCATCGGCGACGAAATGGCGCAGGTGCTGACCGACGCGGGCATCAGCGTCGTGCACGACCGCTCGCTCTACGACTATCCGAGCTATTCGGGCGCTTACAACCGCTCGCTCGCGTCGATCGAAAGCTACTTGCAAAAGTACCCCTCGATCTCGTTCGTGCTCGATGTGCACCGCGACGCGGTGCAGGACGCGAACGGCCAGCAGTTCAAGCTGCTGTGCGGCGAAGATAAAAACGCCGCACAGCTCGAATTCGTCATCGGGTCGAACGGCGGAGGCCTGAGTTACGACCTCTGGCGCGAGAACTTAAAGCTCGCCTGCGCCGTGCAGGAAACGCTGTACAAAGACTATCCGACCCTCATGCGCCCCATCACCGTGCGCAACTCCCGCTACAACCAGCACATGACGACGGGCTCGCTCCTTGTTGAGGTCGGCACGGCGGGCAATTCGCTCGAAGAAGCCGTCAACGCCGCGCGGCTTTTTGCCGCGGGCTTTGCCAAAACGATACAAAACGGGACGTAACGGCGCTCCCGCCGCCAAAATAGACGGAAAGAGGCAAAAAAAGCACAAATTCTTGTCAAAGTTGCCGTGTTGCATTCTGCACAAAAATCCTGTTAAATGGAAGTTACCATTTCAATCAAAAAATTTCGTCAGAAATTATTTTTTCAGGAGGGGTAATTCCATGGAGCTTCTTCAGGAGCGCATCCGCCGCGAGGGCAGAGTCCTGCCCGGCAACATCGTCAAGGTCGACGGTTTCCTCAACCACCGCGTCGACACCCGTCTGCTCGAGGACATTGCGGACGAGTTCGCCAAGTATTTCGACACCAGCAAGATCACTGTCGTTCTGACGGCGGAGGCCAGCGGCATCGCGCTTGCGACCATCTGCGCGCAGAAGTACGGCGTCCCGATGCTCTTTGCCAAGAAGGCCAAGAGCGACAACATCGAAAGCGGCC
>OIIP01000404.1_pt1 | contig 11425 bp, 6 predicted proteins | sample 1583261 | NCBI WGS metagenome assembly OIIP01 (sample SAMN02675049, study PRJEB24791) | human gut metagenome, SKBSTL061 | isolation source: stool | host: Homo sapiens | place: USA
CTTGCCGGATACCCGGGGATTGAATTTGCCGGTGAGCACGAACTTGATGGCAGAGGGCACCTTGAACCATGCCATGCCGGTGGCCATGCCTGCGGCCATATCGGTGGAGCCTACACCGGTGGAGAAGGCGCCCAGTGCACCATAGGTGCAGGTGTGGCTGTCCGCGCCGATCACGCAGTCGCCGGCGGTGACGATGCCTTTTTCCGGCAGCAGGGCGTGCTCAATGCCCATCTGGCCTACATCGTAGAAGTTGAGGATATCGTATTTATTGGCAAATTCCCGGCACTGCTTGGACTGGGTAGCGCTCTTGATATCCTTATTGGGTACAAAGTGATCCAGCACGATGGCGATATGCTCTTTATCGAACACGCGGTCAAAACCGGCGCGCTCAAACTCGTTGATGGCCACCGGGGTGGTGATATCGTTGCCCAGCACAATGTCCAACTTTGCGTTGATCAGCTGGCCCGCCTTGACCTCCGGCAGTCCGGCGTGTGCGGCAAGGATCTTCTGCGTCAGGGTCATTCCCATGGTAGTTTTCTCCTTTTTACTTTCAAAACATGAGTACGCTGTCCAAACTCCCTGAGTCAGCACCTGACGGTGCTGCCAGCTCCCTCGGTGAGGGAGCCTCTGGCGAGAAGGAAAACTTTCTGGTTTTGCCAAAGGCCCCATCCCAGAGGGGGCTGTCTGCGTAGCAGACTGGGGGAGTTTTCCTTATCGATTATTGATCGCACTGACGAGGGCACGGATACCGGCCACAATGATGTCGGTGTCGGTACCGGCACCCCATGTGACCGTGTTGTCGCCCCAGACAAGCCCCACATAGGATGCCGCGCGGGAGGTAGAGCCTTCATCCAGACTGTGCTCAGAGTAGTTTTCCAGATGGAAGTCCATGCCGGTGGCGCTCTGGATGGCGTTGGCTACAGCATCCAGACGGCCGTTGCCCACCGAGGTGACCACCTTGCGCTGGCCGTTCAGTTCCAGCGTGACCGTGGCGGTAATGCCGTTGACCTGTGCAAAGTGGGCCTCGACGACAGACAGGGGCTTGGACTTGTTGAGGAAGGCATCCTCGAAGATATGGAGCACTTCGCCTGCGCTCAGCTCCTTGTGGCTGTGGTCGGACACGCTCTTGACCTTGTAGCCCAGCGCCTCGCGCATCTTGGCGGGCAGGTTGTAGCCGTAGTTCTGTTCCAGCACAAAGCCGATGCCGCCCTTGCCGCTCTGGCTGTTGATGCGGATGACATCGGCATCATAGGTACGGCCGATATCGTGGGGGTCGATGGGGATGTAGGGGCAGGTCCAGCGGTGCTCGCCCCGCTCCTTGCGGTAGGCCATGCCCTTTGCAATGGCATCCTGATGGCTGCCCGAGAAGGCTGCAAACACCAGCTGACCGGCGTAGGGGGTGCGCTCGTAGATGTGCATCCGGGTCACGCGCTCGTAGGTAGCGCAGATCTCGGGCATATCGGAAAAGTCCAGTCTGGGGTCTACGCCGTGGCTGTACAGATTCATGGCCAGAGTCACAGCATCCACATTGCCAGTACGCTCACCGTTGCCGAACAGGCAGCACTCCACGCGCTGAGCACCGGCCAGAACGGCCATTTCGGCGCAGGCAACACCGGTGCCGCGGTCGTTGTGGGGGTGGGTAGAGATGATCACGCTGTCGCGGTACTTCAGGTGCTTGTCGCAATACTCGATCTGGTTAGCGTACACATGGGGCATACTCATCTCCACGGTCACCGGCAGATTGATGATCATGGGGCGCTCCGGGGTGGGCTGCATGATATCCAGCACGGCGTTGCACACCTCTACGGCGTAGTCCACCTCGGTGCCGGTAAAGCTCTCGGGGCTGTACTCAAACAGGAAGTTGCCCTCGTACTCCTGACTCAGCTGTTTGACCAGCTTTGCGCCGTCGGTGGCGATCTTCTTGATCTCTTCCCTGCTCTTGTGGAACACCTGCTCGCGCTGGGCCACAGAGGTAGAATTATAGAAGTGGATCACTGCGCGGGGGGCACCCTTGACAGCCTCAAAGGTCTTGCGGATAATGTGGTCGCGGCACTGGGTCAGCACCTGCACGGTCACATCCTCCGGGATCATGTTTTTCTCGATCAGGGTACGCAGGAACTCGTACTCGGTATCGCTGGCGGCGGGGAAACCCACCTCGATCTCCTTGAAGCCGATCTTCACCAGCATCTGGAAGAATTCCAGCTTTTCTGCAAGGCTCATGGGCACGATCAGCGCCTGATTGCCGTCCCGCAGATCCACGCTGCACCATGCGGGAGCCTTTTCAATATGGTCTTTTTTTACCCAGCTGTCATAACCGGCGGGTACCGGGTAGTACCCCGGTGCGTACTTGGTAGCGTCCATCATCCTGTTGTCCTCCTGATGTTGTGGTGCATAAAAATGCACCCCTCCGTCTGCTCGTTTCACTCGCATCCACCTTCCCCAAGGGGACGGCTTTCCGGAATGCGGTAAAGTTTGCGGCATTGCCCAAAGGCGCCCCCTTGGGGGAGCTGGCATCGCGTAGCGATGCCTGAAGGGATATCCGCATACAAAAAGGCTCCCGTCTTTCAAGGCGAAAACCTTGAGAGACGAGAGCCTGTAAATTGCTTTTACAGGGCACCCGTGGTACCACTCTCCTTGCTGTACGGTCAGGTACAGCCACTTTGCACGATCGGCCAAAACGGCGAATCGCTGCCCCTGTAACGGTGGGCGTCCGTCAGAACCTACTTGTCCGTTCAGTTCTGCCGCTCAGGGGCCAGTATCCGAAGTTCTCTGCACCCGCCTTGCACCACCCGGCGGCTCTCTGCACGCAGAAAAAAGATCGTTTTATCCCCGTCAACGCATTTGCACTTTTTTGAAAGTGAGATAATTTTAGCACGCCTGCCAGAAAGTGTCAAGAAGTTTCGTTCAGGATAAAGATGAAAGCATTTCATAATATCATAGGGTAAATCATGCAGAATTGGGGATTCTCCCCTCTTTGTTAAGAAACTGCTAAGTTTTTGCAAAGTTGCCCTCGCTGCGCTGTTGCCGGGCGGCAGGATGTGGTATACTGGACGCAGCAAACGGGTGGAAGCCCACCTTATAAGGAGGAACATCCCATGAAAGAAGTCAAGCCATCCAGAAAGCCGTTGGCCATCTACTATGCCATCGTGCTGCTGGTGCTGCTGGTTATCAACCTTGTGGTCATGCCGTGGCTGGCCGAGCGTCAGGTGCAGGAGGTAGACTATGGCACCTTTATGAGCATGACCGAGCAGGAAAACATCGGCAAGGTGGATATCCAGTCCAACCAGATCATTTTTACGGATAAGGACAACAAGCAGATCTACAAGACCGGCCTGATGAACGACCCCGGCCTGACCGAGCGCCTGTACGATGCCGGTGCGCAATTCTCCAGCGAGATCGTGGAGCAGGGTTCGCCGGTGCTCAGCTTTCTGCTGTGGTTCGTGCTGCCCATTCTGCTGTTCAGCTTCATCGGCAACCAGATGAACAAAAAGCTGATGGAAAAGGCCGGCGGCGGCCCGGGCTCCATGATGTTTGGCGGCATGGGCAAATCCAACGCCAAGGTCTATGTGCAGTCCACGGCAGGCATCCGCTTTGCGGATGTGGCCGGCGAGGACGAGGCCAAGGAAAACTTACAGGAAGTCGTCAACTATCTGCATGACCCCAGCAAGTATGAGAGCATTGGTGCCAAGATGCCCAAGGGCATCCTGCTGGTGGGCCCTCCGGGCACCGGCAAGACCATGCTGGCCAAGGCTGTGGCCGGTGAGTCCAACGTGCCCTTCTTCTCCATCTCCGGCTCCGAGTTCGTGGAGATGTTCGTGGGCATGGGTGCCTCCAAGGTGCGCGACCTGTTCAAGCAGGCCAAGGAGAAAGCGCCCTGCATCGTGTTTATCGACGAGATCGATGCCATTGGCCAAAAGCGCAGCGGCGGCCAGTACGGCGGCAACGATGAGCGCGAGCAGACCCTGAACCAGCTGCTGGTCGAGATGGACGGCTTCGATGCCAACGATGGCGTCATCGTCATGGCTGCCACGAACCGCGCGGACATCCTGGACAAGGCGCTGCTGCGCCCGGGCCGCTTTGACCGTCAGGTCTACGTCGGTCTGCCCGACGTCAAGGGCCGCGAGGAGATTCTGCGCGTCCATACAAAGAATAAGCCTCTCGGCCCCGATGTGAGCCTGAAAACGATTGCCCGCTCCACGGCAGGCTTCTCCGGCGCTGATCTGGAGAACCTCGTGAACGAGGCTGCACTGCTGGCCGCCCGTCAGGGCAAGAAGGCCATCACCGAAAAGGAGATCGAGGAAGCCTCCGTCAAGGTCATGATGGGCCCTGAGAAGAAGAGCCACGTCGTCACCGATGAGGAGCGCCGCCTGACTGCCTACCATGAGACAGGCCACGCTATCACGGGCTATTTCAGCAAGCACCACGATCCTGTACACCAGATCAGCATTATCTCCCGCGGCGGTGCGGGCGGCTACACAATGTATCTGCCCGAGAAGGACCCCAGCTACGTCACCAAGACCGCGATGTTTGAGAACATTGTCACCCTGCTGGGCGGCCGTGTAGCCGAGCAGCTTGTGCTGGAGGACATCTCCACCGGTGCGTCCAGCGACCTGCAGCGCGCCACCGATACGGCCCGCGCCATGGTCACCCGCTATGGCTTCTCCGAGCGGATGGGGCCTGTCGTCTACGGCAGTGACCCCGGCGAGACCTTCCTGGGACGTGACTTCGGCCAGGGCAAGGGCTACTCGGAGGCTATCGCGTCCGAGATCGACAACGAGATCCGCGACATTGTGGATGAGGCCTATGAGACCGCCCGCCGCACCCTGACCGAGCACATGAACGAGCTGCACAAGGTAGCAGGCGTTCTTATGGAGCGCGAAAAGATCAGCGGTGAGGAATTCAAAACGTTGATGGAAGGCGGGACCCTGCCGCCTTATGACCTGGGCAGGGGCGAGACCGCCCAGCCTGTAGCACCTGCGCCGGATTCTGCCGCACCTGTGCAGCCTGCCGAACAGCCCGAAACCCCGCATCCTGCCGAGCCGGCCAACCCCCAGCCCGACACGCAAGAGTAAAGAGTAGGTGTAACTATGGATCAGAATTTTTCCCTGATGGCGCAGTCCCGCGCCAACTACTATACCGCCGGAAGTCCGGTGCAGTTCGTGCGTGTCGAACTGCTGAAGGGTGACACGACCGGTGAGGTCGCCGTCTGCCTGACATTCAAGAATGTCGGCACCGAGCCGCTGACCGGCCTGGTCGTCCACTTCAAATGTAAGGATGCCGCCGGTCAGGTCCTGTGCGAGGATGACTTCTACTATGAGCAGCTCAACGCCCAGCCCGGTGCCGTGTTCGGCAGCGATGACGCTGTCTATGTCAGCGACACGCCGGTTTCCAGCGTGGAGGTCGAGCAGGATCGCGCTTTCCTCAATGGCCGCGGCGTCGACCTGCGCAATTACAAGCGTGTTCGCTTGAACATGCCCCGCGTACTGCCCGGCTCCATCGCCAAGACGCTGCAGCAGCGCACCGGCAATGTCCAACTGACCTGCGTGCCCCAGGACACCGAGTACGGCTGGTTCTGCGCCTGCGGTGCGTTCCATCCCAATGAGGAAAACACCACCGTCTGCTCCGAGTGCGGCGGTGACCGCGCCGGTATCAAGGCAACGCTGACCGCTATTCTGGAGGAGGCCCGCCAGGCCGCCGAGCGCCAGCAGCAGGAGGTCAACGCCGTTGCCAGCAGTGTGGCCCCGGCGCCCGCTCCCGCACCGCAGCCTCAGGCACAGCCTGCCCCGGCTGCCAGCGACCCGCGCGCCATGGCCAACGCCGTGCAGGCAGCCATCACCGGTCAGCAGGACATCCCGCCGCAGAGCGCCTATGAGCCCGAGCAGGCAACCGCCGCGTTTGAGCCCCAAGGCAGCAGCTACGCCGACGACGACGAGGATGCCGAGGCCGAGGGCGTCCGCCGCGACGCTCCCAAGGGCCGCCTGTTCGACGATGATGAGGACGACGATGAGGGCACCCAGATGTACGATACCGATGACCTCGACTACGATGACGAGGACGACGGTCACGACAAGAAGTCCAAAAAACGCGGCCGCTACGCCGATGACGACGAAACCAGTGAGGACGACGTCATGGCCGAGCGCATCATCCGCCTGGCCCCGCCCATCACGGCCATTGCCTGCGCCTTGATCGTGGCACTGTCTCTGGTCTATCACTTCGTTCTGGCGTAAAAAATTGCCGGGCCGTTTCCCGAATGTGGGGAGCGGCCCGGTATTTTTGATTTTTCGGCAATATCCCGCGGGCAGATATGCAATGCGCCCCTACGGATAACAACATCGTCGCTTGCAGGGGCGGATACTTCCAGCCGCCAACCGCGGCAGAGCTTACTTTTCTGCCGTCAGTCGTTCGTACGTCTTTACGATTTCCGGGTCATTCAGCTTGATGACCCTGCCGGAAAGATACTGCAGCGTGTTTTCCTCGGGAATTCGGCCAAACGTCAGTCGCTGGGCGCAGAGAGCCTGTGTTTTCAGCCCGGTGCGCTCGTTCATCTTGTGGTTGCCGTACTTGATGTCGCCCAGTACCGGATGGCCCAGATACGCCAGATGCGCACGGATCTGGTGGGTGCGGCCCGTGATCAGCCCAATGCGGCAGAGCGCAAACGGACCTGCCTGCCGGATGACCGTCACCTCAGTGATGATCTGCTTGTAACCCTCGCTCTCACGGGCGTGGATGCGCACCTTGTTATTTTTCTCGCTGTGCTGCAGCCATGCGACGAACCGCCCCTGCGGCGGTGCACCCACCGTGATGGTCAGATACTCCTTTTTCATCATGTCGTCGCGGATTATGGCGTTCAGGTCGCGCAGCGCGGCGTAGCTCTTGGCGGCCAGCACCAGACCTTCGGTGCCGCGGTCCAGCCGGTTGCACAGCGCCGGGGCAAATCGCTTTTCTGCGTGGGGATCATACTCGCCCTTGGCCTCCAGATAAGCCGCAAAGGCATCCACCAGATTGGCGTCGCCGGTGCGGTCACTGTGGCAGAGCAGGTGCGCGGGCTTGTAGAGCACCGCAAAATTTTCATCCTCATACACCACGCTCACAGGCGGCTGCCTGCGCGGCGGCTTGGCGGTCTTGGCAGTGGGCTTGCCCACGGGGAAGAACTCGTCGTTGATGTACAGTTCGATCAAATCGCCTGCGCTCAGGCGGGTATCCGGCTCGGCGCGCTTGCCGTTGACCTTGATGCGCTTGTTGCGGAACGCCTTGTACATCATGCTGCGGGGCATATCCTTGGTCACGCCCTCCACAAAGCGGCTCAGGCGCACGCCGTTTTCATTGGGTCCTGCGGTAAAACTTTTCATCGTGTCCTCTTTAAAAATTCATCAGTAAAAACGGTTGGCAAAAGTCTTTTTACAGTATATAATAAAACCAGCAGAACGTAAAGATGGGATGTGAAAAAATGGCAGACGAAAATCTCCACGCGAAACACCGCGCACGTATGCAGGAGCGCGTCGAGCGAGACGGACTGGACAGCCTGGCCGAACACGAGGCGCTGGAATATCTGCTGTTTCTCTCCATCCCGCGGGCAGACACAAACGCGCTGGCGCACAGGCTCATTCAGCACTTCGGCGATTTCTGCAAGGTGCTGGAGGCCGAGCCCGAGGAGCTGATGCAGGTCGAGGGCGTCGGCCCCAAAAGTGCGCGGCTGATTTCTACCGTCATGGCGTGCAGCCGCTATTATGAACTGAAAAAGCGCAAGACCCGCCTGTCGCTGAACTCGGCAGAGACGGCCATCGCCTACGTAAAGCCGCTGTTCCGCGGTGTGCAGAATGAACAGCTCTACCTGATTTTATTGGACGACGCCTGCCGCCCTGTGCAGGATCTGCGCATTGCCGAGGGCGTTCCTAACCGCGTGGCCGTGGACACCCGCAAGCTGCTGCGCGCCGTGGCCCGCACCAACTCGACCTGCGGCATTCTGGCACACAACCATCCCACCGGGCTGGCCATTCCGTCCGAGGCGGACCGCCTGACGACATACCATATTATGGAGGTCACCGGCCAGCTCGGCTTTACGATCATGGATCATATCATCATAGCGGGGGAGGATGGCTGTTCGATGCTGAACCGCGGCAGCCTGCCGGAATACCGCGCAAACAGCGGCGTGCTGCAGGCCGCCAGCCGCTGAACGACGCCCATGCGCCTTGCCGTGTCCCGGCAGGGCGCATTTTTCTGCGGTTTGGGTACAAAATATCGGCAAACCTATTTACATTAAAAATTTGTCGTGCTATAATCATTATACAACTAATCGTTGTACACGAAAGGAACGACTATGGATGAAGTCTTTCACTTAAAGGCACCGTTTCAGCCCACCGGCGACCAGCCGCAGGCGATAGAAGCGCTGATGCAGGGCATCCATGAGGGTGACGACGCCCAGACGTTGCTGGGCGTCACCGGCTCCGGCAAGACGTTTACGATGGCGAACATCATCGCCCGGTGCAATCGCCCGACGCTGATTTTGGAGCCGAATAAAACGCTGGCCAGTCAGATCTGTACCGAGATGCGCGGCTTTTTCCCCGATGATGCGGTAGAATATTTCGTCTCCTACTACGACTATTACCAGCCCGAGGCGTATATCCCGTCCACAGACACCTATATTGAGAAGGACAGTGCCATCAACGACGAGATTGACCGTCTGCGCCACTCGGCCACAGCGGCGCTGTCAGAGCGGCGCAACGTCATCATTGTGGCGTCGGTGTCCTGCATCTACTCGCTGGGCGACCCCATCGACTACCGCAGCATGGTCATCAGCCTGCGCCCCGGTATGCAGATGGAGCGTGACGAACTTTGCAGCCGCCTGGTCAAGCTGCAATATGAGCGCAACGACATGAACTTCATCCGCAACAAGTTCCGCGTAAAAGGGGACACGGTGGACATCCACCTGGCCTACAACGACGAATTTGCGATTCGGGTCGAGTTCTTCGGCGACGAGATTGACCGCATCGTGGAGTTTGACCCGCTGACCGGCGAGCACAAGAACGTGGTGCGTCATGTTGCCATCTTCCCGGCCAGCCACTATATCGTCGGCCCCGAAAAGATGCAGGAGGGCCTGAAAAAGATTCAGGCCGAGATGGAGGAGCAGGTCAAAAAATTCACCGAGGAGGGCAAGCTCTTGGAGGCCCAGCGCATCCAGCAGCGCACCAACTACGACATGGAGATGCTGCAGGAAGTCGGCATGTGCAAGGGCATCGAGAACTACTCCGCTGTCCTGTCAGGCCGTGCGCCCGGCTCCACGCCCACAACGCTGCTGGATTATTTCCCGGATGATTTCCTGCTGATGATCGACGAGAGCCACGTCATGCTGCCGCAGGTGCGCGGTATGTTCGGCGGCGACTACAGCCGCAAGAAAACGCTGGTCGAATACGGCTTCCGTCTTCCGTCGGCGTTTGACAACCGCCCGTTGAAATTTGAAGAATTTGAAGCCAAAATCCATCAGAAGATTTTTGTTTCTGCAACCCCCGGTGAATATGAACGCCAGCATTCCAGCCGCGTAGCGGAGCAGGTCATCCGCCCCACCGGCCTGCTGGACCCGCTTATCATGGTGCGCCCGGTGGAGGGCCAGATCGAGGACCTGCTGGGCGAGATTCGCACCCGCATTGACCGTGGCGAGCGCGCACTCGTCACAACGCTGACCGTCAAGATGGCCGAGGATCTGACGGATTATCTGGAGGAACACGGCGTCAAGACGAAGTATATGCACCACGAGGTCGACACGTTTGAGCGCATGGAGATCATCAAGGACCTGCGCGTCGGCGCAATTGATGTTATTGTTGGCATCAACCTGCTGCGCGAGGGTCTGGATCTGCCGGAGGTATCGCTGATTGCGATTCTGGATGCCGATAAGGAAGGCTTCCTGCGCAGCGAGACAAGCCTGATTCAGACGATCGGCCGCGCGGCCCGCAACGCCAACGGCGTTGTGCTCATGTACGCAGATGAGGTCACGCCCAGCATGGAGCGCGCCATCATGGAGACCGAGCGCCGCCGCACCATTCAGGACGCCTACAATAAAGAACACGGCATCACGCCCAAAACCATCGTCAAGGCCATCGGCGACGGGCTCGAAATCAGCATGAGCGAGGAAAACAAGCGGATGCGCCAGCACCGCATGAGCCGCGCCGAGCGCCAGCAGACAATTGAACGCCTGACCAAGGAGATGAAGGAGGCCGCGCGGCTGCTGCAATTTGAGCTGGCCGCGCAGCTGCGCGACGAAATTCAGCGGCTGGAACGCGGAGAGGATCCCACCGCCGCCGACACCAGTGAACGTAAGGCCGCTGCCAAAACACGCAAGGGCAGGAGGAAATATAAAAATTGAGTACAACACCCGAAAAAAAGCCTGCAAAGCGCAGCTCCAAAATCAAAATCGACCCGAACAACCGCATTGTCATCAAGGGTGCGCGGGAGCATAACCTGAAAAACGTCGATTTGGAGCTGCCCAGAGATAAGCTGATCGTCATGACCGGCCTGTCCGGCTCCGGTAAGTCGAGCCTGGCGTTTGACACGATCTATGCCGACGGCCAGCGCCGCTATATGGAAAGCCTTTCCAGCTATGCCCGCCAGTTCCTGGGCCAGATGGAAAAGCCCGATGTCGACGAAATCACCGGCCTGTCCCCGGCCATCTCCATCGACCAGAAAACAACAAGCCACAACCCGCGTTCCACGGTGGGAACGGTAACGGAGATTTACGACTATCTGCGTCTGATGTACGCCCGCATCGGCGTGCCCCACTGCCCGATCTGCGGGCGGGAGATTACCCAGCAGACCGTGGACGAGATGGTTGACGAAGTCATGAAGCTGCCGGAGCGCACCCGCTTTCAGGTGCTGGCCCCCGTTGTGCGTGCCCGCAAGGGCACCCAGGCCAAGGAGCTGGATGCCGCCCGCCGAGCCGGTTTTGCCCGCGTGCGCGTCGACGGCAATATGTACGATCTGAGCGAGGAGATCAACCTCGAAAAGAACATCAAGCACACCGTTGAGATCGTCGTGGATCGCCTGGTCATCAACGACACGGTCCGCGGGCGTCTGGCCGATTCCATAGAAACCGCGCTGGCGCAGGCAAACGGGCTTGTCGTCATCGACGTCATTGGCGGTGAACCGATGATGTTCAGCCAGAGCTACGCCTGCCCCGAGCACGGCATCTCCGTCGAGGAGCTGACCCCGCGGATGTTCAGCTTCAACAATCCCTTCGGTGCCTGCCCGGACTGCACCGGTCTTGGCATGCACATGGAGTTTGACAAGGCCTTGATAGTTCCTGACGCCGACAAGAGCTTTGCCGACAGGTGCATTGCCTGCTTCAGCAACAATCTGAATTCCTATTTTATGAAGCAGCTGGGCGCAGTGCTTGCTGCCAATGGCTATAACTATGACACCAAATGGAATGAGCTTT
>OIIP01000406.1_pt1 | contig 11419 bp, 10 predicted proteins | sample 1583261 | NCBI WGS metagenome assembly OIIP01 (sample SAMN02675049, study PRJEB24791) | human gut metagenome, SKBSTL061 | isolation source: stool | host: Homo sapiens | place: USA
GCGGAGGAAGAATTGTTGTCATTCGCTCCTTCAATAAGGAAAGGAATCATTCCCAAGTGGTCCAGATGGGCGGAAATGATTACATATTCATTGCATAGTATAGGATCACTGCCTTTGATCATGCCCAAAATATTTTTTCCAGTAGCATTGGGATTATAGGTAGCATTCATTTTGATGTGGGCTCTCTTTCCGGTATGGAAAGAGGCAGGCTTCTGAGTCTTATAAATCTGCCGGATGGTTTCTTTATAGGTCTTGCCTGTTCCCCTGAAAATATCATTAACCACAGTGTCTGTAACATGACAATAGACAAATCCTGGATTATAGGGGGCATTTGGACCGGGAACCCATTTGTATAACAAGCCTGCCGCACCATGGGTTACGGCATTGTTCAGCTTGGTTTGGTGCAAAGTATGTTTGTACCACATGGTCAGTGAATCGGGGTTACGGCTTATATTGGGTGTTTCTCCCTCCACCAGCACAATCTTGCCTTTTACATCTATATCTTTGTAATCATCATATGCTAATTCGGGTGCTGTAACGCCAAATCCGGCGTATACCACATCGGCTGTCACTTCCCCGTCACTGGTCATTCCTCCGGCAAACCAACCATCTGCCCAAGGATATGTCTTAGAGATCCATACAGTTTTTTTCTTGTCTTGGGTGACAGGAAATAGGATATCCATAGTGCTTCCCGGTTGTATCTCTACACAAGGGTGGGGGAATAGCTGTATGTAGGAACCATTCTCACCACGAGGTATTAGTTTCCACTCTTTAAAATATCCTTTTACGATATCTACAGCTTTAGCCATTCCGGGCGAACCTGCGAGTCGTCCCTCCAAGGCCGGGTCTGAAAGTTGCTTTACATAACCGAAAATCTTTTCGGTAGTGATGTTACGATGCATGGCATCAAGGTACATTTCTTCATCAGTCATGGTAGCCGTTCTTCTTTGGGCGGATGAAGACAGGGAGCCCAATGCAAGAATTGCAGATAACAAGAGGAGTCCTTTTTTCATGTTAATATGTTGATTTAAGATTCGGTTCTAAAGATAAAAAGAAAAGATCAGATTCCTGTTTATCTCCTTGTAAAAATCTTAAGTTCGTATTTCTTGATATAAATCAAACCGTTGCATCGTGAAAAGTCCGTACCTTTGCACCCCGAAAATCAAAGATGATAAGTGGACGTAATTCAAGAACCGAGAAGTGTACGAAAGAACCTTGCCAGACTGGCGGTTCCTATTTTCATTGAAACATTGCTGATTATGATGCTGGGCGCGGTAGATACCGTGATGCTGAGTCAGTATTCAGACAATAGTGTGGCTGCCGTCGGGGTGGTCAACCAGCTCATCATGTTTGCTTTCCTGATATTCGAGGTGATTAATATAGGAACTTCCGTACTCTGTTCGCAATATTTGGGAGCAAGAATGCACAAGAATATGGTGCAGGTGGTGGGAGTATCATTGATACTCAATTTGGTGTTCGGCCTGTTTGTCAGTGCTATTCTGCATTACGGAGCCACTTCTCTGCTATCTATGATGGGACTTCGTCCCGAACTGATGGAATATGGAGTGAGTTACATGAAGATAGTAGGGGCATTCGCTTTTTTTCAAGCCATATCTCTGACTATTTCTGCCTCTTTGCGCAGTGCCAATAAAGCAGTTTATCCCATGATGGTAACGGTAGTTGTGAATATTCTGAATATCATCGGTAACTATTCGCTGATTTTCGGTAAGTTCGGCATGCCGGCTTTGGGAGTGGAAGGTGCTGCTATTTCTACTGCATTTGCCCGAGGGGTATCTATGGTGATACTTTTTGTGATTCTTTTCCGTAAACATATTCCCAGATTTCCGTTATCCTATTTTTGCCCCTTCCCGTTTGTCGAGCTGAAAAACCTGTTGAAAATCGGAGTCCCCTCGGCCGGAGAAAATATGTCCTACAGTTTCTCTCAGGTAGTATTGACCTATTTTATTAATATGTTGGGGAATGAAGCGCTGGCTACTCGTACCTATGTGGTGAATATAGTGATGTTCGTTTATTTGTTTGCTATTGCCATGGCACAAGGCGGAGCCATCTGTATTGGTCATTTGGTAGGTGAGAGGAAACTTCATGCAGCTTATCTGTTGGGCAAATATGTGATGCGTATTTCTATTTTGGTTTCTTTAGTTTTATCCTGTATCTGGGCTTTGATGGGGCATACTTTGTTTAGCTGGCTGACGGATAATCCGGAAATTATCCGTCTGGGTACTATTATCCTGTTTATTGATGTGATTTTGGAAGTGGGACGGGCTATTAATATTTATGCGACGAATGCTTTACGTGCAACGGGTGATGTAAATTATCCGTTTTATGTAGGATTTGTTGTTCAGTGGAGCGTTGCCGTAGGTTGTGGTTTCTTGTTCGGCATTCATTGGGGATGGGGATTGGTAGGTATGTGGTGTGCGTTTGTGCTGGATGAAAATCTTCGTGGTATTATCTTTGTACAGCGTTGGAACAGTCTGAAATGGACTAAAAAGGGATTTGTGAAATAAATCTTCATTTTCGCAAACTTTATGCATCTTCAGGCCGTTAAACTCAAGAAAAAGAATTAATTTTGCAGTCTGATAATTATCAAAGAATATAATATGGAGCTCGATTTACTCACGGCAATATCACCTATTGACGGTCGATACAGAGGAAAAGCGGGAGCTTTGGCCTCTTATTTTTCTGAATTTGCACTCATCAAGTACCGTGTGCAGGTAGAAATTGAATACTTTATCACTCTGTGTGAACTACCGTTGCCACAGCTGAAAGACTTTGATCATGCACGTTTTGATGCATTGCGCGCTATTTATAAGAACTTTTCAGAGGCTGACGCACAGCGTATTAAAGAGATAGAAAGTGTAACAAACCACGATGTAAAGGCTGTAGAATATTTCATCAAAGAAGAATTCGATAAGTTGGGCGGAATGGAGGAATACAAGGAATTCATTCATTTCGGATTGACATCACAGGACATAAACAATACCTCTGTACCTTTGTCTATAAAGGAGGCATTGGAACAAGTGTACTATCCGCAAATTGAAGAGCTGATTGCTCAGTTGACTACATACGCTGAAGAATGGGCAAATATCCCTATGTTGGCAAAAACACATGGGCAGCCTGCTTCTCCTACTCGCCTGGGTAAAGAAATCATGGTTTTCGTTTATCGTCTGAATCGTCAGCTGGCTGTATTGAAAGCTTGTCCTGTCACGGCTAAATTCGGTGGTGCGACGGGTAATTACAATGCACATCATGTAGCTTATCCCGAATATGACTGGAAAGCATTCGGAAATCAGTTCGTGGCAGAGAAGCTGGGGTTGGAACGTGAGGAATATACTACTCAGATTTCTAATTATGATAATCTGGGAGCCATCTTTGATGCCATGAAGCGCATCAATACCATTATGATTGACATGAACCGCGACTTCTGGCAGTACATCTCTATGGAATATTTCAAGCAGAAGATTAAAGCGGGTGAAGTAGGTTCCAGTGCCATGCCGCATAAGGTGAATCCTATTGATTTCGAAAATGCTGAAGGTAATCTAGGTATGGCAAATGCTATTTTGGAACACCTTTCTTCTAAGTTGCCTGTTTCCCGCTTGCAACGTGACTTGACAGACTCTACTGTGTTGCGTAACGTCGGTGTACCTTTCGGTCACATTGTGATTGCTATCCAAAGTTCGTTGAAAGGTCTGCGCAAACTGTTGCTGAATGAGAAAGCAATCTATGCCGACTTGGATAATTGTTGGAGTGTGGTGGCGGAAGCTATCCAGACAATTCTGCGCCGCGAAGCCTATCCTCATCCGTATGAGGCATTGAAAGCTTTGACCCGTACAAACCAAGCTATCACAGAAGGGGCTATTAAAGAATTCATAGAAACACTAAATGTAAGCGAAGACATTAAAAAGGAACTGCGGGTAATTACACCGCATAATTATACAGGTATTTAAAAAATAGTTAGTTAGATTTTAATCCAAAAAGCCCGAGAGGGCGTTATACATTAATTAAAAAATAAAAGGAAAACCATGAGTACAGAAAATGAAAGCAGACAAGAAGGTGCTGCAAATGAAGAAAACCAGAATGTAAGCCGTGATGGTGGTTATAAGTCTTATAACAGAGACAGTAATTACAACAGATACAACAACGACGGCGAACAGCGTCCTTATCGTCCTCGTACGAACAGCTATAATCGCGAAGGTGGAGACCGTCCCTACCGTTCTTCTTATAACAACGGTGACCGTCCTTCCTATAATCGCTATAACAATAACGGAGACCGTCCGCAACGTCCCCGCTTTAATCCTAACAGTGAGGATGGAGGAGACCAACGTTCATACCGTCCTCGTACAAATTATAATCGTGAAGGTGGTGAGCAGCGTCCATATACTCCGCGCCCTCGTTTCAATAATGGTGAGGAAGGTGGTGAACGTCAATACCGTCCCCGTACAAACTATAATCGCGAAGGTGGTGAGCAGCGTCCTTATACTCCGCGTCCCCGCACCGGAGGATATAATCGCGAAGGTGGCGAGCAGCGTCCATATACTCCGCGTCCCCGTTTTAACAGCGGTGAAGGTGGTGAACAGCGTTCTTACACTCCGCGTCCTCGTACCGGCGGTTATAATCAAGGCGGCGACCGTCCTTATCGTCCTCGTACCGGTGGTTATAATCAAGGTGGTGGATACAATCGTCCCTATCGTCCCCGTACGGCTGATTATAACCCGAATGCAAAGTATAGTCTGAAGAAACAGATTGAATATAAAGATATATTGACCGATCCAAATGAGCCGATTCGTCTGAACAAATTCTTGGCTAATGCAGGTATATGTTCCCGTCGTGAGGCTGATGAGTTTATTACAGCAGGTGTAGTCAGTGTAAATGGTGAAGTGGTAACCGAATTAGGTACTAAAATCAAGCGTACTGACGAAGTGAAGTTCCATGACGAACCGGTAAGTATTGAACGCAAAACTTATATTTTGTTGAATAAACCGAAGGATTGTGTGACTACTTCTGATGATCCTCAGGAACGTAAGACTGTAATGGATTTTGTGAAAGGTGCTTGTAAGGAGCGTATTTATCCTGTTGGGCGTTTAGATCGTAATACTACCGGTGTGTTATTGTTAACTAACGATGGTGATTTGGCTTCCAAGCTGACTCATCCTAAGTATTTGAAGAAGAAGATTTATCATGTATATTGTGATAAGAATGTAACCAAGGCAGATCTTGACCAGATTGCAGCAGGTGTGACATTGGATGATGGAGAGATCCATGCAGATGCCATCAGCTATGCATCGGAAACAGACAAGTCACAAGTCGGTATTGAAATCCATTCCGGAAAGAACCGTATTGTGCGTCGTATTTTTGAATCCTTGGGATATAAGGTAATCAAGCTGGACCGCGTTTATTTTGCTGGCCTGACTAAAAAAGGTTTGCGCCGCGGTGACTGGCGTTACCTGACGGAACAAGAAGTGAACATGCTCCGCATGGGCTCATTTGAATAATAAACAATAAAGAGACAAAACAATGGAAAAAATTAGTAGAACAAAGATTGTTGACCTGCTGAAGTGCCGTGATTTTGGTGCGATGGTCAATGTAAAAGGTTGGGTTCGTACCCGCCGCGGTAGCAAACAGGTAAATTTTATCGCCCTGAATGACGGTTCTACAATAAATAATGTGCAGATTGTTGTTGATTTGGCAAACTTTGACGAAGAAATGTTGAAGCAGATCACCACCGGTGCATGTATCAGTGTGAACGGTGAGTTGACCGAATCCATTGGCTCTGGTCAGGCTGCCGAAGTTCAAGCGCGTGGAATCGAAGTATTAGGTACTTGTGATAATACTTATCCGTTACAGAAGAAAGGTCATACGATGGAGTTTCTTCGTGAGATCGCTCATTTGCGTCCCCGTACCAATACATTTGGAGCTGTATTCCGCATCCGCCACAACATGGCTATCGCTATCCATAAGTTCTTCCATGAACGTGGTTTCTTCTATTTTCATACACCTATTATCACAGCATCCGATTGTGAAGGTGCGGGACAGATGTTCCAGGTTACTACCAAGAATCTTTATGATTTGAAGAAAGATGAAAACGGATCGATTATTTATGATGATGATTTCTTTGGCAAACAAGCCAGTTTGACGGTATCTGGACAGTTGGAAGGTGAATTGGCTGCTACTGCTTTGGGGGCTATTTATACATTTGGACCTACATTCCGTGCGGAGAACTCCAATACGCCGCGTCACTTGGCCGAGTTTTGGATGATTGAACCTGAGGTTGCGTTCAATGATATTACTGATAATATGGATTTGGCCGAAGACTTTATTAAATATTGTGTACAGTGGGCGCTTGACAACTGCTATGATGATGTGAAGTTCTTGAACGATATGTTCGATAAAGGATTGATAGAACGTTTGCAGGGCGTGCTGAAGGAAGAATTTGTCCGTCTGCCTTATACGGAAGGTATCAAGATACTGGAGGAAGCTGTAGCAAAAGGTCATAAATTTGAATTCCCGGTATATTGGGGAGTAGACTTAGCCTCTGAACATGAACGTTATTTGGTGGAAGAGCACTTTAAACGTCCTGTAATCCTGACAGACTATCCGAAAGAAATCAAGGCATTCTATATGAAGCAGAATGAGGATGGAAAGACGGTGCGTGCAATGGATGTATTATTCCCGAAGATTGGCGAAATAATAGGTGGGTCTGAACGTGAGGCTGATTATGACAAATTGATGACCCGCATTCAGGAACTGGGAATTCCGATGAAGGATATGTGGTGGTATCTGGATACCCGCAAGTTTGGTTCATGTCCTCATTCTGGTTTTGGACTTGGTTTTGAGCGGCTGTTGCTGTTTGTTACCGGTATGACCAATATTCGTGATGTGATACCTTTCCCACGTACTCCGCGTAATGCTGAATTCTAATTGTTGGAAATAATAATTCAAAAAATCCTGCCCTATAACATAGAGCAGGATTTTTTTTGTGTTTAACTGTAAAAAAGTTATTTGAAAAGCAGAAAGTTTGAAAAATTTTTCTAATTTTGTTGTATCCACATAACGCAATTTGTTAACTAAATATATACAGCTATGAAACGGAAAAAATTATTCCTACTGATGATAGCATTCTTGCTAATCGGTACTTCGCGTGTAGTGGGACAGGAAAAATCGGATGCAGCCCCTGTCAATTTGAAAGGGATTTGGCAGATGTGCTTTTATGTATCAGGTACTCCTCAGGTGCCGGGTGAGTTGAAACCAAGTAATTCTTTTAAAATTTTGTCTGATGACGGCAAGTTTACCAATATGACCATGATTCCTAATCATGGAGCCATTATTATTGGTTCCGGTACCTATCGGCAGACTGCTCCTAATGCTTATACAGAGCATGTGGAGAAAAATCTGCATCTTCCACAATTGGTAGGTGTGGATAATATTTTGGAATTTGAGATGAAGGGGGGCGATGTCATGGTACTGAAGTTTTTTGTGAAAACGGATAAGGATGGAAATGAAATCAATTCCTGGTATTATGAAACTTGGAAACGGGTGAAAATGCCTCCTGTTTATCCAAAGGATTTGGTCAGATAAGTTTGAATCTTTGTTTATAAACAAAGGATAGTCATTGGGGAGGGGCTGCTCTTTCATTTTTTGAAAGCGTGGTCCCTATCTATATGGTGGGATATGTGTCTTGTTTATATGATTACTTGTTTGGATACTTAAATGAAAGATGCTTATGTACTAATTTTCTTCAATAAAATGATGTAATGAGTAACTGCTACCTGTTTGCAGGTTGCTTAAATATAAGGTAAAACTCCTGTAATCTCTTCTTAATTTGCACAGAATTTCAAAAAATGTGCTATTCTTCATCACTTTTATGCCTTTTCAAGAACAAAGATTGGAAATAATCGTTAACTTTGTCGCCAATAACAGAAATAGAAAAGGAGATTAATGTCTAAACTTTATATAATAGCGGGGTGTAACGGAGCCGGTAAAACGACCGCTTCGTACACGGTATTACCCGAAATTTTAGAGTGCCGTGAATTTGTCAATGCCGATGAAATCGCCAAGGGACTTTCTCCTTTTAACCCCTCAAGTGTAGCAATCGAAGCGGGACGACTGATGCTGAAACGCATCGGAGAACTGTTGTCAGCCGGAGTCAGTTTTTCTGTTGAAACTACATTGTCCACCCGTTCTTATATCAATCTTATCCAGCAGGCACAAAATCAAGGATATAGTGTCAGCCTTATTTATTTTTGGCTGAATTCGCCTGAATTGGCTATAGAGCGAGTGAAACAGCGTGTTGCCAATGGAGGGCATGATGTGCCTGCTCCCATTATCCGTCGTCGTTATCGTTCGGGGTTGGAAAACTTTTTCCGTATTTATATGCCTTGCGTGGATTATTGGATGCTTGCGGACAATAGCTGCACACCGCGTGTTATTGTGGCGGACGCCTTCCGTTTGGGAGATGAGGCCCATATCTATAATCAAGAACTTTTTACTAAAATCAGAAGTTATGTCAACTGAAGAAGAATATAAGGAATTAAGTGCGAAGTTGCGTTATGGTTTAGAATTAGCGGAACAGCGGTTGATAGAGGAAACTGCACGGCGCGAAGGGACACTGTGTTATGGTCGTCCCGATGGAAAAGTAGTTCGGATCTCAGCAACTGAACTTTTAAAGCTTCGTCAGTCCGGTGGAAACAATGCGGCATCTGTGGCTGTGTGTACTTGCTCTGAGATGGAGAGTGGCTGGAATCGTTGAAAATAGAATGAATAACTGTATATGTATAGGGAAGAATCAAAATCTCTTCCCTATGTTTTTTAGTCCGTTATTCAAAGCCTAGATGTGGTTATATCAGCCTTTTGTATGCGAATAGCAAGAGGAAAAAATATCTTAATTTATTTGTCAGTTCAAAGAAAAGCCGTACCTTTGCAAGCCGATTATTATCAAAAGTTTATAAAGGATTAATTCTTAGCGTGTTAATAGTTCTTTGTCCGGGAACGGTTAGAAACGCTGAGAAGAATTGTTTTTTAGTAGTTAACATTTAAAAAAGAATTTAAGAGTGGATACTTTAAGTTACAAGACCATTTCTGCAAACAAAGAAACAGCTCATAAAGAATGGGTTGTTGTCGACGCAACCGATCAGGTCGTAGGCCGTCTCGGTTCGAAAGTTGCGAAACTGTTGAGAGGAAAGTACAAACCAGACTTTACCCCTCATGCTGACTGCGGTGATAATGTTATTATCATTAATGCAGACAAAGTGAAATTTACCGGAAACAAGTGGAACGACAAGGTTTACTTGCGCTATACAGGTTATCCCGGTGGTCAGAGAGAAATGACTCCTGCTCAGTTGATGAAGAAACCTAACGGTGAAGAAAAACTGTTGAAGAGAGTAGTAAAGGGTATGCTTCCTAAAAATCGTCTGGGAGCACAGTTGCTGGGCAATTTGTATGTTTACGCTGGTAGTGAACATAAACATGAAGCTCAGACTCCGAAATCAATTGATATAAACTCACTTAAATAATAAAGAATGGAAGTAGTAAATGCATTAGGCAGACGTAAACGCGCCGTAGCACGCGTGTTCGTAAGCGAAGGTACAGGAAAGATTACTATTAACAAGAGAGACCTTGCACAGTACTTTCCATCAACTATTCTTCAGTATGTAGTAAAACAGCCTTTGAACAAGCTAGAGGCTGCTGAAAAATATGATATCAAAGTAAATCTTTACGGTGGTGGTTTTACAGGACAGTCACAGGCTTTGCGTCTGGCTATCGCTCGTGCGCTGGTTAAAATCAACCCTGAAGATAAAACGGCTCTTCGTTCAGAAGGCTTCATGACACGTGATTCTCGTTCTGTAGAACGTAAGAAACCGGGTCAGCCCAAAGCACGTCGTAGATTCCAGTTCAGTAAACGTTAATATCCGGTTTTACTTGGAACTGGTTAAGAAGCGTTTAGTATCTAAACCAGCGGGACTCTACTTGGTAGCGGACTACCCGATGGTTGGTTGAGATAAACAAAAAAGAAAGTAAACGATTTAAAGAATAACAAAATGTCTAGAACTAATTTCGATACATTATTGGAAGCCGGTTGCCACTTCGGACACCTTAAGAGAAAGTGGAATCCCTCAATGGCTCCTTATATTTTCATGGAACGCAATGGTATCCATATCATTGACCTCCATAAAACAGTTGCTAAAGTAGATGAAGCTGCTGATGCACTGAAACAAATCGCAAAATCAGGTAAGAAAGTCCTGTTTGTTGCTACTAAGAAACAAGCTAAACAAGTAGTAGCTGAGAAAGCTGCTTCTGTAAATATGCCTTATGTAATCGAGCGTTGGCCGGGTGGTATGTTGACTAACTTCCCGACTATCCGTAAGGCTGTGAAGAAAATGGCTACTATCGATAAGTTGACCAACGATGGTACTTATTCAAACCTTTCTAAGAGAGAAGTTCTGCAAATCTCTCGTCAGCGTGCTAAATTGGAGAAGAACTTAGGCTCTATCGCTGATTTGACTCGTTTGCCGTCAGCACTGTTCGTTATCGATGTGTTGAAAGAAAACATTGCAGTTCGTGAAGCTAACCGCTTGGGTATCCCTGTATTTGCTATCGTTGATACAAATTCAGATCCTTCAAACGTAGACTTCGTGATTCCTGCAAACGATGATGCTACTAAGTCTGTAGAAGTGATCTTGGATGCTTGTTGTGGCGCTATCGCTGAAGGCTTGGAAGAAAGAAAAGCTGAAAAAGTAGATATGGAAGCTGCCGGTGAAAATGCTCCTAAGGGTGCTGGTAAGAAGAAAAATACCAAGGCTCGTATGGATAAAGCCGAAGAAGAAGCTATCAATGCTGCTAAGGCTGCCGCTTTCTTGAAAGAAGACGAAGAAGCTTAATAGTATAAATTGAGAGTTGAGAATTGAAAATTGGGAAAGGGGCAGATTATGCTGTTAATTCTCAATTCTCAATTTTCAATTCTCAATTCTGTTTTAAAGATATTACTAACAATTAAAAAATAAAGGAATATTATGGCTGTAACTATGGCTGAAATAACCAAGCTTCGTAAGATTAGTGGAGCTGGTATGATGGATTGCAAGAACGCCTTGACTGAAGCAAACGGCGATATCGATAAAGCAATGGAAATTATCCGTAAAAAAGGACAGGCTGTTGCTGCAAAACGTTCTGACCGTGAAGCATCTGAAGGTTGTGTGCTGGCAAAAAAGGATGGCGAATTTGCTGCTATCATCGCTTTGAAATGCGAAACCGACTTCGTTGCTAAAAACGCTGATTTCATAGCTTTGACTCAAGCTATTCTGGATGCTGCTGTTGCCAACAGGTGTAAGACTTTGGAAGAAGTAAAGGCTTTGCCTATGGGTAACGGTACTGTACAAGATGCAGTAACAGACCGTAGTGGTATCAAGAT
>OIIP01000414.1_pt1 | contig 11207 bp, 9 predicted proteins | sample 1583261 | NCBI WGS metagenome assembly OIIP01 (sample SAMN02675049, study PRJEB24791) | human gut metagenome, SKBSTL061 | isolation source: stool | host: Homo sapiens | place: USA
CCGCCGCGATACCGGGCAGACCGTCTATATCCTTGACGAGCCTACCACCGGCCTGCATGTGGCCGATGTCCACCGTCTGGTCAAGGTGCTGGATAAGCTCGTTGATGCGGGCAATACGGTCATCGTCATTGAGCACAATCTCGACGTCATCAAACGCGCCGACTATATCATCGACCTCGGCCCCGAGGGCGGCAGCGGCGGCGGCACCATCGTCGCCACCGGCACCCCGGAGGAGGTCGCGCAGAACCCGCACTCCTTCACGGGGCAGTATCTCCGGCCCGTGCTGGAGCGCGCTGCCGAGCTGCAATCACAGAAATAACACAAACGGCTCTCCTCCGGGAGGGCCGTTTGCTGTTGCAGCGTACCTTTCTGCCAGACATTGGGGTTTGCATCACAGGGCGTTTTGTGGTATAATACCCTCATATAGGCTTTAAGGAGGGCGGTACTGTGACCGTTTTGCGTTATACCGTGCCGCCGGAAAACGAGGGCTGCAAGCTGGGGCTGTTCCTGCGCATGCAGGGTGTTACGGCAGGACTGATCAAGTCCGTCAAATATGACGGTGACGGCTTTTACGCCGACGATCAGCCTATCCGCACGAATGAGCCTGTACACGCTGGGCAGTGCATCCGCTTTGCGCTCCCGCCTGAGCAGGAGACGAGTGTAACCCCGCAGCCCGTGCCATTTTCCATCGCCTATGAGGACGATTTTGCCGCGGTGCTCAACAAGCCCGCGGGCATTGCCGTGCACCCCACGCTGAACTACCCTGACGGCACACTGGCCAACGGCTGGCTGTACCACCTGCAGCAGCGGGGGCAAAGCGGCATCTTCCGCCCGGTAAACCGCATTGACAAAAACACAAGCGGCCTGGTGCTGTGCGCGAAAAACGCCTTTGCCGCACCGCTGCTGGCCGGGTCTGCCCACAAGTGCTACCTTGCGATTGTGCAGGGTGCAATGCCGCTGGGGCCGGGCCGGGTCGAAGCGCCTATCGCGCGGCGCGGTGACTCCATCATTGGCCGCTGCGTGTGCGCGGACGGCAAGTACAGCCTGACCGAGTACGCGGTGCTGGCCGCGGGGCCGGGCCACAGTCTGCTGGCCTGCTGGCCGCGCACCGGCCGCACCCATCAGATTCGCGTACACATGTCCTATATCGGCCGTCCGCTGGCGGGAGATACGCTGTACGGCGGGTCGGACATCCTTCTGCGACGTCACGCACTGCACTGCGGCATCCTTGCGTTTGCGCACCCGCTGACAGGGGAGCCCCTCCGTGTGGAGTGTCCGCTGCCCGAGGATATGGCCGCCCTGGCCCGGCAGGAAAAGCTGCTGACGGGCTGGCAGCTGCACAGTCTGCCCTGCGGTGCAGACCCCACGTAAATTTGCTTCACACGGAAAGGAGCTTCCGTATTTTGAATCCCATCCAAACTGATCCCAATCCGAAAAACGATAGCATCACCGAACCCCCGGAGATGACCCCTGTAACGCGCTTTTCTCACTCATCGCAGGAAAAAAAGCGCGGTGATAACCGCCGCAAGGCAGCCCGTTACATGCAGGATCTGCACCGCCGTAACACTGTCGGCGATATGCTGTACATGGTCGGCTTTTGGGTCGAGTATGTTTTTGTCTGCGTAGGCCGCAGAGTGGGGGCTGTTGTGCGCGGCATCGGTGATACCGTGCTGAATCTGCTGCTCATTGTTCTGCGCCCGATTCTGATCGGTATTATCACGCTGATTGAGGACCTGACCAGCCCGTTCGTGCGGATGGCCTCGGGCATCCGTCATATCCGTGCCATCCCCGATACCCTCGTGGAGAGCGAGGATGGCGATGTGCGCCGTGCCAAGAAAAAATACCTTGCCAGCGGCATCCGAAAATACTCCATCGTTGTCTGGAATGCCATCACTTACATACTCCCGGCAGTTGCCGCAGCGGGGCTTGTGGTCCTGGTGCGCAGCGGGCTGGGGCTGCGCTTTGTGCTGAATGTGCAGGTGAACGGCGAGAACGTCGGTTACGTGGAGAGCGAGCAGGTGTTTGAAAATGCCCGTGAGGACGTGCAGTCCCGTATCAACACGGCCAAGCGTATGCTGCAGGCCTCCGGCTCTGCGGTGGAGGACACAAGCTGGGATGTCTACCCGACCTACTCGCTTTCCATCGGCAACCAGACGATGACCGAGAGCGAGATCGCCAACGCCATCCTGCGCACGGCCAGTGATGAGATCATCAACGGCACGGCTGTCTACGTCGACGATCAGCTGCTCTACGTCACCACCGAGGGCGACCACCTGCGCAGCTATCTGGAGAACATCAAGGCGCCGTTTGAAAATGCGATGGACAGCAGCGTCTACACGGCGTTTGCCCATAACATCCGCCTCGTGGACGGTGTTTATCTGCAGGAGTCTGTCAGCTCCTACGCGGACGTTATCAACGCCCTGACCGAAGGCGGCGGCATCCACACCTATACAGCCGTCGACGGAGACACCGTCGAGAGCGTCGTCAACGCTACCGGCGTTTCGTTTGACTCTCTGGCACAGATGAACCCCGAACTGCTGACGCTCGACCAGGAAATTCCTGCGGGCACGGTCATCACCACCGGTGCGTCCTCGGCAGAGCTCATCAAGGTCAAGGTCGTCCGCCGCGACACAGAAACTGTCGCCATCCCGTTCGACACCCAGAACACCGAGTCCGACCAGTATGATTTCGGCAAGGTCGTGACCCTGCAGGAGGGGGCAGACGGCTCCGAGGAAATCACCTACGAGACAACGATGATCGACGGCGCCGTCACGGACCGTCAGGCCGTGGCCTACAATGTGCTGCAGGCCCCGACCCCGGAAATCACCGTCACCGGCACGAAGCTGAAGAATGGCATGGTTGCCAAGGTCGGCTCCGGCTCCTTCATCTGGCCTGTGCCGAATTATAAGTACGTCAGCCGCTGGATGGGCAACGGCCACCGCGGCGCGGACATCTGTGCTGCCTACGGCACGCCGATTTTGGCCTCCGACTCCGGCACGATCATTGCTGCAGGCTGGCATTATTCCTACGGAAACTATGTGGAGATCGACCACGGCAACGGCTACAAGACGCTGTACGGTCACATGTCCAGCATCGCTGTTTCTCAGGGGCAGGCCGTCACGCAGGGGCAGGTCATCGGCTATGTCGGCTCCACGGGCAACTCCACCGGCAACCACTGCCACTTTGAGATGTCCTATAACGGTGCGCTGTTCAGCGCCTATACGCTGTTCTCGGGTATGTGATTTCCGGCGAAATTACGGTGCATGGTCAACATATCTTGTGCTGTTTCACAAAAATTTTGCAATTGCAGGGGACAGGCCTTTTCAATTAGCGCAAAATGTTGTATAATCTTAGAAAGTGTGTACTATAGGTCGGCCCTGTACAGAGGGTATACGAGCCGATTATCGCACAAAGGAGAGCTACACTTGGAAAAATACGTTATTCGCGGAGGTAAGCCGCTTGTTGGCGATGTCAACATTGGCGGCGCAAAGAACGCCGCGGTTGCCATACTCCCGGCCACGATCCTGGCCGGCGGGAAGTGCCTGATTGAAAACCTGCCCTGTATCAGTGATGTCATGGCGTCGCTGCAGATTTTGAGCGAGCTGGGTGCGAGCATCCGCATGGTCAGCCGTAGTACCTATGAAATTGACACGTCGCATTTGGACAGCACCGAGGTATCCAATGAACTGTCACGCCAGATGCGCGCAAGCTACTACTTTCTCGGCGCATTGCTGGGCCGCTTTGGTTCCGGTCAAGTCGCCATGCCGGGCGGCTGCAATCTGGGCCCGCGCCCGATTGACCAACACCTGAAAGCCTTCACCGCCTTTGGTGCAGAGGATTCCGTGGAGTACGGCCAGATCCACGTCAGGTCGGAGCATCTGGTCGGCGGGCACGTCTTTTTTGACACGGTCTCCGTCGGTGCCACGATGAACGCCATGCTGGCCGCTGTCCTGGCCGAAGGCACGACGATTCTTGAAAACGTGGCCCGTGAGCCGCACATTGTCGATTTGGCCAATTTCCTGAATATGATGGGTGCAGACGTACACGGCGCCGGTACCGACGTCATCAAGATCCACGGCGTCAAGGAGATGCACGGCTGCAACTACTCCATCATTCCCGACCAGATCGAGGCCGGCAGCTATATGGTGGCCGCCGCTATCACGAAGGGGGACATCACGCTGCACAACGTTATCCCGAAGCACATGGAGCCCATCACCGCCAAGCTGCGCGCGGCCGGCTGCGAGGTGGAGGAATTCGACGACGCGCTGCGTATCACGCGCACCGGCGAGCTGAAGCCGCTCAAGCTCAAGACTATGCCGCACCCCGGCTTCCCCACGGATATGCAGCCGCTGATGACTGCACTGCTGACGCTGGCGAAGGGAACCTCCATCGTGACGGAGGGCATCTGGGAGAACCGCTTCCGCTATGTGGATGAGCTGATCCACATGGGCGCAAATATCCAGGTCGACGGCCAGGTCGCTGTCATTGAAGGCGTGAAGGAGCTGCATCCCGCGCCGCTGCGCGCTACCGACCTGCGCGCCGGTGCCGCCATGGTCATGGCTGCTCTGGCCGCCAACGGCGTGAGCGAGGTCGACGAGACCATCCACATTGAGCGCGGCTACGAGAACATCGTAGAAAAGCTGCAGGCTCTGGGCGCGGACATCCGCCGCGTCGAGATTCCGGCCAATGCAGTGAGCCGGGCAATCTAAAAGGACTCTTGGGCCGCTGACCGGGCGGCCCAATTTTTATGGAAAGCGTTAGGACAAACGAATGGCATATTTTACCACCCTGTATTCCGGCTCCTCCGGCAACTGCGCGCTGATCCGCAGCGAGGACAAGTATCTGCTGATCGACATGGGCAAGAGCTGCCGCACGACTCTGACCGCGCTGAAATCCCTGGGTCTGGCGGTCAGCGACTGCGTCGGCATCCTCGTCACGCACGAGCACTCCGACCACGTCTCGGGACTGGATACCTTTTTGAAAAAGCACCCCGTCCCGCTGTACGGATGTGCCGATACGCTGGATACGCTGGCCTCCCGCGGCACGATTCCGCCCGCGGTGGAGGCAATCCCTGTGGACGGTCAGACGCTGGAAATCGGCAGCTTCACGGTGACGAGCTTTCCCACCAGCCATGATGTGCCCTGTGTGGGTTACCGCACGCACACCGGAAGGCCGCGTCATGGCGTTCGCCACCGATCTCGGCTACCTGACGCCCGTTGTACAGGACAACCTGATGGGCTGCGACCTCGTCGCGCTGGAGGCCAACTATGACGCATTCAGCCTGCACGGCGGGCCGTACCCGTATTATTTGAAGGTGCGCATTGCCAGTGACCGCGGCCATTTGGACAACAAGGCCTGCGCGGCGGAGATTCTGGACTTGATCCAGGACGGCTGCAAAAAGTTTGCGCTCTGCCATTTGAGCCAGACAAACAACTCGCCGGAGCTGGTCATGACCACCGTCTATAATGTGCTGCTGGCCGCGGGCATCCAGCCCGGACGGGACGTGCTGATCCAGACCCAGTCCCGCAGCGAGGTCAGCCCGTATATTGAATTTTGAGCGGGGGAGCCTATGCAGAATATTGATTTGATTGCCATTGGCAAGATGAACGCCGCCTACTTTGCGCAGGGCGTGGCCGAATACCAGAAGCGCCTCGGCGGCTTCTGCAATTTCCGTATTATCGAATTGCCCGAGGTGCAGATTGCCGACAAGAACGCCAGCGACAGGCAGATTGCCAAAGCGCTGCAAAAGGAGGGGGAGGCTGTCCTGGCCAGCGTGCGCAGAGGGGCGTATCTCGTTGCGCTCTGTGTCGAGGGCAAGCAGGTATCCAGTGAGGATCTGGCGGCTATGATTGCAGACCGCGCCATGAGCGGCGCAGGGGATATGGCGTTTGTCATCGGCTCCTCCCACGGTCTGGACGACAGCGTCAAGCGCGCCGCACAGGCCCGCATCAGCCTGGGACGCATCACGCTGCCGCACCAGCTGGCGCGTCTTGTTTTGACCGAGCAGCTCTACCGCGCCTGCACGATCAACGCGGGAATGAAGTACCACAAGTAAGAAACGCTTTGCCGAATCGGTAGGGGCGGATCCCATATCCGCCCGCAGGCGTTTTCGCCGCTGCAAGCGGAAAGTTTGCTCCCTGTAGGGGCCGATGCTCGCATCGGTCCGCAAATCACCGCCAAAAAAAATGCCCCGCATGGAGTTTTCATCTCCATGCGGGGCTGTTCAGTTACATATCAATAGTGCAGCAGATCCAGAGAATCCTGATACGGGGTCTCGGTGGCGACCTTCATGGTAGCCTCGTTCTTGTACTTGTTCAGCATAGCAACGCTCTTGGCGGGGTCAGCCAGCGTACCGGCACCGGCAATGCAGCCGCCCGGGCAGGCCATGCCTTCCAGCAGGTAGCCGTTGTACTTGCCGGCCTTGGCCATCATCATCATCTTCTTGCAGTCGGCCAGACCCTGGGCGCTCATGACCTTGACCTCGCGGTCCGGGTCCATCTTCTTGATGGCGTTGACAACCGCCTGTGCGACACCGCCGGAGGCAGCAAAGCCGCGGGCGTCGGCACTGGCGCTGTTGAAGGCATCCTCCGGATTGTCCGGCAGGTCGGCAAAGTTGACAGCCTTGGCCTCAAACAGACCCATCAGCTCCTCGAAGGTCAGGACGAAGTCGACCTCACTGCGGACGGATCGGCGGCTGGCCTCCAGCTTCTTGGCGGCGCAGGGTCCGATAAAGCAGATACGGGCGTTGGGCTTTTCCTTCTTGATGAGGCGGGCGGTCAGGACCATGGGGGTCATGGCCATGCTGATGCACTCGGCCTGCTGGGGGAACAGCTTCTTAGCCATCACGCTCCATGCGGGGCAGCAGGACGTACCCATGAACGGGATCTTGGCGGGAACCTCTTCCATGAAGTCTTTCGCCTCGTCGATGGTGCACAGGTCGGCACCGATGGCGACCTCGTCCACATCGGCAAAGCCCAGCCGACGCATGGCCTCCTTCAGCTTGGAGGGGGTCATGCCGGGGAACTGGTTGATGAAGGCGGGGGCCACGATGGCAACGACCTCATCACCGCGCTTGATGGACTGGATCAGCTGGAAGATCTGGCCCTTGTCAACGATAGCGCCGAACGGGCAGTTGACCAGGCACATGCCGCAGGAAACGCACTTATCGTAATCGATCTCGGCACGGCCATGCTCGTCGGAGTGGATGGCACCCATGCCGCAGGCCGCGGCGCAGGGACGCTCGGTCTTGACGATGGAGCTGTAAGGGCAGCTGTTGACGCAGCGGCCGCACTTGACGCAGAGGCTCTGGTCAATGTGGCTCTTGCCGTTGCGGAAGCTGATGGCGTGCTTCGGGCAGACCTCCTGGCAGGGGTGCGCCAGGCAGCCCTGGCACATGGCCGTGACCTTGATGACCTTCTCCGGGCAGGCGTTGCAGGCAAACTTGATAACATTGATCAGCGGCGGCTCGTAGTACTTGTCTGCAATGACGCTGTGCTCCAGGCCCTCGCTGGCGGGCACGCTCTCATCCAGCGGACGCAGGGACATGCCCATGGCCAGACGGACGCGCTCGGAGATGATGGCTCTCTCCAGGAAGATGCTGCTGCGCAGAGATTTTTCCTCACCGGGAATGATCTTGAAGGGCAGCTCACGCATCAGCTTTTCGTAGTCGGAAAGCTCGTTGACCTCATAGGCCATGCGGGCAACCTCAGTGAACACCTTGCGACGGATATCCGTTACGGGGGTGTAAATGCCTCTCATGTAATTGCTCCTTTGTTTTGCTCTGTTTGCTCCAAAAGTGACGTATCAGCGGGTACACCCGCTCCTGTTAAAATTTTACCAAAAATCCATACTTTTTGCAAGAGGGCAGGCAACAAAAAACAGGAAAAACTCTGTAAAATCCAGAGATTTCCCTGCAGAATGGATGCAATCTCTCTTGCGGCGCGGCGGCATCCCCGACTTGCAGGGGCGGATGCCTGCATCCGCCCGCGGGTCGATGCAAGCATCGCCCCTACATCGAGCATGAATAACGGCGTTGCAACAATCAATATAAATCAAACGATCTCCGCCCTGCACCGTTTCCCGTCCCAGGCACCCAGCGTGACCTCCACAATGTCGCCGGTCTTGTGCCCGGGTGCGCTGACCAGCACAGGCAGGTACTGCTTCGTGTAGCCGGTGAACATTGTGGCGGACAGCGGCGCTTCCAGCAGCACGCTGGCCTTGCGGCCCTGCATAGCGGCTGCTTCGGCAGCGCGTACCTCCTCCACAGCGGCGGTCATGCGGCGGCTGCGGGCCTCCTTCTCGTGCTCCGGCAGCTGGTCGGCAAAGTCGCAGGCTGCCGTTCCTTCGCGGCGGGAGTAGGGGAACACATGCACCTTCAAAAACCTCATTCCCGTCACAAAGGCCATGCTGGCTTCAAAGTCATCCTCCGTCTCGCCGGGGAAGCCTACGATGACATCGGTGGTAAAGCTGACGTTGTCCGCACCGAATGCCGCGCGCAGCTTGGCTGCAATATCGGCGTACTGGGCCGTCGTGTAGGGGCGGCGCATGGCGCGCAGCGTCTTGTCACAGCCGCTCTGCAGGCTTAAATGGAACTGCGGGCAGAGCTTCTTTACGGCGGCCATGCGGCGGATGTCGTCATCGTGCAGCATGTCTGGGTCAAGGCTGCCCAGCCGGATGCGCTCAATACCGGGCACCTCGGCGGCTTTTTCAATCAGCTCCACCAGGCTCGTACCGCTGTCGGTGCCGTAGCTCGGCAGGCTGATGGCCGTCAGCACGACCTCCTTATACCCGGCGTCGGCCAGGCGGCGCAACTCCTCCAGCACGCTCGCCTCATCGCGGCTGCGCACCGGACCGCGGGCGCGCGGAATAACGCAGTAGGCGCAGCGGCGGTTGCAGCCGTCCTCGACTTTGACAAAGGCGCGGGTGTGCTCGGCAAACTTGTCCATGGGCAGTTCTTCAAAGCGCTCGCCCTTCTCGTGGGGGCGGATGTCGACGACGCGCTCCTCCTCACCGTTCAGCACCTTCTGCACGTCGGTCAGAATCGCGTGACGGTTGCCGGAGCCGGTCACAACGTCCGCCTCGGCGATCTCGGCGGCCTCGTCCGGGAAGGCCTGCGGGTAGCACCCTGTCAGCACGGTCACCGCGCCGGGGTTCTCGCGCTTGGCACGGCGCAGCCATTTGCGGCTCTTCTGGTCGCCGAAGTTCGTCACGGTGCAGCTGTTGACGATGTAGACATCCGCACCTTCTTCATTGGAGACAACGGTGTAGCCGTTTTCCTCAAACAGCTGGGCCAGCGCGCCCGTTTCATTCTGGTTTACCTTGCAGCCCAAGGTGTAAAAAGTTACCCGCATGGTGTACGATTCCTTTGCTTTTATATATAGTAGACATATATGATTTATTATAATAGAATCCGGCCAAAAGCGCAATACTAATTCCGCACAGAGCAGCATATCGTAGTACCAAAGCGATTTTCGCCGGAGGTGTGCTGCCATGAAAAAACGTGCCGTGACCCTGCTGCTCTGCCTGCTGCTGGTGGTGCTTTCGCTGCTGCGCGGGTTTGCCGCGTCCGCTGCGGGCATCACCCCGGCGACCAACGCCGACTTTGACGTGCCCTGCGCGGCGGCCATCCTGATCGACGAGGACTCCGGCACGGTGCTCTATGAGAAAAACGCCGATGCCCGGCGCCCGATCGCCTCCATCACCAAGGTCATGACACTGCTGCTGGCGTTTGAGGCCCTCGAGGCGGGCAAGATACACCTTGACGATTTTGTCCCTGTCAGTGAGCACGCCTACCACATGGGCGGAAGTCAGATCTGGCTCGAACCCGGCGAGCAGATGACGCTGGACGACATGCTCAAGGCCATCTGCATTTCCAGCGCCAACGACGCCGCGGTGGCCGTGGCTGAGTATGTCGGCGGCAGCGAAACCGCTTTTGCGGAGATGATGAACGTCCGCGCGTATGAGCTCGGCATGACGAATACCCACTTTGTCAACGCCTGCGGGCTGGACGAGGCAGGGCACCTTTCCACCGCGCGGGATGTCGCCCTGATGAGCCGCGAAATGCTTCTGCACCACACCGAGGTGCGGGACTACTGCTCGATCTGGATGGACACGCTGCGCGGCGGCGCGACCCAGCTCGTCAACACCAACAAGCTGCTCAAAAGCTACCGCGGCATCACGGGGCTGAAAACCGGCACCACCGGCAAGGCGGGCGTCTGTATCTCCGCCAGCGCCGAGCGCGACGGCCTGCGGCTGATCGCTGTCGTGCTGGGCTCTGCGTCGGGCAAGGAACGCTTCCAGGCAGCCAGTACGCTGCTGGATTACGGCTTTGCCCGCTATGAGAGCGCAGCTGCCGCGCTGCCCGGCGACGCGCCGCAGACGCTGCCCGTGGAGCACGGCACGGCGGCGACAGTCCCGCTGAACTACGAAAGCCCCGGACACTGCCTGATGCCCAAGGGCGAGGGCGGCACCCTGGAAGCCGTCGTCGAGCTGCCCGCGTCGCTGTCTGCGCCCGTCGCGGCGGGGGAACAGGTGGGCCGCATTAAGATACTGCATCAAGGCACGGAAATGTGCAGCTATCCCATCACAGCAGCACAGAACGTTGATGCGTTAAGTTTCCGCTACTGCCTCCGCCTTCTTGCCCAAAGCCTGCTGCTCCGGAATTGAATTTGTGCAAATTTCATGAAAAAGTCGAAAAAAGACCCCTACTTTTGCTTGACAATACCGACGTAAAACGGTATCATGGGGATATAAAAATCATAAAGGAGGAGCTAAAGATGGCTGTTTCTTTTAATGGCAAGCATCTTGCAAAATTCATCCGTCCTGAAGAATATGAGGCAATCTATCCGCAGGTCGAGTTGGCCCACAATCAGCTGGAATCCAAAACGGGTGCCGGCAATGATTTTCTGGGCTGGCTGGACCTGCCTGTTACTTATGATAAGGAAGAGTTTGCCCGCATCAAGGAAGCTGCCAAGAAGATCCGTGAGGACTCTGAGGTGCTGGTGGTTGCCGGCATCGGCGGCAGCTATCTGGGTGCCCGCGCTGTGATCGAGGCCGTCAAGGGCCTGTACCACAACGAGCTGGAGGATGGCCCCAAGATCTACTTCTGCGGCAACAGCATCAGCCCCAGCTATCTGAATGATATCATTGCTCTGTGCAAGGGCAAGAAGTTCTCCATCAATGTCATCTCCAAGTCCGGTACCACCACC
>OIIP01000421.1_pt1 | contig 11139 bp, 10 predicted proteins | sample 1583261 | NCBI WGS metagenome assembly OIIP01 (sample SAMN02675049, study PRJEB24791) | human gut metagenome, SKBSTL061 | isolation source: stool | host: Homo sapiens | place: USA
CGGGGAGGTCATTTTTAAGAAGTACTCGCTCATGGGCGGCGTGGACGAGTTTGCCGCACAGCTGTGCGACACGCTGAGCAAGTCGACCGGCACGAGCGTGGCCGTGACCGACCGCGACAGCGTCATCGCCGCGGCGGGCAGCGCGCGCCGCGACCTTATCGGCAAGCGCATCAGCCCGCAGCTCGAGCAGATCATGGAGGACCGCGGTATCTACCGCGCCGTGCCGAGCGAGCGCAGCGTGTTCGTCACCGAGTCGCTCGACCGCTACTGCGCGACCATCGCCGCGCCCATCATCTCCGAGGGCGACGCACTCGGGCTCGTGGTCTTCATCGGCACCGAGGGCGAATCGGCCGCAGGTGAGACGGAGTACAAGCTCGCGCAGGCCATCGCAGGCTTTCTCGGCAAGCACATGGAGAGCTGAAAAAAGAGGACGGCTTTAGCCGTCCTCTTTTCCTATATTATATAGTATCGCTCACTTTTCGCCCAGCGCGGTAGAGCATCGTCACGATCTGGGCACGGGTGCAGTTGTCCTGCGGCAGGAGGCGATTGTTGTCGCCCTTGAGCACACCCGTGTTGACAGCCCAGTCCATCACCTCGAGCGCATAGGACGAGACGGACTCGAAATCCGCAAACTCGCGCGCGGCCATGCCACCCTGCGTCGTGTCCATTCCCTGCGCCTTGGCGAAGCGGTAGAGCATCGCCGCGACCTGCTCGCGCGTGACGAAGTCGTTCGTGCCGAAGCGGCCGGCGAGAAGTGCACCGCGTCCGTGCCGGTGACGATGCCGCCCTCCGTCGCCCAGAGAACCGCGTCATAGTAGTACGCGCCCGCGGGGACGTCGACGAAGAAGTTGAGCATCGTGTTGTCGTCCATAAACGTCGCGGCGACGGTCACGGGGCTGGACGGCATGGTGAAAGTGTACTTTCCGCCTCCCTGGTCGGTCAGGTCGAGCGCGCTGCCGTTCTTGTCGGTGACCGTCAGCGTTTCGAGCGCGTAGCCCTTATCGGGCGTGACGGTGACGGTCACAGTGCTGCCCTTGGAGGCAGACTTTGGGCTGACGGTAACGCTGCCGTGCGCGCCGTCAGAGACCGCAACGTCATAGTGCGGCGCGGATGGGGCAGTATGGTTGCCCTGCTCAACAGTCAATGTGACACTCATCGATGCTATATTTATCTGACTGGTCTGCTGAGCAACTTCATAGCGGTGGTGGTTCTTTCATATCTCTTTTCCAAAAACAGCTTTACGGCGGCGCGCAGCATCTTCTGCTGCGTCAAAAGTCCGCTCGCCTGCTTGCCGCGCAGCAGCATATCGATCACGCCTCAAAGTCTACTTGTGAGTGTAGTCACATAACAGCATGGTCCGCCGCTTTCCGCAAGAACGAACTGTGTAAATTTTTGCCCCCGCCTATATAAAAGAAGTGCGGCGGTTCTTCGACCGCCGCACTCTCTCATTTTATTTTCCTTTACAGCATCGCAAAGCGCTGTGCGCCCTTCGTTTTGAGCCAGCGAAGAAGCAGCGCTGTCACCGCGAGCGTCACCGCCGCCGCGATGGCAAGATACGCAGCCGCGCCGAGCTTCCACCCCTGCCAGAGGTAGAGCCCCGCGAACACGATGGCGTAGAGCCAGCCGCCGAACAGCGCGATCGTCACGGCCAGACTTTGCTTGATGGGCATGAGCTCGCTCGTCCACGTCAGGTTTGCACGCGCGACGCCGAGCGTCAGCCCCAGGCACGCAGAAAATGCGATGTACGCGAGTGCCTCGGCAAAAACGAGCGGCAGCGCCGCCGTCACAGGCAGGATAAACGCCATGCAGGCAAGCGGCACGAGTGCTGGAAGGGCCGTGAGCGCAAGCTGTACCTTGAGCTTTGCGCGAAGCACCTGCCAGGGCTTGACGGGCAGCGATTGCGCAAGCCAGAGGGACTTTCCCTCGAGCGAGACCGACGGCGTCGCCATGTCGTTCATCGACGCAATGGCGCACACGCCGGTGCAGAGCAGTACCTCCACGCAGCCGCCGCGATCGCCGAAGGCCATCTGCAAAAGCAGCAGGAGCTCCCCGCCCTTAATCAGCAGCGCCACGCCCGCGACTGGCAGCAGCAGGATGCCAAGCCCGCAGTTGAGCATGTAGTTCGGGCTCGCGGTGAAGCGCGCGAGCTCCTTGCCGAAAAGTGCCCCATCGATGCTCCGGCGCTTGACGGCCTTTTCGCGGTACACAGCCTTGCCCGATGCGCCCGACGCAGTCGTGATCTGCAAAAAGCTGCGCGAGAGCAGCGTCCACGTCAGCGCAAACAGCGCGAGGATGACCGCCGCGCTCAGCAGCATCGCTGTCACATCGCCCGTACCGGTCAGGCCAAAGACGTAGAGCGGGTGCGCCGCGCCCTTGATCTTCTCACCGTAGACCGCGGCGTTGGCGACGAGCTGCTCGATGGCCGTCTGCGCCTTGAAGACGAAGAAATAGTAGATGGCAAGCCCCGCGAGCGAGACGATGACCGTGATGAAGCTCTTGTGCTTGAGCTTACGGCTCACCTTCGCCACGACCCAGCCCAGCGCGCACGAGAGCGTGAGCACGAAGATTGAGATGAGCGCCGTCAGCAGCACGCCGCCGAGGAGCACCATCGGCGCCGTCGAGACCGTGACCCAGTAGACGATGACCGCGGGCAGGATGACGACCGCGGAGTACATGAGGCCCATGAGATAGACCGTCAGCAGCCGCGAGGCCATCAGCGTCCGCACCGGGATGGGTAGAGACAGCAGCAGGTCGTTGTCCTTAGCGAAGTACAGGCCCGAATACGTGTTGAACACGCTGCCGAACGCGCCGAGAAAGATGGCGAGCAGCGACATGAGTGCAAAATAGAGCCAGCCCATCCCCGCCTGCGTAAGCGGCGCACAGAGCGAAACGGAAAGCCCCGTGAACATCCCGCCGAGGCCGATCATCAACGCGGCAAAGAGCAGGATATAAGCGATAATCCTCGCCGTCGAACGTTTTTTATTGGTTTTGGCATTATAAAAGTAGCTGCGGAAAATTTCCATCAGCTGCTTCTTGACGAGCGTTTTCAGCATGATTCGCCCTCCAGCTCAAGGAAGACCTCCTCGAGCGAGTCGTCGCCCTTGACCTCCTCCATCGTGCCGGAGCGGATGAGCTTGCCGCCCTTGATGATGGCGACCTTGTCGCAGAGTTTTTCGGCCACCTCGAGCACGTGAGTCGAGAAGAAGATCGCGCCGCCCGCGTCGCACACCTCGCGCATCATGCCCTTTAAGATATGTGAGGCCTTCGGGTCGAGGCCGACGAACGGCTCATCCATCAAAATGAGCTTCGGCTCGTGCAGCCACGCCGAAATGATGGCAAGCTTCTGCTTCATGCCGTGGGAATAGGCCGCGACGGGCTGCGCGAGGTCGGTCGTCAGCTCGAAGAGGTCTGCATACTTGCGGATGCGCTCCTGCCGCGCGCTTTCCTCCACACCGAAGATGTCGGCGATAAAATTGAGGTACTGGATGCCCGTCATAAACTCGTAGAGGTCGGGGTTATCCGGGATGTAGGCGAGCATCTTCTTGCAGGCGATGGGATCGTCCTGAATGGAGTGCCCGCCGATCGTGATCCTGCCGGAATCGAACTGCTGGATGCCGACGACGGATTTGAGCGTCGTGGTCTTGCCCGCGCCGTTGTGGCCGATGAAGCCGTAGATCTCTCCTGGCGCGATGTGGAGCGACAGATCATCCACGGCTTTCTTTTCGCCGAAGGTCTTGGTCAGGTGTTCAATATAGAGCATAAGGTTCTCCCTCTTTTCTTCTTGCAGCCGTTTCGAATATCTTTGTGATATCAGAATAATATCATGTGATTTCCAACTGTCAAGAGCCATTTTGCGAATGTCAAGTTTGCTTTACTTGTAGGATATCACTGTCGTTCCCATTTGTCAAGTCTGCTTTACATTTTATCTTTGTGATACAGCACGAGCGACACAATACCCATCACCGCCGCATACAGTACGCCGCCAACGGCCCAGATAAACCAGCTATACTGCGGCTGGCCGTTTCCCCTGGGGCCGAAGGTGTAGAAGAGGAAAATTGCCGTCACGCTCAGCCAGTAGATGAGCGACACCGTGCTCATTACGCCGCTGCGCGCCTTCTTTTTGCGCGTGTAGTCGCCCTCCTCGAGCAGCTGGTCCATCGCGCCGGTGTACGTTCCGCTCCAGACGAGCACGCCCACGCCGCAGGCGACCAGAAGCAGCAGCGCATCCACCGCCGCCGCGGCGTAAACATCCGCCGGAGCGACGCGCACGAGCAGCGCGGCGACATCGGACGACGCGAGACCGACCCCGAGCATCAGCGGCACGACAGCAAGGATGCACAGCACCACGCCGAGGATCGTACAGCGCGAGGCGGTCGGCTCATAGGCCTTGCGCCGCTCGCGCACCATGCCGCTCACGCCGTACTCGGTCTCAAACGGCTCTTTTTCAAGAAAGTCGAATTCCTTCGTCTTCGCCCCGCACGAGAGGAACATCCCCACCGCAATGGCGACCAGCACCAAAATGACGCTCACGCCGAGACCTGCGGCCAGATCCTCCGAAATACCGCCCAGGCCCGCGTCCGCCATGGCGGAGAGAAAAATGATCACGACCGGCGAGACGATGCACATCGCCACCGCCAGTGCGATCTTCGGCGCGCAGGCCTTGCGCAGCGCAAGGTATCGCGCCGCCTGCTCCATCGTCACTCTCCGCAGCGGCGTTTCGTCCGCCTCGGATTCGAGGAACTCCTCTTCTTCGAGTTCGTCCTTCAATAAATAGTCGGTGCTCACGCCAAACAGCCGGCTCATCTGCACCACCTTGTCAAGGTCGGGCACGGACTGCGCGCCCTCCCACTTGGATACCGACTGGCGCGTCACCCCGAGCTGACTTGCCAGCTCCTCCTGCGACCAGCCCGCCTTTTTGCGCAGCGTGATGATTTTATCCGCTAAGATCATATCGTCTTCCTCCTGAATTCTAAGGCGCGGTCCCGCGCCGTCTGGATGGCGTTATCATAGCCTATTTCGCGGTTGCGGGAAAGAAAGCGCACTGTCAAATTTGTCAACCGGCAGTTGCAATCCTTGATTTTTCAAGGTTTTTCCGCCGTGCGCTCCTATTATCCTATGTATCTTCGTCATGATATCATACCGCGGCGCAGAAAAAAAGAGCGTCCCGTTCGGGACGCTCTTTTTAAGGGTTTTTCACACACTTACACGACGGCGAAGAACTTGACAAGGAACAGAGCGGAGATCACGTAGGTCAGAACGCTGACGTCCTTAGCCTTGCCGGAGAACACCTTGACAAAGGTGTAGGAGATGAGGCCCAGGCCGATGGCGTGGCCGATGGAGCCGGAGATCGGCATACCGATGAGCATGATGGACACCGGCAGCATTTGGTCCATGTCGCTGAAGTCCACATTCTTGAGGCCCTGGAGCATCAGAACGCCGACATAGATCAGCGCGGCGGAGGTCGCAGCGCCGGGGATGACGGCGGCGATGGGGGCGAGGAACATGCAGGCGAGGAACAGGATGCCCGCGGTGAGCGCGGTCAGGCCCGTGCGGCCGCCCGCTTCCACGCCGGAGGCGGACTCGATGAACGTGGTGACGGTGGAGGTACCGGTGCAGGCGCCCGCGACCGTACCGATGGCATCGGACAGCAGGGCTTCCTTCATCTGGGGCATGTTGCCGTCCTGATCGACCATGCCGGCGCGGGAGGCCGTACCGACGAGCGTGCCGATGGTATCGAACATATCGATCATACAGAAGGTGATGACGAGCGTGATGGCGGTGAACCAGCCGATGTTCATAAAGCCCGCAAAGTCAAACTTGAAAAGCGTGGTGGAGACCATGTCGGCGAAAGGCGGGACAAAGCTCGCAGTCGCGAGGCTCGCAAACGGATTGACGTGCAGGAAGATGGCGCTGCCCGCCCAGTAGATGACGGACGAGAACAGCATGCCGAGCAGCACTGCCGCCTTCACGCCCTTCTTGGCGAGGACGACCATGACGAAAACGCCGAGGAACGCGGTCACGACGGTCAGGACCATCGCATCGTAGCCCGCGCCCATGTTGCCCTTGATGATGCTGGGCGTCAGCGCGCCGAAGAAGTCACGCATCATGTAGAACGGGCCGCCGTTTTCAGAGTAGATACCGACGTTGGAGCCAAGGCCCACGTTCATCAGCATCAGGCCGATGGCGGGAGCGATGCCGTAGCGCACGCCGAGAGGAATGGCCTCCACGATCTTCTCACGCACCTTTAAGAGCGTGAGGATGAGGAACACGATACCCTCGACAAGGATGATGACGAGCGCCGCCTGGAACGCGGACTCGTACTCGCACTCGTTGATGACCGCGATGTTGGCGACGACCACCGCGAAGAAGCTGTTGAGTCCCATGCCGGGCGCCATGACGAACGGCTTGTTGGCGAAAAACGCCATGCAAATCGTGCCGATCGCCGAGGCGATGCAGGTGGCAAGGAACACACCGTTCCACAGCGGCGTACCCACTGCAAAGTTGGTCAGCAGGTTCGGGTTGAGCGCGATGATGTAGGCCATGGTCATAAACGTGGTAAGACCGGCAAGGATCTCGGTGCGTACCGTAGTACCGTTGGCCTTCAGCTTAAATAGCTTTTCCATGATTTTCTCCCTTTCTTTTTTGTTTTTCCGCCCGCTTCCTAACAAAAAATTAGGAAGCAAAACAGATTTTCAGTCAATATTATAAACATCCCGACAAGAAATTGCAAGTGTCCTGTTTATTTTTACCACACTTTCTCACTCCGCGCCGAGAGTTCCTCCGGTTTCTGTTGTGTTTTTGTTTGCTTTGCGCTATACTATATTTAGTAAAAATTTGCATTTTGGGAGGTGCATGCCGTGAAGCTGATGGTTTTAGACGGCAACTCCATCATCAACCGCGCCTATTACGGTGTCCGTCCGCTCACCACGCGCGACGGGTTTTTCACCCACGCGATCTTCGGCTTTCTGACGATGCTCGGCCGCTTACTCGACGAGGAAAAGCCCGAGGCGCTGTGCGTCGCCTTCGACCGCCGCGAGCCGACGTTCCGCCACCTCGAGTACGAGGGCTACAAGGCCACGCGCCACGCCATGCCCGAAGAGCTCGCCATGCAGATGCCGGTGCTCAAGGACGTGCTCGACGCGATGAACATCCCCCGCTACGAGCTCGCGGGCTTTGAAGCCGACGATCTGATCGGCACGATCTCGCGCAAGTGCGAAAGCGCAGGCTGGGACTGTGTCGTCGCCACGGGAGACAAGGATTCTTTGCAGCTCGTGACCGAGCACACGACCGTCAAGCTCATTTCCACGCGCATGGGCCAGACCACGACGAAGGACATGACGCCCGAGAGCTTTCGTGAGGTCTACGGCTTTGCACCCATCCACATTGTCGACCTCAAAGCCCTGATGGGCGACGCGAGCGACAATATCCCCGGCGTGCCGGGCGTTGGCGAAAAGACGGCGATGGCGCTCATCCAGAAATACCAGAGCATCGACGAAATTTACCGGCTGCTCCCCGATATCGAGGCCAAGCCGAACGTCATCAAAAAGCTCACCGAGGGCGAGGAGAGCGCACGCCAGAGCTTCCACCTCGCGACCATCGTGACGGACGCACCACTCGAATTTTCTCCGCAGGACAATCTGCGCAAGGCGCCGTCAGACGCGCTCTATCCGCTCTTTATGAAGCTGGAATTTACCAAGCTCATCGACAAATACGGTCTCAAGCCGCCCGCCGACATCCCCGCCGCCGAGGAGCCGGTCGACCTCACCGTGACCGCCGAGGCTGTGACCACGGTGGAAAAGGCCAAGGAATATCTCTCGCTCTTCCGCAAGGCGGAGCACGTGACGCTGCTGGCGCTGCCGGACCTTTCCGGCGTGATCGTCGACTTCGTTGCAGGCGAATCGACCGCCGTCTCTGCCGAGTTCTACTTCAGCCGCTACGAGGGCGACTGGAACGCGCTGCTGCGCGCCCTGTTCTCGGATGATATCAAGAAAGTCAGCCACAATGTCAAGGACCTCCAGCGCACGCTGCTCGAAAACGACCTTCCCATCGAAGGGTTCATTTTTGACACCGCGCTCGCAGGGTACCTGCTCGACGCGACGGCGGGCAAGTACGATATCGCGTCGCTCTTCGCCGCCTACTTCCACCAGACGCTTGCCGAGCCGAAGCACTTAGATCCAGACGCTTTCTCGATGCTCGGCGACACGGCCGAGGCCGAGACGGCCTTCCACGTCTATACCAGCGCCGTCGATGCGCTGTATGAGGCCTTTGCCCCCGAACTTGAGAAGCGCGAGCTGCACGAGCTCTATTATGAGGTTGAGCTGCCCCTCTGCGCCGTACTCGCGCGCATGGAGCACGCGGGCATGCGCGTGGACGCGAACGCTCTCGCGGCCTTCGGCAGCGAGATGGAAGTGCAGCTCAAGACGCTCGAGCAGCACATCTATGAAGAGGCCGGCGGGCCGTTCAACATCAATTCCCCCAAGCAGCTCGGCGAGGTGCTCTTTGAGAGATTGCAGCTCCCGCACGGCAAAAAGACGAAGACCGGCTGGTCGACGAACGCGGACGTGCTCGAAAAGCTCCGGTGGGAGAATCCCATCGTCGAAGAGGTTTTGCAGTACCGCCAGTACGCGAAATTCCGCTCGACCTACTGCGACGGTCTTTTGAAGGTCATCGCGCCCGACGGGCGCATCCACACGAGCTTCCAGATGACCGTCACGGCGACGGGCCGTTTGAGCTCGACTGAGCCGAATTTGCAGAATATCCCCACGCGCACGCAGCTCGGCAGCGAATTCCGCCGCATGTTCGTCCCAGCAAGCGGCTGCGTGCTCGTCGACGCGGACTACAGCCAAATCGAGCTGCGGCTGCTCGCGCACATCGCGGACGACGAGGCGATGAAGCAGGCGTTTCTGACCGGCGAGGACATCCACACCGTCACGGCCGCGCAGGTCTTCGGCGTGCCGACTGATCAGGTCACCAAGCAGATGCGCTCGCACGCGAAGGCCGTGAATTTTGGCATCGTATACGGCATTTCCGCCTTCTCGCTCGCGCAGGACATCGGCGTGCCGGTGTACGAGGCGAAGGAATATATCGAGACGTACTTTGAGCGCTTCCCCGGCATCCGCCGCTATATGGATGAGGTCGTCGCGCAGGCGAAGGAGCGCGGCTACGTTGAAACACTGATGCACCGCCGCCGCGCGCTGCCCGAGCTGACGGCGAGCAACTTCAACACCCGCTCGTTCGGCGAGCGTGTCGCGCGCAACATGCCCATCCAGGGCACAGCCGCGGACGTCATCAAGCTCGCAATGGTGCGCGTCGACGAGCGGCTGCACAAGGAAAGCTTAAAGGCAAAGCTCATTTTGCAGGTGCACGACGAACTCATCGTCGAGTGCCCGGAGGAGGAAAAGGAGACGGTCGCACGGCTCCTCACCGAGGAGATGGAGGGCGCAGTGCACCTCTCCGTTCCCCTGACCGCCGAGGCCCACTGGGGCATAAACTGGCTGGAAGCCAAATGACCGGAGGAAACCAATGGAACAGTTAAAGAAAAAAGTCCGCATCGTGCCGATGACGAACGAATATTTGAATGACGTTGCCGAGCTTGAGCGCACATGCTTCTCGAACCCCTGGTCGCGCAACATGCTCGCAGAGGAGCTTGAAAACGCGTGCTCGGCCTTCTTAGTCGCGCTGGATGCAGAAAACGGCAGCGTCGTCGGCTACGCGGGGCTGCTCGCCGTCGCGGACGAGGGCTGCATCACCAAGATGGCCGTCCGCCCCGACTGCCGCCGCGGCGGTGTGGCGGGGCAGCTTCTCGACGTGTTTATCCGCTTCGCCGAGGGCAGCGGCCTTGCGTTCTTGACGCTTGAGGTGCGTGAGAGCAACTATGCCGCCATCGCGCTGTACGGCAGCCGCGGCTTCCGCGGCGAGGGCCGCCGCAAAAACTACTACGACCACCCGAAAGAGGACGCCATCATCATGACGAAGGAATTCGGCGCGGCAGAAGCGGAGGCGCAGCAATGAAAATTCTCGCTTTCGAGTCCTCCTGCGACGAGACTGCCGTCGCGGTCGTCGAGGACGGGCGCAAAATCCTCTCCGACGCCATCGCGTCGCAGGCCGACCTGCACGCGCTCTACGGCGGCGTCGTGCCGGAGATCGCGTCGCGCAAGCACATCGAGGCCATCGCCGTGCTGACCGATCAGGCACTCAAGGAGGCGGGCGTCGAGAAAAAAGACATCGACGCCGTGGCCGCGACCTACGCGCCGGGTCTCATCGGCGCGGTGCTCGTGGGGCTGAACTTTGCCAAGAGCGCGGCCTACGCGCTGAATGTGCCGCTCATCCCTGTGCACCACATCCGCGGCCACATCGCCGCGAATTACTTAGCGTTCCCAGAGCTTGAGCCGCCGTTTCTGGCGCTGTGCATGTCCGGCGGCAACACACTCATCGTCGACGTGCGCGACTACACGGACTTTGCGCTCCTCGGCGCGACGCGCGACGACGCGGCGGGCGAGTGCTTCGACAAGGCCGCGCGCGTGCTCGGCCTTCCCTACCCCGGCGGCGCGGCGATGGACAAGCTCGCCCACGAGAGCGAGGGCGGCGTCTACGAGCTGCCGCGCGCGAAGATTGACGGGTGCCCTCTCGATATGAGCTTTTCGGGCCTCAAGACCGCCGTCGTAAACCTTGCCCACAACGCCGAGCAGACGGGAAAGCAGCTCGACCGTGCGGCGCTTGCGCGCGACTTCACGCAGGCCGTTGTCGACGAGCTCGTCCCGCGCGCGATGCTCGCCATGCAGCAAAGCGGGCGCAAGGTACTCGTCGCCGCAGGCGGTGTCGCCGCGAACTCGTTCATCCGCGCAGAGCTCGAAAAGGAGTGCCGAAAGCACGGCTACCGGCTCTACATGCCGCCGCTCAAGCTCTGTGGTGACAACGGCGCGATGATCGGCGCACAAGGGTATTATGAGTATCTCGCCGGCGCGCGAGCGGATTGGGCGCTGAACGCGTATGCGACGAGAGATATTGACGATCCTATCGTCTGAGGGTTTACAGCGCGGCAGCGCTGGTTCTTATTCCCCTGCACCGTGCAGGGGGGGGCGATCAAGGGGGATATTCTCTTTCCTCGGAAAGAGAATATCCCCCTTTGACCCCCAAGAG
>OIIP01000442.1_pt1 | contig 10692 bp, 7 predicted proteins | sample 1583261 | NCBI WGS metagenome assembly OIIP01 (sample SAMN02675049, study PRJEB24791) | human gut metagenome, SKBSTL061 | isolation source: stool | host: Homo sapiens | place: USA
TGGCCGATGGTACCGCCCTCCCATTGCCCCGGGGTGCCTATGAGCCCCTGAACCGGGCAATCATTGAGAGGACTTAATGATGAAACTTAAATTCTTTTCAAAGCTCCTCGATAAACGCATCGCCGCTTACCAGCGGGAGCTCATCGAGACCCACTACAAAGAGGTGGACAACATGTACCGCCAGATGCGGGGATGGCGGCACGATTACCGGGGACACATCCAGACCATGAAGGTGCTGGCGGCACAGGGGGATCTGGACGGCATCAAAGCCTACCTGGATGCATTGGATACCGACCTGAACACTGTTGATCTGGCTGTAAAAACCGGCAACGCCATGGCTGATGCCATCATCAACAGCAAGATCTCCCTTGCCAAGAGCCGAAATATCCCGGTGCAGATCGATGCCCATATCCCGGTCAAACTGAAAATGAGTGAGCTTGACCTCTGCTGCATCCTGGGCAACCTTTTTGATAACGCCATGGATGCCAGTGCGGAGCTGCCCGAGGAGGAGCGGCTCATCCGGGTATATATGGATATGAAGGGCACACAGCTCTATATCTCCTTCACCAATTTCACGGCAACTAAAAAGCAGAAAAAGCTTGCGGGCCGTTTTGTCACCACCAAGGGCGAGGGCCACGGCTTCGGGCTGGTGCGCATTGATGCCATCGTGGAAAAGCTGGATGGCTACCTCAGCCGCAACAGCGAGGATGGGGCATTCACGACGGAGATATTGATTCCACAGGTGTAAACCTCTCAGGCGCTCCGCGCCAGCTCCCCTGATTGGGGAGCCAAGTTCACGCTGCTACTGGCTTGCCTCTCCTACTAGGAGAGGTGGCAATGCGAAGCATTGACGGAGAGGTCCCTGCAATTCATCCCCCAAATCAGGCGTTTCGTCCCCGGAATGTGTCGGGGGCGATTTTTTGTGTTAGGATCATTGCCAGACAAGTGAAAGGGGATTCCAAAATGGGAAAGAACGAGAAAACCAAAAAGCCAAAGCCCAAATACAATGTCTGGCAGAACACTGCCTACATGCTCTCGGTGGCCTGGGACACCCGACGGAGCGTGCCGCTGCTGGTGGTGCTGCTGGCCGTCTGCACGGCAGGCAAGACCACTGCCGAAATGCTCATCAGCCCGGCGGTGCTGGGCAAACTGGAAAGCGGCGCGCCGCTGAGTCAGCTGCTGGGTGCCATCGGCGGGTTCACCATCCTGCTGTTTGCCCTGACCGCGCTGTGCTACTACATCGACCACCTCACCATGTTTGGCCGGTGCGGCGTGCGGCTGGAGCTGCTGAAGCGCATCAACACCAAGCGCACCCGCACGGCCTATGCCAACCTGCTGGATGAAGCCTTCCGTCTGATGTATCAGAAGGGCCACGATGCCTGTATGAACAACCGTGCTTCCGGCGAGGCTTTTTGGAAAAGTTGGACGGATATCATGACAAATCTCATCGGCTTCGGGGTGTATCTGGCTCTGCTGTCCGGGCTGAACCCCTGGCTCTGTGTCCTGACGGCCCTGACCGCTGTGGTGAGCTATTTTTCCACCAGGAATATCAACGAGTGGGGCTACCGCCACCGGGAGGAGGGGGCAAAGATCACCCGGAGCCTGCATTACCTGCGCAACACCGCCGAGGGACGCGAGTTCGGCAAGGATATCCGCATCTTCGGCCTGCGGCAGTGGCTCACTGACCTGTACGATTCTGCTTTGCGGCTCAACTATGCCTTTCTTGAAAAGCGGGAGCGCGCCTACCTGACCGCCAACCTCATCGACCTGGCCCTGCTGCTGGTGCGCAACGGTGCGGCCTATGCTTATCTGCTCTGGCTCACCGTGACCAGGGGCCTGCCGGTGTCGGAATTCCTGCTCTACTTCGGTGCGGCCTCCGGCTTTGCCCAGTGGGTCACAGGCCTGATGGAGCAGTTTGCCCTCCTGCGCAAGCAGAGCCTGGACATCTCCACCATCCGGGAGTTCCTCGAGCTGCCGGAACCCTTCCGGTTTGAGGAGGGCATCCCGCTGGAAAAGCGGCTGGATATGCCCTATGAGCTGCAGCTGGAGGATGTGAGCTACCGCTACCCCGGTGCGGAGAAAAACACCATCGCCCACATGAGCCTGACACTGCACCCCGGCGAGAACCTGGCCATCGTGGGCTTGAATGGCGCTGGCAAGACGACACTGGTCAAGCTGATCTGCGGCTTCCTTGACCCCACCGGGGGGCGTGTTCTGCTGAACGGGCAGGATATCCGGCAGTATAACCGCCGGGATTACTACAAGCTGTTTGAAGCGGTCTTTCAGGATTTCAGCGTGCTCTCCTGCACGGTGGCCGAGAATGTGGCCCAGGCCATGGACGGCATCGACGAGGAAAAGGTGCGGTACTGTCTTGACCAGGCAGGGCTGACGGAAAAAATCACATCCCTCCCGGCGGGTATCAAGACCCATGTGGGCCGGGATGTCTATCTGGACGGCGTGGAGTTCTCCGGCGGCCAGACCCAGCGCCTGATGCTGGCCCGTGCCCTGTATAAAGACGCGCCTATTCTTGTGCTGGATGAGCCCACTGCCGCCCTTGACCCCATCGCCGAGGATGATATCTACCAGAAGTACAACGAGATGACCCGGGGCCGCACCAGCCTGTTCATCAGCCACCGGCTGGCCTCCACCCGTTTCTGTGACCGCATTCTCTTCCTTGAAAACGGCCGTGTGGCCGAGGAGGGGACCCACGACCAGCTGATGGCCCAAAACGGCGGCTATGCCAAGCTGTTTGCGGTGCAGAGCAAATATTACAAGGAGGGCAAGGCCGTATGAACGAAGAAAAAATGACCCTGAAGGAAAGCGTCCGGCTGACCCTGCGGGCCTGGTGCTTTTACTGGAAAAATACGCCCCGCTTTGTGCTGTCCACCGTGCTGTGGGCACTGGCGGATGCCGTCAGCCCCTATGCCGTGGTCTGGTTCTCGGCCCGGCTGGTGGCTGAGCTGTCGGACGCGCGGGACCCGCAGGCCCTTGCCGTGGATGTGGCGTGGGTGCTGGGCGTGACCGCTCTGCTCACGCTGGTGCGGTCGGTCCTGCTCCACTGGAAGAGCGTGGAGCGGGAACAGCTGAACTGGCAGCTGGGCCATGACTGCTTTATGGAAAAGCAGATGTCCATGGATTATGCCGACGAGGACAGCCAGCAGGTCTACGACCTCTACAATTTCATCCAGCAGAGCGAAAGCTTCTGCAGCGGCGGCAATCCTAACGCTGTGGCGCTGCTGGACAGTGTATCCGCGGCGGTATTCCGTATTCTGGGCGGCGCGGTGCTGTCGGTGGGGCTGTTCACGGCCAGGGTGCCCGCCGGCCCGCTGACAGTCCTCAACAGCCCGCTCTGTGTTCCGGCAGTGCTGGTGCTGATCCTGGCCGTGGCGTGGCTCTCGCCGGTGTGCGCTTCCAGCGCGGGCATCAGCAGCCCGGATATCGAGGAGGAGGGCCGCTGGGGCAACCGGCTCTGGGCCTTCCTCATGGGGGTATGTCGGGATGACAAAAAGGCGCTGGATGTGCGGATGTACGACCAGTTCGAGTTTTTGAAAGATCACGCCGCCGTCTCCATGCCTGCCTTTGAGCGGGCCCGCAAGGGGAAATTCGGCATCCTGAATGCCACGGGCAACGCCGTTTCGGCTCTGCTCATGGGTCTTGCCTACCTCTTTGTATGCCTGAAGGCCTACGGCGGGGCCTTTGGTCTGGGCGCTGTGACCCAGTATGTGGGCGCAGCCACCAACTTTTTTGTGGGCATCGGCGGGCTGTTCACCGCCGTGGGCGACTGCAGATTCAACGCCCCCTACCTGAAAACGCTCTATGACTATCTTGACCTGCCCAACAAGATGTACAAGGGCAGCCTGACCACCGAAAAGCGGAGCGACCGCCAGTATACCGTGGAGTTCCTGGATGTCTCGTTCCGGTACCCCGGCAGCGAGCAATATGCCCTGCGCCACCTGAGCATGACCTTCAAGGTGGGGGAGCGGCTGGCCGTGGTGGGCATGAACGGCAGCGGCAAGACCACCTTCATCAAGCTGCTCTGCCGCCTATACGACCCCACCGAGGGTGTCATCCTGCTCAACGGCATCGACATCCGTAAGTACCGCTACGATGAGTACATGGATATCTTCTCGGTGGTGTTCCAGGATTTCAAGCTGTTCGCCCTGCCGCTGGGCCAGAATGTTGCCACGGCCCAGCATTATGATGTCGCCCGTGCCGCCGACTGCCTGCAAAAAGCGGGCTTTTCCGACCGGTTGGCCCGGATGCCCAAGGGGCTGGACACCTGCCTTTATAAAGATTTGGACGAGGATGGCGTGACCATCTCGGGCGGCGAGGCCCAGAAGATCGCCATTGCCCGGGCCCTGTACAAGGATGCACCTTTCATCGTGCTGGATGAGCCTACCGCCGCCCTGGACCCGGTGGCTGAAGCGGAGATCTACGCAAAGTTCAACGAGATCGCGGGCGATAAGACTGCAATTTATATCAGCCACCGGCTGTCCTCCTGCAAGTTCTGTGATGAGATCGCCGTGTTCGACCACGGCGAGGTCGTCCAGCAGGGCACCCATGAGGAACTGCTGGGGGAGCCGGATGGAAAGTATTACGAACTGTGGAACGCCCAGGCACAGTATTACACCGAAGAAAGCGCGTGAACCTGGCCTCCCTATCAGGGGAGCTGTCACCGGAGGTGACTGAGCGCTTTTTGGCCCTGATGTTCTGCACAAAAAAATCGGAAAAAACTGGAATTCCCGACGAAATCGGGTGCGAAAGCACAGCACTTTGGGCGAAAAACTTGACCCACAATGGCCGGACGTGTAAAATAAATCAATAGTGAGAAAAATCATGGACGCGAAATTTTTCCATGTGTGCGGCATTCCTTTGATCCCATGGGATGAAACAAGGAGGGAAGTTCGACCCAATGAAATGGAAATTCCAAACCGCGGGGCGGCTTCTGGCCCTGCTGGCTCTGAGCGGGGCCCTGCTGGCTGCCCCTTTGCCCGCGCAGGCCGCGCCCGGTGTGCTGACAGGCCTGACCGGAACCGGCTCCAAGCTGGAACTGGAGCTGACCGAGATGGAGCTGGAGATCACCGATGATGACCCCCGCCCCAAGGGCTACCTGTACACCAGCGGCCAGAGCGATTATTACTTCATCGTCTGGATGAGCAGCAACTCCAATGTTGCCACGGTGGATGGCGACGGCAAGGTGACGGGCCGCAATGCGGGCACTGCCATCATCACCGCCATCTCCGACCACGGCGAACGTGCCGCCTGCAAGGTGACCGTGACCCGCAAAAATGAAGAAGCAGCCAGAAAAAAGCCCACGCTGGATACCACCAGCCTGAGCCTTGTGCTGCAGTACAATGACCTGCACCCCACCCATCAGCTCCGGTTGACCAACAGCGACCACTCCTTCCTCTATGTCTACCAGTGGATGAGCAGCAACCCTGAGGTTGCCACAGTCAGCGACAAGGGGCTTGTCACGGCTCAGGCGGCGGGCACCACCACCATCACGGCAATGGTCTCCAACGGCCAGGCTCTGCGGTGCAGCGTCACGGTGACTTCGGATATCGGCAAGGTGACCCTGAACAAGAGTGACCTGCTGCTCCGTACCGTGGGCACCCAGGAACGTCTGACGGCCACCGTTGCGGTGGAAGGCGGCGGCAGTGTGCCCATTACATGGGTCAGCAGCAACCCCGGTGTCGTTACCGTGGATGCGGATGGCGTGGTGACCGCCATTGCCGATGGAGAAGCCAAGGTCACGGCCCTTTCGCCTGCCGGACGCTTTGACGTGTGCAGCGTTGTGGTGGGTATGGCGGCGGAGAAGTACGAATCTGAAGCCGACCTTGCCGACGAGCTCAAGCTCCCTGACCCCTACGTTGCCGTAAGGCTGAATAAACTGGCATAAAGAAAAAGTACCCGCCCATGGCTGTTTTAGACGGCTATGGGCGTTTTTTGCGTGTATGGAAACGGATGCGCTGGGAAAAACTTGCCGAAGAGGAATTTTTTGCAAAAAATATTTTGCGTTGCGTGTTGCGGTGTACCTGACACATCCGGCTGCCTCCGGCAGGTGAAAAAGGACAAAATGGCCCGAACGTTGTTTAAGACAGGGGGCGGATGCCCCACGGAGTGGCAAAATCTCTGCAAAAAAGGCGGCTGTCCGGCTTGAATGACACATTTAACAAAAATTTTACGTGAAGTGATTGAATTTGCAACTCTTGACAGAAGGCGGGACAAACCATTATCCTTTTATCAGAGGAAAGTATTTTATGTCGCCAGACGTTGGAATGCCTGGTGTACAAGTGTGTGTCAGGAGGGAAAGAATATGTCCAACTACCGGAACCGAATCGGGGAAGCCATTGCCTTTGCCCGGAACGTGGCGGGCAGATCCCAGCAGGAGCTTGCGGATATGCTGGGGCGGGACAAGCGCACCATTCAGAAATGGGAGCGGGGCGAGATCCGCATTGCGCTGGAGGATTTTCTGGATGTATTCGATACTCTGCACCTGCCGGTGGGGCCCTATGAAATGTGGATCCTGCATCCGGAACTCTTTCCGCGCGGCATGGAGGAGATCAAGGGCTTCAGCACCGAAAAGAAGCGGAGGACACTGGCGGATTATTATCTGCATCAGGCTGCACCGCTGGAGATCGAGCAGGAGTATTACATCCTGTTCGGCGACCACGGCAGCAACAGCTGCGGCATCCGGCAGGAGCTGCTGGCCAACCTGCAGACTCCGCTCCGTGACCGCAAACGGATCGTGAACCAGATCATCGACAACTACTATGAGGCCCGGGCCATCGGACATCTGACCGACCCGGAGGGCCAGCAGCCAGTGATGCCCATTCTGGAAGCCTGCTACGATGCCAGTGCACGGAGCGTGAAAGCCAACGAGAACCGATACAGCATCGGCAGCATCGAGGACTATCTGGACGATGCGGAGAAACCGGCAGAAGAGTGAACCGAACAGCAGACGGCCATGTGCAGCCGCCTGCTGTTTCTGCGTTCGGCTGCCTGCGGGAAAATATTGTGAAATTTGCGGATTCCTGCTATACTTATCCTATTGATGAAAAAGAAGGGTGAGATAAATGGCATACAACATGGGCGGTCGGCGCTTCCGGCCGGTGGGCAGCGGAAAAAAGCGGACTGCGCCGCAGTACGGGCCGGTGGGCACAGGCTGCCCGTTTGTGGAGGAGGCCGTGGCGCGGCTGTACCGGGAGCAGAACGAGGAACATTTCTGGAGCCTGATGAACGCCCTGAACTATGCGCTGGAATTGCAGACCAAGGTGCTGGTGCCGCTGGATGCGGCGGTGGACCCCCAGAGCGGGGCCGCCCCCTGGGCACACCTGCCCATCCCGGAGGAGCGGGCCGAGGGCCTGCAGCCCTGGCTGCTCCACACCCGGAAAGAGCGGAACTATCTGCCGCTGTTCACCTCGGTAAAGAACGCCGAGGCGGAAAAGGCCAGCGCCACCCGCCCCATGGTGGAGCGCAGCCTGCGCAGCGCCATGGAGTATGCGCTGGAAACGGACGGCATCGATGGTGTGGTGCTGGACCCGTGGACAAGCTCTGCCACGCTGGATGTCTCCCTGCTCAGCGGGCTGCTGAGATCGGAGCGGGGAAGCGACAACCCCGGCGCTCAGGAGCTGGAAGCCGGGCACGCCGCCGCCCGGGCCGGGGATTGGCAGGAAGCGGCGGCCCGATACACTGCCGCTGCCGAGGCTGGCAGCGCCGAGGCGCTTTCTGCTCTGGGGGACTGCCTGTATTATGGCCGGGGTACCCGGAAGAATAAGACCCAGGCCCGGCGGATGTGGAAAAAGGCCGCGCAGGCCGGGGAGGTGCAGGCCATGATCGCCCTGGGGGATGACTGTGCCGCATCGGGCGGGGAGATGGCGGAGACCCTGCAATACTACCGCCGCGCCCAGAGCGCTGCCCGGGAGGTGCCGGACATCGCCTACACCCCGCAGGTCTGCCTGCGTCTTGCCCAGTACGAGACCCAGTACCTCTCCCGCAAAAAGGCGCTGCTGCAGGTGGCCGAAGCCGTGCAGGGCTTTCGGATCCTGCAGGCCGAGGGCGAAACGGATGCTGCCGACTGGCTGCGGGAGGCTGAACTGCTGACCGATCAGCTGCTGGCCGACGATAAAAACGCCTGAAACACAGTTTCTTTACATTTGTTCTAAGAAATCGTCATAGGAAACCGGTAAGATATTCAAGGAAATATTCTGCGCCGAAGAAAAGAGGACAAGCACTATGAGCAAAGTGATCGGAATCGACCTTGGCACCACCAACTCCTGCGTGGCGGTGGTGGAGGGCGGCAAGCCTGTGGTCATCACCAACGCCGAAGGCGAGCGCACCACCCCCAGCGTGGTGGCCTTTACCAAGGATGGCGAGCGTCTGGTGGGCGGCGCGGCAAAGCGCCAGATCGCCACAAACTCCGGTCGTACGGTGTCTAGCATCAAGCGGTACATGGGTTCTGATCATCGGGTGCATATCGATGGCAGAGACCTGACCCCACAGGAGATCAGCGCTATGATCCTGACCAAGATCCGCCGCGATGCCGAGAGCTATCTGGGCGAACCGGTGACCGAGGCCGTCATCACGGTGCCTGCCTATTTTGACGACAGCCAGCGCAAGGCCACTCAGGACGCGGGCCGCATTGCGGGCCTGAATGTTCTGCGCATCATCAACGAGCCCACCGCCGCCGCGGTGGCTTACGGCCTGGACAACGAAGCTCCCCAGAAGATCCTGGTCTATGATCTGGGCGGCGGCACCTTTGATGTTTCGATCATCGAGATCGAGGACGGCACCTTTACGGTGCTGGCCACCGGCGGCGATACCCATCTGGGCGGCGATGACTTTGACGAGCGCATCGTTGAGTGGGCTGTGGCGGAGTTCCGCAGGTCTGACCGCATCGATCTGACTCGCGACCCCGCCGCCATGGGACGGCTGAAGGAGGAGGCGGAAAAGGCCAAGAAGGAGCTTTCCAGTGCGCTTTCCGCCCAGCTGAACCTGCCGTTTATCGCGGTGGGCAAGGATGGCCCCCACCATCTGGATCTGAACCTGGGCCGCCCCCAGTTTGAGATGATGACCGGTGACCTGCTGGCCCGCACCGTTCAGCCGGTGCAGAACGCCCTGCGGGATGCCGGGATTTCCGCCAGCCAGCTGGGCAAAGTCCTGCTGGTGGGCGGAAGCACCCGGATGCCAGCTGTGGAGCGGCAGGTCCGGGAGCTGCTGGGCTGTGAGCCCAGCCATACCCTGAACCCCGATGAATGCGTGGCCATGGGTGCCGCCGTGCAGGGCGGTCTGCTGCAGGGCGGCGGAAAGCTGGCCGGTGCCACCGGTGCGGCCGCGCAGGGCCTTGTGCTGATGGATGTCACCCCGCTGACGCTGTCCATTGAGACACTGGGCGGCGTGGCCACTCCTCTCATCACCCGCAACAGTATGATTCCCACCCGCAAGAGCCAGATCTTTACCACGGCCCGCCCCATGCAGACCAGCGTGGAGATCAACGTGCTGCAGGGCGAGCGCCACTTTGCCCGCGACAACAAGAGCCTGGGCAAATTCAAGCTCACCGGCATCCGCTCCGGCTTCTCCTCCAAGCCCCAGATCGAGGTCACCTTTGACATTGATGTGAACGGCGTGGTCAAGGTGTCTGCAAAGGATCTGGGCACCGGCCGGGAGCAGAACATCACCATCACCGGCAGCACCAATCTTTCTGAGAACGAGATCCAGCGCGCCATGGCCGATGCCGCCGCCTACGAGGAGGAGGATACCCGCCGCAGGGAGCGGCTGGAACTCCACAACCAGGCCGAGATGCTGGCTTACAAGGTGGACGAGGCCCTCTCCAAGTGCAAAAAGGAGCTGGACAAGGACGAGAAGAACCGAGTCAAGAACGACCTTGCCAGCCTGCGCCGCTGCCTGCGCAAGGATAAGCCCGAAAAGATGAACGAGACCGAAGAAGCGAACCTCCGTCAGGCAAAATCCCAGCTGGAAGCCAGTGCCAACCACCTGATGGTGCTGTACAGCACGGAGCAGGATGTCGGCCAGCAGTAAGCAGGCAATTCCCTACTGAAAAACTTCGTTGAAAGGGTTGACAAACCCGGAAGAGTGGGGTATTATGTATGCAATATCACAAAAATGGCTGTGAAGAGAAGAGTAGGCCTTCGCATTGATCCTTACCAGAGAGCCCGGGCGGTGAAAAAGGGCAGGAAACAGGAAGCTGAAAATGGTCTCGGAGCCGTGCGGACGAGGCGCAGGAGTGCTAAGCCCGCAACGGGATGCGCCCGTTACAGCGTCCGGCTGTAAGCAGCACACGCTGCCGCAGCATCGAGGCTGTATCCGTAAGGATGCAGTGAACCAAGGTGGTACCACGGAAGTATGTTCATGCCTCCGTCCTTGCAGAGCCTAAGGCTTGTAAGGACGGGGGCATTTTTCATGCACCCGTTCAAGGCTGCGCGCGGAAAGGTGCCGTGCGGGCCACAGTACATAATAGAGAACAATAGAGAGGGAACAAAACTATGATTACTCGTCGTGATTTTCTGAAAGTTACCGGTGTCGCAGCCGCTGCTGCTGCCCTGACCGCCTGCGGCGGCTCTTCTTCCACCGCAAGCTCTGCTGCTTCCGGCACTGCCGCTTCTTCTGAGGCTGCTTCCGCTGCAGCAAAGCTGGACAAGGTGAAGGTCGCTGTCCCCAACGACACCACCAACG
>OIIP01000445.1_pt1 | contig 10632 bp, 10 predicted proteins | sample 1583261 | NCBI WGS metagenome assembly OIIP01 (sample SAMN02675049, study PRJEB24791) | human gut metagenome, SKBSTL061 | isolation source: stool | host: Homo sapiens | place: USA
ACCCTGCCCGCCGACATTCCGGCTGAAAGATATACATCGCGAAATGTTTCAGCCGAAAAATATCCTTCAGGAAAAACGATTCCCTGAGAATCAGAGAAACACCGATTCGGCTGAAGGATTCCAATCCCCGACTGAAGCATTCCCGAACCCAATCCTTCAGCCGAAATGCCCACGAACAAGGCGTTTGCGGGAAGTCTGAAGGATTTGAAGGATTTTTCAGGGTATCCTTTATAGAGCACGATCTATGATCATATTCCACTGAAAGAAGTAAGATATCCTACTTCTTTTACCAATAATGCCGATGAACAAAAAGCCCGTCAAGCAGATTGTAAACTGCTTGACGGGCTTTTCCCCTTCGCTTTATTTCAATTATTCAGCAGCAGCTTCTTCCACTTTGTCGGCAGATTCTGCCGGAGCTTCTACAAATTCAGTAATACCATTGTTTACCAAAATATTGTACCATGAAATCAGTTTCTTGATATCTCCGTTATGGACACGGTCACGATCATAATTTGGCAAAACTTCTGCAAAATAAGCATGCAACTCATCGGCTGATGCTTTTTTATAATTGATAGAAGCAACCGCTCCATTCTCTTTCTTCTTTACCGCTTCCAGCACTTCGCTCAAAGGCACTTCTTCCGCATCTGTGTACATAGCAATATCCGCCAATGAGATAACTTTGTCATGAGCATAAGCAGGAACTCTTTTCTTAGCCGCGTCAACTGTTTCTACAATCAACATGTTCTTTCCTTGAGAAATCAATTTATATAATCCCGGTTTGCCCGCGATTGATAAAATGGTCTTTAACATACTATTCTATTTTATATTTATGGTTTGAGGAAGCAAAAGTACAATTCACCAATGAAACTCCCAAATTTATAGTATGAATTTTTCGGTTTTTAATTGTTCTACTATTCTGTTCAACTGGGGTATGAGCAATTGCACCCCGTCATTCACCACCGTGAAATCGGCCCGCCGACGCTTTTCTTCATCATCCATCTGGGCAGCAATACGTGCCCGGACTTGTTCCTCGCTGGCTCCGTCACGATACATGGCACGCTGTATACGCAGTTCTACAGGTGCATAGACCATTATTACCGCATCTACCGTATCCTGAAAACCAGCCTCATACAAAATAGCCGATTCCATACCCACTATCTCACACTTTTCCTGACGTTCCACCCATACGGTAAAATCTTTCCGTACCCGGGGATGGATAATGGAATTGATTTGGAGCACATGCGCCGGATCGGAAAACAGATAGGAAGCCAGCAACGGCTTGTTTAACAGACCATCCTTATAAACCTCCTCACCTAACAAAGCAATCAGTTCCCCACGAATTCCGGCATCGAAAACAGTAAGGCGTTTCGCTTCATTATCCGCATTATACACTGGGATATGCATATTCTCCAGCAAATGGGAAATGTATGATTTTCCACTGCCGATGCCACCGGTAACCGCTATCTTAATCATTGAATTTAATTCGTTGTTCTATCAAATAATCCACCTCTTTGGGATTCAAACGAACATGGTTCACATATCGGGGGATGGATTTGAGATTGACCGGACACTTCTCCCCCTTATTGTTCAACAAAGACTCATAAGTCACCCCGATAAAGAAATCCTCGGAAGTGATGGACTTGAAATGACTCAGACCTACCTGAAAAGTCACCTGAACCTTGGAAGGAAAAGTACGAAGTACCTTGTCGGGCGGAAAATTGATGCCACGTATAGGCACCTCCACACTTTTCTCAGCGTAGATATCTACCAATAAAGTCACATCATCAAAAGAGGGAATAAATTTCGCTCCGCGTACATCGGCCAGATTCACCCTGCGACGAACGGTGTCTGCCACATCTTCAAAGTTCAATGCCTGTGTATAAGCAGCCGTGATGGTATCCAAAATCTCTTGAGGAGCATAAACCATCACTGAATCCGGCGAGTAAATGATATCCGAGATATAATACTGACGGTCCAAAGCCACCTTGCCTTGCAATTTCACGGGCACCTTCTTTGCCTTCCCTTTTGTATAAATAAACTCCACAGTATCCGGCCGTATGGTCAGCAATTTGGTTGTCTGATTCAACTGGACCGAAATCTTTTTCATTAAAGCTGAAACCGGAATCCGGACACGACTTCCTTTATCCTCATAGTCCTTAAAGTCCACAACAATGGGATAGAATGTCTGTCCCAGCATATAGTTAGCCAATACAGTTCCCCTGTCTTTCACGCCAATACGCAGTTCGTCAGGAAGTTCGGAGGTCAGCACCACATCACTAGGTACATTCTTCAACCGTAACGGAACGGAGAATTCCGTTTCATAATCATCATTTAACACCTGAAGCAACCAAAAGCAGAAAGATACAAATACAAAAAACAAGAAAATCAGGAACTCCCTGCTATTACGGCTAAGCAGGAAGCTTCTGATTCTCTCTAAAGTCTTTAAATAGTAAATACGTATGTTCCTTTTGTCGAACATGTTATCATGTCATTTACTTTGCCTGTTGTTGGTTGGATGCAGCATTAGCGAAGATAGAATTTCTATCAATTTTAATCTTAACGCCTGATGCAATTTCCAAAACAACTGTATTATCTTCTATTTCTTTTATCTTTCCGTATATACCACCTGCAGTGATCACTTCCTGACCCACTTCCAAGTTCTTGCGGAAATTAGCAATTTCTTTCTGTTTTTTATTCTGAGGACGAATCATGAAGAAGTACATAATAGCGAAAATGGCTACCATCATAATCAGGAAAGAGTAATCTCCTCCACCCCCTGCCTGCAGAAATACAAATAATAAGTTCATACTTTCTATGTTTTTTAGTTTATAATACCGTTATTCTTCAATAACAAACAAAGATATTAATTTTTTGTTAGCTTATTCTCTTTTTTTAATGAATTAACGATTCCATCCAAAGTACCGTTAATAAAGCCACCGCTTTTCGGAGTGCTGTACAGTTTGGCTATTTCCACGTACTCATTCAGTGAAACGCTGACCGGGATATTGGGAAAACTCAGGATTTCAGCCAAAGCGATCTGCATAATGACCACATCCATGAAAGCCACACGGTCTAAATCCCAGTTCTTTGTATTTTCGCTAATCAGATGACGATAATAATCGGCATTCAAGATAGTACGACGGAACAAACGGCGTGCGAAGTCTTGATCCTCCTCATCTTTAAATTCCGGCAACAATTCCTGTTTTGCACCATTCTTCTCATCGAAACGCTTGATGGTCTTCAACACAAAGGTATCCACTATTTCCTTATCATCATTCCAATACAAACTTTGGTCCTCCAAAACCTGATCTAGTTCGATATTATTAAAAATAATATTTTTATATAGCTTGCGCCACAATTCACGGTCTTCCTCATACGAAGAAGTCTCACTGGCCATATATTCCTTATATATATCGCTTTCTAAGATTTTATCACATAAAGTCTTTACGAAATCAGCTTCATTCTCCCAAGTTTTCTTCTGATTGTTCGAAAACTCCAGCAGTTGTTTGTTTACCTCCAACTGTGCAATAAAGAGGTTTTCTACAAATTTAGTGTTGGGAAACAATTCTTCCTTAGTAGGGACCAGTTTGTTTTTCGCAGCATTCAGTCGTTTGTTAGCCTGTTTAGTTACCTCTACCATTAAAAGCAGCAGATAGTTGTATAAGTCATACGCTTTAGAAAGGCTGAAAAATAACTCTTTTTCCGCTGTATCCAAGTTTTTGCCTCCGTTCTGATAATAAGCATAGACTATCTGAACTATCTTAAGACGAATAAGAACTCTATTTATCATAATTCACATAAAATTATTAAGGAGTTGCAAAAGTAGGTATTTTCATTGATTTTACATAACATAATTACATTTTTTAATGTAAAATTTACATAGAGCTATCTAAATCGCTTTTTTCATCGAAGTTTATCCGCAAATTTTTTGCCCATTTAAAAAAAATGTCCAATTTTGAAGCCGATTTATAAAGATACTTAAGTTATGGAAGATTATAAAAAGAAAAGTGTAGTGGATGGTGACAAAGAAATTGTTTTTTCAAAAGCAATTAAAGCCGGCAAACGTATTTATTATTTAGATGTGAAGAAAAACCGAAAAGATGAAATGTTTTTGGCTATTACCGAAAGCAAGAAGATTGTTTCGGGAGAAGGTGATGACTCGCAAGTAAGCTTCGAAAAACATAAGATTTTTCTATATAAAGAAGATTTTGAGAAGTTCATGAACGGTTTACAACAGGCTATACAGTTTATTGCCGAAGAGCAAGGTCCTATTGAACCTCATCACACTGAAAATGAAGAACAGGAAACAACCGAAGATGCGCACAAACCGCTTAGTCCGAATGAAATTAAAATAGATATCGATTTCTGATTCCAACTGATAAAGAAAGCACAATGATAAAAAAATTGTGCTTTCTTTTTGTCAAGTCGGAAATAAGCAGTAATTTTGCACCGCTTTTTCAAGCTCATCGTGTGATATACCACATCGTGTGATGGCGAATTAAGCAATAAGATCAACTTAATTTAGAGTAACACAAAAAATTTAAAAACAATGAAATCAATTGAAATTAAAGGTACTGTCAGAACAGACGTAGGAAAGAAAGCAACTCACGAATTGCGTAAGAACAATGGTGTTCCTTGTGTATTGTATGGAGTGCAGAAAGACGAAAACGGCTTGCCCGTAGCTACTCACTTCTCCGTTCCCACCGAAGGACTCCGTAACTTGGTATACACACCGCACATCTATGTTGTAGACTTGAACATTGACGGTAAAATAGTAAACGCTATTTTGAAAGATATCCAGTTCCATCCTGTAACGGATGCAATCCTTCACGTTGACTTCTATCAGATTGATGAAGCTAAACCCATCGTTATGGAAGTTCCTGTTCAGCTGGAAGGTTTGGCAGAAGGTGTACGTGCCGGTGGTAAATTGGCATTACAGTTGCGTAAACTGAAAGTGAAAGCTTTATACAATGTAATTCCTGAACGTCTGGTTGTTGATGTAACTTCTTTGGGTCTGGGCAAGACTGTCAAAGTGGGCGAATTAAGCTATGAAGGTTTGGAATTGATTAACGCTAAAGAAGCCGTTGTTTGCGCAGTTAAATTAACTCGTGCCGCTCGTGGTGCTGCTGCAACTGCCGGCAAATAATCAGTAACCTTTTAATCCTTATCAATGAAATATTTGATTACAGGACTGGGTAATATAGGTGAAGAATACCGAAATACCCGTCACAACATAGGATTCACAGTATTGGACGCCCTTGCAAAGGCGTCCAATCTTGTTTTTACTGACGGACGTTACGGAGCCACTGCCACCCTCTCGCTCAAAGGACGCCAGCTTATCCTGCTGAAACCGTCTACTTACATGAACCTGAGTGGAAATGCAGTGCGCTACTGGATGCAGAAAGAAAACATTCCGTTGGAAAATGTGTTGATAGTGGTGGACGACCTCGCCCTTCCTTTCGGTACATTACGTCTGAAAGGAAAAGGCAGCGATGCCGGACACAATGGTTTGAAACATATAGCTGCTACGCTGGGCACACAAGATTATGCCCGTCTGCGCTTTGGTATCGGCAACGATTTTCCCCGTGGCGGGCAAATAGATTTTGTATTAGGTCACTTCACTGATGAAGATTTGAAGACCATGGACGAACGTGTAGCAACGGCTTGCGACATAATTAAGAGTTTTTGCCTGGCAGGCATCAGTATAACAATGAACCAATACAATAAAAAGTAATGGCTGAAGCAAGAATTGATAAATGGCTGTGGGCCTCACGTATATTCAAGACCCGTACTATCGCTGCCGAAGCATGCAAGAAAGGACGGGTTTCTATCAACGGCACTCAGGTGAAGCCATCGAGAATGATAAAACCGGGAGAAGTGATACAGGTAAAGAAACCGCCTGTCACGTACTCATTTAAAGTTTTACAGGCAATAGAGAAACGTATAGGTGCCAAATTGGTTCCTGAAATTCTGGAGAATGTAACGACTCCGGAACAATATGAATTGCTGGAAATGAGCAAAATCAGCGGATTTATCAACCGCGCTAAGGGAACGGGACGCCCCACCAAAAAGGATCGCCGTGAACTGGAAGACTTCACTGCGCCTGAATTCGTGGATGACTTTGATTTTGATTTCGACTTTGAAGAATAATATACAAGTATGAGTGAGAAAATAATAAAATGGGGATTTATCGGCTGCGGAGAAGTAACCGAAAAGAAAAGCGGACCGGCTTTCAACGAAGTGGAGGGTTCGCAGGTGGTGGCTGTGATGAGCCGAAGCGAGAACAAGGCACGCAGCTATGCTGAGCGCCATCATGTGCGCAAATGGTACACGGATGCATCGGAATTGATAGAAGACCCCGATGTGAATGCTGTTTACATCGCCACGCCACCTTCTTCTCATGCCACCTTCGCCATCATGGCGATGCATGCGGGCAAACCCTGCTACATAGAGAAACCGCTGGCAGCGAGCTACAACGACTGCATCCGCATCAACCGCATCAGCGAGCAGACGGGTGTTCCCTGCTTCGTAGCTTACAATCGCCGCAGCCAGACATTACATCCTCCCCACATAAACCAAAAGACCGGCTTTCGCCGGTCTTTTGGTTTACATAATTTAGTTTTTCTTCCCGTGCTGCGCCTTCATGCGCCGCTCGTGGTTCAGGATGGTCTTGCGGATCCGGAGGTTCTTGGGGGTGACCTCCAGCAGCTCGTCATCCGCCAGGAATTCCAGGCACTGCTCCAGGCTCATCTTCCGGGGCGGCACCAGACGCAGGGCGTCATCGCTGCCGGCGGCACGGGTGTTGGTCAGCTGTTTCTTCTTGCAGACGTTGACCACGATGTCCTCCTGCTTGGGACTGATGCCCACCACCATGCCCTCGTACACGCCCACGTTGGGGCCGATGAACAGCACGCCGCGCTCCTGCGCGTTGAACAGACCGTAGGTGATGGACTCACCGGTCTCGCTGGCCACCAGAGAGCCGGTATTGCGGCGGGTCAGCTCACCCTTATAGGGGGCGTAGCTGTCAAACACGCTGGCCATAATGCCCTCGCCCCGGGTATCCGTCAGGAACTCGTTGCGGTAGCCGAACAGACCGCGGCTGGGCACCAGAAACTCTACCTTCATGCGGCTTCCGATGGGGGTCATTTCCTGCATATCCGCCTTGCGGGCGCCCAGCTTCTCGATGACCGCGCCCACACTCTCGGCGGGCACGTCCACCACCAGGCGCTCGATAGGCTCGCACTTCTTGCCGTCGATGGTCTGGTACAGTACACGAGGGGGCGACACCTGGAACTCGTAGCCCTCGCGACGCATGGTCTCGATGAGGATGGACAGGCTCATCTCGCCGCGGCCCGCCACGTTGAAGGCGTCCATAACGCCCTCGATCTCGCTGACGCGGAGGGACACGTCCTTCAGCGTCTCGCGGAACAGGCGGTCACGCAGCTGGCGGCTGGTGACGAACTTGCCCTCGCGGCCGGCGAAGGGACTGTCGTTGACGGAGAAGGTCATCTCTACCGTGGGGGCGCTGATCTTCACAAAGGGCAGCGGCTCCACGCAGTCGGGCGCACAGATGGTATCGCCGATGGTGATATCGCCGATGCCGCTGAGGGCGATGATATTGCCCGCCGTCGCTTCGGTGATGGGCACCTTGCCCAGACCGGCGAACTCGTACATACTGACAGCCTTGGCCTTCTTGGCCGGGGCGTCGGGGTCGTGGTAGTTGCACACGGCGATCTCCTGGTTCTGCTTCAGCACGCCGCGCTCGATACGGCCGATGGCGATACGGCCCACGAACTCGTTATAGTCGATGGAGCTGACCAGCATCTGGAAGGGCTGGTCCAGGTCGGCCTCCGGCGCGGGGATGTAGTCCAGAATGGTATCGAACAGCGGCTTCAGGTCCGTGCCCACCACGTCGGGGGAATAGCTGGCGGTACCGTTGCGGGCGGAGCAGAACAGCATAGGGCTGTCCAACTGCTCGTCGGTGGCGTCCAGGTCCAGCAACAGCTCCAGCACCTCGTCGATGACCTCGTGGATACGCTGGTCGGGACGGTCGATCTTGTTGATAACCACAATAACACGATGGCCAAGCTCCAGCGCGCGGCTGAGCACGAAACGGGTCTGGGGCATAGGGCCCTCGGCGGCGTCCACCAGCAGGATGACGCCGTTGACCATCTTCAGGATACGCTCCACCTCGCCGCCGAAGTCGGCGTGGCCCGGGGTATCCACGATGTTGATCTTGGTGTCGCCGTACTGGATGGCGGTGTTCTTGGCCAGAATGGTGATGCCGCGCTCACGCTCCAGGTCGTTGGAGTCCATGACGCGCTCCACCGTCTCCTGGTTCTCGCGGTACACGCCGCCCTGCTTGAGCATCTGGTCCACCAGCGTGGTCTTGCCGTGGTCGACGTGGGCGATAATGGCCACGTTTCTCAGTTTTTCGTTCTGCAAAGGTAAAAACCCCTTTCTCTCGGGTAAATTCACTAACCTTTGTATTATATGCCTGCAAAGGACCGATTGCAAGCCCTTTCGTCAACTTTTTCGCCGCGGCGCCGTTGACAAATGCCGCCGCCTACGGTACAATACCAGTTGCACACGCCTCCGTAGCTCAGTTGTATAGAGCGACCGCCTCCTAAAAATCGAATCGTTCGAATCCTGGAGCCCTGTAAAAGTGAATATTTTCTGTATAAGCCCCCGTAGCTCAGTTGGATAGAGCGGTCGCCTCCTAAGCGACAGGCCACTGGTTCGAACCCAGCCGGGGGTGCCAAAAATTCCCGCTGTAAGCTGTTTTTCGATGGTTTACAGCGGTTTTTTGTTATCGTTTCATTGTGGCGTTTTTGCCGCTTCGCCGGAACGATTTTATACATTTTCCGCTGTATGCCTGCTAATTGGCTTCGAACTATTTTTCCGGCCTTGCTAATAAAAAACGCCGATTTGCTAATACGATTTTCCCGCCCTATTTTTCGGATGGGGCCGACACCAGCAATGCAGCCAGTGTGTTGGCCAGTTCTGGCGACTTGCGAAGCTGTTCCACCAGGGCCTCCAAATCCAATGTGGCGGGAGCCGATTCCTTTGGTTCTTCCGGGGGGCGAACCGAACGCAGATCAGGATTGGCATAGAAGGCGCTCTCAAACTTCTGGGCGTTGATCTTCCGATCCTCGTCCAGAATGTGTGCATAGACCTTCGTCACCATATCAGCCTGCGAATGTCCAGTATCCCCCTGCGTCGCTTTAATATCACCATGGTTTAATTTCAGCTTATAAGTCGTACTGGAATGCCGCAGCGAATGGAACTCCACCTCGGGAAGTTCTGCGTGCTTTTTCAGCTTATGAAACGCATTATTGATAACAGATTCTTCACACGGTCTGCCATCCTCCAGCGCCACCACAAGTCCATAATCGCGGTACTCATCGCCAAGAAATTTCTTTTGTTTATCCTGCGATTTTTTCCACTCACGCAGAATATAGGCGACCGTTTTGGGCATCCACACTCTACGAACACTGCTTTCAGTCTTAGGTGTTTTTAGCACAAGAACCGTTCTGGCATCTGCCAAGTTCATCACTCGTGGGAACTTTAGGATGACCTCTCCCTCTCCGACAGCTTCTAAGGCTTTCTCGCTTACACGCTCCAGTTGTTTATCAATGATCAAGTGTGCATCATCACCTGCAATGTCTGCATCAGAAATATGGACATTATCCCAAGTCAGTCCTCCGATCTCGCCAATTCGCAGTGAACAGGCAAACGAAAGATTTATCGCCACATAGAGTCGTGCATCAGTACACTCATCCAGCGCTTTTCGGATCGTGGCCGCATCCCATATTTCTCGAGTTCTGCGCTTCACCTTTGGAAGCGTTGTATTCTCAAACGGATTTTTAGATACAATATCCCATCGAATCGCTTGTCCAAATGCACATTTCAACAGTTTGTCGATACGTTCGATATTTCCCGGTGTCATATATTCCGTTTGACAGTAGCGATTTATCGGGGTCGCACACTTTGTCTTCTGTAACGTGGTAATAAAGCGGTCGGCAACCATAGAAGTTACATCCTGCATCAGAATATCGCTAATGTTTGGGTTAATGTAATTTTGAATCAGTCCAAGATTCGCATCATAAGTATTCGGTCCCCATTTCTTCGTGCCGTATAGGCTTACAAAGTCTTCAAGAAATGCCGCAACCGTCACTTTATTGGGAGCGATAAATGTCCTGCGCCCCTGCTTATATTCGATTTCCGCCTTACGCTGTTTCGCTTCTTTTTCTGTAAGATACGTTTCCCATTTCTGTCTTTTCTGTCCGTTCTCATCAATGTAATAATAGACAACGCTGTATTTTCCCCTGCGCTTTTTGATTGATGCCATTATAAGCCTCCTATAAATCTTGTTTATCCAGCCAATCATCAAAAGACGCTTTGGAAACTCTAATCGACGAGCCAATCCGTACCATCTTGAACACTCCCGAGTGAACAAGACTATACGCAGCGGTTCTCCCTATTCCCAAAATTTTCGCAATTTCCTCAACGGTATATGTCCGCTTTCCAGCGAGGGCGTTACAAGGGCCGCTATGGTCAATACTCATAATGACCTCCTCTCTATGACCACAGCACCATGATGCTTCGGACAGTATTGTAGCATAGCACTGT
>OIIP01000457.1_pt1 | contig 10342 bp, 8 predicted proteins | sample 1583261 | NCBI WGS metagenome assembly OIIP01 (sample SAMN02675049, study PRJEB24791) | human gut metagenome, SKBSTL061 | isolation source: stool | host: Homo sapiens | place: USA
CGTATCAGCGGCACCAGCGTAGTGCGTAGGAAATTGTCGAGGAGCTGATACTCCTGAGCTTTGATAAAGAGAGAGACGTTGACTCGGTACATAAGAAGCTGTAGTTAACTAAAGAGTAGCGTGAGACTGCCTAGCCACACGCTACAAAGGTAGCAAAAAAGACCATTAAGCTTTTTGGAAAAGGGGAAGCACGCAATGATGTCGTGGAATGTCCCTTGAATGAGTCTGTTGGATCAGTTTGGTTGATCGGATAAAAAAAGGGGCTGTCAGTACGACAGCCCCTTCTCATTAACCTTAAAATCTAACACCATGAAAAACACGTTGCAAAGGTAAGACTTATTCTTCATATATGCAACACTCTATCGCAACGATTTTGTCACATAATCTAGTTTAGAGCTGGTAAGGTTAGGAAGCACCTAATCTGTTTCTCTAAAGATGTGGTGGGCTGATCGAACAGTCTACCTGATCCTCCCAAAGGGCTGCCATTGCAAAGGACTAGGGAAGGTTAAGCATAGTAAGAGCGAGTAACTCAAAGGGTTAGACCCTGGAATTACTCGCTCTCGTTGTTAGTCGCTAGCTACTTACAGAGTCATATCTCACCAGGTGAGACAGATCTCCGTAGAGCTGCTAGGGTTATTTACTTAGCGTCCCCAGCGTGACGTATGATCACCTCGATGAGGTTGTCCTGCTTAAGGAGCTCCTGAGCGATACGCTGTACGTCTGCAGGCGTGATGCCGTTGAGCGTCTTCTCATAGTCAGTCTGGAAGTCACGACCATCGAAGAAGAAGTCAATCATGTGGCCGAGCCAGTAGCCGTTCTTCTTAAGATTCTCGGCATAGTCCTTCTTCATGTTGAGGATCGTCTTGTCAAACATCTCCTTGTCGGGACCATTCTTAGCCACCTTGTCGAGCTCTGCGTAGATGATCTTGTTGAGCTTGTCTACCTTTTCAGGATCTGTCTGGTAGAAGATCTGGAAGGTTGTCTCTCCCTCAGGATTGTCACTGATGGATCCATCCGAGCTAACACCGTAGGTACCACCCTCGTCCTCACGAACGGTAGCTGTGTAGACCTGATCCATGACAGCTCCGAGTACCTCCATAGCTAGCTCGTTGTGGAGCGTGTAGGGTAGCTTACCTGTATAAGCTGCTATGACCATAGCCATAGGAGTAGCGAGTTCCTTCTTGAAGTCAATGTGCATAGATGCCTGACGTACTGCGGGTACGAGCTCCTTGTGCATCTCGTGCTTACTGCCCTTGGTGGGTACAGAGGCTACGTACTTCTCTAGGTAAGGAATCAACTGCTCAGGAGTTACATTACCGATGAAGTATAGCTGTAGGTCTCCGAGATCAGCGATGCGCTCCTTCCAGATCTGCATCACACGGTCGTAGTTGACACCCTCGATCTCAGCAATGGTAGCACGCTTCATCATAGGATTGTTGTTGTAGAGCGCATAGATGAGTGAGTCTTGGAATGAAACCATAGGATTGGACTCCATATTCTTGATCTGCTCGATCGTGTTGGTGCGCCAGTTGGCAAAAGCGTCAGCATCCTGTCTAGGCTGTGTCATACGGAGGTAGAGAAGCTGGAAGAAGGTCTCCATATCCTCAAGTGTAGAGATACCACTAAAGTAAGTTCTCGTACCACCCATAGAGCCAGAAGCAGAGACGCTACGACCCGTGAGTGCCTTGGTGAGAGTAGGGTTGTCAAACTTACCTACACCACCCAGTGCGACAACGCTGCTGAGGTTCTTGATGTTAGGTAGATCCTCTGCATTCTTGAGATAAGCGTTTGTACCACCAGGAGCTACAGCTGTTAGTGAGATCTGATTCTTCTTATAGTCAGTCGTCTTGAGATAGACTACCATACCGTTGCTCAAGGTGAGGCGAGTAGTACCAAACTGTAGGTTGTCCTCACGCTTGGTGATCTTGCCAGCCTTTGGAGCCTCCTCCATAAGCTTCATATCAGAGACAGCGTCCTTGATAGGCTCTACGGGGAGCTTGCGGTACTCGTTAACCTTAGCGATCAGCTCAGCCTCGGTGGGTAGTGTGAGTCCCTCCTTGTCAGGAGCCATCAGCATGATTACCATATTCTTGTCAGTGATGAGAGCCTGTGCCATCTGGTTGACAACCTCTAGAGGTATGTTTGCAGCAACCTGCTCCATCATAGCTTTCTCCATCTCTATACCTGGGATGTATCCACCCGTGGTGAAGTAGTCCTTGTACTCGTTAGCGTAGGCACTATTCTTACGGGTCTCACGCTCGTTGTAGCTGTTTTCAAAAGCCTTGAGTAGGTCTGTGCGTGCACGCTCATACTCGCCCTGTGTAAAGCCGTACTGGCGTATACGCTCTATCTCAGCCATGAGAGCCTTGAGTGCTACGTCTAGCTCGCCCTCACGTGCCGTAGCACTGAAGGTAAGAGCATCCTTGGTCTGAGCGAGGAAGTAGTTGCTTATATATCCATTTGCACTGATGAAGGCTGGGTTAGGCTTGTGCATGAGATCTGTAAAGCGCTCGCTGATGATGCGGTTTGTGACGCCATAGAGGTAATTCTTCATGACACCAGCGATGGTGCGGGTCATCTCGACAGGCATAGCGTCAGTCTTAAACATGATCATCAGATCTGTGCTGGTAGCCTCCTTGTCCTTCTCGATGGCTACGAGTGGCTCGTCATTGTCCTCTACGGGGAAGTAGACACGCTCCGCAGCATTGACTGGAGCAGGGATGTCGGCAAACATCTCTTTGATCTTCTTCTCCACATAGTCTACGTCGACATCACCGACTACGATGATAGCCTGTAGGTCGGGGCGGTACCACTTGTGATAGTAGTCACGTAGCTCGTTGTACTTAAAGCCGTTGACTACGCTCATCAGACCGATAGGCATGCGAACACCATAGCGATTGTTGGGGTAGATCTTGGGGAGTGCCGTATTGAGCATACGCATCTGCGCATTGTCACGAGAGCGCCACTCCTCAGTGATGACACCACGCTCCTTGTCTATCTCCTCGTCGGCTAGCGTTACGAAGCCACTCCAGTCGTGTAGGATGAGTAGGCAGCTGTCGATGAAGCCCTGACGCTCCGTAGGAGCCTCCATAAGGGTGTAGACCGTCTCGTCGATACCGGTGTAGGCATTGAGGTTGTAGCCGAAGCGCATACCATTTGACTCGAGGTAGCTGATGAGTGTCTTGTCGGGGAAGTTCTTTGTCCCGTTGAAGCACATGTGCTCTAGGAAGTGAGCCAGACCACGCTGATTCTCCTCCTCGAGGATAGAGCCGACACGCTGAGCAATGTAAAACTCAGCACGATCCTTCGGCTGCTCATTGTGACGGATGAAGTAGGTCAGCCCATTCTCGAGCTTACCCGTACGGACTTGTGGGTCTATGGGTAGTGGTTGACTCATATCCTGAGCAAGGGCTACACGAGGTAGCATCAAGGTCAGGAGGACCACAGTCATAGACAGCATTCGCTTTAGATTCATATCTAGTTGTCTAAAAGTTATTGATGTATTTCTAGTTGTCTGTTCAAAGAGCGTAGGTGTAGTACTAGACACACCTTTACTAGGTAGACGAGTCAAGACCCGTATATGTTGCAGGAGGTCTTCACTCAGGTCTAGTAGATTCACCCAAGTGCAAAGATACTCACTTTTTACAAATACCGCAGAGGGAGAGAAGCTTCGGAATATGATAGGCGTAGAAAAAAGGAGAGAGGACATCTTTTCTAGATGCCCTCTCTAAAAACTAATAGTGTAGCAAGATGACTAGAAGCGGTAGCCCACGGAGATAGCTGGGTATACGTATACGTCATCAGCTCCATCGCCTTTCACTAGGTTGCGTCCGATACGTAGACTGATCTCGCCACTCCAGTTGCTACGAGAGACCAGTTTCCAGCCGCCACCGAGACCGATGCCCCAAGAGGCGCCTTGCTTCGTCTCGGTCGTTGGCTCTTCATAATATCCTTTGTAGCTGTTTCGAGTATACCGATGATAGTTGATCGCTGTATTCGCCTCGATAAAGAATCCAGAGTTAAGTCTTGTGGCAGCGAGCCTCTTGCCGCCAAAGTACCAGCGTGCGTAGGGCATCACTCCAAAAGTAGGAAAGATCGTGGTTTCATAATCTCCAGTATGGGCAAAGCTGGCGCTGATGGTAGCTCCGAAGCCCAGATCTTTTACCTTGGTCGTGGATCGCTCATACTCTAGTGATATAGCCTTGAAGGCGACGGGTGCTAGGAGGTTGAGGCGCACCTCGTTGAGCGTCTGTGGTAGTGGAGCCTCGGGCTCACCCTGCACGACGACTACCTGTGCTGACAGACAGTATCCCGTAGCGAAGATGAGGACGCAGAGTGCGAGCGCTTTTCTGAGTAAGTTGTTCATAAAGGTATTCATATTTGATTGGTTATACTTGCTTGTGGGGGCAAAGATAGCAAATAATTTTCAAATCGTTGTAGATCCTCAGGGGTGACGCAGGGGTGACGCATTATACGGGGTAGGTTTACCTACGCCTTAATGAAGGATCTCGGGAAATGGAGGAAATCGAACAATCCTCCGTGGAAGATCTAGGATTATCTAGTGAGCAAATGAAAAATTCTTCCGAAGTATGAGTTGATTCTTCGGAAGAATTGGTCGATTTCCTCCGAGCTATTTGGGCTTTTGCTCCGAGGAATTGATCTCAATGGAGATCTAGGAGTAGCTATAATGTGAGTCCATAGCGCTATGTAGCAAGACTTAATCCATCTATTCTTCGGTTGGCGTCAGGCATAGCTGCTAGGATACAGGGTATAATGCGTCAACCCTGCATACGAAGTCAAGAGCAAGGCAACTCAAATCGTATTTTCCATTCCAAAACGCAATTTTGAGGATGTGATAGGCTTCTTTCGTTATCCTGTTGTATCTTTGTGGTGTAATAACTCTAAGTCTACCTGTACTATGAAACAAGACTCTACTGCTACAAAGCAAAGCTCGACGAAAAGCTATACTTGGCTGATCTCTCTAATCGCATGGCTCGTCATCGTGCTGATCCAGTCCATCTTGATCGGGCAGAGCGTCACGACAGCGGCAAACTTTTGGGAGGCTCCCTCTTACTACCTCTCTACTTGGCTACTTGACATTTTTCTGATCCTAATCTTTTACCTCAACTACTACTATGTAGCTGGGCACATGATGCGTCGTCGGCACTTCGGCGGCTATGTAGCCTTTGTGGTGATTGTTGCCGTTGTCGCGCTCTTTATGCCGATCCTCTGCAAGGCGCTCTTCGGGTGGCGTACGCCTACACAGGATCTGCCTTTTGTCACCATCTCTTGGTCGGGCGCCATCGGGGCAGTTACGGTCATCACGATCGGACTGGCGGTGCGTGCGCTCCTTGAGTGGCTCAAGCTCAATAAGCTCTCCACCGAGCAGCGTGAGGAGCTGATCAAGCTACGCAATGAGGTGACCTCCCTCAAGATGCAAGCAAAGAGCGACACGGTCAAGCCAACTACTGTGGCAACGCCTACAACGGCTGAACTGCCCACAACGGCTGAGCATGCTGCACAGGCGGCAAAGACTATCGCTCCAGCTCAGCCCGACTAAGCGGACAAGATGCGAATGATCGTGAGCCCATCACGAAGCGGCAGGAGGAGTTGCTCCACACCACTATCCTGAGCGACTAGTTCGTTGAAGTGCTGGATCCCCTCGAGCTGCAGGTCGTGGTGGGGCGAGGGGGCGGTTGTTACTTTGCCGTCCCAGAGTGTGTTGTCCGCTAGGATGATCGCTCCAGGGCGTAGGTGCTTGCGCAGTAGCTGGTAGTAGTCGGGGTACTGACGTTTGTTCGCATCGATGTAAACGAGGTCGTACTGGTGCTGCGCGAGTAGTGCAGGCATCAGCTCTAGAGCTTTACCGTGGTGTATGTGAGTGCGCTCGGCGCACCCGCTACGTGCTACAAAGGGGGTAAGGAAGTGGATCATCTCAGCATCGCACTCGATGGAGTCGATCTCGCCAGCCACTGGCTCGAGTGCCATCGCCATTGCTATCGTTGAGTAACCACTATAAGCTCCTAACTCAAGTACACGCTTGGCACCACTGAGGCGAATGAGCATCGAAAGTAGTCCCGCCTGCGTAGCACCACACACCATCCTCGGCTGTAAGAGTCGTACATAGGCCGTGCGGAGCAGTTCGTCTAGTAGAGGATGCCCGAAGGAGCTATGCTGCTGGGTATAAAGCTCTAGCTCTGCGTCCATAGTTCTATATAATATAAGGTGTCAACGGCTCAGCTGAATGGCAGCCCGTACGGCTAAGTCGTAACTGGCTACGCCAAAGCCGGCGATGCTACCACGGCAGTAGGGCGCTATGAGCGAGGTGTGGCGATAGGACTCACGGGCTAGTGGCTGGGAGATGTGCACCTCGATGACTGGTAGTGCGATGGCGCGTATCGTGTCTGCTAGAGCTACGGAGGTGTGCGTATAGCCCCCCGCATTGAGTATAACCGCCTGGTAGCCTAGCTCCTGAGCCTGGTAGAGATACTCGATGAGTGCGCCCTCGTAGTGTGAGTAGCGGATGGCAATGGTCGCCTCTGTGGTATCACGAGCGAGCTGCTCCAAGTAGGGAACTAGAGGGGTCGATCCGTAGATCTCAGCTTCGCGCTGACCCACCTGGATCAGGTTAGGTCCATTGAGTATGAGTATGGCTGGTTGCCCCGTGGTTGGGGTAGGAAGGGCTTCGATCAAACTATTTGTAGACATAGTGAACTTGTCGGTTTAGATGCAAATGGCTAACTTCGTAGCGCAAAGATAGTAAGAAACTCCCTTGCAATGAGTCTAGAACCAAGACAGCAACTGATACAGCGCTACAAAACTTACCTGAGGTTGGAGCAGCACCTCTCAGATAACAGTATCGACTCCTACCTCTATGACGTGGACAAGCTCTACACCTACATAGACGATATGGGGCTGAATCTGCGGAAGGTGGAGCTGAAGCATCTCAATAACTTTGCGGCGCATCTACTGGACTTAGGCATCTCGATGCGTTCGCTGGCTCGTGTGCTGAGCGGGGTCAAGAGTTTCTTTCGCTTCCTAACGCTAGAGGAGGAGATAGAGCGTGATCCGACAGACATGCTGCAGACGCCTCCGATACATAAGAAGCTCCCCGAGGTGCTCACACTGGCAGAGATAGACAGCCTCCTCGAAGCCATAGACTGGGATCGTCCTGAAGCCTCACGAGATACCGCTATCGTTGAGGTGCTATACAGCTGTGGGCTACGCGTTTCGGAGCTTTGCGGGCTGACCTATTCCGACGTTTTCCTCGATGAGGGCTATCTGCACGTCTGGGGCAAGGGTCGCAAAGAGCGACTGGTGCCGATGAGTCCCAAGGCGGTCTCTGATGTGCAGCGCTACCTCTGCGATCCATACCGCTATAATGCGAAACCTGGATATGATCAATACCTTTTTATCTCACGTCGTGGTCAGGCGATCTCTCGCATCACGGTCTTCTGCCTGATCCGTACGCTTGCTGAGCTAGCGGGCATACAGAAGGAGATCAGTCCGCATACGCTGCGACACAGCTTTGCCACGCACCTACTCGAGGGCGGAGCCGACCTGCACGCTATCCAACTAATGATGGGGCATGAGAGTATTGCGACGACCGAGGTCTACACCCATGTGGATCGCTCCGCACTCCGTGCCGACATACTGCGTTACCACCCTCGCAATCAGCAGCACCCTACGCCTCACGACGAGTGATCCTACAAAGCCTTAAAAGCAAAAGCAGGAGACAGCCCGTGAGCCGTCTCCTGCTTTGATTGTATTGTAGGTCTTCGCTAAGACTTAGAAGCGATAGGTGGCACCGAGTGTGAGGTAGGTTAGTCCATAACCAAACTCACCCATGATAGCCCATCGGTCGGAGAGATAGTAGCGAGCACCAATGTGTGCACCCCAGTCGAAATCTGTCGTGGTGTCCTTGCTCTTGATTTTGCCTCCAGGAACATTTACTTTATAGTCCCAGCTGATGAGCTTAAGACCTAGCATGAGGCTGAAGTAGGTGTCGAGCCTATCTACAAACTGATAGTGCAGAGATCCGCGCGGACCGATTATTGTCTGATTCCAGAGCCCCTTGTCATAACCCTTGATGTGATAGAGCTCAGTGGCAAAGTATCCACCCACACCGATAGATCCGTTGCCATCAAAGAGACCACTGACTACGCTGTGGTCGATACCTAGAGAGAGTGGCGGAAGGATGACGTTGTAGTCGCTGCTGAAGAGGGTACCGCCGATACCAAGTCCGAGGTTAGCAGTTGTCGTCCCTTTGCTAAAGGTGGACTGAGCCTGCGCTGCAAAGCCAAGCGTGAGCATGGCGATGATGAGTAGTGCGATTCGTTTCATAGTTAATTGTGTTTATAAAGTGAGTGAGTTGATTATGCTTTGTTGGCACGCTTGCGGTCTAGCTCGTTGAGGAGGATCTTGCGCAGGCGCATAGACTTAGGCGTGACCTCCACATACTCGTCTGCCTTGATATACTCGAGTGCATCCTCTAAGCTGAAGACGACGGGCGGGGCGAGTGCTACCTTGTCATCACTACCAGCAGCACGCATATTGGTGAGCTTCTTGCTCTTGCAGACGTTGACCGTCAGATCGTTGTCCTTCGTATGCTCTCCGATCACTTGTCCTGCGTAGACCTCCTCTTGGGGAGCGATGAAGAAGCGTCCACGGCTCTGGAGGTTGTTGAGCGCATAGGCAAAGGCGGTACCGCTCTCACCAGCTATGATGCTACCATTATTGCGTCGCTCGATGTCGCCACGCCAAGGTCCAAACTCTAGGAAGCGATGAGCTATAACCGCCTCTCCAGCCGAAGCGGTTAGGACGCTGTTGTGGAGTCCAATGATCCCACGCGAAGGAATTGTAAAGACTAGGTGCGTACGCCCGTTTTTGCTTTCCATGGCGGTCATCTCGCCCTTGCGTTGTATGACCATATCGATGATACGGCTACTATTCTCGTCGGGGAGATTGATTGTGAGCTCTTCAATAGGCTCGCATCGTACTCCATCAATCTCCTTGATGATGACCTGGGGCTGACCGACCTGTAGCTCGTAACCCTCACGGCGCATCGTCTCGATCAGTACGGAGAGGTGCAGGACACCACGTCCGAAGACATTCCACGAATCCGCTTGGTCAGTCGTCTCGACACGCAGAGCGAGGTTCTTGTCCAGCTCACGCATCAGACGCTCATGGATGTGGCGAGAGGTGACAAACTTACCTTCTCGTCCGTAGAAGGGAGAGTTGTTGATCGTAAAGAGCATCGACATCGTCGGCTCATCGACCGAGATACTGTCTAAAGCCTCAGCGTGCTCAGGGTCAGCAATGGTGTCACCAATCTCAAAGTGGTCAAAGCCCACGATGGCGCAAATGTCGCCACTGGAGACGGAGTCCGCTTTTGCCTTGCCAATGCCCTCAAACGTGTAGAGCTCCTTGACCTTCTCCCGATGTGGCTCACGATCTTTGTGGCAGAGGAGCACGGTGTCGCCGTTGTGTATGGTGCCACGATGCACACGCCCTACAGCAATACGCCCCACGTAGGAACTGTAGTCTAGCGAAGTGATCAGCATCTGCAGAGGACCGTCCAGCTGTTGCGGAGCGGGAATCTCAGAGATGATAGCATCGAGCAGGGGGGTGATATCTTCCGTCGGCTTCTCCACGTCACGGCTCATCCAACCCTGCTTGGCACTACCGAAGAGGGTGACGAAGTCGAGCTGATCATCGGTCGCCTCTAGCGAAGCCATCAGGTCGAAGACCATATCCTGCACCTCCATGGGGCGACAGTTCGGCTTGTCCACCTTGTTGATGACGACAATCGGCTTGAGTCCGATGGCGAGAGCTTTCTGTAGCACGAAGCGCGTCTGAGGCATCGGTCCCTCGAAGGCGTCTACTAGGAGCAGGCATCCGTCAGCCATGTTGAGTACACGCTCCACCTCACCGCCGAAGTCGGCGTGTCCCGGGGTGTCAATGACGTTGATCTTGACCCCCTTGTACGTGATGCTGACATTCTTGGATACGATCGTGATACCTCGCTCTCGCTCTAGGTCGTTGTTGTCTAGAAAGGTATCGACCTCTGCAGCCTTGTCCTCTCGAAAGAGTTTAGCTGCGAGGAGCATTTTGTCAACGATGGTTGTTTTGCCATGGTCAACGTGAGCGATGATAGCGATGTTTCGTATTTCCTGCATTTGTGTGGGATTCGTATCCGTATTAGTTGGTGCAAAGGTACGAAAAACGTTGTTAGCATAGTGCCAAACAGACTAGTAGCTTCAGAATCATAGCCGTCCAGTAAAACGTGACCTAAAGGTCAAAATGGTTGGTGAAATGGAGTTCTTTTTCAGTATAGATGCTG
>OIIP01000481.1_pt1 | contig 10111 bp, 11 predicted proteins | sample 1583261 | NCBI WGS metagenome assembly OIIP01 (sample SAMN02675049, study PRJEB24791) | human gut metagenome, SKBSTL061 | isolation source: stool | host: Homo sapiens | place: USA
CATTTTCTCCCTGTTTCCATACAGTTTCCAAAATGTCAATGGAGTGTTGGATAAGTTCCTTATCTACTTCATCATCATCTCCATGCGCCTTGTGATCTCCCAATACTGCCAAATTGCTATAAGCCCGACCAAGCAATACGGTCAATTTATATCCACGCTCTTTTTCCGGGATAGCTTCAATGGCTTCAATACACCGGGAAAATTCATCGTTTTTATTCCACTGTTCAAGTTGTTCCAGCAAATTGTCCATACCATAATCCTCCTCCAGTTGACGTTTTCAAAACAAAAAAGCGTTTCTATCCGCGCAGAAAACTGCCTTGATAGAAACGCTTATATATACCAATATTATTGGGGGCATGACAAAAGCCCGATGCTACATAGTTATAGCACCGCTCCGCTTGCTTGCTTGCTTGCTTGCTTGCTTGCTTGCTTGCTTGCTTTAGGATGGCAGAAGTCATGTTGCTTGTCAACCCCTTTTTGAAAAGTTATTTATAGACATTATAGCAGAACATTTGAAGTATGGCAATATTCTTTTTGGAATGTTCGCCCCCTGCACTATCCGCTCCAAAGCGCCTGTTTTTCAGGTTTGCACGAAACGGCAAGCAGGGCAGGTGTGCCCACACCTGCTATTTTTGCGTGGCCGGGGCCCCGCAAAAATGCTTGTTGGGGAGCTCCCCAAACCCGCTGCACCTCTGGACAAAGTGTCCAGAAGTCCTTATTGTCTGCGGCCCCGGCGCTACCGCTCCTGGGCCTTATCTTCCCGCCCGTCTGGATAGCCGCGCAGGAAGTCGATGTTGCCCTTGACCGCCACGGCCTCCCGCATATCTGCCTGGGCCTTGCGGTACTCGGCATAGAGGGCCTTTTTCTTTTCAGAGAGCTCCCGCCGCCGCTTTTTCAGCGCGTCCATCTTTGGGAGCTTTGCCCCGTCCAAAAGCTCACTCATGGCGGCCTTTGCCGCCCGATAGTCAGAAAGCTCCGCCTCGTGCTGGGCCAGATATTTTTTAGAATACCGGGCCGCCTTGTAGCCGTCAAACACGGGCCTCGTCTTTGCGTACTTTACCACAGCCCCCATGAGCTGGGAAGTATGGGAGAGGGCGGCCTCGGTGTCCCGCAGCTCCCCGGCCAGGGAGTGAAAGCGATCCACCGCCGCCTCGGTGGTGGCCTCCAGCGCCGCATAGTCGGTCAGCCCATGCTCACGGAGATACAGGAGCGCGGCGGCCATCTGTTTGAGGTTGTAGACTTTGGCCCACCGCTCGTAGGCCGGGCCTTTGCCCTGGGCCAGACGGTTTTGAATGTCGATGATGAGATCGACGCGCCGGGGCGGGGGCGGGCCCTCCTTTGGCAGCTCCGGGATCGGGCGCTCCCCGGCGATCACCGCCCGGATGTCCTCCGGGTCAAAGCCCAGGCCCAGGGTGGACGAGCGCAGGCGGGTGGGCTTATCCTGCCCAGGGGCCAGGAATGAGATCACTCCGCCCCGGCCACGCTTCACCGCAAAGCCGGACTCCTCCATGAGCCGCAGGAACGCCGCAAAGTCGGCGGGCTGTTTCCCCAGGGCCTCCACGATAGCCAGCCGCACTCGCTGCTGGGCCGAGGGCGGGCGTTCCCCGACCCATTGGCCGTAGTGGAGAAAGCGGCCCTTGCTGTGGAGCTTCGGGTTTTGGATCACAGACAGGTCATGCTCCAGGCATACCCGGTCAGAGAGCCGCCGCAGGGCTGCCGCCGATCTGAAAAAATCCCGGAATTTCCCGGTATAGTCCAGGGTGGTGGAATTGTAGTAAATGTGATTATGGATGTGCTGGCGGTCTGTATGGGTGGCAACAAAAAAGGCGTGCTTTCCCTTTGTCCAGCGCATAGCCGTTTCATAGCCCACCCGGTTTGCCTCCTCCGGGGTGATCTCCCCAGGACGGAAGGACTGCCGGATCTGATAGCAGAGCACATCCGCATCCCGTTTCTGTTCCCGGCCCGTGACGGCCTTGTACTTTGCCTTTGCCAGCAGAAACTCGGCATCGGCTGTGCGGTGGTCACATTCATAGGCGGAAATGAGCTCCCCGCCCTGGGTTTTCTCCGGGTTTTGTCCGTAGTCGAAACGGTCTTTCAGCGATTGGGCAACAGTTTCCCCCTTGCTGATATGGTGGGTGATCAAGCGTGTTGTGGCCGTAAGCTCACCTCCTCCAGATAGACGAAAAGAGGGCGGCGGGAACATACCCGCCGCCCGGCACTTCTGGACAAAGTGTCCAGAGGTCATCAGCTAAACATAAAATCCTGCAAGGCGTATTTCACCCCATACAGGCGCTCCAGCAGCCATTCCCCGATGGCCGGGAGCCCAAAGGGGGAAACCAAAAACGCCAGCACCAGCATGGCAATACACCCGGTATGCAGCCCTGCGAAAAAACCGCAGGCCGCCAGCAGGACAAAGGCGGTACACGCCAGCCAGCAGAACGCGCCCGCGATGCAGGAGAGGAACGAGAGCACCGCCACAGCGAGGATCAGCGCCAAAACAAAGGAGGCCGCGATAATTTTCAAAATGATACGCATGGTTCATACCTCCTACAAAAGTTTGCTATTTGCCTCTATATGTATATTATAACTCAGTAAGAGGGGGCCAACAAGGATGACTCCGGCTGCCCCCACCTCTGGACAAAGTGTCCAGAAGCCGGGGCAGCCGGGGAGCGTTGCGCTCCCCGGCAAGGGTTAAAGCTCCACCACCGCCGACAGCTTTTTGAGCAGGTCGGACAGCGGCTCCCACAGGGTTTCATAGTCCCGCTGGAGGGCCTTGATCTCCTCCGGGTAAATGCCGCCGTAGGTGTTCGCCTGGATCGCTACCTGGTTTAGATTGTTGGAGCACCGCCGCTGGAGCGATACCAGCTCCCGGACGGGCGAAAGGTCAACATGGAGCACATAGCCGTTGAGGGCCATTTTCCGCACATAGGCCCCCAGGTTACGGACACCCGCCTCGGCCATGCGCTCCCGGATCAGCGCCAGTTCCTCCTCGGACACCATCACATGAAGATGGACAGGGCGGCGGCGCTTTTTCTGGCTCACCGTTCCTCGCGCTCCCGGCTCCGATAGGGGCGGGGCGGCTCCTTTACCTTGTCCAGCGGCTTTTCCTCCTCCGGGGGCTGGGGGGAGCCAAACACGCCGCACAGCCGTTTCATTTCCAGATCGGCCCGATCCTGTTCCCTCTGTTTTTTCATACACATACCTCCTAACGCTCGCCCCTGTCGGGTGCTTTCTTTTTTGGGGCCTCCGGCCCCTGGTGCTCCAGGGCCTCCCGCTGGGCGGCCTTGAGCTGGTCACGGATTGAGGGCTGCCTGTCGCCAGTCAGAAGCGCCCGCCGCACCCGGATGTTTTCCGTACATTCCATCAGCTTTTCCACGGTAGCCTTTGCCGTTGGCACATAAGCGTCCGCCTCGGCGCTCCATTCTGTAAGCCTGCGCCCCTCCGGGAGCTGGCGCATATCCTCCCACGGCCCCACCACCTGGGCCAGCGCATCCATACGCCGCCACACATCGGGGTTATCCCGTGAGGGCCGCAGCTCATAGCAGAACAGTTCATCATCCGTCAACTGTTTTCCGTATTCCAGCTCGCCCCAGGCCAGGAACGCGCCACCCTCCACCGGAAGCCGTTTATCATAGTTCTGGAAACGGATGGGATCGTTGCCGCCGCCTTTTGGGAACGTGCCGATGTCAATGGGCCGTTGGGTGGAATAGTATTTGAAGCTGTCTGGCTGGGGGCCTTCCGACGCCAGGAAAACGGAGTTTTCCTTTTCATAGTCACCCGCCCGTTTCAGAAAATCTTTGACCGCCGCCCGTTCTGTCGTGAAATAATGCCCCCAGTCAAAAGAACGGCGGCCCTGCTCCTCGGTGACTTTCCAGGTCACATAGGGATCGGGGGCCCGCAGATTTTCCCCCAGGGCAAATCCCTTGTTATCATCGTAAAGTAAAAGCCGCTTGATTTCATATCCGGCATTTCGCTCCATATACAGCACCTCCTGAATTTGTTGAGATAAGCCGCCACCTCTGGACAAAGTGTCCAGAAGTGACAGCGCGGGGATGTGGAAAGCATTTTGCTGAAATGGGGGCGGGGCATAGAAACATACGGCCCACCCCAAAACCGGCCCCGGAAAGCCTTGTAATCAGCGGGTTTTCCGGGGCCTAATTTTCCACACATCACCTCCGCTTTTTTCGCATATACTCCCGCTTTTGCCGCCGCAGGGCGATCCGGGCGCAAGCCTCGGAGCAGTAGGCCATGCGCCCATCCACGGGGACAGCCCCGCCGCAGATGGGGCAGGGCTTGAAAACCGGGGGCGGGCCCTCGGTCAAGAGCGCCGCCTCCAGCGCCGGATCAAGGGGCAGGACAGCCTCCCGGAAATAACGGCAATAGGCCCCCGTCCAGCATTTGCCGAACATATAACATTCGCACTCCAGGGGCAGGCATCCATATTCCTTGTCATAGTTGGCGCACCACTTCACCACCAGGGCGCGGATTTTCCTTTTTTCCTCGCGGGTCAGTTCACGGGCCACCCCATCACCTCCCGGCAGGGGTTTTCAAAAGCTCCCGGTAGCAGGACACACAGCCGATCCCCCGCCAGTAGGGGCACCCGGAACACCGGGAGCCTTTGGGCGCTTTGGGGATGGAGGGGGCCAGGGGCCGGGGCTTCTGTTTCATCATTTTTTCATAAGGGTTATTGGTAAAGTTCATTCCTCATCCTCCTCGCTGTTTTCGTCCTCGTCCCAGGGCGGGCCGTCGTCCTCATAGTCCTCCTCACCGTAGTCCTCCTCCGGCTCGGCGGCCTGCTGCTGTTTGGGCCGGAGCACCTTGAAATAGAACGCGGCCCCGCCGCCAATTCCGGCCACCGCCAGGATGAGCAGGAGCGTCCCCATGCTGCCGCCTGTTTCCGGCTCCTCCGCAGGTTCCTCGGTTTCCACAGGCTCCGGGGCTGCGCCCACGCATTTTCCCATATTGACAGAGCAGACGGCGCACTCTGTATTGACAGCCCCCACCTCGCATTTTTCAGAGCAGGAGCACACCGCCTGTTCCACGCCAGCGGCCTCGGCTGCGGCCAGCAGGTCGGCCTCGTCCACCACATTCAGAAAATAGGTTTCGTACTGTTCGCCCTCCTCGTCCACGGGCTTGTCGTAGTCAATGACGAAATAGAAAGTGGCCCCGCCGCTGGTCTGGACGGTGATAAACTGCTTGTTGGTGTTTTCGTCATAGAGCAGATCACGGGTCACAAAATCGCCCTCCTCCGAAAAGCCCTGGCCGGGCTCAATGGTAGGCTCCGGCTCCGGGGCCGGGGTTTCCATTGTAGGATCGCCGTAGTCCTCATACTCGCCGCCCCCGGCATAGGCGGTGGTGCTGAATCCGCATAAAAGAACAGCGACGCAAAGCGCCGCCGTCAAATACTTCCACCGTTTCATATTCAATTTTCCTCCTTTCCCTCGGTAGCAGGCATGGGCCCCGACTTCTGGACACTTTGTCCAGAAGTGCCCTCCCGGAGCTGCTGAAGCACCAGGGGCAGCTCCTCCAGGGAAATGCTCAGGCCCCGCACGATGTCCACGATCTCGCTGTTTTCGGCCTCCAGCTTGTTTTTCTCCAGCTCCTTGAGCCGGGCCTGCTGCTCGTTGATTTTGGCCTTGACCTTTTCGATCTCGGCCTGGATTTTTTGGCTTTTGCTTGCCGCCATAGAATACCTCCAATCATGGTAAACGCCCGTAGGCGTAGAAATGGGACTGCCAGTAGCTTGTATTCAAATTCGCGTAGCTGATGGGATCGCCCGCATGGATCATCATCCCGTCCCCCACATAGATACCACAGTGGGAAACGCCGCTTGTATCATAGGTGCCCTCAAAAAAGACCAGATCGCCGGGGCGGGGCGCGCTGGTGGGGGTGCAGATGTTGTAAAGCCCCTGGGCCCCCAGGCGGCCCACATCCCAGCCGGAGTGATTGATCACCCAGGACACGAAGCCGGAGCAGTCAAAGGAAGTGGCCGGAGAGCTGCCGCCCCACACATAGGGATAGCCCAGGTACTTTTCCGCCTCGCCCAAGATAGCCGCAAAGGTTTCATCGTCCAGATATTCCTCCGGCACGTCGTAGTCGGCGGGCGGTTTCGTGTATTTGTCCACATACCCGGACTCCGGGAACAGGTCGGGCCGGTTGCCCAGGCTGGACATATAGAGGGCATACCGGGCCAGCTCCTCCTCGCCCATAAGCTCCAGGGGGAGATGGGAAAGGTTTTTGTTTTCCAGCGTCACATAGCAGATATACCAGTTATACGGGACTTCTACCTCATAATCGTTGCCCTCGCTGTCTGTGCGGGTTTCCGTCCGGTAGCGCACCTCCACCACCACATCCTCGGTGAGAATGTATTGGCGGCCAAAAAGCATTTCCAGGGTGCCCTGTACCTGGGCAAGCGTCCATTCCCCCTCGTGGAGCACAGAGAGAATGGAGATGAGCACATAGGGATCGTGTTCGATCCCGTCCAGGTCAAAATGGTATTCGTCATAGTCGTGGGTGCTTTCGTAGGTGTCCAGGTAGTTTTGCAGCTCCGCCTCCATATCTACATAGGCGGCCTCAGCCCCCAGGATGTCCTCATCCTTTGATGGATAGGTGGTAGCGCCCACGGCCCCCGCGCCGGAGTTGCCCAGCATCACCAGGGAGGACGAACAGGACTGCATGATAAAGAGCAGGAGCACACAGGCCAGGGCCAGGAGCACCCCCACGGGATGCCGCTTGATGAAGCCCACCGCCTGGGCTCCGGCTCTTTCCGTGGCGGCGGCAGTCTGTTTTGCTGCCTTTGCCGCCCCAGCTCTGGCAGTCTGCCGCGCCTGCTTGCGGTATTGCCGTTTCTGCCAAAACCGTTTCCAGGCATTTTTCTCCAGCTCCGGGTGCTCCTGGGCCGCCACGCGGAACTGATGATCCGCCGTAGCCTTGATATATTTGGACTCCGCCCGCTGGACAGCCTTTGCAGGGTGTTCCCGGATTTTCTTCTTGACGAAGCGGGAGCCATGCCGCAGGGCGGTTTCACCCGCCAGCTCGGAGCGGTGGGCCCCCTCGGTGCCCACATTCTCCTGTTCCACCTCAAAGAGCTTGCCATGCACGAAGCCGTGAACGGTGCCGCCAGCGGCCCGGCCCATCCGCCTCACCGGGCCGGGCTTTTTGGGTGGCTTCTGCTTTGCCAGCTTATCTTTGGCCGCCTCCAGCTTTTCCCCGCGCTTTTCCATACGGAGCTTGGACGCGGCGGTCTGTTCCTGCTGGCTCTTTTGCCGAAATTTTGACTTCTGGACACTTTGTCCAGAGGTGCCGCTGTCCGCAGCCCCGGCATCACCTGGGGAGCCGCCCCCAGCGGTCACGCCAGAATCAGCGGCACTTTCCCAGGAGCCAGGGCGTTTCCTTGGCTCTTGTTTTGGCCTATTCGGTTTTCGCTTCATTCTTCAAATCCTCCGGGCGGGTGGTGAGCAGGTTATAGATCTCCCCCTTTGGGAAACGGTCAACAAAGGGGATGGTCACATCCCCATAGAACAGCAGGCCCTCGCCGGAATTGCTATGGGTGATGTAGGAAAGCTGGTGCTCGGAAATGCCGAGCTGCTTTGCCAGGATCGCCCGGTCACTTTGGGCCTGGGCCAACAGGATCATAAAGTCGGTGTTGTCCAAAATGGCCTCGATCTCCCGGCTGGCTAACAGGTCTTTCACATTCTGCGTAAGTGCGCTGGGGACGCAGCCCTTTTTGCGGAGCATCTTCCACACGGCCACAAAGTAGCTGGCGGTGAGGGCATCCCGGAGCAAAATGTGAAACTCGTCAAAGTAGCACCAGGTCGAAATGCCGTTGTGGAAATTCACGTTGACCGCCGAAGTGACAAAATCGTTGGTGATGTGCATGGCGATCTTTCGCAGGTTTTCCCCCAGCCCTTTGAGGACGATGCACACCACACGGGCGGTCAAGTCCACATTGGTCGGGTGGTTGAACAGATTGAGGGAGCCGGTGCAGTAGAGCTCCAGGGCGGTTGCCACCCGCCGGGCCTCCGGCTCTGGCTGTTTCAGAAGCTCCTCATACAAGTCCTGGAGCAAGGGCGGCTTGCCGGCCCCGATCCCCAGGGCCATATCCCGGTAGATGAGCCGCACACAGCGGTCGATCACCGTCTTTTCGATAGGCTGTAAACCATCCTTGCCGCCCACCACCAGCTCGCACAGGGACAACAAAAAATCCGCTTTCATGGAAAGCGGGCTCTCGTCCTCGTCCATATCCAGCCGGATGTCCATAGGGTTGATATGGCTGGGGGAGCCGGGGGCGATCTCAATGACCTGCCCGCCCAGCCGCCGCACCAGGGGGGCATACTCGCCCATTGGGTCCACAATCAAAATTCTGTCCTGGGGGATGGTGAGGAACACGTTTAGGAGCTCTCTTTTTGCCGCAAAGGATTTTCCCGATCCGGTAGAGCCCAGGTACAGGCCGTTGGCCGATTTCAGCTTTTTCCGGTCAGCCATGATGACATTGTGGGAAAGGGCGTTCATCCCGTAGTAGAGAGAGGGCCCTGCCATCCGCAGCTCCCGCGTCATAAAGGGAATGAAGATGGCCGTGGAGCTGGTGGTCATTCCCCGCTGGATCTCCACCTCGTTATAGCCCAGGGCCAGGGAGGACACAAAGCCCTGCTCCTGCTGCCAGTCCAGCCGCTTCAAGACGCAGTTGTATTTCTGCGCGATGCCGCCCACCGTGAAAATGTCGTTTTCCAGCCGCTGGCGGGTGGGGGCGATGTTCACCACCGTAAAGGTTAAGAGGAACATCCGCTCGTTGCGGGATTGGAGGTCGGCCAGCAGCTCCGCCGCGTCTTTGGAAAAGGTAATGAGGTCGGGGGGCAGGATGTCGGGATCGTACCCGGCCCGCACCGCCTTGCGCTGTTCTTCCACCTTCATTTTTCCAATGTCGGACAGCTTGCCTTTTACCGTTTTAATGGCCTTGAGCTGATCCACTGTCTGAATGTGCATGGTGACGGTCAGCTCCGCGTCCAGCTCCAGAATTTCCGCCAGGAGCTTGTCGGAGAGCTCCGAAGCCATGATCTGCAAGTAGGACGCAGCGCCCCAATACTGGCCCACCCGGAACAGGCGGGACTGCCGAAAGTCGAAGCTGTCCGGGGCGATAAAGTCCTTTGTCCCCATGCCTGTCCGGGGAATATCCTGCCAGGAGAAGCGGAACGGCTCCCGGCTGCCGGGGTGCATCTGGCTGTGGAGCAGGGCCAGCCGCGCCCGCCCATCCAGGGGCTCCGAGGGCACTCCCAGCCGTTTGAGGTTGCCTGTCACATCGGCCTCGACACGCTCCAGCCGGGGCCGGGCCTCCCCGATCCCCTCGGCGGGGAGCCCAAAGGTGATATATTTTGACCGCTCGATCCCATTATTTGACCGGGCGATCTGATTTTTCAGCATCCCCGTGAACTCGCCCCGGATGCTGTTGAAGCTATCCTCCGCCTGGGGGATATTCACCCGGTATTTGCTCCGGGAACGGGAGCGGCGGTTGATAAAGGAGAGCTGGAACGGCAAAGAGGTATCAAAGTAGTTGAGGAACGAGCTCCAGCCGCCAAAGATAGCCGTCTGATCCTCGGTGCTTGCCACGGAATAGTTGATGTCCTCATATTCCACCGTCTTTGTGTAGAGCCCGCCGGGGAGCTGGCACACCCCGTCCGGGTGCATCACCAGATAGGGGATCGTCTGCTGGGCAGACAATGCAGCTTTCCGGTCAGCGGCCTTTCCGGGGCCGCGCTTTTGATTTTTTGCTTTCTGCAATCGCATCCTCCTTTCTCGCAGCGCCCCGCTGGGTGAACGGGGCGTAGATGTTTTCTGTTCGGTAGGGCCGCACCCCAGGCCGCAGAAAACGGGCCCGGATGATATTTCGCACCACCTTTTCCAGCGGGAGCCCGTCTTTCTCATACATCGCCAAAAGGAACGCCGGGAGCGCCACCGCCATCATCAGGAACATGGCCCCGGTGTTGCCGATGGAGCTGCGGGCCAGCAGGTAGGACGGGACGCCCACCGCCGCCGCGATCCCGAAGCACACAAGCTGGCGTTTCGTCAGATTAAAGGCAAGTTTGGTCTTGACCTTTGACAGATCGTTGGGAACATT
>OIIP01000491.1_pt1 | contig 9936 bp, 8 predicted proteins | sample 1583261 | NCBI WGS metagenome assembly OIIP01 (sample SAMN02675049, study PRJEB24791) | human gut metagenome, SKBSTL061 | isolation source: stool | host: Homo sapiens | place: USA
GAGGATCTGGCCGCCCGTCGGCGTGACAAGGCCCATGATGACCTTGGCGAGCGTCGTCTTGCCGCCGCCGTTGGGGCCGGTGAAGACGATGAGCTTGCGGTCAGGAATGTCGATGGAAATGTCGTTTAAGATCGTCTGCTCTCCCTCAGGGGTGGAGACGGTATAGGTGATGTGCTTCAGTTCCAGCATGAAAAGAAGACCTCCTTACAGAAACTGCCATTGCTTGTCTTTAGTATGGACCGGATGGCAGAGAATGAAAAGTTGCAAATGCAACAAAATGCGCAAAAATACAAAACAAATGTAGTTTACCAGAAAAAATGGAAAAAATCAACGAGAGAGGTGCGATTTTCAAGATTTTCTTTTTCCCTGCGGGAAATAGGGAAATATCGGCTCTGCACGCCTGAAAAATGCACGCATAGGATAGAGACGAGAACCGTTCCGGAAAGGGGAAGAAGAACATGACGGAAATAAAAAAGCCCTGCGCCTGCGACTATGAAGCATGCCGCGAGGTGTGGAAGCGCGTCGCGCCGGGGGAGGACCCGTACCCGATGGCGGACAATGCAAACACACAGATGAGCGCACAGGATAGCGAGCTCACGCTCCCGGGCGCGGAGACGGACCCTTGCTGCATGGGCAGCGAGGCAAGCGTATCGGTCGAGGTGCTGCAGGGCTTCCTGCGCGAAGAGCTCGGTGACGCGCAGGTGTACGCGTATCTCTCCTCGTGCACGCCGCGGCGCGAGATGGCGCGAGCCTTCCGCGCGTTGAGCGAGGACGAGAAGCGCCACGCGCGCGATCTGGCTGCCGCGATCTACTTAATCACCGGCAAGGCATACTGCCCGCGCGTGTGCGTGGAGCAGCCGGATACGTGCGACCTCTGCGCGCTGCTGCGCAGCCTCTACCATGCGGAGGCCTGTGCGGGCTACAATTACGCCCGCGCGGGAGAGGAGACGCTGGATCTGTGCCTCAGCAAGCTGTTTGCGGCGATGAGCGAAGACGAATACCGCCACGCAGAGCTCTTGATGAAGCTCCTCGGGCGGAAGATGAACGTCTGACGGGCAGAAAAAAGCGGAGCAGGAGAAATCCTGCTCCGCTTTGCTGTGCTTGGGTCATTCGATCGAGATGATATAGTAATAGACCGGCTGGCCGCCGCAGATCAGATTGACCTCGGCATCCGGGCACTTGCGGGTGAAGGCGTCGCACGCCTTGTGCGCGTCCTCTTCATTCACATCCTCGCCGTAGAAGACGGTGATGAACTCCGCTTCGCGTGACGCTGCCTCGTCGGAGAGCCCGTCGAGCAGCGCGGAGACGTCGCGGTCGGTGCCGAGCAGCTTGCCGTCCAGAAGTGCCAGATAATCGCCCTCGTGGATGTTGAAGCCGTCAAAATCGGAATTGCGCGCGGCGTAGGTGATCTGCGCGGTGGAGACACACTGCGCGGCGTCCGTCATCGCCTTGGCGATGGCGTCTGCGTCGCTCATGTCGGGATCGACGGCCATCATCGCGCTCACGCCCTGCGGGATGGAGGCGGTTGGGATGACCACGACGGTCTTCTCCGTCAGGCCGATGCACTGCTGTGCGGCCATGATGATGTTCTTGTTGTTCGGCAGCACGAAAACGGTGTGCGCGGGGACCTTTTTGATCTCCTTGAGGATGCTCTCGGTCGAGGGATTCATGGTTTGTCCGCCGCTGATGACGCCGTCGGCGCCAAGGTCGGTGAAGACGTTCGCAAGGCCCTTACCCGCGCAGACCGCGAGGAAGCCAAAGTCCTTTTCGGGCTCGGCTTCACCGGCATTTTCGTGCTCGGCGGCTTCGAGCTCCTGCTCGATGGCCTCAAGGTCGTCGGTGGACTGGGCCTTGCCGCCGGCGGCGAGCTGCTGGGCCTGCGTGCGCATGTTCTCGATCTTCGCGAGCTCGAGCGTGCCGTACTTCTGCGCCTCGGTCAGCGCCTCGCCCGGAATGTCGGTGTGAACGTGGACTTTGAAAGCCTCGTCGTCCTCGCCGATGACGAGCGAATCGCCGATGCCGTCGAGGAAGCGGCGGAACGGCTCAATGCTGCGTCCGCTCTTGCGGACGATGAACACAGTGTCGAACGTGAAGGTGATGTCCTCTTCGTTGAGCATGGCAAAATCGGCCTTCTCCTGTGCATTCTCTTCGGTGAGCTCGGGGCGCTCCTCGCCGCGCAGGGCGCTGAGCATACCGCCGAGAATCAGCAGGAAGCCCTTGCCGCCCGCGTCGACGACGCCGGCCTTTTTGAGAACGGGGTTCATGTCAGTCGTCTGCGCGAGCGTGATCTCGCCCTGGGCGATGGCCTGCTCAATGACGTACTCGACGCTGTTGTGCTCCTCAGCCGCGTTCACGGCGCGCTCGGCAGCGAGACGCGAAACGGTCAGGATCGTGCCCTCGGCGGGCTTCATCACGGCGTTATACGCCGCGGCGACACCCTCCTGAAGTGCGGCGGCAAACGCCGCGCCGTCGGCCTCCTTGCAGCCCTTGAGCTCCTTGGCGATGCCGCGGAAGAGAAGCGACAGAATGACGCCGGAGTTGCCGCGCGCGCCGCGCAGCAGCGCGGACGCTGTGACAGAGGCGGCCTGATCGACCGTCGCGGGCTCGATCTTCTTGAGCTCCTGCGCCGCGGTCTGGATGGTAAGACTCATGTTCGTGCCCGTGTCGCCGTCGGGAACGGGGAATACATTCAAATCATTGATAGCTTGCTGTGCCTGTGCGATGGAGACGGTGCCGAAGAGCAGCATCTCCTTGAACATGGCACCATTGATGGTATCGTGCATAGGATGATGTCCTCCTCGGTTTTTACATATTCATGCTGTCGACGCAAACGTCGATGCTGCGGATGCTTGCGCCGGTGTTTTCGCTGACCATATAGCGCACCTGATTGATGATGGAGCGGCAGACGGCGGCGATGTTCACGCCGTGCTCCACAACGATGTGCAGCTCGATGGAAATGTCCCCTTCTTCGTGGGGAATGATGCGCACGCCCTTGCTCATCGCCTCGCGGCGCAGCAGGTGGACGAGCCCGTCGGTCATCGAGCGGTAGGCCATGCCCTTGACGCCAAAGCAGCTCGTGGCCGCGGCGCCGGTGATATTAGACAGGGCGGCGTCGGAAATGCTGACTTCGCCCTTTTCGGTTTGTAGCCTGATCATGGAAGATACTCCTTTCTCCCTGGTCGATATGATATGACTATATCATTATATACGAAGCGGTGCAGAATAACAAGAGAAAATATTTTGCGTAAAATGCGGGAAAATGTCAAGGACTCTATTGAAAATAAACGGAAATTCACGTATTATGGAAACTAACGAGTTCATTGCGCCCGCTTTGGGCGCTGCGGAGGGATAAACATGAGAGTTATCACAGGCTCGGCGCGCGGACGGCGGCTGGGCGAGCTCAAGGGCATGGAGACCCGCCCGACGACCGACAAGGTCAAGGAAAGTATTTTTAATTGTATCCAGTTCGACGTGGAGGATGCGCGCGTGCTCGATCTTTTTGCGGGCACGGGGCAGCTCGGCATCGAGGCGCTCTCGCGTGGGGCAAAAAGCGCGCTTTTTGTTGACAAGCGTGCAGACGCGGTCAAGCTCGTGCGCGAAAATCTCGCGCTGTGCCATCTGGAAGAAAACGCGCAGGTCATCTGCGGTGATTCGCTCGCCGCGCTCGGCACGCAGAGCGGGAGGTTCGACATCATCTTCCTCGATCCGCCGTACGAAAGCGGACTTTTGGAGCAGGCGATGGAAAAGATCGCGCAGTTTGACATTTTATCACCCCATGGTATAATGGTCGCGGAAAGTCCGCAGAACCAGACGCTTCCCGAGCTTCCCGCGCCGTACGGACTGTATCGCGAGTACCGCTACGGCAAGATCAAGGTGAGCATCTATCACCGCGCGGTGGAGGAAGAGGCATGAGAATCGCAGTGTTTCCCGGCTCGTTTGACCCTGTGACGATCGGGCATCAGGACATTATCGCGCGCGCATCGAAGCTCTTTGACCGCGTGTATGTGTCCATCGTGCCGAACGGGACGAAGACGCACCCGATGTTCACCGACGAGCAGAAGCTCGCGCTCATGCGCGCGAGCGTCGAGGAGTTCCCCAATGTGGAAGCTGAGCTCGGCGGCGGACTTCTGACCGACTACGCGCTGCGCAAAAACGCGCAGTTTCTCGTGCGCGGCGTGCGCAACAGCGTGGATTTTGACGCCGAGCAGCAGCTTTCGCTCATCTATCGCGATGTGTCGGACGGCGCGCTCGAAACGGTGCTGCTGGTCGCGGAGCCGAAGTTTCAGCACATCAGCTCCACGATGGTGCGCGAAATGATCAAATACGGACAAGACCTTGAAAAATATATGCCGCTGCGCGCGGCGGAGCTTGTGAAAGGATGGAGAGAAGACCATGGCGAACAATGATGTGCAGCATCTTTTGGATATGCTTTACGAGATGATCGACGGCGCGAAGAACGCGCCGCTGACGAGCGACAAGTGCATTCTGAACCGCGACGAGGCGCTCGACCTGCTCGACGAGATTCGCGCCCAGCTTCCGGTGGAGCTTTCCCGCGCGCAGGAGCTCATCCGCGCAAAGGAGGACTATGTCAAGGCCGCCAAGCGCGACGTCGAGCGCATGATGCAGCAGGCCGAGCAGGACGCGAAGAACAAGGTCTCCGAGACCGAAGTGCTCGGTATCGCCCGCGAAAAGAGCCACGAGATCGTCAAAAAGGCCGAGGACCGCTCGCGCGAAATGTACCGCGTGGCCAACGAGTACACCGAGGATGCGCTGCGCCGCACCGAGGAGGCCATCCAGATGGCGCTCGAGGAGGTCAAGCAGTCCCGCGTGCGCTTCCGCGCCGCTTCTGCCGAGCAGATGCAGAAGCGCCGCGAGGAGCTGGCACAGTCAGCTGAAAAGCAGACGCAGAACGGATAAAATTTTGTCAAAAGTGACAAAAAGCGACATGATTGGTAGACATAATCTATATTTGGGCATAGCATAAAGGGCCGCCACAAGATATTGTGGCGGCCCTTTTTTAACCAAAACCAAAGTAGAACATACGTTTTAAAAATACGGTGCACTGGCCGAATTTTCACAGGAAAAAGCGGTAAAAGGCTTGAAATCTCAGGGAAATTTCTGCTTGCATTTTTTATGTGAATCTCGTATACTCAAAACAAGGGTGGGGGAAAGTGGTGTATCATACCATGAAAATGGCTTACTTTCCCACATAAGCATCAGATCGGACGCGGCACGGCTTTTTCCAAAATGAAGAAAAGGCCGCGCTTTCGTGCCCTCTGTATGCGAAAATGCACAGAAAAAGGGGGTCAGCCGCCGTGACGGGTCAGTATCAGCACACGATCGACGCCAAGGGGCGGCTCTTTATCCCCGCGAAGCTGCGCGAGGAGCTCGGCGACACGTTTTATGTCACCATGGGCATGGACTCCTGCCTGAGCATCTATTCCGACGCCTCCTGGGCGCGCTTCACCGAAAAGTTTGAAAGCCTGCCCTACACGAAGACCAAGGCCATGCGCCCGCTCTTCGCCAACGCCGCCAAGTGCGAGCCCGACGCGCAGGGGCGCATCGTGCTGCCGCAGAAGCTCAGAGCCTACGCCCACCTTGAAAAAGACGTGGTCGTGATCGGTGTTTCGAACCGCGCCGAGATCTGGAATGCGGAGAAGTGGGCAGAGATCGAGGCCGAGGAGCTCAATCCCGAGAATCTGGCCGCCGTGATGGAAGAGCTGGGATTCTGATATGGAAGAGAACTACGGCCATAAGCCGGTACTGCTGCACGAGTGCCTCGGCGCGCTCGCCATCAAGCCCGACGGCATCTATGTGGACGGCACGCTCGGTCGCGCCGGACATTCGCTCGAGATCGTGCGCCGCCTGACGACGGGCCGTCTCATTGCACTTGACCGTGACGAGACCGCGATCGAAGCGGCGAACCGCCGCCTCGGCGATTATTTGGACAGGGTCACGCTCGTCCACAGCAATTTCAGCGCGCTCGACTCCGTTTTGTACGAGCTGGGCGTCCACGGCGTGGACGGGATGCTTTTTGACCTCGGCGTTTCCTCCCCGCAGCTCGACGAAGCGCAGCGCGGGTTTTCCTACAAGCAGGACGCGCCGCTCGATATGCGCATGGACGAATCCGCCGCACTGACCGCGCGCGAGGTCGTGAATACCTATTCTTATGAAGAGCTGCGCCGCATCCTCTTTGAATACGGCGAGGAGCGCTATGCGCCCGCCATCGCGAAGAGAATTTGCCAGCACCGCGAGCAAAAGCCCATCGAAACGACGCTTGAGCTCGCCGATATCATCCGTTCGGCCATGCCCGCGAGCGCGCTGCGCGAAAAGCAGCACCCTGCCAAGCGCAGCTTTCAGGCCATCCGCATTGCCGTGAACGACGAGCTGGGCGAGCTTCCGCCGATGCTCGACGCGGCGGAGAAAAATCTGAAACCGGGCGGACGGCTCGCGGTCATCACGTTCCACTCGCTCGAAGACCGCATCGTCAAGAAGAAATTACAGGAGCTTGCACAGGGCTGCATCTGCCCGCCGGAATTTCCGGTGTGCGTGTGCGGACGAAAGCCAAAGGTCAAGCTCATCACAAGAAAGCCCATCGTTTCGGGCGAAGAAGAACTCGCAGAGAATCCCCGTGCCCGCAGCGCCAAGCTGCGCGTCGCGGAAAAGTGCTGACAACAGCCGAAAATACGCAAAAGAAAGGAGATCGCCATGGCCAGCCGCAGAGAGCAGAACATGAAATACCGCCGCTACAGCGGACGAGTCAATGGCAATCTCGCTTACGATCCCGCCTACGAAGAGCGCCAGCGCAGGCTGCGCCGCGAGCGTGAATATGAGCGCGAGCACGAGCGTCAGCGCGAGGAATTCATGCGTCCCCCGCAGCGGAAGGTGCAGAAAAAGGCTGCGCCCGTCCGCCGTCAACGCGAAAAGGTCTCGCTCGGCACGCTGTGCGGCTTTATGGCGCTGGCCGCAATGGTCGCGCTGATGATCATGTGCCGCGCACAGCTGACGGAAATCTCCGCGCAGGTCGTCTCCGTGCAGAAGGAGATCTCCGCGCTCGAGGACGAGCATGTCGCGCTGCTCACGCGCTACGAAAAAACCTTTGACCTCACCACCATCAAGGAGGCGGCGGCCGCGGCCGGTATGGCCAAGCCCAGCGCCTCGCAGGTCTACTACATCGACCTGTCGGAGCCCGACAGCGTGGTCGTCTACCAGCAGAAGAGCCAGAACGTTTTGTCGCGGGTGCTCACGTCGCTTGGCAACGGCGTATGCGCAGTGGTGGAATATTTCAAATGAGCGAAGCTATACATAAGGAGTAAGGAGCTTCCTTACTCCTTTTCCATTTTTAAGGAGGATGAACGACTGTGGCACCACGCCCCCAGAACCAGAAAAGACGGCCCGAATCCGCGCGCCGCGCAAACCGCATCATTCAGACAAGAACGCTGCTGCTTCTGGGCGCGTTCGGCGTGCTGACGTTTGTGCTGCTCTTCACCCAACTCTATCACTGGCAGATCACCGAGCATGACGAGCTCCAGTCCGTCGCTGTGCGCCAGCAAACGCTGCGCACCACGGTGGAGGCGAGCCGCGGCACGATCTACGATCGAAACGGCACGATCCTCGCGATGTCCGCCTCGGCGGAGGATATTTTCATCTCTCCGAAGGAGATCATCGAAAACGATCAGGATCAAAACCTGATCGCCAACGGCCTTGCTGAAATTCTGGACCTTGACCCCGCTGACATCCTCAAAAAGATGGAGAAAACGAACTCGCAGTACGAAGAGCTCAAGAAAAAGGCGGACGATGAGCTTGCCGACAAGGTGCGCGAATTCATCAATGAGAACGACCTCAAGGGCGTTTTCATTCGTCCGACGAGCAAGAGGACCTATCCCAAGGGGACGCTCGCCTCTCAGGTCATCGGCTTTACCAATGACCTCGGCGGTGCGATGGGCCTTGAGGCGGCGTACAACGACGAGCTGACCGGCGAGAACGGTATGGTCGTCACCGCGCGCGACCGCGACGGCCGCTCCGTGCTCTACCAGTACGACCAGTATTTCGACGCGGAAAACGGCTGCGACCTGCACACGACGCTCGACACGACCATCCAGTATTACCTTGAGAAAGGTGTGCAGGAGCTTGAGGCGCGCTTCGGCACTGGCAAGGGCGCCGAGGGCATCGTCATGGATGTCAACACCGGCGCGGTGCTGGCGATGGCGTCGCTGCCGACCTACGACTTGAATTCCCCCGGCACGGTCTACAACGACTTTCTGACCTCCGGCATGACGGAGGAGCAGGTCCTCGAAAACATGAGAGACCTTCTCAACAAGCAGTGGCGCAGCAAGGCCATCAACGACACCTACGAGCCGGGCTCCACGTTCAAAACACTGACGCTTGCGATGGCGCTTGAGGAAAACGTTGTCGACCTGAACACGGGCTTTTATTGCAGCGGCAGCGTGAAGATTGAGGGCGAGACCATCAACTGCTCCAAGCGCGCGCCCGGTCACGGCCAGCAAAACCTGACGCAGGCGTTCGCCAACTCCTGCAACCCCGCGTTCATCAACATCGGCCTTCGCATCGGCAACGACAAGTTTTACCAGTACATGCTGGACTTTGGCCTGACGGAGAAGACCGGCATCGACACCACGGGTGAGGCCAGCGGCTTCGTCAACAGCGAAATTAAATATTCGACGCTGGCGCTGGCGTGCTACGCCTTCGGCCAGAACTTCAACGTCACGCCCATCGCGCTGCTGGCGGCGCAGTGCGCCTGCGTCAACGGCGGCTATCTGCGCACCCCTTATCTGGTGGAGCGCATCACCGACAGCGACGGGAACGTGACCTATCGCCACGACAACACGCCGGTGCGGCAGGTCATCAGTGAGCAGACCTCCGCCACGGTGCGGGAGTGCCTGGAATACGTGGTGGCCAGCGGCACCGGCAAGAACGGCCAGGTGGCGGGCTACCGCATCGGCGGCAAGACCGGCACGGCCGATAAGGGCCAGACTGGCGACGTGGTGGTGTCGTTCCTGTGCTTCGCGCCGGCGGACGACCCGCAGGTCATTATGCTCATCACCATGGACACCCCCAGCCGCGCCACGGGGACCTACGTCTCCGGCGGCAACATGGTGGCACCCACCGCCAGCACCGTCATGGCGGAGATCCTGCCCTATCTGGGCGTGGAGCCCAGCTACTCCGCAGAGGAGCTGCTGGGCATGGACACCACGGTGCCCAACGTCATCGGCATGAGCGTTGAGGAGGCCAAGGCGAAGCTGAAGGACCGCGCGCTGAGCTATAAGATCGTGGGCGACGGCGAGACCATCACCGACCAGACGCCGGCCGGCGGCGCCATCATCCCCGGCAAGTCCAGCGTTATTCTGTACGTCGGCGAGGAGAAGTCCACGGACAAGTGCGTGGTGCCGCATCTCATCGGCAAGACGCCCTCAGAGGCCAACACCACCGCCACGGCGGCAGGGCTGCTGATACGGTTCTCCGGCACCACAGGCAGCGAGTCCAGCTCCGTCCGGGTGCTGAGCCAGTCCATCGACGAGGGCACGGAGGTGGAGGCCGGCACGGTCATCACCGTGCAGTTGGGCGACACGTCCGTGACGGACTGACGCCACACGTTTTGCGCCCAACAGAGCACATGGTTCCCTTTTGTCCGCGGACGAAATGTGGTAGAATAGTGTGTATACCATTACGCACAGACGCAAAGGAGAGTTGATGATGAAACTGCGTGAGCTGTTGAACGGGCTGGATATTCTGGAAACAAACGCCGAGCTGGATAGCGACATCCGGGAGGTACGGTACGACTCGCGGCTGGTGGAATCGGGCGATCTGTTCATCGCCGTCACCGGCGCGGAGACGGACGGACATAAATATATTCCCATGGCACGGGAGAAGGGCGCCGCCTGCGTGCTGTGCGAGCGCGCGCCGGAGGACGGCGCG
>OIIP01000494.1_pt1 | contig 9846 bp, 8 predicted proteins | sample 1583261 | NCBI WGS metagenome assembly OIIP01 (sample SAMN02675049, study PRJEB24791) | human gut metagenome, SKBSTL061 | isolation source: stool | host: Homo sapiens | place: USA
TCGCGCCGATGAGCAGCTCCGGCAGGTGGAAGCGGCGGGCCAGTGCGGACGCGCCGTCAACAAACCAGTCGCCGCCCTTGATCAGGAACAACAGACCGACAATAAAAAGCAGCACAGGGATGAGCATATTGATTCCTCCGTTAAAAATGCACGTTATGTGTCGGAATTTACATTATACCACGGCAGTCCGGGCGCCGTCAAACAGGGCGGGGTTTAAAATGTAAAATGCAGCCTTTCGCGCGCATGGCTTCCCCCAGGAGGGGGAAGCTGTCAGTGGCCCCGTCCACTGACTGATGAGGGTCGACCTTGCAGATGCTGCCCGTTTACAGGCTACTGCCGTGCACACGCCCCTCATCCGGCCCTGCGGGCCACCTTCCCCCGCGGGGGAAGGCAAAAAGTCCCCCAATTCTTGCACACCTTCCCGCATTGTGTCTTGCCAACACAAACACAAAGCCCCGCAGGGGATACCTGCAGGGCTCTGTGCATAGAGGGGTGGGAAAGTATATAAAGGTCAGTGAATGTCTTGATTGTTTACAAATATTATTATAGCAAGTTTTCTTAAAATGTCAAATGTCAGACTTGCATTTTGGTTTTCAAAAGATTATAATAAAGTCGTTCCCACTTAATTTTATTTAGCAAGTGCACAAAAAAGCATATTTTCCCAATTTTGTTAAAGATAACAGTGATTGTATACTTCACTTTATTTTTTTGTGCGCATTACACAAAACAACGACAAGGAGTCAATCCATGGACGATTTGGACCACAAAATCCTACAACTGCTGGCGGAAAATGCGCGTATGCCTGTTAAGGACATCGCCCAGCGGGTCAGCCTGACCAGTCCCGCCGTATCCAGCCGCATCCACCGCCTGGAGCAGGAGGGCGTCATCGGCGGGTACACTGTCGTGCTGCGCCACCCCGACGCGCCCGCCCGGGTCGAGGCGCTGATCTCGGTACTGGTGGACGCAGCGACCCGCGCGAGCTTTCTGACCATGATCGAGCAGGAGCCGCAGGTCTTGCAGTGCTTCCGCGTGACAGGCAGCTACAACTTTATAATTAAGGTAAGCTGCACAGACATTGACGCGCTGGAGCACCTGCTGACCAAGATGCAGAAGATGGGCTCCACCAACACCCAGATCATCCTGAACACCCAGCTGGACCGCGGTCTGGAATTCGACGAATAAGCGAGGTTTTTATGGCACATTTTTGCAAAAACTGCGGTCTGCTGACTGCCCCGTACGACGAGCGGTGCCCCAAGTGCGGCGCACCGCTGCCGCATATCCCGATGGGCGAGACCCTGCCGGGGGCCATGCGTCAGTCCCCGGAGGGTACCGTTGAGACCGGCGAGCCGCTGTACGAGCAGAACCTGGAGGAGAACCGCATCGACGCCATGAGCCAGGGCGCGACGACGGCGGCCATGCTGCTGTTCGCCATCCCCATCGCCGGGTTCGTGCTGGCGGTGGTGTGGAGCTTTGGCGGCACGCAGGACCCTGCCCGCAGGCGGCTGGCCCGGGCGTACCTGATCCGTGCGCTGGTCGTGGCGGGGCTGGTCATCCTGTTTGTGGCTGTGGCCGCGATGGTGTTTACCGCCGCGCTGCACAGCCAGCTGGCCTACTACTATTACCGTTGAGGAGGCGCCATGAAAGCATCTGTCATCATCCCGAACCTGAACGGCGCGGGCTGGCTGCGGGATTCCATCGAGTCCGTCTGGGCGCAGACCGAGCAGGATTTTGAGCTGATCGTCATTGACAACGGCTCCACCGACGAGAGCCTGGACATCGCCCGCAGCTACTGCGGGCGGGACCGCTACACTTTAATTGAAAACGCCGGGAACACCGGCTTTTCCCATGCGGTGAACCAGGGCATTGCGATTGCCCGCGGCGAATACATGGCGCTGTTCAACAACGACGCCTTTGCGGAGCCGGATTGGCTGGCGGAGCTGATCAAAACCGCCGACGCCGACCCGAAAATTTTTGCGGTCAGCAGCCTGATGCTGCGCTACTATGAGCCGGAGCTGGCCGACGACGCGGGCGACTACGTGACGATCCTGGGCTTTGCCTGCAAGCGCGGCGACGGCTTAAAGGCCAGCCGCTATACAAAGCCCTGCCGTGTGTTCAGCGCGTGCGGCGGCGCGGCGCTCTACCGCAAGTCGATTCTGGACGAGATCGGCGTGTTTGACGAGCTGTTCTTCGCGTATTACGAGGACGTCGATTTGAGCGGGCGTGCGAACAATTTCGGCTACAGGAACGTCTACTGCCCCACGGCCCGCTGCCGCCACATCTGCGGCGCGACCACCGGCGCGGTGCGCTACAACCCGTTTAAGAGCATCCAGAGCGGGCGCAACAGCATTCTGCTGCCCTACAAGAACCAGCCGATTTTGATGTTGGTTTTGAATTTTATCCCGATGCTGCTGGGGTATCTGCTCAAAGTGCTTATGTTCCGGCTGCGCGGCTTCGGCGGGGATTACGCGAAGGGCTTCCGCGAGGCGTGGACGGCGCTGCCGAAGATAAACAAACCGAAATTCAAGTGGCGGAACCTGCCCAATTATGTCTGGGTGGAGTTCAGTCTGATCGCCGGGTTGTTCAAGTACATTGTGTACCGCGTGCAGCGGGCGTTGAAGATCACGTAATGGGGGCCTTGCCTTTCATTTTGCTGCGCTGTAGGGGCCGGGCATGCCCGGCCCGCCGCTTCCCGGAGGCCGGTGCTAGCGGGTAACGGCAAGAAGCCCCTCCGGCCATCGCTGCGCTCGGCCACCTCCCCTGTGAGGGGAGGCTTTTCTCGGGCGGAGCCCGCAAAAAAGGCTCCTCGCATTGCGGGCAGCTGGCCGAGCCTGCGAGGCCTGAGGGGCTTTGGCACCTTTCCGCAGACTCCCTTTTCTCTTACTTTCTTCGAGAAGAAAGTAAGCAAAGAAGCTTTCAATATCTCAACCAAAAAGCACCTGCTGACCGGTCACACGCATACCGGTCAGCAGGTGCTTTTATTTTACTTGTTCAGAATTTCTTTGGTTCTTTCTTTGCAAAGAAAGAACATCTCTCGTTTAATCCTCATCCGCAAAGTTGCCCAATGCCTTTGCCTGCTCGATGACCTTGTTCTCGAGCATCTGCGGCAGGGTCTCATACCGGACAAACTCGAACGTGAAGTAGCCGCGGCCCTGGGTCAGCTGGCGCAGGAAGGTGGTGAAGTCCTGCATCTCGGCCACGGGGACCTCGGCCTCGACGACCTGCAGGCCGTCGTCATCGGGGTTCATGCCCAGCACGCGGCCGCGGCGCTTCGTGACCTCGCCCATAATATCGCCGGTATTGTCGGCGGGAACGTGGGCTTTCAATGCGCCGATGGGCTCAAGCAGGACGGGGCCGGCCTCAGGAATGGCGGCCTTATACGCGAGTTTGGCGGCCATAATGAACGCCATTTCGCTGGAATCAACAGGGTGGTAGCTGCCGTCCAGCAGCGTGGCCTTCATGCCGACCATCGGGTAACCGGCCAGCACGCCGTGCTCGGCGGCCTGACGGACGCCCTTCTCGACTGCCGGGAAGAAGTTCTTCGGCACGCTGCCGCCGAACACGTTCTCGGCAAACTCGATGCCCTCGCCCTCGATGGGCTCGAACTGGATCCACACGTCGCCAAACTGGCCGTGGCCGCCAGTCTGCTTCTTGTGGCGGCCCTGCGCCTTGCAGCTCTTGCGGATGGACTCACGGTACGGCACGCGCGGATTCTCGAGTGTGATCTCGACGCCGAACTTATTCTTCAGCTTGGCCAGCGCGACCTCCAGATGCTGGGTGCCCAGACCGCTGATGATCTGCTGCTTCGTCTCGGGGTCGACCACGAACCGGATGGCGGGGTCCTCCTCGATCAGGCGGGCGAGCGCGCTGCCGACCTTACCCTCGTCGCCCTTCTTGGCGACCTTGACGGCCATGCGGTAGCTGCTGATGGGGTACACAGGTGCGGGCAGCGCCACGACGCGGGCGGGGTCACACAGGGTATCGCCGGTCTTGGCGGTGGCCAGCTTGGCAACTGCGCCGATGTCACCGGCGGCGATTTCGGGCGTGTCGGTCTGCTTTTTGCCGCAGACGGTCAGCGTCTTGCCCAGGCGCTCCGGCTGGCCGGTGCGGGCGTTGACGGCGTTGCTCGTCGCGGTCAGCCTGCCGGACAGCACCTTAATAAAGCTCAGCTTGCCGACAAACGGGTCGGCCACAGTCTTAAAGACGTAGGCGCACAGCGGGGCAGCAGGGTCGGCGGTGATCTCCACCGGCTCGCCGCCAGACTCGCCCACGGCGGACGCGGTGTCCGCGCCGGGCAGCAGCACGTTCATGTTGTAGAGCAGCATATCCAGCGCCTGCGCGTTGACGGCAGAGCCGCAGAACACGGGCGTGATCTGGCCGCTGCGCACGCCGGAGGCCATGCCCTGGACGATCTCCTCTGTGGTGAAAGCCTCACCCTCGAAGAACTTCTCCATCAAAGCCTCGTCGGTCTCGGCGATGGCCTCGCTCATGGCCTGGATCAGGCCCTCAAAACGGTGGCCGATGTCGGGCAGGTCGATCTGGACCTGCTTGCCGCCTTCGTATTTGAAGGCCTTCTGGCTGAACAGGTTGATGTAGGCGACGGTGCCGTCGTCCAGACGGACGGGCACGACGCAGGGGCAGACACTGGGGCCGAACTTAATTTTCATCTGCTCCAGGATCTTAAAGTAATCGGCGTTTTCCAAATCAGCCTTGGTGACAAAGATCATCCGCGCCTTGTTGTTTTTCAGCGCCAGCTGGTACGCCTTCTCGGCACCGACGGTCACGCCGGAACGCCCGGACACACAGATCAGCACGCTCTCGGCGGCCATGATGCCTTCGGCAGCGCCGGTCTCAAAATCAAACAGACCCGGTGCGTCGATCAGGTTGTACTTGATGCCCTCGTACTCGACGGGGACAACGCTCGAGTTGAGCGATGCCTTGCGGCGGATCTCCTCGGGGTCAAAGTCGCTGGCGGTGGTGCCGTCCTCGACACGGCCCATACGCTCGGAAGCGCCGCTCATGTACAGCAGTGCCTCGGTCAGCGTCGTTTTGCCGCAGCCGGCGTGGCCGGCCACCAGAATGTTGCGGATGTCTTTGCTTGCGTAGCCCATGGATCGTCAAACCTCTTTTCGCGCCGGGGCTGCTTCCGGCAGCCCTGCGGCGTAGAATTTCATTGCGGCGCAGTGATTTTTGAACACTCCCGCCTGTTTGATACTACTTTACCACATTGTTGTGGAAATTTAAACAGTTTTTTCGGATTTTTTGTAAAAATTTTTAGGCAAAAGATTGTGGAAAGTGTAAAAAATCGTTCCTCGACATACAGCGAGTGTAGGGGGCGAGCATTGCTCGCCCGCCAACTTGGCGCAGCATCGTCTTTTCGGGAAAATATATCACAGGGCAAACGGGCACGGGCGGGCAATGCCCGCCCCTACCAAGCGTTTCTTTGCCGGTCCGTGCAGCAAAAAAGCCGCACAGCTTTCACTGTACGGCTTAACGGCTCACTTATTTTTCCTTCTTCGCCGTCTTTTTGCGGCGGCGGGCGCGCCCGCTGTCGGCCTTGGTCTCGGGAACATAGAGGCTATAGCTCAACAGGTAGCGGCCATGGGCAGGGATGCGGTAGAACGCGGCCTTGATGCGCTCCATCGGGCCGGTGCCGCTCTCGGCGGTGCTGCCGCTCAGCATAACAACATACTGCATATCGGTGTAGCGGGCGGCCACATCGCACTGGCGCAGATTCATGTGGATCAGATCGCCCAGCTGCTCCACCATCAGAGCGGTCTCGGCAGCATCGGTGTTCTGGCTGGGAGCCACGGTCAGGATCGCCAGGAATACCTGCAGACCGTAGCGGGCCTGCACGCCGCGCTGTACGCGGTAAATTTCCTTGAACGTCTCAAAGTCGCAGATACAGGCCCCCGTGTTCTCGGTATCCGGCAGAGCAGAGATCAGCTTGGAGACATCGCTCTCCATATTGCGGTCTGCCTGGCGCATCTGGCGGTAGGCAGAGCCTGCGCGGCCCGGCTCAATGGTATGATGCAGGCAGCCCATGGCGCTGCCGCGGCGTGCCAGATCCTGCGCCTCCTCGTGGCGGCCCAGCGTCTCCAGCGCGACGATCTTTTCCAGATAAAGGCGCTCCTCGTAGGGGTCCAGCTCCAGCGCGCGGGTACACAGCGCAACGATGCGGGTGCTCTCGCCCCATTTTTTGCAGAGCTCCAGCAGGTTTAAAATGGCTGTGCGGTACTGCCCGTGCAGACGCACGCTGACGCTTTCGACCCACGGCTCGGACGCAGACCGCGGCAGCAGGCGCCCGTCATACAGGTTGACGATCTGTTCATAAATGCGGCTGCGCTTCTCGGCGTCGCCCTCCTTGCGGGCCAGCTCCGACAGGTCGTTGACCTCAAACACATCCACGCTGCAGTCCAGATGGGGGTTCCACTGGTAGTAGCCGCGGCTGGTCACGATGCAGCCCTTCATCTCATCCAGACCCTCCGCGTCGATCATATTGCGGAAGCGATGCAAGATGGCGCGCAGGGCCATGTCCGGGTTGGTGGACCGCTCCCCTGCCCACAGGGTATCGGTCAGTACCTTGTGGGAGACGCGCTCCCCGCGCCGCAAAACGAGATACTGCACCAGCGCCGTTGCCTTGCGGGACTGCGCCAGCTGTGCCAGCACGGGCTTGCCGTTCACACGGATCTCAAAGCCGCCCAGCATTTTGATTTCAATTGTTGCCATCCTAGTCATCCTCTCTTCTCTGATGCCCATGACGTTCCTGCATTTTTGTCCGGCACACAGGTATTCATGTTTTAAAGTATAACTAGTCCATTTGAATTTGTCCAGTGCATCCGCCGGGATTGTAATAAACTTTTCAAAAATAGTCCCGGAGGGCACCGCTCACGACTCCGACGATGCCTTGCCGTCCCAGGTACCGGGTTCATACAGGATGACCGGCTCACCGGGCAGCTGCACAATGGCTTTTTGGGTGCACAGCGGCACGATCTGGTCGTTGGCGTCCCGCTTGGCCACAGTCAGCACCACCGTCATAGCCGTAATGCGCGGGGTCTTGGTTTCGTCGCCGTCCTGCGTCCAGCTGCGGGCGTAGAAATGCAGTTCGCTGATGAACAGCCCCATATAGGCATCCCGTGGATAGGCCGTTGTGTAGCCGTAGGCAACATAGGGCCGTGTGACTGTCACGGTACCGTCCTCGGCCTTGTTCTCTTTTGTGTGCTGCGGGTTGCCGTAGTGCCCGGCGTCATTCAGTTCATCGCGGTAAAAGCGCATGTGCAGGTAGCCGTTCAGCGCATTGGCCTGATCCGCTGTCAGCAGCGCTGTGCCGTCTGTCTTTGTCAGCATCGGCACACAGTCCTTGTCGATCAGTTCAATGTGGTTGGGGTAGACGCTGAATTCCAATGCCGTGCCCTCGCTGTAGTCATCCTTGGACGCAAAAACGCTGTCCAAATTTTTAGGGTCCGTTGCGCCGTCGGTGAAGCGGATATAGCCGTTCGCCTCGAGCACCTCGCCGCGGATCGTCTCAATGAGCGCATCGGCCAGATTTTGCGCGCGCGTCTGCTGCTGGATGTCCATGTACGCCTGTGCGCTGGGCTGTATCAGCGTGACCGCCGCCAGCGTAAAGATCGCCAGCAGCACCATGCAGACGATCAGCTCCACCAGCGTTGTGCCGTTCTGGTTTTTCAAACGCTGCTTCATGGGTTGGTCGTCCCTTCTGCCGTGCTCTTGCTGTAGCGGTAAAACTTGTGCTGTTCCGTCGTTTCTTGGCCGTTTTCCGTAACTTTTGCGCTTGTCTCCACGCTGTCCAGCTCGACGCCTTCCACCGTAAATTCACCGTAATCGCCAAAGGAGAACTCCAGCCCATCCCGCTCCTTCTCCCAGCTGGGGGCCGTGTTATTGGCCGGGTACAGCCCGGCGCAGAAGGCATAGGCTGTCTCCCGCAGCGTTTCGGCCTTTTGGGACATGGCGCGGGCGTACCGCAGCGAAACGACGAACATCGACGTAAAAATCATCAGCAGCAGGAACGACACAAGCACTTCCACAATGGTCTCGCCGCGCTGACTTTGTAAAGTATGTTTCATAGCGGGTCACTCCTGTGTTGTGCCGGTGCTCTGTTTGGCACCGCGGGTGTAGGTGATGGAATCGGGCTGCTGGCTGGTGTCGCAATGGAACGTCAGGCGGTAGCTGCCAATGTTTTCGTCAGTAATGGTCAGGTCAGGACTGCCGGGGGCGTAGAACGTCAGGGCTTTAATGCGGTAATACTTTGTTGGACCGTCGTTTATTGTGTAGTACACCTTTGGTAATTTTTTGCTTTTTGCCTGGCTGCCGTCGCTGTCGTACTTCACTGTGCGGTCATAGGTCCGCGTGAAGGCAAAGCTCTCGCCGTTTTTCGTGACTGTCACTGTAATATCCAGCTGTAAATCGACGATCTCCATGCCCTTGCGGTTTTCGCCCTCCAGTGTGTCGAGCAGGTTGCGCAGGTCTGTGGCATTGGTACTGTTCGCCGTCTGGTTCAGCTTGTCGGCACCGTCTCCCGGGCGGCGGCGCAGTGTTACCGTGATGGCCTCGGCGCCGCCATCAGGCTGGTTACCGTTCGGTTTCCAGGCGAACTCCTTGGGCTGGGATTCCAAATCATAGATGTCCTTGCCGTAGCTTTGGGAGAACATGAACTGCTCATTGACGAACTTGGCAAAGCTGCTGTCCTTCTTGTTCAGATCCCCTTCCAGCACGTCGGAAAAGCTGGTTGCCAGCTGGTAGGCTTCCTGTTCCAGCAGCTGGCGGTTGGCATTGGCCGTCAGCACGGAGGCCGCATAGACCAGCGCTGCCGACAGCGCCACAAACAGCGCGCCGATGCAGAGGACCAGTATCATCGAAAGTCCCTGCTCCCCGCGCAGAATGCTGCGTGCCCTGCGGTGCATAATGCCACCTTCTTTCCTGAAATAAAATTACGATGCGTCGCTTGTTTCCGTCCGTTCCGGGGGCGCGGTTTCCGCCGCGTTCGTCTCATCCGGGGCAGCGGCGGTCTCCGGGGTCGCCATGGGCAGTGCCGCACGGGCCCGCATCAGGACCGGGGGCACGCTTGCGGGGGCGCTTTCCGCCGCTGTGCTTTCTGCAGTCTCGGCAGGCGCGACGCTCTCCGCGGAGTCCATGCTCTGGGCATCCTCCGTCGCATCGGCGGTGTTCGTCTCGTTGACGGGGACCTTGACCGAAGCGGACGCAACGGTCTTACCGTTGTCATCCGAGTGCGCCAGCGTCTGCAGCGTCACACTTGCGGTGAACTTTTGCAGATTGAGCGAGTCGTCCTGCACCTTTTCCTGCAGCTCGGGCAGGGTGATGCGGTAAACAGGCTCGGCACCGTCCTCCTGCACCAGCTCCAGCATGGGAACCGTCTGTGCCTTGTAGTACAGCGTACCGCCGTCCTTTTCCACCGTGCCGGTGACGTCATAGGGTTTCTGTTCCCATGTCACGTTGCCGTTCTCGTCGGTCACAGGCTCGACGCTCAGGTCGTACCAGATGCGGGTCTTGCCGGTCTCCTTGTCCACAACGGTGGTCTGCTCTTTAAGCTCCGTCGTTTTGCCGTCATAGGTCTTGGTGACGGTTTTGATTTCACCGCGCGGGTGAATCGTGCCGTCTGCGTCCGTCTCGTCCCTGTCGTAGGTCGTCACCGTAATGCTGTAGGGCGTTTTGTCCTCGCCCAACGGCGTGACGGTAAAGGTATAGCTGTCGGTCAGGTTGCGCACCGTGCCGTCGGCCTGGGTGTACTTGTTCACCGCGGTCCACTCCACCGTAAAGCGGCGCAGCTCCAGCGGGGCCGTACCGCGACTGGGCTTACACTCGGGGTCGTTG